>Ga0315336_1007405_pt1 | contig 10532 bp, 5 predicted proteins | sample ASW5metaG_FD_204512 | JGI IMG/M metagenome (GOLD analysis project Ga0315336, IMG submission 204512) | Ammonia-oxidizing marine archaeal communities from Monterey Bay, California, United States - ASW #5 | ecosystem: Environmental > Aquatic > Marine > Intertidal zone | place: USA: California... | reverse complement strand
AGAAACGGATCAATAGAAGCATCCAATTCCTCGCCACATATGCATTGGGAAACAAGAATACCTGTCAGAGGCGAAGCTACAATGCCTGTTCGGAATCCACCGGTGGCATTGAAGTAACCTGATAACTCGTCCACGGGCCCCAAAATCGGCAGCTCATCGGGCGTGCCGGGTCGAAGCCCTGCCCACAAGCGCTTGATCCCTACGTTTCCCAGGGCCGGCACGGCACGGATTGCCTGTTTGCAGAGATTCGCGACTGCTTCTGAAGTGACCGAAACGTCAAAGCCCGCCTCTTCAGTCGTGCTGCCTATTAAGACTTCGCCGTGTTTTTTCTGATTCAAGTAACAGCCCGAAGTGCTCAAACATGCATTGAGCGTGTGGGGCAGTGCCTCGGTCAATACAATCTGACCTCGTACAGGGTAGACCGGCAAGGCCAGGTTTACCGTTGCAGCAAGTTTCCCGGACCACGCACCGGCGGCGTTTACCACAGTTCCGCAGGAGACAAATTCGTCCTCAATCTGTACGCCGCTGATCTCTTCCCCCTTGCGAACAAATGCAGACACCCGCGCCTCGTGACGGAAACTGGCACCCAGCTTCATGGCTGAACGTTTCAAGGCCTCGGCGAGTAACATAGGATTTACTTGATGTTCTCCCGACAGCAACGCCCCACCAAGAACGTCATGCGACAACTCAGGTTCCAATCGACGAATTTCGGAAGCCGACAGAACCTCAAGTGGTGTTTCCGGAGGTAGCGATTGAATAAGATGGTCCACAAATGCTCTTTCGTTTTCATTGTAGATTACGAAAATGAGACCAACGCCCGGCTCATACTCGATGTCTATGCCGGATAATTCATACAGTCGGCCGGCCAATTCTGGGAAATGCTGGTTGCTACTAACCAGAAATTCCCGAAAGGACTTCGGGAGCATGCCGACATCCGTGAAGCTAGAGGTGTCGGAACCGTTATTTGAGGTATGATAGATGACGCCGCATCCAAGACCGACAGCTTCACCGATTGGCCAAAGACCTCCAGCAGACGCGGATGTGGCTCGCCCCGGAAGGCTCTTATCTAATAGGAGAACGTCGACAGATTGCTTTGCTAACTCGTAGGCCACTGCACAGCCCGTTACTCCGCCACCCACGACGACAACGTCAGCTGTTCGTTTCATGCTCAATCGGAACCAGGGTTGCCAGATGCCGGCACTTGGTGTCGCTTTGGCTGCGACATGATCTGGTTAGAAAAATCGGCGACACAGATCGGCTCTGTGGGAGGTCGCACACTTCGCGGTCCGATTGCATGGAGCGACTTCGCGGTGCGATGTGCGATAAAGCGTGCTGCCGCCGGCCAACACATTCGTCCCTGGCAGGGGCCCATGCCGAGACGCGTCATGACTTTCAACGTGCGAATGTCTGTTCCCCCGTACTGGATACCAGTCTCGAATTCTCCTCGAGTAATTTCTTCGCAGCGGCAAACAATTGTATCATGTGTCGGTAAGTCACAGAGTCCGTCTCGTATCTGATAGATGCGATCCAGAGCCGCCCGGAAACGACGGAGCCTCGCAAGCTCTTGTCGGAGAGGCTTACAACTCGCTTCATATGATGCCGTGTTCACACTGCCCATTGCGTGTGCTATCGTGTGTCCGGCCTGACTTCCTTCCAATTCTGCAACGACGGCACCGCTCACGCCACCCCCGTCCCCGACAACCCATACACCGGGGACGCTGGTTCGTCCGTGTACGTCGACTTCAGGGATCCATCCACCCAATGCGCCTTTGTGTTGCATGCGACAGCCGGCAAGTTGCGCTAGTTCCACGCGCGGAACGAATCCAAAGCCGACACACAAGGTATCCACTTTCAACGTCTTCGAATGTGCACCGCTCGGGGACCACCGACTATCACATTTACTAAGCACAACGCTGTCGACCTGGTTCGTGCCATTCGCCTCTACAACTAGATGACCCCAGTAGATCGGGATGCCCGCTCGCTGAAGTCGCTTTAAGTAATTCCCTCCCTCTCGCAACAGGCCCGGGCTGGCCATCAAGCTGGCGGCGTGCGGCAACGCGTCACGACGGCGGGTCGCCTCGACTACACCTACCACCTCGACGCCAGCGAGATGAAGCTGTTCTGCTACAACGAGCAGGAACGGCCCGCTGCCGGCTACGAGTGCACGCTTTCCGGGTTGCACTTGCATTGTTTTAACCATTGACTGCGCTGCACCCGGTGTCATGACGCCGGGCAGTGTCCAGCCGGGAAATGGGCAAACGTATTCGTAGGCTCCGGTTGCGAATACCAGGTGAGATGCTGATATCGTCTCGCAGCCTTCATTGTTGCGGATGGCGACTTGCCTCGGCGGGAACACACCCCAGACGGTGGTGTCGGTTAGCAGCTCTATTTTATCGAAGGTTTTCTCGAATTGTTCTCGCAACTTTGAGCCGCGTTGGGAATTGGAAGTTGATGCGTAAGTCCCATTGGTCCGGAAAGCTGGCGGAGGCTGGCGATAGATCTGACCGCCGACGCGATGGTTTTCGTCGATGACAGTGCACGTAAGTCCATTTTCTGCGGCCGAAATCGCCGCTGCCATGCCTGCCGGCCCTGCGCCAATGATTACCAGGTCACGCTCTTTCATTCTGATGTTACCGGGGGTCGGCTCCATTCTGAGAGCGCACGTCAATCCCTTCGGCTACGTAGCTGCGGCAAGCGCGCTGGTTGGGACGTCCATCAATTTGGACAAGACACTCAAAGCAAACGCCCATGTTGCAGAACATTCCTCGGGGTTCATTTCGGCGGCTAGAATTGCGCAAGACACGACGGCCCGCAGCCAGAAGTGCTGCGGCGATCGACTCTCCTTCGTACGCGCATATTACTTCACCGTCACATGTGAAGCGGATAGGGCGACCTCGCTCTGCGCCGTTCTCGCAGCGCAAATCCGCGCAAGATGTTCTGTTCTGGGGCGATGGTTCTGAGATGATCGGGGTTGTTGCCGATGATATACATTTGTCGTGCGGATGTTGCATCACGAACTCGACGCCCGTAATAGTTCAGGACTCCATGCGCGCCGGCCGCGCCGGCATGTACGACATTTGAAGTCAGAATCCGAGTTCAAAAAAACCACAGCATTTGCAATGAAATCGCGCCGTTTGCAAAGTGAGGTGTGTTCGGAAGATTGGACGCTTGTTTCCCTGCAAACAAGTCAGCCACATTTAGTTGCCCTATAATAATAATTGGGCAAGCACGCTCCTTCTAGAACCACATCGATACGAAGATATCAATACAAGTGGCTTGTGTCAAGAAATCGTAGCCAGATTGTTTTTACGAGCTTCCTTTTTCCAAGATGCGCGGTGAGGGCACCGCGGCTCCATTATTCCTTTCAGAAGAGGAAGGTTGGAGACGGCGTGCCCTCAGGCCGCAATGATTACGGGAGCATTCAGAATTTCTGCCACGTCAAAACACTGCGTAGCACACTACGTAGTGTGCTACGCAGTGTTTTGGAATCCACGGATTCGGCAATTGCATTTTGTGCGATCCTTTCGAGTGGCAAAACAATGCATGTATACGCACCGATGGTCGCGTGCTAATGTCCTGCAAACACACACTTCAACATTACGGGAGGAGCTATGTCCAAAGCCAGCGCGCGGCATATACTTGTTGAGACCGAGGCGACTTGTAATGACCTCAAGCAGAAAATCCAGGAAGGGGCCGACTTTGGTGAGTTGGCTAAGGAACACTCACAGTGCCCGTCCGGGCAATCCGGTGGCGAACTCGGTGAATTCGGGCCCGGACAAATGGTGCCTGAGTTCGATGCAGTCGTCTTTAATGAAGAGGTGGGGGTTGCGCACGGACCGGTTAAGACACAGTTTGGGTATCATCTGGTTGAGGTGACGAGTAGGACGGAATAAAAGAAGGGGAAAGTGTCAAGGGGCAAGGGAGAAGGTTTCAGGTTTTAGGTTTTAGGTTTCAGGACTCGACCGGTTCAGAGTGCCGTTGGTCTGTAGTTCGCGACGGCAGTGATTTTTATTGCTGAGGGATTCGCTGCTTGCTTTAGGCGCAACTTTCTGGCATACTCTGTTTAACAACGGCCGTGGCAAGAGGCCCGGGAAGGGCGCATACCGATATGGCAGCCTGCCGGGAAGCTGTCGAGTGACAGGATACGTATGACCACGGCTAAAGCATCGGACACAGGTACGCATCAAATGCTCGAAATTCGGTCCGGGCTGCGGGAAGATTACACTGACGTCTACACTCCTGAAGTTATTGCTGCCTTGGAATTCCTTGCGCCATTCAACGAAGAGCGGCACGAGGTCATGTTGGCGCGAATGCAACGCCGCTCGGATCGCATCCGAGTCAAACAACGCATCGAGTTTTTGGATCCTGAAGCGCAGATTGCGCGTACTCAGCTCACCGTTAAGGACGCCCGCGAAGGTAATTTCGAGGGTAGCGAAATTCCTAAGGATCTTCAGCGGCAATGGATCCAAGGCACCGGCCCGGGCGCCAGACCCAATGCCGCCATCGAGAAAAGCATCCGCAATGTGGCGTACGCGCTGCTTTCCGGGGCGGATGGCTGGATGTTTGATGGTGAAGATGCGCTGGGGCAGATCTCGACCATGTCCCTCGACAATCAGCGCAACCTCAAGTTGGCCTTCGCCAAGGATCCTGTTTTCCTGAAAACCGCCGAAGAAGTTGCCGAGGAGATCAACTCGTGGTCACAAGGGTTCTTTGGGCGACCCGTCATCGATGATTGGCGTGCACAGCTGGGCTTCACCACGAAAATATTCCGACCTCGAGGGTTGCATCTTGATGATCGTCACGTCCGTGCGGCAAACAATCTCGGTTTCTCGGCATCGATCACCGATGCGGCACTTTATGTAGTCAACAACTACAAGCAGCTGCGGGAGGACGGCAGTTCGATCGTTCTTTATTTGCCGAAGATCCAAACCGCGGAGGAAGCAGCCGTCTGGAATGGAATCTTATCCGCGCTCGAATCTCACCTCGAACTGCCCACGGGTACCATTAAGGTATATGTGCTGGTTGAGCAGCTGGAGGCCTCCTATCAACTGATGGAGATCCGTGCAGCCCTGGGTCAACATTTCGTTGGCTTCAACACCGGCCGGTGGGACTACATCAATAGCGTGTCCGACGCGATGGCGTGGGACCCAGAGTTCATCAATCCGAACATCGACGCCATCACGATGACATACGGTTACATGGCAGCCTACGAGGATCGCGTGCGGCGTGCCGTCAACACCGCTGATCGAAACGGGCGGTGCGCGCTCTGGCAGGGCGGCATGGAACCCAACATCCCTGTGGGTTCCGAACGCGGCATCACCGAGAGTATGAAGCGCGCCGTAGCCGGTGCGGAACGTGAGCAAAGCGCGGGTGCCAGCGGCAAATGGGTTGCACATTGGAAAATGGTGCATATTGTGCGACCCGTCTGGGAGAAGGTTGGCGAGGAAAATCAGGCCGGCCGCGCATTTCCCCCTCTTTCCTATAATAAGGAAGACGCCGACGCGTTATTGCGCCTGGAGTCGGCCCCACGGACGGTGAGGGGTGCTCGGGACCTGCTCAGTGTCGCCCTGCAATACGGGAACGCCTTTGGGCAGGGTTTCCAGGCTGCCGCACTCAAGCCGGCGGATTATTTCGGCAACGAAGACGTCCTCTATTTAATGGAAGATGCCGCGACCGGCGAAATTCGCCTCAGCATCCTCTGGGAGTGGCTCCACAAGGGGGCTCAACTCACCGATGACGATCCGGAAATGGGATTCAAAGCTGGAACAAAGATAGGCGCCGAGCTGTTCAATCGTCTTCTCCCCGATGAAGTGGAGAAACTTCAACGGGCCGGCAATCGGGATGTGCATGACGACTCGAAGGAGACAACGCTGCCCATCGCGGCCAGGATCGTACAGGCATACGTGTTCGAGGCGACCAAATCGCCCTGGTATATCGATCTGCTCAACATAAACCTCAATCAGCATGATCTGAATGTTGCCGAAGAGCGGATCCGACTATATCTCGATACGCTCCGGAGTGCCGGCACGCGTGTTACCGAGAACCTGGACTTTTAATTAAGCGAATCACTGGCCCACTGAGAACAAAGGACTACGGCGTGCAAACGTTCGAAGACGAAATCAAGCAGACCCAGGAGTGGTTCGACACGCCCAGGTTTGACGGGATCCTGCGAGTTTACTCGGCGCGAGAAGTCGTGCTGCAGCGAGGTACCATACGGGAAGACTACCGGGTTGCGCGCGAAGCTGCAGAAGCTTTTCATGAGCGACTGCGCGAATTATTCGCTCAAGGTAAAGCTGTCACTACCTTCGGTCCTTATTCACCGGGACAGGCGGTGGCCATGAAGCGCGCCGGAATCGAGGGCATTTATCTGGGCGGCTGGGCGACGTCCGCCAGGGGATCAACCGACGAGGATCCCGGTCCGGATCTCGCGAGTTATCCGCTGAGCCAGGTGCCGAATGAGGGAGCCGTGATCGTGCGAGCCTTGTTGGCCGCTGACAAAAATCAGTTCTATGCTCGCCAGAAGCTGTCGGCCGAAGAACGCGAGCAAACACCGGAGATTGACTACCGACCCTTCATCATTGCCGACGCAGACACGGGACACGGTGGCGATCCTCACGTGCGCAACCTGATCCGTCGGTTCGTGGAGAGCGGCGTACCCGGCTACCACATCGAGGACCAGCGGCCGGGGACGAAAAAATGCGGACACCAGGGTGGCAAAGTATTGGTTCCAGCAGACGCACAAATCAAGCGCCTCAGCGCGGCCCGGTTTCAACTGGATATTATGCAGGTGCCCGGGGTCATCGTTGCCCGGACCGACGCCGAAGCGGCCACGCTGCTGGACAGCCGCAGCGACGAGCGCGATCAACCGTTTGTGCTGGGTTCAACCAATGTCGAGTTGCCATCTTACAAAGTCGCGTTCCTGGCATTGATCAAGATGTTTTACGACGCGGGGGTGGAAGAGCTGAACGGCCATCTGACATACGCCGTGACGGATGAGGAATATGACGCGGCCACCCGCTGGCTTAAGCGGATCGGAATCATGGGCCGCATTAAGAACAACGTCGATTCGCTCCTCTCCGGCGACCACGATACGAGTTCACAAATCTACCTCGACCAGGCCGTCGCGCGTTTTGCTGATGCCTGGCAGGCCGAGGCGGCGCTTAAAACGTACGGCCAGGCCGTAGCTGATGTCATGCAGTTCCGAATGAACGAGGACGAAGAATTTGACATGAGCGTTGACGAATGGTTGGCATTCGCGGCGAATGCATCTTACGTGACGGCTCGCGATAAAGCACGATCCATGGGCATCCATGTGATCTGGGACCATGTACATGCAAAGACTCCGGAAGGCTATTGCCAGGTGCAAGGCGGCATTGATTACGCGATTGCCAAATCGCTGGCAGTGGCGCCTTTCGCCGACATTATCTGGATGGAAACCAAAACAGCAAATCTTGATGACGCGAAACGTTTTGCCGATGCGATCCACGCTGAGCATCCGGACAAGATGCTGGCTTACAATCTTTCCCCCTCATTCAACTGGGACACAACCGGCATGAGCGACGAGGAAATGAAGGCATTTCCAGGCGAGCTGGGGAAATTGGGTTACGTTTTCAACTTTATCACCTACGGCGGGCATCAAATCGACGGCATGGCCAGTGAGGAGTTTGCGGCAGCGCTGCAGCAAGAAGGCATGCTGGCTCTCGCACAGTTGCAACGGCAGTTCCGGCTGGTCGATTCGCCTTACAAAACTCCACAGACGCTGGTCGGCGGACCACGGGCCGACGGGGCCTTGATGGCGGCTTCCGGTCACACGGCGACGACGAAGGCCATGGGCAAGGGCTCTACCCAGACCCAACATCTTGTTCAGACCGAGGTGCCGCCAAAACTGCTCGCGGGATGGCTGGAGACCTGGGCGGAACACTATGACTTGCCTGTACCGCGTGTAGAATTGCGTCCCCATCGTGCCGGTTCGGCATTGCTTGAACTCTCGGTCGTCGGTCCGTCGGACGAGAAGATTGCTAATGTCATCTTTGCAGACATCAAGGACCGCAATCAGAGGAGAATCCTTTCGGTTCGTGATCACAACACGTATGATCCCGCACTTCGTCGCAAGCGACTGATGGCATTGATGCATCTGTTTCTGATCCACCGATACAAAGTCGAGTCTGTCCACTATGTCAGTCCAACCGAGGACAACCGCATCCAGTCCGAAAAGATGAAGGAGCTCGGATTTTTCAGCGAAGTGAATGCCGAAGTGGGTGATATCATCGTGGGTAATGTAAACACGGAACGGATTGTCGAGATGCTGAATGCCGACGAGGCAAAGCTCGGTTCTTTCATAAGGAAGGAAGTTGCGGTTGCGAGTGCGTGAGGGCGGTTGCCACCTCGTCCCGAGCGCTTGCGCCTCGGGAGCGCGAGGTAAAAGACGTGTGAAACGAAGTTACTAAAAAAGGAGAACATCGCGAAATTGTGTACTACCGTGATTGACGGTGTTAGGATTCTGTTTTAGTTCATTGCGTAAGGGGTGTGCAATTGCGAGGCATTTGCTGGTTGGCAACGTGCGCGGGGCTACTTGCGGTATCTTCTTGCTGGGCAGCGCAACCCGTCATTTCCGAGATCATGGCCATCAATGGCTCCGGCCTGTCGGATGAAGATGGTGATTTTTCCGACTGGATAGAGATCCACAACCAGGGCACGACAACGGTTGATCTCGCCGGCTGGCGCCTCACCGATGACCCCGCTGATCTTGCCAAGTGGATCTTTCCAGCTACAAACGTCGGACCTTTCGAGTTCACCGGTGCGTTCGCGTCGGACAAGGACAGGCGCATTGCCGGTCAGATCCTTCACACCAATTTCAAACTCAGCGGTTCGGGCGAATACCTGGCGCTGGTCGATCCCGACGCGAACATCCGCGATGAATTCGCTCCCGCCTATCCGGAACAATTCTCAGACGTGTCGTATGGGAGATCGACCAATCCCTTGCAGCCGCTGGCGTATTTTATCGTACCCACTCCATTAGCTCCAAACAGCGATACCTTTGTGGGATTTCTAGAGCCACCGCATCCCTCACACGAGCGGGGGTTTTACACGAACGCGTTTTACGTATCGCTTACCGGTCAAACGGCGCAAGCGGAGGTCAAGTTCACGCTCGACGGCAGCACGCCAAGCGATCTCAACGGTACTACATATACGAGTCCGATTCCGATACAGGCGACGACGACACTGCGCGCTGCAACATTGAAACCCACCTACCATGCTTCGCCGGCCATCACGCACACCTATATGTTTGTAAGCGATATTGTTGATCAATCGCCAAACGGCGAAGCACCGGGGCCCGGGTGGCCAGATACGGAATTTGTCAATAACCAGCGCATCGATTACGGCATGGATCCGAACGTGACCAGCGATCCAAATTACACAGACCTGATGGAGGCTGCGTTGCTTTCGATTCCGACATTGTCGATTGTTACCGACTTGCCAAATCTTTTCGACCCGTTCACCGGGATTTACGTCAATGCTCAGCAAGACGGTCGCATCTGGGAACGCGCAACATCGGTCGAACTCATCTCGACAAATGCCAGCGAGGGATTCCAGATTGATGCGGGGCTCAGGATTCGAGGGGGCATTAGTCGCCTGGGTTCAAATCCCAAGCATTCGTTCAGACTCCTCTTTCGCTCCGAGTACGGTGCGGGTCTGCTGCGTTACGCCCTGTTTGGGGACGAAGGCGCCGACGAATTCGACAAGATCGACCTGCGCACGAACCAGAATATCTCATGGCATTCTGGAAGCAGCGGCGATCGCAACACGATGATACGCGATCTGTTCAGTCGGGACATACAACGCGACATGGGTCGGCTTCACACGCGCAGCCGCGCATACCACCTCTACCTCAATGGCCACTATTGGGGCATTTATCAGACCCAGGAACGTGCGGAGTCCAACTTTGCCGCAACCTATCTCGGTGGTGAGCGCGAGGATTATGATGTTATGAAAGTCAATGTAGACGGAACCGACGGGGTGGGAGCACTTGACGGCACGCTTGACCACTACTCGGCCCTGTGGGCTCAAGCTACCGCCGGCCTGACCTCGGCCGCTTCGCTCCTAAGGATCATGGGCCAGAACCCGGACGGCACGTGCAACCCCAACTACCCGGTCTTTTTGGATCCGATCAACCTGATCGATTACATGATTACAGTTTACTATACGGGTGACCTGGATGGACCCATCTCGGGCTACGCGCTAAATCTCCTGCCGAACAATTTTTATGCCGTTCACAACCATACCGATACGATCGGCATGCGGTACCTCCGTCACGACGCTGAGAACACGCTGTTGTCAACGTTTGCGGATCGAACCGGGCCATTCGAAAACGGCAGCATCAGCTCACTCATCAACTTCACCCCTCAGTGGCTCAATCAACAGCTCCTGTTGAACACGGAGTACCAGATCTGGTTTGGCGACCGCGTCCACAAGTATTTTTTCAATGGCGGCTTATTAATGCCGCAACCCAGCGCCGACCGCTTCGAGAAAAG
>Ga0315336_1007404_pt1 | contig 10533 bp, 9 predicted proteins | sample ASW5metaG_FD_204512 | JGI IMG/M metagenome (GOLD analysis project Ga0315336, IMG submission 204512) | Ammonia-oxidizing marine archaeal communities from Monterey Bay, California, United States - ASW #5 | ecosystem: Environmental > Aquatic > Marine > Intertidal zone | place: USA: California... | reverse complement strand
CAAATCGGTCGCGCTACACCAAAGATTTGGATCCGATTGGACGGGCGCATCGGCGATGATTCGGATGGCTTCATCACCCAGCAGATGGCCAATACGAATGCACTCCTCCCAAGTGTTGGATTGCGCCTTGCCATCCCCATCCGGTATCCGGCAATCAGCCGTCACCATGCCGCCCTGAGCGCCATTCATGAAAATACCCATGCCACCACCTAGGGCTGCAATACGATCATGCAACGGGCCAACCAGGTCAGGGCTCATAATCCCTTGCTTGGGCCCCAAGACTTCGGGGTGAACCGCGTAATTCACCAAGGTCGCAATGGGTTTGCCTTCCGAACCAATCGCCTGCAGCACATCACAGCGCCGGTCGTACAACGCGGGTGCGTAATAGTTGTAGGCAATTCTTTCCGCAGCGTCGGCCGTGGCGACTTTGAGGGAAGCGGGGGAGAGGGCGGCATAGGCCTCCTTGATCGCCTCGACCACCCGCTCGCACACAAAATCCACATAATCGAGATCAGTACCCAACACGCCCTTCTCATCTGGAAACCCATAGACATCCGGGGCGCTGTGCGTGTGCGTCGCCCCCACCATAATATTCTCAGGAGGGATACCATCAATCGCACTACGAACCCCGTCGATTAAGACCGACGGAAAACCGATAAATGGCACGCTCACAAAAGCGACGAGTGTGTCACTATCAGCCAAGACCAAAGCCCGAACTTCGAGTACCCCCTTCTTCGCCGTAGTCGGATGTGGCGTACCGATCCCTCCGGACACCGGCATCTGGGCCTCAGGCGTGACATCCACCGAGGCGGCACCGGCACTAAACGCGAGAGCGGGGGAGGCGTACATCATGGTCGTCAATGCAACGACAGCCACTAATATTAGGGAGGGTTTACGATATGGATCAAACACAATCAAACTCCAACTTTATCGATACCAGAAAAGGAATCAGACCGTATCCCACCCGGGCATCGAACTCAAGATCAACAGCTGTTCTACCTCGAACCACGTAAGAACATCCTTACATCCAGGAGAGTCGCACAATTGCGACACCTAAACGAACCCCATTTCCCCCTGTCCGATGCGAGACGATAACGACCGCACAGATTTCTTTTCTATATTATGGCGATATAATATCACGAATTACCTTTGTATAAGACTATGAATAATTAACTTACAAACATAACACCGCCTATATCATTAGGTTTATATATGACATAAGGTTGCTTGATTCGGCCTTTGGTTATCCCTGTTTGTATTCATGAATATCACATAATATATATTATCGGACGTTGTTTGAATCCTTGTTTATTACCTGGGCGATGGTGTTGAATCGCCTAGATGTACCGAACTCTTTACATTGGGCTGTCTGCTTAATGCGGCTCTGCCACGATTAGTCCGACCGTTACACCGAGCACAAACACGCTTGTCACGAACACCGTGACCAACAGCGTCCATCCAACCAGGTGTCGGTTGGTTCGTGTCTGACGAGGCTCGGTGAGATGGACATTTCGACCTGGTCTTGGAGTGCTGCCATCATCGAATACGATTGCGTCATCGCGCAAATATCGGTTTCGGGCTTTGACAAGATGCGCGAGTTGATCCATGCGGGAGGATCCGTTGCCTTTGATGGATACGCCCATATGAGGTGTACCGTCTCGCTTCCAGACTACGGTGTAGAATCCTTCGAGCCCTTCGCGGCGAAAACCGCAGCGTCTTAGGGTTTCCTGAAATTGGTGTTCGCTCATGTCGAAATGAGGCATCTGCTTGAGATAGCACACTGAAGTACCGTTTTCAAGCGTTATGGGTCATTCGAGGAGCTTCAGCAGGGATTCCACGGACGAGTTCACTGAGGCCATTTGAACCCCGATTTCGTTCTGAGCATGGGCCGCTTTTTCTCGTTCAGCAGCTAGATCTACAGCAAATTTCATGCAGGCTTCCAGGGCGAACCGTTGGGTGTCGATACGTTCGCTGGAGTCCTCGATGGTTTTTATCGTTGCGGTGACTTGATCGGCTATGGCTTGGGTGGTTTCCTGGTCTACATACACCGGGACGTCTATCTGTGTGCCGTTCACGTCGATTCGTGTGGTCGGATCCGTGCTCATCGTCGTAACTCCGCGCTGGCTGTTTTGGACCAGTCGAGGATCTGGTGGAGCGCCGTTTTTACTTCTTGGGTGGATTGGGTTAGACGTTCATTTTCTTGGAGTAGAGCGTCGTAATCCTCGGCATTTCGCTTGTGTGTGGCTGTTTCGCGTTGGAGCCGCCATTGTTCCTGGAGGAGTTTTTCCCGTTCCAGTTGGGCTTGTTCGGTTTCTTCGGTCGCGTGGCGTATCGCATCGGACAGTTTTTCAATATTCGTGCGAAGGCGCCGGATTTCATCGGCTGGTCGGGGTTTCATTATCGAGAGTTCCCCTTTCAGGCGTTAGCGTAACGTGGCGCCAAACTCATTGGCAAGCGCTGCTTTTATTTTGTCGAGGTCTTTGCCTGTTTCTTTGTCCGTGAGTGTACGGTCGGGAACCTGGAAGACCAGTTTGAGGGCGATGCTTTTCTTACCATCGTCCACTTGTTCCCCGGTGTACACGTCGAAGATTTCGACCTGTTTGAGGCGCTTCCCCCCCGCTTTCTCTGCGGCAATGCGGATTGGGTCTGCTGGTGTATCGGCGTCAATGACGACGGCGAGGTCGAGGAGAGCGGGTGGAAATTTGGGTACTGGTTCGAAGACGCTGGGTTCTTTGGATTTATTGAGAATGGTTGAAATATTGAGGTCGAGTAGGAAGACTGGTTTGGTGATATCGAAGTTCTTGGCTATGGCCGGGTCGATGAGGCCTAGGTAGCCAATTACGTCGTCGGCGGTTTCGATTTCTGCGCAGTGTCCCGCAGCAAATGGTGCGATTTCGGTGTGCCGGAATTCTACGTCGAGGCTTGAGTGATTGAGAATCGCTTCTGCGAGGCCTTTGATGTCATAGATGTCGACCGCGTTATTTTCGCCGTGCCAAGTCGGTGAGACTCGGGGCCCCATGAGGCCGATGACGGCGTGTGGCGTTTCATTTGCTAGTTCCGAGGTATCGTCTGTAGTGAACGTTGGTCCCATTTCGAATAGACGAATTTGGTCGATTCCGTGCCGTTCGTTTCTGGAAATGGCTTCGAGCATGCCGGGAATGAGGGACGGCCGCATGACGGCGTGTCGTTCGGAGAGCGGGTTTTGTAGTCGAACGAGCCGGGCGCTTTCGAATTGGAGTTTTGTTTGTTCAATGGCTGCATCGGAGCTGAAGGTCAGGCTGGACAATTCGGTTAACCCCAGGCCTACGAGGTGTGCGCGTAGATTTCGTTCGATTGCTGCTTGCGGTGCGATGATTTCTTGGCGTGGATGGACTCTCGGCAACGTCGTGGGGAGATTGTCGAAACCGTGCATCCGTGCGACTTCTTCGATGAGGTCCGCTTCGTGCGCGACATCGTGCCGCCTCGGAGGCACCGTATACGTGGCCTCCGAGGGCGAGGGGTCTTGTTCTTCGAATCCTAGATTGGTCAAAATCTGACGCTGTTCTTTTTCGCCAATGTCGGTTCCAAGCATGGCATTGGTCCGCTCGAAGCGCAATTGCACTTTTCTGGACGGCGCGGGGTTAGGATATTCGTCGAGAATGCCTTGCTGTATTTCGGCCCCGGCGATTTCGGCTATGAGCTTGGCTGCGCGATTCGCTGCGTAAACGACCATGTCGGAGTCGGCGCCACGCTGGAAACGGGTTGATGCTTCACTGATAAGGTTGAGCGATCGCGATGTTTTTCGAACGGAGGCGGGGAGAAAGTAGGCCGATTCGAGGAAAACCCGTTGGCTGCCCTCCCCCACTTCAGAATCAGCACCGCCCATGATGCCGGCGATCGCGACTGGAGTATTCGCGTCGGCGATGACGAGCATGTCATTTGTCAGTTTCCGGTCTTCGCTATCCAGGGTCTTAATCGTTTCGCCGTCTCTCGCGCGGCGAACGACAATGCGGTTCTCGGCCAACTTGTCGAAGTCAAAGCCGTGCAAGGGTTGGCCGGTTTCCATCAGGATGTAATTGGTGATGTCGACGATGTTGTTGATCGGACGTTGGCCGGCGGCAACGAGACGTTGACAGAGCCATGGTGGTGATTTGGATACAGACACGTTTCGGAGAATTCGGCCTGCGTATCGTGGACAGAGATCCGGGTCTTCGATGGTGACGTTGGAAAGTTTCGCAGCGGTCTCGCCGGATTCATGAAGACCATCATCGGGTAATGTCAGCGGGACTTGCAGATGCGCCGACAGTTCGCGCGCGATCCCGATCATTCCTGCCCAGTCGCCTCGGTTCGGCGTGATTTCAATGTCGAGAACCGTATCGTCGATTCCGAGGAGTTGGATAGCATCGGCGCCGATTTCGAGTGCTGGGTCCAGGATAAGGAGTCCATCGTGATCGTCGCCGAGGCCAAGCTCTTTGGCCGAACACATCATGCCGTGCGATTGGATGCCACGCATCTTGCGTTTACCGATCTTAAAGCCCGGCAAGCTCCCGCCGACCACCGCAGTTGGTACGCGATCACCGACGCTCATGTTTTTCGCGCCGCAAACGATTTGAAGGGGCTCTCCCTCCCCCACGTCCGTCTTGCAAACGACCAGGCGGTCCGCGTCTGGGTGGGGTTCTATGGACTTAATCTGGCCGACTTTGATGTTCGAAACGCCCTCGGCCATAGACTCTATGGACTCAATTTCGAGGCCGAGCATGGTGAGGGTGTCTGCGAGTTGATCTGGCGATTGGTCAAATTCGACGAATTCGCGGAGCCAGTTAATGGATACACGCACTTAGAATTGCTCCAGAAAGCGAATGTCGCCTTCGAATAAATGTTGAATGCTGGAAATTTTATGCCGGATCATCGCGAGCCGGTCGACGCCCATGCCGAATGCGTAGCCGCTATATTTCTCGTAGTCGTAGCCCGCGTGACGAAACACTTCAGGATGCACCATGCCGCAGCCGAGCACTTCTAACCACTTCGTCTGTTCTTTCCCGTCAGCATCCTTGGTGGTCCAAGCGATATCGAGTTCGGCAGATGGTTCAGTAAATGGAAAATAGTGCGGACGGAATCGCATTTCGGTATTGGGTCCGAAAAAGCGGTGAACGAAATGGGAAAGTGTCCCTTTCAAGTCGGCGAACGTCACGCCTTCGTCGACAAGGAGGCCTTCGACCTGGTGGAACATGGGACTATGGGTCGAGTCTTGATCAATTCGATAGACACGTCCGGGAACGACTACCGCGAGCGGCGGTTGTACTTTTTCCATCACCCGCATTTGGACGGGCGAGGTGTGTGTGCGCAGGACGACGCCGGGCTTCACGAAAAAGGTGTCGTGCAGATCGCGGGCAGGATGGTCCTTCGGCGTGTTGAGGCTGTCGAAATTGTAGTATTCCGTTTCGACTTCAGGGCCCACCGCCGTTTGAAAACCCATCTCGGCGAAGATGTCGACCATCTCTTCATAGGTCTGTGTGATGGGGTGTTTATGGCCTTGGGGCGGGCGGCGGCCGGGCAACGAGACATCGAGCGGTCCGGAGGCCGTCGATGATTGTTGAGCCGATTGTTCGAGCGCTGTTTTCCGGTCGTCAAGTGCGGTCGTAATCGCGTTCTTGAGGGCGTTGGCGGCTTGCCCCAATGCGGGTCGTTCCTCCGCCGGAGCCTGGCCAACCGATCGCGATACGTCGTTGACCTTACCGCCTTTTCGACCGAGGTAGTCGATCCGCATTTGTTCGAGATCGGCCAAGGCCGAAGCGCTCGATATAGCGTCGAGTGCTTCAGATTTGAGCGCGTCCAGTTGATCTTGGATAGAAGTAGTCATGGTTTGATTATGTTCAGATCGCTCAACCGGCGTCCGAGATGGTCTTTTCGTTTTCTTCGAACACTTGAATCAATGCGCCGAAGGTATCCTTGGGATGAAGGTAACAATGCATAAAGGTTTCACGATCGAAATTGGGTGACAAAACGCGTAAGCCTTTCGATTCGAAATAGTCTATTGCTTTCCGGAGATCTTCCACCGCGATTGAAATGTGGTGATAGCCTTCGCCGTATTTTTCGACATATCGCCCGACGCCGCTCTCCGTATCTGAGGCGGTCACGAGTTCCATCTTTTTGCCGCCGAGGTTAAAGGTTCTCCACTCGAACCCTTCGTCTTCTTGAACTCCCGCGTCTTTTAAGGGTTCAGCGCCAAGAATATCGACGAACAGGGACGTGGCACGGTCGATGTCTTTGACACCAATCGAGACGTGGTCGAACCGCTTGAAAACTGGCATCGAAATTCCTTTCGTTCGTCATTTCGCGTGCTACACCTTGAAGAGCGCACGCCCGATACGGACTTGGGTCGATCCTTCTTCGATGGCCACTACATAATCCTCGCTCATGCCCATCGACAGTTCGCGAAGGCCTAGATCGTCTCTGATACGGCGAAGATTCGCGAAATGGCAGCGGATGGTTTCAGGGTCGTCGACCCTGGGAGCCATCGTCATAAGCCCCTGTATATCAAGATGTTCCATCTCATTCAAGGCTGCGGCAGCGGATCCGGTCTCACTCGTGCTAAAACCGTATTTTTCGGTCTCGCCCGATACATTCACTTCGACCAAGACAGGGATGCATTTTTGGGCCTCCCCCGCCCTTTGATCGAGCGTATGAGCAAGTTCGATTCGGTCGACAGCATCAATGCAATCGAATCGTTCAACAACCCCCTTGGCCTTGCGTCGTTGGATGTGGCCGACCATATGCCAAATCGCGTCGCGGTCAACCGCGTCGGTTTTCGTTTCGGCCTCATGAAGCCTGCTTTCGCCGAAATGTCGAACTCCGAGATCGAACAAAATTCGAACTTCATCGACGCCGACACTCTTCGTCACCGCAACGAGTGTAACGTCATCAGGATTGCGGTTGGAACGTTCGCAAGCCTGGGCTATCTCGTCACGAATGCGGGACAGATTACGGCGGACAGTATCGGCGGTAGAGTGGGTCACCCGCGAGCGGTGGGGTCGATAACGCCGGTGAGGGCCGGGGCCTTGAAGCGATACCATTGGTCTTCAACCCTGAAGATGACCTCGCCGCCGAGATCAACGATATTGGCGATCTGGGGGTGATCAAACTGAAGTCGGTGGTGCTCTAGGCTGTCGGGCTGGACGTCTTGTGTAGGCTGATCTTGGTATGCGTTAGCCCGCCAAGCGCCGTCGCGGTAGCTGTAGAGAATTCCGTCGCGGCTCTTGGGCGTCAATGCGATGTACTTGTCTCTCTCTTCAATGCGGTTTCGGGCTTTCAGCTCGGTCACGGTTAGCGGTTCGCCCGATATGACTTTATATTCGATCATCAGATCGGATGCTTCGTCCCAGAAGGGATTGCTCTCCCATCGCGCGACATCGAGCATGGCGATGGCTTCCGAATACCGCTTTTGTTCCGCTTTCAGGATGGCGTCACGCCGGAAGCGGCGTCCGATGGCAAACGTATCAGCTGATCCGACGGTGCCGGCCAGTTCGTCCCACACGCCCATCGCTTCATCCCATTGGCTGGCATTTTCTGTGCGAGCGGCTTCGGCAGCTTGCTGCCATTCGTTGGCTCGGGTCGGTTCTAGTTCGGCCAGTCGGTCTGCGGAGTGTGCTTTAGCTTCGGCACGATTGGCGTCGCGTTCGTGCATGAGGCCGATGGATTGCATTCGCAATCTCGGGGCCGCAAGGTTGTTGGGGTATTGTTCTATATACCAATCCCAACCCGCGATGGATCCCTCGAATTGATCGTCGAGCGACATGATGCGGTAAAGCTGACGGCGAACCCAGACGTCGTGGGCAGGCCGAATGGCTTCGCGCAGAAAGCGGGCTGCGTTGTGATCGTCATTAAGTTTTTCGTAGTAAACGCCGTAGCCCAGATCGAAATAAATCTTGTAGTTGCGGGGATTCTTGCGAATACCGTCTTTCAAAAACGTCACGGCTTCGTAGTAGTACCGTTCCTTTTGCCCCACCCACGCTTGATTGCGCGTGTCGTATTCGCGTAGCGACCACGGCGTGTCGGTCATTTTCGCCGTGAAGTTGTAGGCCAGATGCCACGATCCGAGGAGGTAGGCATCGACGAATGTGGGGTCGAGTGCAACGGTGGTCTGCATGGCGGGAATCATGCGATGGGCCAATCCGCTATGGAAGAATTTGTCGACTTCCAACCACACAAGGTTGGCCGCCATTTTGCGGAAACCGAAAAACATGTTGCTGAGGCTCACGCCAAAATCGGTAGTTTGGTTGTAGAAATCTTCGAGATTGATTTGCTCGCCAACGCTGTAGAGTTGGCCGTTGCGAAGTGCTCCGAGAAAATCGACCCGCAGACTGGCGATGTCGGTCTCGTTGTTTCGCGCTAAAGCCCAGAGCTTGCGGTCCCGTGCAAGTATCTCAGCGCTAGCCACCGAAGTCTCGACGGAATCCCCGTCGGATTCGATTGAATGCAGATTGCTGTACCGAACGATCTTGGGCAGCATTTTGCCTTCTTCATCGAGATCATTCTCACCCATGGACTGTGGATCATCGAGTCTCGATTCCGTAACATCGACCAAACGCTTGAAGAGGATCGCATCGAGGTATTCTGGTCCGTCTTCGCCTTCAACGCTGAAGCTGCTTTCGCCGAAGATGCGTGCTTGCGTGGAGGCGCTGATCATCCACCGGTAGAACTTGGTCGAATCGCGCAGTCCGTCCATACGGCGACCTTGAAACGAGGCCAAGCCCATAAACAGGACGAGCGCAAAACCGAGGATTAGGTGTTTCTTTAGGGGCATCCTGACGATCCCCTTAGAGTTCTTTCCGGTTGAAAATCCAGTAGGACATGATTGCGCCAGCAACGGCGTAGAGCAGTCCGTAGGAAATCAGGACGGGGATCTGCGCGTCCGCAGGCGGGTCGTTAACCTGGAGGTAGAGAATCTGGTCGCGCAAGCTGAATTGCTGCAAGTTTGGGAGCACGAGGTATAGCCCTTGGGCCGCGTAGCCAACCCATTTATCCAAAACTTCACCGGTCTGACCCGACCGGACAAATACGTCTTTCAAGTATTCGGTGAGGTTTCCGGTGATGTAGATGAACAAACCGGCGATTGTTGGTAACACCGAGGAACTGGATGTGCAAGAAATCGCAAACGTGAATGACGAGACGATGAGGAATTGGAAGTAGGTCAGCAGTATGGACCAGAGCAACAAAGTCGGCAGCACGCGCTGATTGAAATAGAGGGCCATGAAAAAGAGTCCGCCCATCAACGCTAAATTCATGATAATAATGAGTTGTACGCCCAGAAATTTCCCGCACAGGTATTGCACGCGGCGTATCGGTTTGGAGAGGATGGTGTAGACAACTTTATTGTCCACTTCGGTGGGTACAACCGACGCTGAAATAAAGATGGTGATCAGAATTCCAAACAGTGAAATTACGGTGACGCAAATGTCTTTGATGAGCTTCGCATCGACATCAGAGCTGGAATCGCCAATACGGGATTCCGTTAGAAATGCGGTCATGAACTGAGAGCCGAAAATGACGAGAATACTCAGCGTTAGGAAGCCGATAAGCGTCTTCTTACGCATCCCTTCACGCCAGGTGTAGACGGCAATGGTCCACGATCCGCGGGTAAAACCAAGGGCGGCATTCATGGTCGGGTGCTAGCTCCTTTTCGCTTTGGCTTCGCCAACGATACGGACGAAGAGGTCTTCGAGCGTTTCACGGCGTGGAGATACGTTCAAAATTTCCAGCGAGTTGGCCTTGCACAATTCGACCGCATCGTATAAGTCTTTGTCGGTCGGGACGCGCAATCGTACACGGCTGTCAACGCGGTCTTCGGCCGTGATGCCGTGCTCGCCCAATTTGGCTACACTTTCATCCTTGGCGCCAGACGCTTCAATCACGAGGTCACGATCGGTCAACAAGTCACCAATCATGCCAAGAGTCTGCAATTCGCCTTCGTACAGAATGCCCACACGGTCGCTGATGAGTTCAACTTCGAGAAGTTCATGACTCGAAATCATCACTGTCTTTCCCCGGCTGCGCATTTCTACGATGAGGTCGCGAATTTCTTTTCGCGCCACAGGATCGAGGCCAGTGGTCGGCTCATCCAGAATCATGAGTTTGGGATCGCTGATTAGTGTTTGGCCCAGGCCGATGCGTTGGCGCATGCCCTTAGAGTAACCGCGGATGAGGCGTTTGCGGGCATGGGTCATGCCGACCAGTTCAAGCACCTCATCCATCCGCATCTCAAGTTTCTTGCCGCTCATGCCGTAGAGGCGGCCGTAAAAACGAAGAACCTCTTCGCCTTTGAGGAAGTCGGGGTAATACGCGCCTTCAGGCAAGTAGCCGATATTCCGTTTCACGCTTGGCGAATCGACATCACTCTGGCCGAATATGCTGATGCTGCCTGACGTCGGAAATATGAGACCGAGCAGCATCTTAATCGTGGTGGTCTTTCCGCTGCCGTTTGGTCCTAGGTAGCCAAGAATCTCGCCTTCGTCGATGGTGAGATCAAGATCTTTGAGGGCGTGGACATCTTGTCCA
>Ga0315336_1007403_pt1 | contig 10535 bp, 3 predicted proteins | sample ASW5metaG_FD_204512 | JGI IMG/M metagenome (GOLD analysis project Ga0315336, IMG submission 204512) | Ammonia-oxidizing marine archaeal communities from Monterey Bay, California, United States - ASW #5 | ecosystem: Environmental > Aquatic > Marine > Intertidal zone | place: USA: California... | reverse complement strand
GCAGCGGGTGTTGAAACGCATGTCAACCGGGCCGGCGGCAACCGGAACAGGACAACAAAACGCTGGTTTTCCAGCATGGCCGAGTGGCGGAATTGGCAGACGCACGGGACTTAAAATCCCGGGTCCGTAAAGGGCGTGCGGGTTCGAGTCCCGCCTCGGCTATTTGAAATACCGAAACACCCGTGGTTTTCAGTGTTTCCCCTGTCTTTTCGGGGTTTCGCTGGGCCACTGTGTACGCCACTTTGAGAAGTCGGTTTCCGGACGTTGCATGCCTGCAAATGACCAGCGGTGATCGGGGCGTAGCTGGACCTTCAAACTGTGACCGATCCCACCGGCCGCCACAGGTGCGGCAAACCCGACATGGAGCCACTCGGTTGCACAGACCGCCCGCAGGTTCTGCAACACCTGCGGCCTCGGTCCGAGGGTCCGCCGAACATCGAACTGTGCGCGATTGCGCCGCACTCACCAAGTCAGCTTTCCGGTGCTGGTGGCGAACGACGCGGTTTCAATCCCCATGTTGCCCAGCAGGTTGACGAACAGGTTGCACAAGGGAATGTTGCGCCGTTTGTCGTAGGCCACGTATCGGCCGTGGTCGTAGCCGCCGCCGGCAAGGATGATGGGGAGGTTGCTTGGGTCGTGTGCGTTCGCGTTGCCCAGGTTGCTCCCGAACAGAACGGACGTCTGGTCGAGCAATCGATCTTCCGCCTCGGTCGGTTGTGCCAGGCGGGACAGAAAATCGGCAAAGCACTTCAAGATTTCCGTTTCGATGATCTTGAGTTGCTCGATCTTCTGCGGGTCTCGTCCGTGGTGCGACAAATTGTGATGCTCAGCGGTCACGCCCTGAATGATGGGAACGACGTGGTGGTCCTGAATCACGACCGTGACAATCCGCGTCGAGTCGGTTTGCAGCATCAACGGAATCAGGTTCATCAGCGAACGCGTCCTGCCGATCAAATCGGCGGAATCCGTGATGTCTGACGGAGGCTGTTCATCGACACGCGGCTTGGGTCGATCCAGCCAAGCCTCGCTCTCGGCCAATTCCGCCTCCGCCGAGCGAATGGCGGCGAAGTACTCGTCGAGTTGACGGCGATCCCGTGAACTTGTTTTCCGGTTCAGTTTTTTCGTCTGCTCGGCGACGGAATCCAAAATGCTGCGGCCTTCCACCAACCGCTGTCGTTGACGTCGTCGCTCTCGGGAACTGTCGTCAAGGAACAAATTTGCGAACACGGTCGATGGTCTGTGCTGGGCCGGCAACATCACGCCGTTGCTCGTGTACGACTGGCTCGTTTGCGTTTTGCTGCTCAGCGCAATCGACGGAAAACGCGTCGCGTTCCCGATGTGCCTGGCGGCAACCTGGTCGATGGAAATGGAGTTTTTGAAGCCGCCCAGCCCCGGATTGCGGGCCGCGGTCAGCCAAGTCATTTCGGTGTCGTGCGGCTGTTTTCCGTTTTGATCGGGATGCGAGAGACCCGAGAACAGCGTCAAGTCCCGGCGATGTTGCTTGAGCAGATCCAGATACTCAGTGTTCTCGTATGTGCTACCGGCAGTCTTGGGAAACAACGATGGCGGATGCAGCCCCAACGCATTGCAGATCAGGACCATGCGTTTCGGCGGCGCCACCCGTTCGCGGCCCAGCGCGGGATTCATCGATTCAAGAAACGGAAGCGAGATCGCGATTCCTGACGCCTTGAGTACAGTGCGACGCGAAATGGGAGTGTGCATTAGCGGTTCCTAAACAGTCGGCTTGTGACCACATGATGAATCAGGCTCCGCAGCGGATAGTCGTCGTCTTGAGTCGCCTGCAAAATGCGCTCGACGTCTTCGCGGTCAGCAAACTGAACCTCGGCGCCGGTTGAAAACGCGATCAGCTTGAACAGCAGATTGCGGGCAATCTGTTCTTTCGATTTTCGCAAGTGGTTTTTGTAGGCGCGAATACCGGCGAACGCGACGCCATCCGCCGTCACACCGGACATGTCGACTGGCCGTCCCAGTTTGTAATCCTTGTGCAGGAATCTCAGCCCGGCATTGACCTCGCGTTTGACGCCTTTGCTATTGCGATATCGCTTGCGAAAGTTGCCTACCGGATCAAAGCACTCCATCGCAAACCCGGGCGGATCAATCGTGCGGTGACAGACCGCACAAGTCTCAACGGATTTGTGCTTTTCAAGTGTCTCACGAATCGTCGTCGCACCGCGCGTATCCGGTTCGATGGCGCCCACACCCGGCGGTGGGAGCTTGGGCGGCAATCCGAGCAAATTCGTCAGCACGAAATTGCCCCGCTTGACGGGCGTGGTCACGGTTCCGTTTGCGGTCACCTTTGCAATGGACGCGTGAGCCAGGACGCCGCCGCGAACGCGCGCCCGGTCAAGCTTGACCTTCCGCATGGATTCGCCCACGACACCGTCAATCCCATAGTGTTCAGCCAACCGGCGATTGAGGAACGTGAAGTCGGAATCCACGAGGTTCGACACGCTGAGATCCCGGTCAATCAGATGACCAAAGAATTCACGCGTTTCCGCCAACATGGCTCTGCGCAACACGTCGTCGTATTCGGGATACAAAAAGGTGTCGGGAGTCGTGGCATCGATCCTGTCGAGTTCCAACCATTGGCCGAGAAATTCATGCACAAAGCGCTCGCGCTTGGGATCGGCCAGCATGCGATCCACTTGCCCCACCAGCGTATCGTGATCGGACAGCCGGTCCTGGGCGGCGAATCGCATCAATTCCTTGTCTGGAAGACTTCGCCACAGGAAGTAAGACAGACGGCTGGCAACAGCTCGGTCGTCCAGCGGACCCGCCTGGCCGGTCTGGAACAGCAACTCCGGCGAGACCAGAATGGCTCGCAGTGGAATCCGAACCGAATCGACGAAGTCACGCTTGGCTTCCAGGCTGGGCTTGGCGAGTGCTACCAGGGCGTCGACCTCACGGTCACTCACCTTGCGGCGCCAGGCTTTCGGAGCGAAGGCCGCGACAATCGCTCTGACATGCTCGAGCGGTGCCTCGTGCAGTACCGGCTCGTAGACTCTTCCCCGCCGCTTACCTCTAATGGCTTTCCATTCAACTCCCGGAAGCAGTTTGCGCGTTCGCTGGGGAGGCCAACTGGTCTCCAAGGGTCCTGCGACTGCCACGCGTCGGATCTTGACCCCTTCGCCTCCGAAGGTACTCGCACTCTTCGCGTTGTAGATCACTTTGCCGTTGAGGGCCGGTTCCAATTCGTCCGCACTGACATAGATGTAGTCGTCCGTGCGGAGGTAAGTGGTCGTAGAAACTTCCCGGTAGTCCGAGCCAACCAGATCCCAAGCGGCGAACAATCCGCTCTGGCCCTGTTTGTCGTTCTGACGCTTTAAGCTCACCGTGATCGACGATCGTGGTTGGTACGCCGCGGCTTTGACGGTGATGCGATACCGCCCCGCGACTGGTGGCCGAAATCCACTGTTATCGGAACGAAATACAAAATTCTCACCCCGGAATGTGACCACGTCGCGATCCGTCTTGAAGATCGTACCGCCCCCGCGACGCACAGGCCGATCGACCCACATTTGAATATAGCGGGAATGAAAGTAGTCGATCTCCCGCTCCCTCATTCTCGGTTTGACGCCCAGTTGTATCGCCTCATCGAGCGCCAAATCGGCCGCCATCAACAAGCCCCGAACATGAACGCTCGACATCTCCTGCGCCGCCGCGACCACATCAAATGCTGCTGATTCATTTTCCGGCGGAAGATGCCGAGCCAGATCGCCGCCGATCCCCAGCAGATCGTGCAGCGTGTGTTCGTACTCCAGACGAGACAGTCGCCGCGTGGGAACGCGACCGGTCGTTTTCTGCAATCGTTGATTGGCCTGTTTCAGTTGGCTTTCCAGGAATGACAACGCCTTTGCACGCGCCGATTTGCTGGGTTGAGCGGCCTCGGACGGCGGCATTTCACCACGTTTGACGCGATCAAAAACATGAACCCATTTGCGAAATGAGTCCGCATTTTCAAAGTTCTGGCGGAGCGTGGTGAAGTCGAGACTCGTCTCGGTATCGGCAGCGTGGCATGCGATACACGAAGACTCGATCAACGCATCGAGATCTGTCGCAAATGTCGGAGCGGATAGTACAAGGAAGACCAGGCAACCCAGCAATATGCAAACGCACCGGTTTTGATTTCGCCGTGCCATCGTTTCTCTTCGTTCGCCCCAAGTCATGTTCCCGAGTCACTGCTTGCCAACTGAGATGGCGATTGAAATGTGGTCAACCGACGCGTGTACCGGCGGCAGTACGTCGCCGAGCGGGTCAGCCCACGGCTCAATTCTTTCCTCCGAAGCGTCGTCATTTCGGCGGTCTATTCCCCTGCGCAGGACCTACGGATTGAATGAATGCTAACAGGTCGAGAATTTCTTCGACCGTGTAAGTGTCCAACAGACCCACGGGCATGGTGGAAACTTCAGCGATGCGACGTTCGTCGATCGATGACTTGTCGACCGTCTCGATCTTGTCAGGCTTGAGCAGGTTGGGCAGCAGCCGCAGCTGGTCGTCGGTTTCCTCGACAACCAGTCCCGTCAGCAGGCGTCCGTCATCGACCAGAATCATCTGCGTCTGAAATTTCTTGTGGATTTCATCGGACGGCTTGACGATCTGCCGCAGCAGTTTTGAACCGCGAAACCGCTTCGTCACGTCTGTCAAATCCAGGCCGTATTTCACTCGTTTGTCGCCAATCGCGTGGCAGCGACTACAGGTCGCTTGCTCAAAAATCCGCTCGCCTCTCTCGACCGATCGGCCGGCCAGTCGATTCGGCGCCGAGCCAAAGTTGTGATGCCGCCACTTCTTGATGAACCGCCGCTTGGACGTCGCCTGGTTGCTGGCGACGTATTCCAGGATCCGGACGAACATTCTGCCGTCGCGTTTGCGTTCAGGATTCTGCCGCCTGAATTCATTCCAGAGTTGGCCGACTCGGGACCGGTTTTTTTTAGGCAAACCCGCCAGGCGTTTGTCGACGTACTCTTGATGCTTTTTCCCGATGTACGCGCTCGGCATTTCCGACTTGTCAATCTTCGCGAACAGTGCGGCGTTGTTGGGCTGCTTGATTTTCGGAGCCGTTGCCAGATTTCCCACGTCATGGCTGCCGTCATACGTCTTGGCGGCCAATCGAATCCCGCCGTTCTTCGGCAGTGTCTTGGGCAGCGCGATGCGGATGACCGCTCCAACGCCACGCTCCATATGTCGGGCAGGACCGGACGTGCTGGTCCAAACATTGCCTTCGTCGTCGAATTCGATTTCACGTGTGTAAGAAACACGTGTCGGCAGACGAAACTCGACGAACTGTTCAGTCACGGGATCGAATCGATTGATGGTGTCGTTGCCAGTCCCGCAGATCCAAACGATGCCCTTGGAATCGACGTTCAAAGCGTAGGGAATCTGGTTTTCCGCATCCGGCAGTTCGTAAACGGTCCACTTCTCGCTGTGCGGATCAAACTTACCAAACACCCCCGAACCGAATCCGGGAACCCAAACCATGCCATCGGGGGCAACGTGCAATCGCCTGGGGCCACGGAATGGGGGGTTCCATTCTTTGATATCGCCATCATCCACGTTCGGGTCAATTCGACCGATGCGATTCCCATTGAGCTTGGAATACCAAATCATGCCATCAACCGGTGAGTAGTCCAAACCATAGGGTGTGATGCCACGCGACTCGCCACGTCCAGCTCCGATCGCCTGGCCGGCGCTCAACAGCTTGTATTCCTTGACGACATGCGTTTGAGGATGCATCGAGAAACACGAGTTGGATCCCGCATCGGTGTACCAGATCAAACCTTCGGAATCTTTGGGATTGATCCGCAACGTGTGGGGGTAGCTGCCGCGTTTCTTCGGCGCTTCGGCGCTACTGTAGACCTCAAATTTTTTCGTCTCGATATCGTAGCGAGCCATCTTGCCGCTAGCACACATCGTCGTCCACAGGCTGCCGTCGTTGGCTGTTTCGATAGAGTGAGGTGCGTGGACGTTCCGCGGAAAATCGATGGCTGTCTGTTTGCCCGAAGTGGGATTCAAGGCAATCATGCGGCGTTTGCTGATGTTGACTGCGTAGACCAGTCCGTCTCGACCAATTTCCAGATCGTGAAAGGAACCCTGCAGCGGTTTGTCCAGTTCCCACATGGTGATGGTTGCGGCGGTGGCCATTCCCGTCGGTGCCGGCGGCGGCTCAAAGGTGGGCCACTTGTCCACCGCATCATCTTTGTAGGTATTCATCAGACGTTCGATGATGGTCCGTTTAGTATGCGGGTACAGGCCGCCGAACCCATCCATCCGACGCAACATGGTTTGCCAGTCGACGGGCTTTTCAGGAGTGCGAAACCCGACTGTCCCGAGCTGGTGACAGTACGAGCAATTCATCTTGAAATTCATTTTGTCACGCGGGTTGTCGAAGGCCAGCATGCTGAAGGCACTGTTCGCCGGACGTTGCATCTCCAGCTCGTCGCCGACAGCAGGCCGCGTTTGGATCACCATGTCGTAGGTGCCCGCGGCCACCGGGCTGCTCCATTCATCCGCCAGTCCCATCAGTCGAGTGCGAATGCTGTGCTCAATGTTCCGCAAGCCGGCGATCTCAAACCAACCGTCTTTCTGTGTGAACACGGACGTCCACTTGCGATGTTCATCGTCGATTGCAGACACCATGACACCTTCGATGGGGTCGCCGAACTGGTCAACGACTCGACCGCGAATCGTCTCGGCGTCAGCCGCACCGCAGCAGAATTGAAGTGCCAACAGAAATCCGGAAACTGATACGAGGCGAAACTTCATCGAGTTATCTCCGATTGCTAACCGTTACAGGCCACTAACGATTTGATTGTTCAGCCGATTCTTCCGAGGTATCGAGCACTTTTGCCTCCAGGATCAGTTTTCGAAACCGATCGTCGGGCACATCCTCCAGCAACTTCAGAAACGCCACGAGCCCCGGAATATCCCGTTCGCTCAGCTTCATCCCAGAATATCCATCACTGATTTCATCCGCTGCGCCGGACTGTTTCCGCCGCGCGGCATCGAGCTTTCGCAGCAGGACCTTCCTCAAATCGACTCGGCGTTTGGCAAGGTTGCGTAGCGACGGCGTCGGCTTGGCAGTCCCGTCCTTGCTGACCACGTGTGACTTACGGTCGGTGAAGTCTGCTGGTGCGTGACAGGCCGCACAGTTGCCGACGCTCGCGGACCCCTCGTAGCGTAAAAACGTCTTGAATCCGTCGTATGCCAGGCGATGCATGCCCACAGGGGCTTTGAGCAACACGCGGCCTTCCTGGTTAGCCAATCGACCAAAGATACGTCCCGAGAAATCCTCCGCCGTTTCGTCATCGTAGGGTTTCTCTGGAATGCGGTTGACGTATGAAAACGCGTCGAACGTGGACCGCTTTGTGGTTGCCAGCCGATGGATGCGGGTTTGCTTCTCGATGCTGCTGCTCTTCTTTGAGGCTGAGTCGTCGACACGGTTTTCAAGACAGTAGAGTGATTTCCGACCGCGAAGAAACAGTTGGCGTCCCGCGATCGCCGCTGAGGCGTTGAATTCGTCTTTCAGCTTGTTGGTCGCCAGCACTTCCAGCTTGTTCGTACGTTTGAGCACAACCGTCGTGCCATTGCGACCGGTGAAGTACACGCGACCGGCCGCGGCGACGGGTGAAGAGTAGATATTTGATAATCCTGGAATCCGGCTGCGTGCCAGCAGCGTGTCACCTGTTCGTGAATCCACGGCTGTCAAAATCGCTCGGTTGGACTGCGTGAAGTACAGCATCCGGTCGTACAGCACCGCAGAGGGCACGTAGGGGGTGCCGCTTTTTCGCGACCACAGAATTTTATCGGAATTCGAAATATCTCCCCTGGCGTTCAGCGGCAGGGCCAGCAGCGAATAGCCCTCGTAACCGCTCATACAGTACACGGCGTCACCATCAACGATCGGGCAGGGAGTGACGTTGCCGGTCAGGCCGCTGCATTGCCAGATGATGTCGCCGCTATCGAGGTCGTAACTGCGAATCATTTTCGAAGCGGCCGTGATGACTTGTGTCTTGCCGCGATGTTCGACGATTCTCGGTGTTGCCCACGCGTTTCGCTCGTCGCGGTCTTTCTTCCACAATGTCTTGCCCGTTCGTGCGTCGAGCACCTCGATGCTGGACTGTCGGGCATGGTCGCGGACGATCACCAGCTTGCCCTGATGGACAACGGGCGAACATCCTTCGCCCAGACTGGCTCCCACGCGGACCTTGCCGAGATCACGTTCCCACTGTTTTTTTCCGTGGAGGTCATAGCAATACATGCCGGCCGATCCAAACCAACAGTAGAGACGCTGGCCATCGGTGGTCGGTGACGCAGAGGCAAAATCGGCGTCGTGATGCGTGCCCTCGTGGGGCACATGCTCGCGTGCCGTCCGCCGCCAGAGTTCCTTACCCGTATTTCGGTCGAGGCACACGACTTCGAATTTGTAGAACGTATTGGGGTGCTTGATTCCGAACACCCGTTTTGGCTGGTCTTCCGGCTTGGGACGCGACGGATCGACGCGGCCGGTGTTGATCGCTGTCAACAAAAACAGCTTGTCGCCCCAGACAATCGGCGACGCGTTCCCCTTTCCATTGATGGCAACTTTCCAGCGAACGTTCTTGTCTTCACTCCACTTGACCGGAGGTTTCGCGGCGCGACTGACGCCGTTGGCTTCGGGACCGCGCCATTGATGCCAGTTCGCCCCGTGATCGTCGACGGTGGCTTGGGCAGTGTCTTGAGTAGTGTCTTCGGTAGTGTCTTGGCCCGCAAGCTTCTCACCCGCGGCCACGTATTCCAGAATCCTGACGAACGACATGCCGGCGTTCTTCATCTTCGGCTGCAGCCGGCGTTTGTCTTTCCAGAGTCTGCCGATTCGCCCCCGTTGCTGCGACTGCAGGGACTTCAGCCGCGCGTCGACATAGGCCTGATGCCGGCGGGGATCGTAACCCGCCGGCAAAGCAGCCGTGTCGATTTGACTCAGCAGCTTTCCCAGTTCGGCATCGCCGCGGGCCGGTTTCGGCTTGGGACTTGTCGTGGAAGATGCGATTTGATTGTCCGGTCCCCAACCGGGGGCTTCTTTGAGCACACCAGCGTTGATCGCAAGCACCTGGTCTTTCAACCGCTTCGTGACTGCGGGCAACCGTTCGGCGATGTTCCGTTTCTGGTTGGGATCGGTCGACAAATCGTAAAGCTCGAATTTCCTGATGCCGCCCGAGCCTTGTTTGATGAGCGGGATCCACGCTTCCTGGAACGTGTTCAGCGTGACAAACTTACTGCGCAGGCGATTCCATTCGGGCGTTTTGATATCGCTGTTGTACGCTTTGTGCCACACCTCGGACTGCGTCAACTTGCGGCCATGTTTCTTTTCGAGGATGACGCGCATCGCATCCATGACCGATCGAATCGTGTCCTGGTCCTTCGGATATTCCGTCTTGCGCCAACCGACCAGCGCGTACTTGCCTTCGCGAATCACGACAATCGGTTGACTTGTCGGAGAATGCCACGTCAACGGCTGGTGGCGTTTGAAATCCGACCGTTGGCCGGTCAGCAGTGGCGACAGGTCCGTACCGTCGAGATGTACACCCTTGGGTTTTTCAATCCCTGCCAATCCGCAGATCGTGGGCAACAGATCGACGGCACCCGCAGGTGTGTCTTCAACGCCACCGCCCTGGATGCCTTTTGGCCAGTGGATGATGCCAGGCGTGCGGGTCCCGCCTTCCAGCAGTGACCCTTTGTTGCCTCGCAAACCGCCGTTGCGATCCGCCCGGTAACTGCCGTGATCTGACGTGTAGATGATGATCGTGTTGTCAAGCGAACCGATCTGGTCCAGCTTTTTCACCAGCCGGGCAATGGCTCGGTCGGTGTTGTCGATCGTCGCGGAGTAAATGGCGGCGGGATCGTTGAGTTTACCGTACTGAGAAACAATATTTTTCGGAGCCGCGAGGGGCGCGTGCGGTTCGTGAAACCAAACGTTGAGAAAGAACGGTTTCTCGGCATCGCGTTTCTCATCCAGCCAGGTGATTGCCTCATCAACCACAAGCTGGCAAGCGTATCCCTTGAGCTCGCCGACGCGTTTCCGATTGCGCCAGAAGTTGCTCGGGTTGCGATGACTTGGCGCGGCGTTCAAGTCGGTCGCGAACCAGTAGTCGAATCCGTGTTCGTCGATCCACGGTTTCTTCATCCCACGAAATGGTGTTCCCAGATGCCATTTGCCGACATGCAGCGTGTCGTAACCGTTGGCTTTCAGGAGCTCGGCCATCGTCACCTCACTCTTGCGGAGGTGCATGTTGTGAATGTGGTCCTGAATGACCGTGTAGACCCCGGTCCTCAAGTGATGACGCCCGGTGAGCAGCGTGGCGCGCGCGGGCGAACAGACGGGGGCTCCCGAATGGAAGTCGGTGAAGCGGATGCCGTCCGCAGCCAGCTGGTCCAGCGCCGGAGTCTTCACCGGTCCGCCGTAGCAGCCGATGTCCTGGGAGCCGAGATCGTCAGCCAGCAGCACGACGACGTTGGGCTTTTTGTCTTTGGCAAAACCGGGA
>Ga0315336_1007402_pt1 | contig 10535 bp, 5 predicted proteins | sample ASW5metaG_FD_204512 | JGI IMG/M metagenome (GOLD analysis project Ga0315336, IMG submission 204512) | Ammonia-oxidizing marine archaeal communities from Monterey Bay, California, United States - ASW #5 | ecosystem: Environmental > Aquatic > Marine > Intertidal zone | place: USA: California... | reverse complement strand
TTGTTCGCGCAGTCCGTGGCGGCGTTCGACGACGGAAAACTCGACGTGGCTGTCCAACGCGCAACTGCGTCTGAGAGGATCTGGCCAATTCCCGTGGGCCGACGGGCTCAGTTCCAGAACATCCTCAACCGCTTTCAGCGGCTGCGCGTGGGCGTGCTGCGGTTGGCCGACGAGCCGGCGGCCTATTTTCTGTCGGCGGATGCCGAGCGGAGACATCAGGATTTGACCCGCGCCACGTTGTTCGAACTGCATCGCAACACGACAATTCCCCGCTTCCATACCCGCTACTTTGAACAATGGGTCCCCACCGACTTGGGGCGCACGGTCGAGTTTACTCTTCGACAGGATCGTTCTTATTGGGAGTCGCGTCCCGTGTTGACTGCAGCGGCGGTCGTGGAAATGCTGTCTGCCCGCACGCGGCCCGAAGATTCACGATACGACGAGCGGTTTGCGTCGTATGTCGAATCCATGTCGGTTCGCTCACCGTATCAGTTCACCATTGCATTCAACCGCGTACCGTTGAGGGTCGAAGCCCTGTTTCGTTTTTCAGTCATCGGTGAGTCCGAGACCGATCCCGGAAAGCTCGAACTCTTGTCGCGGAGATTTCAATTGCAGTCGTCCGATGCCGGACAACGCGTCTATCGGCGCGCGGTTCCGGAACCTGCTGAGGCGCCCTTGTTTCACGTGGCAGAAATCGTGGAAACCCGATTTGAGTCATCCGCTCTGGCTGTGCAGGCCCTGTTGCGCGAGCAGGTCGATGTGTTACCTCGAGTGCAGACCTGGGATGTGAATGCCTTCAAAGATGATGAACGGTTCTATACCCAGAAGTACTCGGTGCCCGTGACCCACGTTTTGCAGGTGAACCCCAAGACCAAGGCCTTGCGCAATCGAGAATTGCGGCGGGCACTGGCCTTGGCGATCGACCGTGATCGGATTCTGACCAACATCGTTTTGCGCGATCCAGCCGCCGAGCATGGTCGCTTGATCACCGCGCCTTACAATTCACGCAGTTACGCCCAAGACCCCGGGATGTCCCAACGACCATATGATCTGACACTGGCGCTGGCTCTGTCGATTGCGGCCAAGTATCAACCGATCCAGAAATCGCTCAAGGACCTGAAGGAGCAGATCAATAAACTCGAACCGAAGAGCGCGCAACGCGTGGAGCTGGAAAAGAAGTATCAGGAGATCAAGGCCAACGCGAAGATTCCGCCCCTCAAAATGATCTGCCCACCCGATGCCGTCAGCCAGGCCGCCGCCCGCGCATTTGTCAAACAATGGAAGCGGATCAAGATCGATGTGCAACTGCTGCCGAATGACGGGTCCGTCAAAGGGGTGACCGTCGATTCCGAAAACTGGGATCTGATTTATCGCTCGGTTCGCATGCAGGAACCGTTATTGGAGTTGTGGCCCTTCCTGGTGCTGGAAGACAGCGCGCGGGTTGACGCCTTGCGGTATCTTCCCGATTGGTTGCGACTGGAGTTGATCAAGCTGGATTCCGCCGGCAGTTGGCAAGTCGCCATCGATCAGTTACGCACGCTGCACCGGCATTTGACCGCCGAAGCCCATGTGATTCCGCTGTGGGAAATCGATGAGTACATCGTGTTGAACAAGTCCGTGAAAGGTTTTTCGGATACGCCCATCCACACCTACCAGAATGTGGAACGCTGGTTGTTGAGTCCCTAGGTTCGCTTGTTTTTCCCTTCAGCTACGCTGGCAAAGGCCGGAACGATGTTCCCGAGAACCCGATATCGACACGTCAGTTGCGGACTGATGGCTGCGGTCTGGCTGTCGAGCATACTGCTGTGTGCCGCCGCACCTCGAAGTCTGCAGGCACAAACAACCACACTCCTAGCCCAGCCCGTGCCATTGGAACTGCTGCGTTACCGTGTTGATATCGAGTTGACTTTTAGCTCAGACCCCATGTTGCCTCCCGTGTGGCAGGAGTCCACGATTGGTCAGATCCACACCGCAATCGAGCGATCGCTGGGAGCCATGTGGGATTTTCGGATCGCCAATACCCCGAGGCTGAGACCGGTCAGCGGTGTCGGTTTGCAACGCTTTCAGGACTCCGCATTGCTGGAAATTGACCAGCGGCGGGAGTCGTATTACGGGCCCGTCGAACGCCTGGACAAGAAGGTGTTTCTGACGGTGTCGCGACAGGGTGGGCGGTATCTGGTTTCTGGTCGCGAGTGGGATACCCGGGTGCGGACGTTATCGCGTGTGAAATCCGCGTTCACCTATCAACGCCGGATGATTGTCGAGCGCGTTGTGGACGTGTTGTTGCAGTTGTTTCGCCCAGTTCTGGTGGTGGATAGTGCCAGCGGCGATGTCATTGAAATGCGGGTACAGGCCGGCGAATATCCCGCTCCCGACAAGAGCGCAGAACAAGTCCGTAAGGGTGACATTGTGTTTCCGGTGCTCAGATATCGCGATAAACAGCGGGTGGTGCAGAAAGTTCAATTCCTGCCGTCGACATATGTCGTGGTTCAGAAGGTCGACCGTGCGCGCGTGTCCGGAGTACTCGTTTCTGGACTCCGCATGACACTCTCCGGACGGGGCCGCAGGCGTGTGGACCAGATGGGTCTGCGGCGACGTCCAGACTATGGTCACAGCGACGTGGATTTCGTGTTGCGGGCCAATGCCCGCAAGTCGTTGGTTGGCAACCGCGTCCAGATCTACGGCAAGACGCGAGCGAATGACAAGACCGACGCGGAACCCCTGGAGTTTCTCACAGATCGCCGAGGGCGGATTCGGATTCCCCAGCGCGACCAGTTTCCCATGCTGTGGCTCTACATCCACAGCGGTGATGTGTTGCTGGCGCGGGTGCCCTACGCAGCGGGCTTCGAACCGAACAGCACACTGCAGTTGCTCGATGATTCGATTCGCTTGGGAGTCGAAGGGGAATTGAATCTGATCGAGGGAATGCTGATCGACACCATCGCTCAACGAGCGGTTTTCATGGTGCTGGCGCGCAAACGGGCGGAAGCCGGTGATAAGAAAGGGATGACCGAGAATCTGGAGAGAATCGATGCACTGGATGGCCGGCAGGGCTTGCTGTTTTTTCAGAGTCGGCTGAACGAGGTGCGCGTGCCTGCGCTGGAACGCGCCAGAGAAACCAGGAACCGGATCGCGGAATCGCGGGTCACCAGGCTGTGTGACAAGTTGAGAGACGTGGTGGTGAAGTCCATGGACAGTAAGAAAACCAAGGAGTTCAAGTCCGAGTTGGACGAATTGTTGAAGGACGCCCAAGAGAACGCCAAAAAGGACACCAAAGACGATGCCAAGTGATCGGCGTACCGCCTGTCACGCGCTGCCAAAGTGTTCTTGCAGAGCCTTGCGGATCTCGTCTCGAACGCGGCGAAACACTTGCCGTTGCTCCGACTCAGCGCCCGCGCAGTGGGCCGGGTCATCGAAAGGCCAGTGCAGCCGTTGGACTTCGCCCGGAAACACCGGACAGTTCTGAGCGGCCGTGTCGCATACGCTGATGATCAGGTCGGGAGCGGTGCCTTGGGGCGGCAGGTACTCCAGGATCGACTGGCTGGTCTGGCCGCTGATGTCCACACCGATTTCGTGCATGACATCCACGGCCATGGAATGCACATAGCCCGCTGGAGCGGCTCCCGCCGAGAGACTCTCGAAACGTCCCGGCAGGTCGTGCCGCAATAACCCCTCGGCCATCTGACTGCGGCAGGAATTCCCCGTGCACAGGAACAGGACTCGAAGTTGAGCGGCACCCATGCGGCCATGATAGCCGCTGTTCGGCAATTCGCCATCGAACTCGGTGGAATTACACGATTCCGCTCAGTATGCTTGCAGCCAACCGCATGACATCCCCTGTCGCGGATGTCAGGCAAATGGTTGAACGGTCGTGCGGAAGTCAGCCGACATGATGGCCGGCGGCGCGTCGTTTGCTTGTTCGGTCGTGCGAATCCACTGGAGTGTTGTGTATTTTGCTGTCCCTGTTCCAGCCGCAGGGATGCATCGATTGGAGGTCCGCCCAAGCTGCTGGATATGTGGGCTGGTCCGCCAGTTCAATGAGCAATGATGTGACAGTCCCGTTGCGGTCTGTGTTGTCGATTCGGGGCGCCCAACACGACGTTGTTCGTCGGAGCGTAACCGCCGGCGGAAGGGACCCGACAGTGGGGCCCCGACAGTGCGATGCCGTGTCCAGAATTGACGGGGCTCATCGCGGGCGGAATCAAATGACAAGTTTCAGGTTTGATGTGTTCTAAGGAGTATGGTCGCGAATGAGTAGTTACAAGCTCGAGTACATCTGGATGGACGGCGGTACGCCGGAACCCAACATGCGCAGCAAGACGAAAGTTGTTGATGGTGAGCCAGCCTCGGCGGCCGAATGTCCCGGTTGGGGATTCGATGGTAGCTCGACCGAACAGGCGGAAGGACACACTTCCGACTGCTTGTTGCAACCGGTACACATGGTAACCGATCCCGCTCGAACCGACGCTTCGCTGGTGTTGTGCGAAGTCATGAATCCCGATGGCAGTCCGCACGCTTCCAATATGCGGTCGAAGTTCGAAGACAACGAGGACTATTGGTTCGGTTTCGAACAGGAATACACCTTGATGCAAGGCTGCCAGCCGCTGGGATTCCCCACTGAGGGCTTTCCCGGACCGCAGGGGCCCTACTATTGTTCGGTGGGCATTGAAAATTGCGTGGGTCGTGAAATCGTCGAAAGTCACCTCGACATTTGTCTCGATGCCGGTTTGTCCGTGACCGGAATCAATGCCGAGGTGATGATGGGGCAATGGGAATACCAGCTGTTTGGAATGGGAGCGAAGTTGGCTTGCGACGACCTGTGGCTCTCGCGATACCTGGCTTATCGCAACGCGGAACAGTTTGGTGTGACCGTGTCGATTCACCCCAAGCCGATCAAGGGCGATTGGAATGGCAGCGGGATGCACACGAATTTCTCCAATACGCCGATCCGGGATCAGGGTGGTGAGGAGTTGATCAAGGGCATCTGTGAGAAATTTGCCGAGCGTCATGCGGACCACATCGGTGAATATGGATCCGACAATGATCAACGATTGACCGGGTTGCATGAAACCCAGCACATCGATCAATTCAGTTACGGAGAAAGTGATCGCGGAGCATCGATTCGCATTCCCGTGGCCACAATCAACGCTGGCTGGAAGGGCTACCTCGAAGATCGACGGCCCTCGTCCAACGCCGATCCGTACCGAGTTGTGGCGCGGATCCTCAATACGCTCGGTGACTGAACCGGTCCCGGATTGATGCAGACGCTCGCTGGGAAGCGGTCGCGCTCGCGTGGCCGCTTCCCAAGAACCGACGTGTATCCGCTGGCTGACGACGGCTGAAACGCATATAATTGGTTCGCCATGTCGTAGCTCCGGCTGCCCTGTCTCCAGTCCGCAGATTGACCGGATCGATTGCTCATCCCGATGTATTTCTTCTTGCTCACCATTCCGCTCAGCGCATTCCTGCTGTTCCAGGTACAGCCTCTGATTGCACGCTCGATTCTTCCCTGGTTCGGCGGCACTCCCGCGGTTTGGACCACGTGCATGCTGTTTTTTCAAGTGGTCTTGCTGGCGGGGTATGCCTATGCGCACCTGGTGTGCCGCTGGTCCATGCGCGTGCAGTCGGCGGTGCATCTGACACTGTTGATATCCGCCGTTCCGTTCCTGCCGATCACTCCGGACGCCGGTTGGACACCTCGGGAGGGCGAGGACCCCAGCTTGAGGATTCTGGCCCTGTTGCTGCTGTCGATTGGTGTGCCCTACGGCTTACTTTCTTCGACCGGTCCCCTGTTGCAGCGGTGGTTCAGCCAGGTCTATCCGCAGCGATCTCCCTACCGGCTGTTCGCACTCTCGAATGCCGGCAGTCTGTTAGCCTTGATGACCTATCCGTTCCTGTTTGAACCGAATCTGAGTCTGCAGACGCAGCGCCACACATGGTCGATCGCTTTCGTGGTCTTCCTGGTACTCTGTGGGGCGACGACGATCTGGACGCGTCGAGTGGTTCCTGACACGACGGCCGAGACTGTGGTTGACGAGCCGTCAGACGAGTCTGTGACGGCGCCCGGCTGGTCCCGCGTGCTGCTGTGGTTGGGGCTGGCTGCGCTGCCCTCGGTCATGCTTCTGGCCACAACCAACCAGCTTTGCCAGGAAGTGGCCGTGGTGCCATTTCTGTGGATCTTGCCATTGAGCCTGTACTTGCTGTCGTTCATCCTGTGTTTCGACAGTGATTTCTGGTATCGCCGCAACATCTTTGGAGTGTTGCTGTTCGCTTCCGCGGGGCTGAGCTGTATTTGCCTGTACAAAGGAGTCGCCGTCGCACTGCCCATCCAAATCTTCTCGTACTCGACGACATTGTTCGCCGCTTGCATGACATGTCATGGTGAATTGGCTCGCTGCAAGCCCGCATCCCGGTATCTGACCGGATTTTATCTGACGATCGCCGGAGGGGGCGCGCTGGGCGGGATCTCGGTCGTCCTGGTCGCCAGCCACATCTTCTCGTACTACTGGGAGTATCATCTGGGGTTGGCCGGATGCGTGTTGATCACGCTGGTGGCTTGGTATCGCGATCGCGACTCGGTGTTGTATGGAGGGCGGCCTTTTTGGGCCTGGTGTGTGTTGACAGCTTTGTTTGCTGGACTGGCGTCGGTGCTCTACAGTCAAAGCGCAAGGCTGTCGCAAGACACAGTCGACCGGTCAAGGGACTTCTACGGAGTGCTGACGGTCACCCGCGGTACCAACGATATGGGCGCTTATCTGAGTGTTCGCAACGGTCAGATTCAGCATGGGTTCCAGTTCAAAGACGAAAAACTGCGACGGATGCGGACCAGCTATTATGGAACGGGCTCGGGAGTGTCGATTGCCATCGACGACCACCCCCGCCGCGATAGCGGACCCATGCACCTGGGAGTCGTCGGTCTGGGGACCGGGACCATGGCGGTGTACGGGCGGGCTGGCGATCGGCTGCGGTTCTATGAGATCAACCCTGAAGTGAAGCGGGTGGCTTACGATTATTTTTCTTACTGCAAGAATTGTCCGGCGGAATTGACGATTGAACTGGGAGATGCGCGGGTGCAGATGGACCGCGAATTCGAGGCTTCCGGAAGCCTCGAATTCGACGTGCTGGCGATCGACGCGTTTTCAAGCGATGCCATTCCAATGCATTTGATGACGCGTGAGTGTTTTGCGACGTATTGGAAACACCTGAAAGAGGACGGTATTCTGGCGGTCCACATTTCCAATCGATTTCTGAATCTGAGACCCTTGACGCACAACCTGGCGGTCGAAGCGGGTTATACGCCCATCCTGGTTGAGTGGGATCCTCCCGATGAAACGCAGTCGGAAACCAGCAGTACCTGGGTATTGGTGACTCGCAACACGGCCTTTTTGGAGCGGCCCGACCTGAAGTGGAAGAGTACGGAATGGCCGGCGGAAATGCCGGGAACGGTGTGGACCGACGACTACGGCAGCTTGTGGCAAGTACTGAAACGAGAAGATCTCACCCGTGGGCTGCGCAAGTTCTTCGCTTTTGATTGACGGATTATTGGGGTGCTGGCTGTGCGGTGCAGTGGCCGTCGCCCTGAACCGGTGGTCGTCTGGCGACCGGTGTTCCATCCGCTCATCTTGGCTGCTGGCGACTGCTGCGGAATTGAGGCTGGCGGCCAGAGACTGCTGGGGGAGTTGGTTAGGGACGCGTTCCATGATTGAGCATCTATAGATGCAATCGAAAGATCCGATCGACATGGTGACGGTACACAGGCGAAGTCTGATCAGTTGCGTCATCGTGATCGCAGCCCTGGTGGCCGGCATCGGCAGCTTTGTGATGTTGGCTTCGCTCAAGAAACCGGCCGTGGCCCGCGTGCCGGAACCACGGGTATTCAACGTCGAAGTATTTGAAGTGCATCCGCGGAACATTCAAGAGATCGTGTCCACGTTCGGAACGGCGCGTTCGGATCGCACGGTTGTCGTCTCCGCGCAGGTCGCCGGTGAGGTCGTCAGGCTGCACCCGCAACTCGAAGTTGGACATGCCGTGGCCGGGCCCCGCCTGGAAGTGCCCGAGTCTACGTGGCCTGAGACTGCATTGAGTGCCTTCAATCTGGTGTCTGTGTTCGACGCCGTACTCGCGGTGACTCAGCTGGGAGAACACCTGGTGGAAATTGATCCCCGCACGTATCTCGAACGCGTGGATCAAGCGCGCAGTCGCCTGATTGAGGATGATGCCGAGATCAAGCGCCTGAGGCAAGAAGCGATCAATAACCGGCGGCAACTCAGCAAAGTCAAAGCGGATGTTGAGACCTACGAGAAAGAACTCTCGCGGATGCGCGATCTGAGGCAGAAGAATGCCGTCACCGCCAGTCAACTGGCAACAGCCGAAGTCGAAATGCGGCGCTACGAAATTGCCTACTTGCAACGCCTGGACGAACAGGATTTGTACCCCATCAAGGTGGAACAGGCGGAAAAGCGTCGCGCCACGCATCGAGCCGATTTCGAGATGGCACAGTTTGACATGACGCACACCGACATCCGTGCTCCGTTCTCCGGCCGGATCAGTGAAGTGTTTGTTGAGCAAGGGCAGTTTGTCCGCGTCGGAGACCCCTTGGTTCGAATGACCGACGTCCGCCGGGTGGAAGTTCCGTTGCCGGTCACCTGGACAGACTACCTCCGGATCGAGCCGTTGCTGAGTCGGCCGGATGGAATCCACGTCGAATTTTCCGATCGCGTCGATTCAGCGACACGTACCAGCAAGCGGCCACGTTGGGTGGGTACCATTCGTCGTGTCAGTCCCGAAGTCGATGAATCGACGCGCACCGTGATGTTGTATGCGATCGTCGATAATGAATCGGACGACAATCGAGATGCTCCGGACCTGCTGGCCGGTACGTTCTTGCACGCGCGCATCTTTGGCCGGAAGCAATATGAAAAGATTGCTGTTCCACGCGACGCGCTGGTCGATGGGAAGGCGCTGGTCGTACGCACTTCCAATGCCGGGCAACCTGAGTCTGCGACGCAGGATGGCGACACCACGTGTTCTGGCACGGTGGAGATCGTGCCGGTGAAAACCGACATGCATCTGCATTCTCTCGCCATTTTGCAGCGCAGCGCCAATGGTCAGGCCGGAGTCCGGGATGGAAGCCTGGTGATACTGACAAACCTGGATGTGCTGCATGAGATGCTGAGGAAGAACCGCAGACGCGACCAAAATACAGCACCGACGGTGAGTTTCGATTCCCAGTCGAAACGCAACATCGATAACGAGATCGAGGGGCAAATTCCCAAGGTGGTTCTTCTGCTCAACGACAACGATGGAGACAACGGCAACGGCGGAGACTCGGCACCAATCGAGTGATGCGGCAGCATCCCGCATCGAGATCGTGTGCCAAGCGTCGTCGATGGCTCCGTGGGCAGGAAATTCGGGCGCGGAGGCGGTTGTCGGGCCTACCTGTGAGTGGCCCGGGCGGCGGCGATGGGGATGGCGGCAGCGACGTGACGGAAAACGGTCGGTGCAAGACCTGTGCGTCCAACCAAAGTCCGTTGCCATGGCCGGTGTGGAATTCCGTTCTCAGTCTCAATCATCGGAATCCTCAAAAAGGTCCGCGTAGCCGTCGGGCGCTCTGCTTGTCATGTGATCCGACGCTGGATAGATTGGGGTCACCCGGTTGGCTGGTCTGTCCGACGTACAGCGTTTCCCGCCAAAGCCAGTCAGTCGGACTTGCTGGTTCAGGTCGGCTGGCTTGTTTAGCAGGAGCGATGGGCATGCGTTGGTTGTTGGTAACGTGTTTCGCGTTCAGCGTGCTGGCTGGATTGTTTGGAGAATCGGAGTCCTGCAGATCCGCCGACTGGCAGGCTTTTCGGGGACCGCATGGTGACGGTGTCGCTCTCGACAAAATGGTCCCGCTGCGATGGGGCCCCGCTCAGAATATCAAGTGGCGATTTGAACTTCCCGGACCGGGTAACAGCAGCCCGATTGTCTCGAATGGTCGCGTGTTTGTGACCTGTGCCACGGAGAATGGCAAGCACCGCCGGTTGTATTGCCTGGATCGAGTCAGTGGCAAGTCGCTGTGGGTTCGAGATGTGGTTTGGGAGAGCCCCGAGCCGACTCATAAGACCAATCCGTATTGCGGTTCGACTCCGGTTGCGAATGGGCAACGCGTTGTTGTCTGGCATGGATCGGCCGGTGTGTGGTGCTACGACTTTGCGGGCAATGTGATCTGGAACCGGGATTTGGGAGAAGTGGGACACGTCTGGGGCTATGGGTCGTCGCCAATCATCCTGGACGGAAACGTGCTGCTCAATTTTGGACCCGGTGTCGATTCGTTCCTGGCCGCTCTGGATCTGCAGACGGGTCAAGTGGTGTGGAAGACGGACGAACCGGGGGGCGCTAATCAACGCGAACCGCGTATGGTGGGGTCATGGAGTACGCCCCTGGTGATCTCTGTCGACGGACAGCAGCAGATCGTCTGCAGCATGCCGTCACGTGTTGTGGCCTACGATCCTGGGACGGGCCAGATCATCTGGAGCTGCGGTGGGTTGCCAAGT
>Ga0315336_1007401_pt1 | contig 10537 bp, 8 predicted proteins | sample ASW5metaG_FD_204512 | JGI IMG/M metagenome (GOLD analysis project Ga0315336, IMG submission 204512) | Ammonia-oxidizing marine archaeal communities from Monterey Bay, California, United States - ASW #5 | ecosystem: Environmental > Aquatic > Marine > Intertidal zone | place: USA: California... | reverse complement strand
AAGATCTCGAGTCGATGGGTCCGGTTCGCTTAAGCGATGTGGAAACGGCCCAGCAAGGGATCACGAACACCGCCTCACGCCTTGAGGACGAGGGCAAGATTGTAATCGCTCGTGGTGGCGGCGGAGGAGAGGTGCTCGTATAAAATGGATATACCCGGCAATGGTTAAAAAAAATTCCAGGGATATAGCCGCTGAATTCCAGCCCGAGGAATTCCACCCTGGGAGAGTGGTCGAAGGTAGTCGGGCAAGCGAGCAAGGGATTCCTGGCGGGGAGGAAAGCGAGGGCACTAATCTATCTAATGCCGAAAATGCTGAGACTCCTGAGCGATCCAAAGAGGAAATTATCCAATCCAAAGAAGAGGGGGAGGATGACGAACTTACTGATGCGACAAATCCTACCAAACCTCCCACCCTACGCAATCCTAATTTTGAGTCCATTTCCGATTCTGATCCTTCCTTGAATAAGGAATTTTTCCATTGGGTCGTTTCGGGAGAGCTTCAAGGTGATGGTACCTACAACGTGCTTGTAGACGACGATGGTTCGTATGAGCCCACGACGGATCCCGAAGATATTCCTCCTGAACAGATTCGTGCTGAAATTGTTGCTGAGGCCCGAGCGGAGGCGGAAGAAATAAAATCCGACGCGAAAAAAAAGGGCTTTGAAGAGGGCTACTCGAAGGGGCAGGAGACGGCCCGCGAAGAAATGCACTCTGAAATGCGTACTGTTTTTGAGGAGTTGAAAGATTCTATTCAGGCGGTCATCAAATTTCGGGAGGAAATCCTTCTCCAGTCCGAAAGGGAGATTGTCGAGCTTGTACTACTTTTTTCTAAAAAAGTGCTCCATAGGGAGCTTCATCTGCATCCGGAAGCTATCTTGGATGTTGTCCGTCATGCGCTTGATAGGGCGGTCGGGTGGGGAGAGGCTACAATTCAGGTGAACCCCGAGGATTATGAATTTCTTGAGAAAAATCGAATTTTGATCAATGAAGAAGGAGAGGGAGTGAACATCGCTCGAATTGATACGAATCCATCCCTCCGGCGTGGTGGATGCCTCCTGGAGTCAAATTTTGGTGAGATAGATGTTCGAATCGATCGGCAAATTGAGTTGGTGGAAAAGTCCTTGCGCGATGCCCTGGCTGACCGCTTGGAATCAATGGATGCGGTTGGCGACGAAGCTACGCGCCCAGAGGGCGCGGCCTCCGCCGTGAGTGGTCACGCAGCTTCGGAAAAGGAAGGGATTCAGCCTGAGGAGGGGGACATTCCAGAGCAAGACCCCGGAGATATCAAGCCCTATCAGCCAATGGATTTGGGCGGTGAATCTGGAGGGGGTGCCCCAGAGGGAGAGGATGCGCCATGAGCCGCCTATCTTTGGCACATTATCGCAAGCGCCTGGAGGAAACTGAAACTTCGCGGGCAAAGGGGAAAGTGATTCAGGTGGTGGGTCTCCTGATCGAAGGATCGGGCCCCGGCCTTCCGGTGGGAGGCATTTGTGCAATTGAGCCCATTCACGGCGGGAAGGAAGTAATCGTCGAGGTAGTTGGATTCAGGGACGGTCGTGTTCTTTTCATGCCTCTTGGAGAGGCGAAGGGGATTTCCCCAGGAAGCTCAATCCGTGCCATATCCATGCAAGCCGAGGTCCAGGTGGGTACGTCTATGTTGGGCCGGGTCCTGGATGGGTTGGGAAACCCTCTCGACGGTGCAGGTCCAATTGAAGATATGGTTGAGCGGCCTTTGTATGCAGACCCCATCAATCCATTGGAGCGCCCAATAATCAGTGATGCGCTAGATGTGGGGATCCGGGGGATCAATGGCTTGCTAACGGCGGGCAAGGGACAGCGCCTGGGAATCTTCTCGGGCAGCGGCGTGGGCAAGAGTACTATGATGGGAATGATGGCGCGCCACACCAAAGCCGATGTAACGGTTGTCGCATTGGTGGGCGAGCGCGGAAGGGAGGTCAAGGAATTTGTGGAGCGGGTGTTAGGGACTGAGGGTCTTGCGAGGAGCATTGTCGTTGCGGCAACCTCGGATCAGCCCCCTCTCGTACGTATGCGCGGAGCCTATTTGGCTACGGCGATTGCCGAGCATTTCCGCGACGAGGGAATGGATGTATTGCTTTTAATGGATTCGCTGACCCGCTTTTCGATGGCCCAGCGCGAGGTGGGTCTTTCAGTTGGAGAGCCGCCGACGACGAAAGGGTACACGCCCTCGGTATTTGCACTGCTTCCACGCCTTTTGGAGCGGGCCGGGATGACCGAAAAGGGTTCGATCACCGGATTTTATACGGTTCTGGTTGAAGGAGACGATCTGTCTGACCCAATTTCTGACTCGTCCCGGGCCATCTTGGACGGGCATATTGTTCTTTCCCGCCGCATGGCGTCTCAAAATGTTTATCCTCCCATTGATTTACTGAACAGCAAAAGCCGGTCCATGATAGATGTGGTCTCTAAGAAACATTTAGATGATTCGGGCGATTTTATCTCCTTGATGGCCACGTATGAGGAATCGGCCGACTTGATTCAGGTAGGTGCATACGTTCGCGGTTCCAACCCCCAATTGGACCGAGCCATTGACCTTCACCCCCAGTTAATCGAATACATCCGCCAACCGATCCAGGAGCCATGTCTCCTGGATGAGTCGAAATCCTCGTTGGAGAAAATTTTTAGTTCGGAGCGTTCCCCGAATGCACAGGCGTTTGTTCAGCCAGTAACTCCCATAGGATAGGACGTGGGCAAACCCTTTCCGCTTGAAGCTGTTCTTCGTCTCCGCCGAATGGAGGAGGAGGCAAAGGTAAAGGAATTGGCCTCGTTTGACCGTGTATATTTACGAGAAAAGAAAAATCTCACCGAACTCCATGAGAGCTTGTACCAGAGTCGCACCGAGATGGAAGAGCGAACAGCGGGTGCGGGTCTTTCCAGTCAGGAAAGTCAGCTTTATCTTTCCTTTTTTGCAGCGCAATCCTCGAGGATTCGCTATCAAGAGGATCTCGTGGAAAAAATTAGGCTTGAGGTGGAGAACAAGAGGCAGGAGGTGGGGATTGTTATCAACCGCCGCAAAATATTTGATAACCTTAAAGAAAAGCATATTGAAAGTGAAGAACTCCAGGAGATGCGTCTTGAAGCTCAAGAGATTGACAAAATTGCCGTGATGCGGTTTGCGATGCGCGGCAAGGGGATAGTCCGCAATGTCTAAAAAGAGTTTTCTGATGGCTCCCGGATATTTGGCCGTTATGATGGGTGTTGCTGTGTTTGTGTTTGCCACTCTCGGGGCAGGCTCAGCCGATGCCCAGAAAGCTTCTCCCAGCAAGGGGAGCGGCGCCAAGCCTGAAAAATCCCCACCTCCGCCTAAGATTCGGCTAACGGATCGGCTGCTGCAGGAAATTGAGGCCAAGCGGCGTGAACAGTCGCGGCGCAAATCCGATATTCAACGTGAGGAAAGCCGATTGAATGAGCTTCGCGCGGACATCAAAAAGCGGATTGCTACATTGAAAAACCTTGAAAAACAGGTCCAGAAGGTGTTGGACAAAGTGGAATCGGCAAACGATGAGCGCCTTACCCATTTGGTAAAGGCTTACAGCGCAATGGGGCCCGATGAGGCTGCGAAGCTCATAAATGCGATGAATATCGTTTTGGCAGTGCGGATTTTAAGGAACATGAAGGTGAAAAAGGCCGGAACCATATTGGCTGTGGTCGAGCCCCGCCGCGCTGCCCAAATTAGTGAGATGTTGGTGCGGGCAAAAGCCCGAAAAAAGAAAAAATAGCAGCGCTCCGAAGTCCATCTCTCATTTAGAAATCTTTTTTCTCTCTTCGAGTTCCCTTGGGTCAGCCATCTACCGGGACCCTTCAACTTTAACTTTGCATCTCTCCCTTGCCACCGAGATGCGGAACACCCGGAAATTTTATCCTCCACAGGAACCTTTTTCCATTCTCGCTCTTTTTTTTTCAAGCCGATGAGTTTCTTAAATACTTGAATGCAAATGACTTGAAATGGTTTCGTGGTTTTGGCATGGAATGTGAAGAACCAAAGAGTGAATCAGGGATCAGTTCCCGGAACCTATTGACCCGAACAGGGATAAAATCATGGCGAACATACCGCTTCTCTCGTTGGATTCCTCAGAAAGTCTTGGCGGCTCGATGGGAGCTGCACCGTCCTCATCGGGCAATGATCAGGATGCGTTCGATTCTCTCCTCAGAGAGGCAGGCAGCGCACTCAAAGATTCCTCGGTTGAGCCCGAACGCAGTGACTCGCTCCCGGTTTCTAAGAAAAGTGTCGATGAACTCGCCCCAGACTCGTCCGAGCCGGTTCCGGAAGGTGAGGAAGTAAAGGCAGTATCGGCTGAAAATCCAAACGACTCAGAGGAGGTAGATTCCGGGGATAGGAACGAATCGTCCTCCGATTCCCAAGAGCAGAGTAAAACCTCAACCGTTTCAGAAAGGCCTTCCGCTGATGATCGAAACCCTGTGCATAACGGGCAAAGTCCCGTAGCTGGGAATCTGGCGATGATATTTATTCAAAACAATGAATCCGCGTCTTCTGTTGAAAAACCTGGCGTGGCAGCTGAAAAACCTGGCGTGGCAGCTGAAAAACCTGGCGTGGAAAATTTTGGGGCTCCCAGAGCTTTTCTCCAAGGGGCCCAGCTAGATTCGACGAGTTTGGGAGTGTCAACCGAGGGGAGCGAAGAGTCCTCAAAGGTTTTGGTTTCTCGTGAAGCTGTCGCGTCTTTTCGGCCTGTCGATGTGCAGCATGCCTTGCAGGGCGAAGCGGAAGGTATAACCCGCTCAGCGACCCCCGCACCCGTTACCTTAAATAGTAAAAATGTGTCAGTGCCTTCTCCTGTCCCGGCCAACGAGGCCCCCTCAACTACTCCTAGACCAGCTACGTTAAATAGCGAAAACGTACCGACGGTTTCTGCCACTTCGATCGAAGAACCCCCCCCAGGCATTCCTCAAAAAGTCACGTTAAATAGCGAAAAAGGTTCGGAGTCTTCTGCCATTCCGGTCGATGGGACTCCCTCAGCTACTCGTAAGCCAGTGGCGTTAAATGGCGAAAAAGGTCCGGCGGCTTCTGTCGTCCCGGCCATTATCCAGGCAAAACCCTTGCGGGGTGTCTCGATTGAAGGGAAGGCAGCAATGCCGGTTCCCGTTCACAACGCCGGTCAAGCGGGCGATTCCGCACCAATCGAACTCAGTGGCAATGTCAATGCAGCTTCGATAGCGGCGGGAACAGCCCCCGAAGAAGCGGAAGCTCTGGCCCAGTTCGGGCAGAAAACAGCGAATGCGAATAAATTTGGGAAGGCTGCTCCTAAGGCGGCAGAACCTGTTATGGGCAGTGATACCTCTGGCCAAGAAGCGGATATTAAAAATTTCCAGTTGAACCGAACTGAAATTAATAACGTTGTCTCCGTCAAACCTGTTCAGGCCGAAGGAGCCGGACCCTTGCGCGATGAGGCCGTCGTTCCCCTGAAGAGCAGTCCCCTTGGATCCCCGGAAGGCATTGTGGGAACGGGGGAGACCGACGCTCTTTCAGCGAGGCTCGAGAGTGCCGCAGATTCGCGAGCAACCTTGCCCCAGGCAGGAAGCCAAGCTGAGTCGATTCTCAAAATGCAAGTCCAGCGGCAACTTCTCGAGGCCACGATCTCACGCCTCAACATTGCTCTCCGGGACGGTACGGCTCAGGCGAGGATCCGGTTGGAGCCCCCTTCTCTGGGACGAATGGAAATTAAGCTTCAGGTGGAATCTAGCACTTTGAACGCCAAAGTGACGGTGGAAAATGCGTGGGTCAGGGACACCGTAATGTCGAACCTGAGAGAGCTTCGCGAAACACTTCAGGATCAAGGTGTCGAAGTAGAGCAGTTCACTGTCGATATCGATGCCGGTGAGGATGGAAAAAATCCTGATGGGAGATTTGAAGACGGTGCCTTTGGAGATGAATTTTTGTCTACGCTGGGGCCGAATGAAGAAAGTGAACTGGCTGCCATTCAGGCAGAAGGCGATATCGTGCCAAGCGCTATGGGAAGTGGCGGTACAGGCTCAGTGGACTTTTTTGCCTAAATTGAGGATCTAATGTCTGAAATATCTGCGGTGACAACCAGTAATACTCCCCATTCGGGTGCTACAGGCTCGAGTACGGGAGAGATAATCGGCAAGGACCAGTTTCTTAAGCTTCTGGTGGCTCAATTGACCCATCAGGATCCGCTCAACCCCATGGAGGGGACAGAATTCACCGCGCAACTGGCGCAATTTACCTCCCTCGAGCAGCTTATCAACATCAACGAGAACCTCAGCTCGCTGAGCAATCTGAAGAATGCCCTTACCCAGAGCCAATCGGTTGATATGATCGGCAAGCAAATACTTGCTGAGGGCAATACGATTGCCATGACCAACGGAATTTCTTCGAACATCATCTTCTCGCTCGACAAGCCTACCGATTCGGCGGAAATCAGCGTTTTCGATCAATCGGGTCGGTTGGCCTCGGTCTTCACTACTGGAGACCTTTTGGCGGGGCAAAATACTGTCGCCTTCGCGGGCTTCGATAAGAATAACAAGCCGCTGGGGGATGGCCTCTACACCTTCAGCATTACAGCGTTGGATGAAGAAGGGAAGGACATCAATTCAAAAACTTTCTCAAGCGGTATCGTCACGGGAATAAACATCAGTGACGATGGTGGCACCGATCTACAAATCGGCACCACAAAATTCCCACTCGCCTCCGTGGTTCAGGTGAGTGATCCCAAACTCCCCGAGAGCAACGAGCAAGGCTCCGAGCAATAGGGAACGAGGCAAACCATGCAACCTATTTTGGCACTCACAGTCGCACGGTCGGTCGCAGGTATATTATCGAGCCTCGCCAATTCGGCGAAGCCTCAGAGGCCGACCCATATCCAAGCGCCCGTTGCCAGGGGGCCTTTTGCAAAAGCGCAAAAGAGCGCAGCCGGTTTTGATCAGCTACTTCGCAGTGAGCTGGGTAGACGCAATCCAATTGGTGCACCGCTACTTTCCGTTCCTGGTGCTCAGCCAAATTCACCGGTTCGTGGGGCCGAGAATTTCACGGCCGAGGCCGTCAAAAAAATGGAATCGATGGGAGTTCGCCTCACCCAAGCGCAGTATGACCGTCTCATGGAAGGAGTCAGAGAGGCCGCCTCCCGAGGGGGTCGCAAGTCTCTCGTTATGATGGACGGGTTGGCGTTTACCGTGGACACACGGGCGGGCAAAGTCCTCGATGTGTCGGAGCGAAACCGCCTTGATATCAATGTACACACGCAAATCGATAGCGTTGTAGAGACGAGAATTTAATTTTCTTGATGGGCATCCACCTCGCGCGTAGATATCGCGCAAATGGACTCATCGCATGATGATGGAATAAGGAGGATTTGGAATGGGTATTTTAGGAGCCCTGTTCGCAGGCGTGAGTGGATTGGATGTCTACTCGAGTTCCATTGAGGTCATTGGTAATAACATTGCTAACACGAATACTACCGGGTTCAAGGGAAGCCGCGCAGAATTTTCGGATATTCTTTCTGCGAGCCTCTCGGGTACGGTTTCCGGCAATCAGATCGGCCGGGGCGTTCAGCTCGCGTCGGTATCGACGCAGTTCTCTCAAGGCTCGTTTGAGTCGACCTCGAGCGGAACCGATTTGGCCATCGACGGACAAGGGTTCTTCATTGTCAATAATTCTGACGGTACGTTCTACTCGCGTGCCGGACAGTTCAATATCGACAGTGCAGGCCTTCTCGTCAATTCGCGGGGCGATAGGGTACAGGGATTTGCCCTCGATGTGACTGGAAATCCGAGTGGCGCTGTTGGGGACCTTGACCTGACAGTCACCAACGCTCCCCCGAAGAAAACATCGGATGTAAGTTTCGTTGCGAATCTCGACGCGAGTGAACCACCTCTTGGTACGGCTGGAAAGCTTACCAGTGGTGGGCAAGTCACGGATCGTTTTCAGTTTCTCTCCACCATAAACGAAGACATATTTTGGAATGATGGCGTGGCTGACATTACCACCGACCTAATCGCGTCTTCTGCACTGGTAACAGGTGCGCAATATAGCGCTGCCGAGGTTGCAGCTGCGCTCAAAGTAGCTCTCGAAGCAACAGATACTGGTGCGGCGGCGGGCAATACCTATACTGTTTCCTATAGTGCGTCGACGAAGAAATTTTCAGTCACCAACGACTCCACAAATTTCGCAGCCATCACCCTTAAACACACAAATGCGGCTAGTACAATTTCCGATGATCTGGGCTTTTCCACCGCTTCAGACGACGCTATCGCGATAGGATCCACGGCTACCAGCGACAACCAGGTCCAGTTCAATGTCGTCGCGGGCAGGAACTTGTTCAACTACACGATTGACGGTGGATTTTATAGCGGAAAGGAGACTCCAGGTACCGCGGGGGCGACACAGGCTACGGTGGCTGTGGGGGGCTACACGGCTGATGGACTGGCGAAGGCTATCGAAACCGCGATTAACAAAGGTGACGATGCCGATGCGGTCGATCGGATCAGAGCTGTCCGCGTGACGCACAACGCAGGCACCAATACCAATAAATTTCAGATAACCTCGCAGACCACAGGGGCTTCCCGGGTAATTGATATTGCTTCTGATTCGAACGCGATCGAAATTCCGGCAAGTTCGATTCGCGTGAAGGAGTCTCTTCTGGGCGTCCTGGGACTTGCCAATCTTAACCCAACAGATACCTTTACCATCATAAATGGGTTCAACGATCAAATCGTATTTGATGCGGATGGTAACGCAGGTGGAGTGGGGGATGTCACCAAAGACTTAATCACGAATGGCCTTTTGACGGATGGCGCTGTCGTTACGGCAAAACAGCTGGAGGTTGCCATCAAGACGGCACTGGACGCTGGAGGTGAAACCTTTACGGTGGCGTTCGATGCCGCCGCCAAGAAGTTCTCAATCAACAAAACTGCTGGAACTGCCGCTTTCACCCTGAAATGGACTAACGCCGCTTCGACAGCTGCGTCTACGCTAGGATTCACTGCCGACAACACCAATATAGCTGCTGCTGCTGCTGCAGTTACAAGCAATACGGCATTGACGACGGCTATCTCTAACCGAAGTGGTACCATTTTGGACGGAACAGGCTCGTTCGATGTCAAGGAACCTTCAAAATTGACGAGCTCTTCGTTCTCGACTCCGCTCACCATGTTCGATTCTCTGGGTACTGCACATTCAATCTCGGTTTACTTTAGGAAGATTGGCGAAAATATCTGGGAGTACAATGGAACGATGCAGGGTGGCGACATAACGGGCCCAGCCACGGATACTGCTAACGAGCAGATCATCTACGGCCGGCTCTGGTTTACCGATACGGGTGCTCTTGACCTTGAGGACAAGTTTGTTGGCCCACTCAATGTAGACGGTACGACCAACGCCGTCGATGGAAACGGATTCCGCTTCCCGAGAGCGAACCGGTTTAATTTTGAGGGCGGCGCAACCGCAAACCAGCAGATCAATTTTGATTTTGGAACAGCTATCTCGAGCGATGCCGCCACCAGCGGAGGTCTGGACGGGGTTACGCAGTTTGCAGGCTCGTCCGCCGTGATTAACCAAGTGCAAAACGGATATACGACCGGTACCTTGCAGGGGATTGGCATCGGCCGAGACGGCAACGTTACTGGTCAGTTCACGAATGGTCAGACGCGAGGTTTGGCAAGGATTATCCTGGCAAACTTCAGTGCTCCCCAGGCCCTGGCTAGTCAGGGCAGCAACCTCTGGGCCGAAACCTTGGGTTCGGGGCAAGCGAATCTGGGCCGGGCAACCACGGCGGGTTTTGGCGCAGTGCTCTCGAACTCGATCGAACTTTCCAACGTTGATATCGCTGAAGAGTTTGTGAAGCTAATTCAAGAGCAGCAGGCTTTCCAGGCCAACGCACGGGTTATCTCAACGACGGAAGATCTTCTGGACGAGGTGGTTAACCTGACACGGTAAGCACACTCTAAGCTCTAAATCCCCGGTTTCAATGGCCGGCGGCGCGTGGTCACTTTCCCCCGGAAGCGGAAAGCGAACGCGCCGCCGGCTTTTTGACGTCTTCCAAAAATTCATGAACTCATCCCTGCCATCCTTCCCCCCCTTGTGTTTTTGACTTCCTTGTCTGTAAGGCTAAATTCACTCCGAAAAACGTCGGGTAGTCGCTCAAGGCTATATTAATTGTCTTCTTAAACCCAATCTGCCCCTGGGAGGCGATTTTTTTCAAATTTCCTGTATTTGCGGCGGGAAAAATTTCATTGGTGCGGATAGTCAGAAGATCTCGGCTCAAAAGTCAAATGGATTCGGGCATAGCGGCTCAATGAAAAGCCCAAGAATCAAAATTTAGGGAACGTTGGGGTGTCAATTCAAGTTTCAAACTTGAGAATGAAAGATGAGCAGGGGTGCCTTCACTTGCATGCTTGACCTGCGGTAATTGTCGAACTCGTTACATACTGGCCAGGTTCTTTGCCTTCGCCCTGTGGATGAAGAAGGTGGGGTGAAAGAAGGTTAAAGAGATATTCGAGCGCTTTGGCAAAAGCTCTTTTCCGCG
>Ga0315336_1007400_pt1 | contig 10540 bp, 11 predicted proteins | sample ASW5metaG_FD_204512 | JGI IMG/M metagenome (GOLD analysis project Ga0315336, IMG submission 204512) | Ammonia-oxidizing marine archaeal communities from Monterey Bay, California, United States - ASW #5 | ecosystem: Environmental > Aquatic > Marine > Intertidal zone | place: USA: California... | reverse complement strand
AAAATAACACCGACAAAATTTTCATCCGTATGATCTTGCAATATGGGTTCACAGAGACCTTTAAACTTATTGTATAAAGTTAAAGGAACAAGCGGATGATCTTCAGTAACATCTGGCTTATCAGAAACTCCATAAACAGAGCTTGATGACGCATACACAAACCTTTGCACTCCTGCCGCTTTCGCCGCTACGACTAATGGTTCAAAGGCATCTAAATTCACAGAGGTGCTTAGTTGTTCGTCTAATTCGAAACTAGCATCATTTGAAATGCAGCCTAAATGTATAACTGCGTCCATACCCTGCAATGCCTCAGATAACTTGCCTACATCTCTTATATCACCGTGCACAACAGTAAGATTTGAATCATTCTTGGGGAGAAAGTTGTCACTAAAATACATGATGTCATATACAGTGACCTGATAACCTGCTTTTAATAGCTGGGGTGTAAGCAAACTGCCGCAGTAACCTGCCCCACCTGTAATGAGAACCTTATTTAACATTCTTCTCTTAACTGAATAATCTTCTAATATGCCTATTTTATTGAGTATCCGGCTGCTGATGCGTCATCAAAAAACATCTTTACTGTTTCAAGAGAATATTCTGTCAAATCTTTAGAAACCAGTTTGAGTTTTTTTAAAACATCAGGGGTAGCTGTTATAATATGACAACCGACCTGATCAGCTTGGAATACATTCAGTAATTCTCTAGGGCTTGCCCACAACAATTCTGCCTTTGGTCTCTCCTGTAAAATCTCCAGACAACTTGACATTACAGGAATTGGGTCGACTCCAGTATCAGCTATTCTGCCAGCGAAGACAGATACAACTGCTGGTGTAGCCACATCTAGTGCATCTGAAACTGCACTCACCTGATCTTCTGTCATGATTGCCGTTACATTAAGTTTAATGCCTTGTGAACTTAATTCTTTTATTAAAGGGCAAGATGACTCAGATTTTGTGTTTGTCACAGGAATCTTGACGTAAACATTTTCAGCCCACGAGTTTATAACTCCTGCCTGTTTTTTCATTTCGTCAAAGTCATCAGCAAAAACTTCAAACGATATTGGCCTATCCTTAATATATGTAAGTATATCTTTTGCAAAATCTTCGTAATCTGTTATGCCAGCTTGCTTCATCAATGTTGGGTTAGTCGTAAAACCTTGTATCTGATCATTCTTGTGCAAGCTCAGCATATCTTCCTTATTAGCACCATCTGCAAAGATTTTTATTTTTAGAGTAGTCATTCTTAGTTACAAGTCTACCATTTTGTTTTGTGAGTTTGGAGCGCTGGATGAGAAACAAGACAGTGCCAAACTACAGCATGAAATGCTTCGGTATGAGGTGTTATTAAATTAGGATCTAATGTTGGTATAACAATCGCCACATCTGCAACTTTAACTGTATAACCATCATCACGTCCTACTACACCGAATATACTCAAGCCTCGTTGCTTGCCTTCTTTGAGCGCTTCTACTAAGTTCATACTAACATTGTGTTCAATGTTGCCACCACCGACAGAGAAAACTAGAATCGCATCTTTTTCAGATGCTTTGCTAGTTCTTAACCATGCTGCAAAAACCGTATCCCAACCTTCATCATTTGTGCGTGCTGTCAATTCAGAAACATTATCGGTTGGGGCATATGATTCAATATCACAAAGTTTGCGGAAGTCATTTACTGCATGCGTTGCATTCCCTGCGCTACCTCCGACGCCTAATATAAATAAGCGCCCCCCTCTTTCCCTGAGGTCCTTGAGCGAATTTGCAAGCTGGTCTATTTTTTCATGATCAATTTGGTCACATATAGCAGCTGACTGTGAAAAATAAGTCGATACAAAGCTCTTCCCTTGGTCTGTCATATTTTATACGCTCTCATTTTCAGGAATCTAATTAACAATGAATAAGATGGTATTATACTAGAAAACACTACCTTGCAGAAACGAAATGGTTTCGCATAAGTCTTGCTAGAGTATACAGCATATTTTATCCTTAACTAACTCCATGCATAAAACATTATTAAAAGAACTTGTAACACGCGCCCTGTTAGTACCTAAAAAAATTTTTACAAAAGGGTTGGGATGGTTAGCTGCACGCCTGTACTTCTATCTTGTAAGCCCTGGACTACTCAGGAGCGCAGCCGCATATATATATGAACAATATGGCAGCAACAAGAATACCCAGAAAGAAAAAACTCTATATTGTGTGCTTGATCTAGAATATTGCTCTGTTACCTTTGACACGGTGTCTAGGCTTGCTGCATGTGATGTACATAGACGCATGTTAGGCCTTACACATATACACCCCATAATAGTTCCTGGGAAGTTACATGGGGTAAGGGAAGAAATACCTGAATATCAATCAATAGTGAGTATAAGCGATCGTGTATGGAGAATTGAAAATATGATGGTACCAATATTTCACCTTCTCCCAAGTTGCAAATCATATACAAAATTAGAAAACAGATCAGATATCAAATATTTTCTCAAAGATAAATCATCGATATTGCCATCTATTTACTCTTTAACTTTTCCATGCGCACTATCCAACAATGTAACACAAACTTTAAAAAGAACATCTCAAACTGCTACTGACTGTTTTAGGGCTCGTGCAGAGGAAATACAACAAATAAAAAAATATATAAACGATACCTCTAGTAAAAGAAAAACTATTGTTATTAGTCTAAGACAATATGATTATATAAAAGAGCGTAATAGTAATTTAGATTCTTGGATAACATTCGCAGATTATCTGCAAAAAAATGACTACAGCCCTATCTTTGTTCCCGATATAGACTTAGCTAAAAAAGGCATACCAGAAAAAATGAAACAGTTTCCAATTTGCCTAGAAGCAAGCAATAACATTGAAACAAGAATGGCCCTTTACCAAGAAGCATGGTTAAACATGTCTATTGCGCATGGTCCTATGGAATTATGTTGGTATAATAAAAAGTGTAGGTATGCGCTGTTTGTAAAACCAAGCCCCTCACCGCAAGTGCAAGCTCGCGCTCTTAAAAGAAACGGTCTAGTGCTAAATGAGCAACCAGTATTTGCAACAGCTTATCAAAAATGGGTCTGGGAAAAAGACGATTTGAATATAATAAAAAAAGTATTTCACGAAATGGAAAAAGAACTTTCAACCTAAAACAAAAATGAGTATAAATTAATGTCACCAAGAGAAAATTTCTACAGTAAAGAAGAAATAGAAATCTCAGAAAGTTTTCTAAAATATGGTTATGTTATAAGAGATGTGGTAGACACTTCTCTTGCAGATGAGATGCGCTCGAAGATCGTTGAGATTGCTTGTGCTTTCCTTGGTATACCTGCCCCTAAAGACAATGCAGACTTTCTAAATAACATACAAAAAGAAGTAGGCAAAGAACAAGTGAACGATTTTAGGTTGCATATCTACCAAACATTAAACAAAGAAACATGGCTGAGACCTACTTACTATAGCTTAGCAAAACCATATATCGATCAGTTAGTTGGAAATGAGCTGGCTATGCAAAATCGTGTAAATCTATCTATACAACTGCCGCATGATGAAAGTTCAACTTTATCCATGCATACAGATTTACATGGCGGTGAAACACCATTTCAAGTTGTAGAATGGCTCCCGCTGGTTGATACCTACAAAACAAAATCAATGTTTATCCTGCCCCCTGAAAAAAATAGGGAAATTGTGCCTAAATTACCAGAATACGATCAGGGTGGGATGAGCAAGATATTCAAAGAAGTTAAAGATGATCTAGTTTGGCTGGATGTCCCTTATGGTAAGGTGCTGCTCTTTTCAACCAATTTATTCCACGGCAATATTATCAATGAAGAAAAAGAAACCAGATGGTCGCTAAATTGTCGCATTACTGGGTTATTTACGCCCTACGGAAACTTTGAGAAAAAAATCGGATCTTTTTATTTACCAATTACTACTAAGACAATAAGTCGCATTGGGATGGATTGCAAATTTCCAAATTGGAAAAAAAACAAGGCATAAGAATGATGAAACGTACCGGCTATAGAACTTATATTACATCACGATCTTTTGGCGGCATGACTATTCCAGCGCCCGCTCAAAATATACTTTTACGTACTTATGCTGAAAAAAATAATCTAGAATATATGCTGCCCGTAAACGAATTCATGTTTGAAAACTGCTACATCCAGCTTGAGGCTGTGTTAGAAGAGCTTTCAACAATCGAAGGAATACTGATGTGTAGTTTATTTATGCTTCCAGAAAATACAGAAAAAAGAAATGAGATCTATAAAAAACTACATGAAAAAAAAGCAAAAATGTATTTTGCATTAGAGGACCTGTCTATAACAAAACCAGGTGATGAGAATTTTGTTGAAGAACTGCTATTAATCAGCCAAACATTAAATGATTGCCCAAAATCACTTCCACAAGAAACACTGCCCTCTGTCAAATACAACACAACTTTTTAAAAAGATAGATGCAGATATTAGTAACAGGTGCTGGTGGATTCATTGGTAATTATTTTGCACGCCACTTGTCTCTTGACGGCCACACTATTTTTGCGACTTATAGAAATACCCTGCCTGAAGGAATTTCTGTAGATAGCAAAATAAATTTAGTGAAAGCTGACCTTTGTAGAAACGAATCTCTACCAGCACCGCTTGATGCAATAGTCCACTGTGCAGCTGACCACCCCTCAACGATGGAAGAGAACCAACAGCTATTTGATAATAATGCTCTAAGCATGCAATGCTTATGCCAACACGCAAATAGCTCAGGTGTACATAACATTATTCACTGCTCAAGCATGTCTGTTTATGGACAAGTAATGACAAATTATGTCAATGAGGAAACAGAATCTGTTTCTCCTGGACAATATGGATTATCAAAATTATATGCAGAAAAACACATTGATGAGTGGGTGAAATCTGGAAACGATAGAAGCGCAACTTCAATTCGCCTCCCAGGTGTAGTTGGGAAAAACTCGCACGGAAATTTTTTATCATCTGCCGTGGAATCAATTAAACAAGGAAAAAACATAGTGGCACATAGCCCAGATGCAGAATTTAACAACATTGTGCACGTTAAAGATTTATATGGATTTATAAAATTACTATTAGAGAAAAAGACTGGCACACATGAGATCACTAATATTGCTGCAACAAATCCTATGCCTTTGGGAAAAATATTGGATATGATAATAAAGCTTAGTGGTAAAAACACTCATATCGAGTATCAAGAAACAAACAGAAAGCCTTTCTTAATATCACTAGAAAAAGTTCAAAGCCTAGGATATAAACCACAATCAGTGAAAAGAAGTATAGAATGCTTGGTTGCAGATAAGATAGGAAACTAATATGAAAAAAATACTAATAATTGGTGGTGGTTTTGCTGGTTGCGCAACAGCACACTTAATGTCAATGGAATCTGGTTGGGATGTTACTTTAGTTGAAGCTGCACCATTCTTGGGTGCTGGCAATAGGACGCAAAATTATGGCGGTCACCCACACACTTTCGGACCACGACACTTCTTGACACCAAGAGAAGATATTTATGAGTATTTGAATGCGATTGTTCCGTTGAGATCTTGTGAAGATCATGAGTTTTTAAGCTATGTTAAAGATGATGAATGTTTTTACAGCTACCCAATACATAGAGATGACATCCAATTAATGCCGGAAAAGAAGCAAATCGAAAAAGAGTTAACAGACATTAATCAAGCTGAGCTACGCCTGTTAGCTAAAGATCAAGCCAACAAATTAACTGACAAAGAAGTACGCCAGTTAAATTCTGCACATAAAGCAAAAAATTTTGAAGAGTTCTGGACATACTCTATAGGAGAAACACTATATAAAAAGTTTGTGAAAGATTATTCAGAAAAAATGTGGCTTATAGATGACAATAAACTAATTGATGATTTCACATGGTCGCCGAAGGGCTACACAATCAAAGAAGGTGGCAGGCAAGCTTGGGACTCAGCTATTTCTGCTTACCCGCATGCGAAGAACGGCTATGATGATTATTTTGATATTTCAACGCAAGACGTTACAGTCCTTGTAAGTACAGTTATTGAGAAATTTGATATACCCAATAAAACAGTAACTATAAACGGTGAAAGTTTAAAATTTGATGTTATTGTCAGCACTATTTCTCCAGATAAATTATTTGAATCCTGCCATGGAGAGCTTCCTTATGTAGGCAGAGACTTGCAGCTTATTGTGTTACCCGTAGAGTTCGCATTACCGGAACATATCTACTTTATTTATTACTCAGGGAAAGAAACACACACAAGAGTCGTAGAATACAAAAAATTTACACAACACGAATCCCCAACAACCCTAATTAGTATTGAGACGCCGTCAGATCGTAACAAACATTACCCTCTCCCTTTTGAATCCGAAAAAGCAAAAGCAAAAAAATATTTTGACGAGATGCCAGATGGTGTATTTTCCATTGGCCGCGCCGGCAGTTATCACTATAATGTCGACATTGATGACACAATTGCCCATGCTATGAAAGTAAGGGACGCCTTGAAAAGCTAAAACATATGTCAAATAAAGAAAAAAAACGAACACCAAGCATCATACATCCGCTAGGTGAGGAACCATGGGTTACTCTTGATAATGCGGATGATATGAAAAGCTGGGAACATGCTGATGAAGTCGAATACAACCAGAACAACCGGCAGATCGAAAAATACAAATTTTTTGTAAAAACCTTTGATATGTTGAATGACAATGAAATTAAGGGTGGCTATCACGAATTTGGCTGTCATAGAGCACGAACTTTTAGAATGGCTCTCACTGAAGCTCATCGACACAATATGCAGGAGATGAATTTTTTTGCTTATGATAGTTTTGAGGGCTTGCCTGAGACATCAACGCCAACCAAATCCCTTTGGCATACACCGGGTGTTTTGACTACCACTGAAGAAGATTTTCTAGCACATATTCAAAAACATGGGATATATACAGATCGGGTAAAAACCATCAAAGGGTTTTATGGCGACAGCTTAACTGATGATTTGCAAACATCATTGCTTGATGCCGGAGAAGTAGTTGCACTGGCAACAGTAGATTGCGATTTGTATGAGTCAGCAGTACCAGTCTTTAAGTTTTTAGAACCTCTCATACAAGAAGGCACAGTAATTTATCTAGATGATTTGTTCTGCGGCTATAACAACATTCCAACCAAAGGCATTGGAAGAGCATTTCTAGAGTTTCAACAATATAGTAAATTCAAATTTTTACGCCACATGGATGTAGGCTGGTGGGGAAGAACTTATATTGCATATCAAGACGATGGTGCGCCAGAAGGAGTGTTATAAGTGGCTGATAAAAAGTTAGACTATTTTGATAAGTTTTTACCTGATCAATCCGAACACACTTATCATTATAAAGGTAATGAGGCAGATTTGATTGCAGCGCTCTATCAATCAATTGTAGACAGCAGTGCTATCGAAGATCCGCTGAAAAAACTCAAACTCACTGTAACAGACAAATTTACATTGCCCGAGATGGCATCCAATCCAATTATGCTGAGATTCTACGAACTCATTACACGCTTAATTAATGCAAAGTATGTGCTGGAAATTGGCACATTTGTGGGTGTATCAACGATGGCTTTTGCTGACGGTATCGCTGAGAAGGGTAAAGTCTATACTTTCGAAAAATTTGATCATTTTGCAGACATCGCCAGAAAAAATTTCACAGCAAACGGCTATGACGAGAAAATTGAATTAATTGAGGGCGATGCGTTTGAAAACATGGATCGGCTACCTAAAGATATAAACTTTGATCTCATTTTTATTGACGGCAATAAAGAGCGTTATAAAGACTATTTTGAATCACTCGAACCTTTATTAAATCCCAAGGGCGTTGTAATAGTTGATGATTGTTTTTTTCATGGTGATGTATACAACGATAAACCACAAACAGCAAAAGGCCAAGGCACAAAGGACTTCCTTGATGCTGCTGCAAAACGAGATGATTATATACGCCTAGCACTTCCGCTTTCAAACGGTGTTTATATTATGATGAAGAAATCTTAAACCTTCTTTCTAATCGCGATGTTACATTTAATATCAAAACTCAAGATGCTTTTGCTATACCTACTTTCTTTTTATTGCAAAGTTATCTATAGCTTTCTTGTCCAATTCACGGGCTCAAAGAACAGGATAAAATACAAAAACCTAACCCTATTATCTGGTGTGCGTTCCCATAAATATGTAACAGCTGATATATCGGCAGAACAATTAACACCTGACCATCTTTTTGATTCAGTGATAATAAACAATGGTTATCTAATTATCAGGAACCTCATTCCAGATTCTAAAATTACCAATTATCGAGACGTATTATTGCCGCAGGCACGGGACTACTGGGAAAACATCGATCCACAAAAATTCGATGACCCGCAATTTAGGATAAATTTAAGTCAAGAGAAGACCGATCCGGGTGAAAACTTCTTCCAAGCCTGGTTAGAGCAAGGTAGCCTAAACAACCGGATGTTTGAAGTTGCGCATGATAATAAACATTCTTTTCTCGATTTGCTGTCTATTACAAAAATGCAATCCGTTATAAAACATGCATTTCCATATTCTCATTTCAAACTTCATACACAAGCACACACGCGCACAATGCATCCAGAACGTCTTTGGGCTAAATGCAATGCAGCAGGAAAAGAAGAAAAAAGAAAAGAAAGATATGCTGGTTATCTCGATTATCACTGCGATATGTATTATCACGCATCGCCTTCAGCTTTACTTGTATTGAACATATGGATACCCATAACCCCAGCAGGGCCTAAATACCAGGCAACAACGCTCGATGTGGTAGCAATGGGCATCAAAGAAAGTCGGGACTATTATGGTTATTATGTAAAAGACCAATTGCCCAGATTTCTTGACGAAAAGTTTGAATCGGCAGAGATAGAATCTGACTTTCCTGCAGAAAAAATAATCCAGCCTAGTCTCAAGCCTGGGGATGTCATGGTTTTAACGAACTGGACAATTCATCGCACAGGCATTCCAGAAAATGCAATACACCCAAGAACGAGCATTGAAGCACGCATGGTAGACACGAACGATAAAATTCCAACAGCACTAGGGCTAACTGAATATCTATAACTCAATGAACATAGGTCAAAGAAAATATCTATCAAAAATTGACCAATATTTTTTAATTGTAGTTTTCACACTTTTACTTGCGGAAGTATTTTGCTTTTCTTATTTAACTTATAAGCATGCAACAAAAAACCAAATGGATTTCTTGAGTGCTTCTCAAGGAATGATAAAGTTACACCCCGCAAATGCTTCAAGAACGACCTTTGGTATTTACGATCCGCTTACTACTACGAGGCTTGAACCAAATTCTAAATCAAGTAGCCTCACTATCAATAAATTCGGGTTTATAAGCAATGATAAGGAAGGAACTGCTCCAGAATCTTTCCCCGATAAGAAAAAGGGTGTGACAAGGATCTTCATGCTCGGTGGTAGCAGTCTGGCGGGTAACCGTCTGGAATCTGGGAATCAAGACACCATCTCTGCACAGCTTGAGAAAACCCTAAATAATTCTTCTGGCAACGAAGAATATGAAGTGCTTAATTTTGGTATTTCTGGAGGCTGGTCATTTTATGGGTTACGTAAATTCTTTGCTGAAATCATATATCTAAAACCTGACATTATAATCACACTAGATGGCTGGAATGATGCGGTAAGCAATGTATTCGAAGGAGAAAGAAATAACATAAATGGGCAAATGATAAATTGGGGGTATATGGATTATAAATTTTTTGATTTTATGAACAATATAGAAACTAAATATGACAATCCTCCATACATATTTACCTACTCGTACTACTTACTTAAGCATTTTGGATTTATCCAGAAGAAAAAATTAATAACAAGACAAGATACGTACAGAAAACATCATTGGTTAATGCAGTCAGAACATTTAATAAAATCAAATACGCAAAAAAGTTTTATTTTTGAGAAAAATATTGATGCGATAGCTAGCTATTGCAACAATAACAACATCAAATTTATATCGTACTTACAGCCATTTGCAGAGTACAAAAGAAAATATATGCCTGCAGAAGAACAAGAACTACTTGACGAATTTTATGGTTTTGTTATTTTGAGTGACGGTGGAGAAATTTTTCGCAACAGACAAAAATATTTAGAAAAAGTAATATCTGTATATAAGAGTTATGAAATTTTATATGCGAATCTTGAAAAAAAATATATAAGGTCTAAAAATACCCGCTTCTTTGATATTACTTCGCTATTCTCTAATTTAGATAGTGTTATTTATTTTGATGTAGTGCACTACACCCCAGATGCTAATAAACTGATAGCAAAACGAATAGCAAAAGACATTTTGTAGATTTCAGAGATGTTATGAGGGTCCGTCAGTTAGTTTGAAAAACTTTTCATCATCACTTAGTAAGTCTTTGCTGCCGAGTTCTGATGCAAACATATCGCAAACATCTTTGTACGTAACGCTCAGGTTATCGTTTATAGACTCTAAATTGCTAGTAATCCGTTTAGATAACGGTGAATCACTTGATATG
>Ga0315336_1007399_pt1 | contig 10540 bp, 11 predicted proteins | sample ASW5metaG_FD_204512 | JGI IMG/M metagenome (GOLD analysis project Ga0315336, IMG submission 204512) | Ammonia-oxidizing marine archaeal communities from Monterey Bay, California, United States - ASW #5 | ecosystem: Environmental > Aquatic > Marine > Intertidal zone | place: USA: California... | reverse complement strand
AACGGTTGGATCACTGACCACTCGAAATCCGTCAAATCAAAACGTGCCATTTCAAAACTCCAATTGTTTGGAATCTTGAATCACATATCATGGCGTTTGGGAATCTAATTTATGGGTATGTGACCTAAGCCAGATCCGATCGTACGCTGCCAAGCACGTCGTGAAACATCGCTTCGGTGAGGCGTCTGGTGTTCACGTTGTAGCGCGAGCAATGATAGCTGTCGTAAAGCCGAACGGTGCCACCGGTTTCGTGGACGGCGCCATGGGCGAATTTGTGGGCCGATAGTTTGAGGCCGAGTGTCCGCAGCGTCGCGTCATGTGCAATCTTGCCGAGCGCCAGGACCGCTTTCAGTCCGCCCATCGCCTTGAATTCGTCGGCCAGGAATGGTTGACAGGCCCGCATTTCCGCGCCGATTGGCTTGTTTTCCGGCGGCACGCACTTAACCGCGTTGGTGATGCGGCAATTCAGCAGCCGTAGGCCGTCGTCCGGCCGGGCGTCGAACCGGCCTGCGGCGAAACCGAATGTCACCAAGGACGGATAAAGCAGGTCGCCGGCATAGTCGCCGGTAAACGGCCGGCCGGTCCGGTTGGCGCCCTTCAATCCGGGCGCCAGGCCGACGACCAGCAGCGCCGCGTCGAGGCTGCCAAAGGCATCGACTGGGGCGTTATGAAAATCCGGGAATTTTCGGCGATTGACGTCGCGAAAGGCGCTGAGCCGCGGACAGAGCGGACAATCCGGCGCCGGCCGCTTTGGCTCGAACAGCTCAGGCACTGTCGCGGAAATCGTCTTCTTCGTCCTCGTCGTCGTCGTCGTCGAAATCATTCTCCTCGCGAACCACCGGCCGGGCGGATTGAGACCGGGAAATCTTCGGAATGATGTCTTGCAGCTCAATAAAATTGTCGGCTTGGCGGCGCAACTCGTCGGCGATCATCGGCGGCTGCGAGCGCACGGTACTGACCACCGTAACGCGTCGGCCCTTGCGTTGAACGGCCTCCACAAGGCGGCGGAAATCGCCATCGCCGGAAAACAAAACGATATGATCGAGATACTCGCACATGTCCAGCACATCGATGGCAAGTTCGATGTCCATGTTGCCCTTAATCTTCCGGCGGCCAGACGCGTCGGTATATTCCTTGGTCGGTTTGGTCACCATCGTGTAGCCGTTGTAATCGAGCCAATCCACCAAGGGACGAATTGGGGAATATTCCTGATCTTCGAGAAGCGCGGTATAATAGAAGGCGCGAACGAGCTGGCCCTTGCCGGAAAATTCGTTCAATAGCTTCTTGTAATCGATATCGAACCCGAGCGACCGTGCTGCAGAATAAAGGTTTGAGCCGTCAATGAACAAAGCCACGCGTTCTTGAGCGTAAAAAACCATTTACCGTTTCTCCTTTATGGTAAGAGGGCCGTCTCTAATGTGCGAGGCACCGGGCCCGATCTCTAAATTGACTGACGGACAGGCCAGCCTTCTGTATGAACATGGGAATGATACAGCCGTGTAAATCATCTTGCACGCAGGTGCAATGTGATCTAATGCGCAGCGTTTGTTAAGTAATAATTCCGCATGAAAAGGATTTGCCAGTGATATACGTCGGCTTAGGGGCCAATCTGCCGCATTCGGTGCACGGTACCCCCGCGGCAACCCTAGCGGCGGCGCTGGAAGCTCTCGAATCACCGGAAGTCCGTATTGTCCGGCGCTCGAGATTTTACCAGACCGCGCCGGTGCCGCTGTCCGATCAGCCATGGTATGTCAATGCCGTGGCCGAGATCGAAACAGCTTGGCCGGCGGATCGGTTGCTCGGTCGTTTGCATGCGGTTGAAGCCGAGTTTGGTCGGGTTCGGCGCGCCCGGTTGGAGCCGCGCGTCGTCGACTTGGATCTGTTGGCCTATGGCGCGCAGGTAGCGCCCGGTGATGCCGGTTCGGGGGCGCCGATCCTGCCGCATCCGCGCATGCATCAGCGGGCGTTCGTGCTGTTGCCGCTGGCCGAACTGGCGCCGGATTGGCGCCACCCGCGCCTAGGCCTCGGTGTCGGTGATCTCATCGCGCGGCTCGCCGCCGATCAGATTGTCGAAGCCTTGGTGGAAGAGGATAGTCGCGCCTCATGAGGCCCGGCCGTCGGTTTATGAAGGCAATCTTGCCAAGGTCGGTGCAAATGAATATGTATTGGGCGCCGTGAAATATAGGGAGTTTCGTCAATATGGCCCGTGTGACCGTGGAAGATTGCGTGGTTCAAATTCCGAACCGGTTCGAATTGGTGATGATTGCATCACAACGCACCCGAGAGATATCCGGCGGCGCGCCGATTACGCTGGAACGCGATAACGACAAGAATCCCGTTGTCGCGCTGCGTGAAATCGCCGAAACGACGATCGATCTCGATGGTTTGCGCAACGCCATCGTGACCGGCCTGCAACGTCACGTCGAGCAAGACGAGCCGGAGGAAGACGAACTTGAGATGCTGATGCGCCGCGAACTCGCCGGTCTGCAGTCCACGGTAGAGGTCGAAGCGCCGGCGGAAGAAGCCAGCCCGGAGGCCGCCATCGAGGCGACTGACGCGACTGAAGCGACTGACGCGCCGGAGGATCCGGAAAAAGAGGGTGCTTGAGCGGCGCGCTTTTTTTGCAACGGACCGATCCCCTACCGTCGGCATCGGCGCGTGTTGAGGATCGCTTTGCGGTCCGAGCGGGTGCCCGGGAACGCGGCCAAGGGCCGGTCCGGATCGGAGGGCCGCGGCCATGATGCGGCAAGTGGAGCTTGTTGAAAGCGTCCTGGAATATGATCCGGACGCGGACGAAGACCTGCTCAATCGCGCCTACGTTTTTACCGTCAAAGTGCACGGGTCGCAGACCCGCGCCTCCGGCGATCCCTATTTTTCCCATCCGATCGAAGTTGCTGGAATTCTAACCCGCTTCAAGCTTGACACCGACACCATCGCCACGGCGCTGCTGCACGACACCATCGAAGATACGGTCGCCGACTACGACCAGATCGAGGAACATTTCGGCCCGCAAGTCGCCAAACTGGTAGACGGCGTCACCAAGTTGTCGAAGCTCGAGCTGCAATCCGACCATACCAAGCAGGCGGAAAATTTCCGCAAGCTGCTGCTGGCGATGTCCGATGATATTCGGGTGTTGCTGGTCAAGCTCGCCGACCGCTTGCACAACATGCGGACGTTGCATTACCTCGACAGCGAACAAAAACGTCGCCGCATCGCCAGCGAAACCATGGAAATCTACGCACCGCTGGCCGAACGCATCGGCATGCATGACATCAAGGATGAATTGCAGGACCTTGCCTTCACGCAGTTGAACGGCGAAGGCCGCGGGTCGATCATCCGGCGCCTGGATTTCCTCAGAGCGTCCGGCGACGACACGGTCGATCGGGTCTCCGCGCAACTGCAGAACACGCTCGCCGAGGCCGGCATCGAGGCCGAAGTCATGGGGCGCCTGAAGCGGCCCTATTCGATTTGGCGCAAGATGCAATTGAACAGCGTGTCGTTCGAACAGCTTTCCGACGTCATCGCTTTCCGGATCTTGGTCAAGGATCAGGCGACCTGCTACCAAACATTGGGCGCCGTGCATGCCGCCTATCCCATGGTGCCGGGGCGCTTTAAAGACTACATCTCGACCCCCAAACGGAACAATTATCAGTCGTTGCATACCTCCGTGATCGGGCCGGACAAGTTGCGCATCGAAATGCAAATTCGCACCCACAGCATGCATGAAATCGCCGAGTATGGCGTCGCGGCGCACTGGATGTACAAGCAATCGAATGGCAAGCCATTGCGCGAAGGTGTGCAATACCGCTGGATCAGAGAGCTGCTCGAGATCATGGAAAACACCTCCGATCCGGAGGAGTTCCTGGAACACACCAAACTGAGCATGTTCCAGGACCAGGTGTTTTGCTTTTCGCCTAAGGGCGACTTGATTGCCTTGCCGCAGGGTGGCACGCCGGTCGATTTCGCCTATGCCGTTCACACCGATCTTGGCAATTCCTGTGTCAGCGCCAGAGTGAATGGTCGGAACGTCCCGCTACGGGAACAATTGCACAATGGCGACCAGGTCGAGATTATTCGGTCGGAAAATCAGACACCATCGCCGACATGGGAAAATTTTGTCGTCACTGGCCGCGCGCGTTCGGCGATCCGCCGGTTCATTCGTCAACAAGAACGGTCCGAATATGTCGCCCTTGGCCGTCAGATCATTGATCAGACCTTCATCAGTGAAGGCCACGAAGTGAACGACAAAATGCTGGAGTCCGTCCTGTCTTCGACAAAGCGCAAGGATTTGGACGACCTGCTCGGTGGCGTCGGCCGCGGCGAACTGACCGGGCGAGATGTTCTGGATGCGGCCTATCCGAGCGAACGCATAAAGTCCGTGATCGGGCGGGTGGTACCGTTGTCGCGGGTCCGCGGGCGTAAGGCAAAGCCTGCGCCGGCGGTGCCAATTCGGGGCCTGGCGCCGGGCATGGCGGTGCATATGTCGCAATGCTGCCACCCGCTGCCGGGTGAGCGCATTGTCGGTATCGTGACCGTCGGCAAGGGCATCACGATCCACACCGCCGATTGTGACGTCTTGAAGCAATTCTCAGACACGCCGGAGCGCTGGATCAACGTGGCTTGGGATCCGGAACGCGACGGCAACACCGATCAAGTCGCGCGCATTGAAACCGTGGTTACCCATGAGCCGGGCGCGTTGTCGCGGTTGACCGCGGTCATTGCGCAAAATGCCGGTAATATCAGTAATCTGCGGATCACCGATCGGTCGTCTGAGTTCTTCGAAATGAAGGTCGATATCGAAGTCAGGGACGTTCATCATCTAAGCGATATCATCACCGCGCTGCGGGCCGAGCCGCAAATCAGCTCGGTCGAACGGGTTCGCGGCTAGCTCTAGAACAGAATTGATGGGGGGCAGGATGGACGAGACAGAAGCATTGGCGCATTTTCGCGAGACCGGCGCCATGCTGGAGGGTCATTTTATCCTGTCGTCCGGGCGTCGAAGCGGAATCTATCTGCAATGTGCCCGCGTGTTGATGCACGCCGATCGTGCCGCGGCGCTGTGCCAGGCGCTGGCCGGGAAAATCCGTTCCGCGCTTGGCGCCGACGGACTCGATTTGGTGGTGTCACCGGCGATGGGCGGCGTAATCGCCGGCTATGAACTTGGCCGTCAGCTCGGCCTGCCGGCAATCTTCACCGAAAGGGTCGACGGCAGCTTCACGGTGCGCCGCGGTTTCGACATTGCGCCGGACGCCCGTGTCGTTATGGCGGAAGACATCATCACGACCGGCAAGTCGAGCCGCGAATGTATCGATTGCATTCAATCCCTTGGCGGTCGGGTTGTCGCCGCGTCCTGCCTGATCGATCGATCGGGCGGCGAAGTCGACCTCGGCGTGCCGCTTTTCTCGCTCGCCCGACTCTCCATCCCGACCTACGACGCGACGGCGCTGCCGCCGGATCTGGCGGCGCTCGATGCCGTAAAACCCGGCAGCCGCGGGCTCGCATGATCGTCGGGTTCGGCAGCGATCTGGTTGATATCCGGCGCATCCAGCGATCGATGGATCGTTTTGGCGCGCGCTTTATCGATCGCGTATTTGCGCCGAGCGAGCAGCGGCGCTGCGATCCGCGGGGCGATCGCGTGGCGGCCTATGCGCGGCGGTTCGCGGCAAAGGAAGCCTGCGCCAAAGCGCTTGGCAGCGGCATCTTTGATGGCGTGTTTTGGCGCGACATGGTGATCGACAACGATGACGAAGGCCGTCCGACCTTGCGGCTGAGCGGCGGCGCGGCCGAGCGGCTGGTCAAGCTAACGCCGCCGGGGCGGCATTCCGTGGTCCATGTCACATTGACCGACGAACCGCCTTATGCCCAAGCCATGGTGTTGATCGAGGCCCGCACTGGCGGGTCCGACAAAGCCGAGGCTTGACAGCCCATCGTCAAAAAGTCCCTCGGCTCCGCCTCGAAGGACTTTTCTTCACGGTCAACTTGACAGAGGAATGGGAGTTTTGCTTTATGCCATCTACCTTAAAGTAAGCAACCCCAAAAACCGCTTTTTCCAATAACTTATGAAGAATTCCTAATGGCCGAAGTTAAGGGTTCCCGGTTTGGCGAGACGGTTCGCACAATTATTTACGCGGGCGCCATCGCCTTTGGAATTCGAATTTTTGCCTTCGAACCCTTCAGCATACCGTCTGAATCGATGTTGCCGACGTTGTTGGTCGGCGACTACCTGTTCGTCTCGAAATTCTCCTATGGCTACTCTCGGCATTCGCTGCCGTTCAGCATGCTGCCGGTTACGGGTCGGTTTTTCGAATCGGTTCCGGATCGTGGCGATGTCACTGTATTCAAACTGCCCGGAGACGATTCAAAGGACTACATCAAACGCATTATCGGCTTGCCGGGCGACAGGATCCAAATGAGCAATGGGGTTTTGCATATCAACGGCGAAGCCGTCGATCGAAAATTGGTCGGAACCATCCAGCATCAAAGCCGGAGCGGCCGTCTCGGGCGTTACCAGCAGTATGTCGAAACCCTGCCGGAAGGAAAAACCTACAAAACGCTCGAGATGACGGATAGCGGCCAAACCGACAACACGCAGGAGTTTGTCGTGCCCAAAGGCCACTATTTCGCCATGGGCGACAATCGGGACAATTCTCTGGACAGCAGAATTCCGTCGCGCAATGGCGGGGTCGGCTTCGTTCCGGCGGAAAACTTGGTTGGACGGGCCGAGATTTTGTTTTTCTCGACGGACGGATCGGCGCGGTTTTGGGAAATCTGGCGGTGGTTCTCCGCCGCGCGTATCAAACGTTTCTTCCAGTTGATCGAATGAGCGGACCGGAAAACGACCTTGAAACTTTGATGCAGCGGCTTGGCCACCGCTTTGAAAACCGGGCTCTGCTGGTCGAAGCGCTGACCCATCCATCCGCAATCGGACGTCGGCCGCGACAGGTGAAGTCAGCGGACGACGGCGCACCGGTAGCTGATTACAACCGCTTGGAGTTTCTTGGTGATCGCGTGCTTGGCGTCGTCATTGCCGAGTATCTGTTCGGCGATGATCCCGGCGCGCCCGCCGGCCGTATGGCATTGCGCTTCAATCGATTGGTCTGCCAGGAAGCCTTGGCGACCGTCGCCCGCGAGGTCGATATCGGTCCCTTCATGATTTTATCGCCGGGCGAGCGGCAAACCGGTGGCGCCGAGAAGCCGGCCATATTGGCCGACTGCTGCGAAGCCATCATCGCCGCGATGTATCTGGACGGCGGATTGGATGTTGCCCGGGATTTCATCATGACACGCTGGGCAGAGCAGGCCACGGAGGCCGACAATGCGGCGCGGGATGCCAAGACCGCTTTACAGGAATGGGCCCATCGGGCCGGCATTGATCCGCCCGACTATGAAATCGTGAGCCGGGACGGTCCGGCGCACAATCCGCTGTTCACGGTCATCCTGCGTCTGCAGGACCAGGAGCCGGTATCCGGGCGCGGCCGATCAAAGCGTAGTGCCGAGCAGGCGGCGGCTGAAGTGTTCATGGACCGGGTGTCGTGAGCAACGGCCAACGCAGCGGCTTCATCGCACTGATCGGCGCGCCGAACGCCGGCAAGTCGACACTGCTCAACCGCATGGTCGGCAGCAAGGTCGCGATCGTTACGCCGAAAGTGCAAACCACGCGAACCCGAATTATCGGCCTCGCCGTGGTCGATCAAAGCCAGCTTATCTTCGTCGATACGCCGGGCATCTTCGCGCCGCGCCGGCGGCTCGACCGGGCGATGGTGCAGGCGGCGTGGGGCGGGGCGCGAGACGCCGATCTGGTGGTGGTCCTGATTGATGCGGCGGCGGGTTTGGATACGGACAGCCGGCGCATCCTCGACGGCCTATCGAAAATCGATCTGCCCTGCCTCTTGGCCCTCAACAAAGTCGACAAGACCCGCAAAGACGCGCTGCTCGGCCTGGCGGACGCCGCGGCCGGTCTGGCCAAGTTTGACGATATCTTCATGATTTCAGCACTCGACGGTGACGGCGTCGAGGATTTGAAGCAGCAGCTGGCGAAGCGCCTGCCCGAAGGCCCGTGGCTTTATCCGGCCGATCAGTTGACCGACATCAGCGAGCGCCTGTTGGCCGCCGAAATGACGCGGGAAAAAGTGTTCCTGATGCTGCATCAGGAACTGCCCTATGCCAGCACCGTCGAGACCGAGAATTGGAAGCGACTCAAGGATGGCAGCATCCGCATAGAGCAAGTGGTCTATGTCCAACGCGGCTCCCAAAAGGCCATCGTGTTGGGCAAGGGGGGCCGTACGATCAAAGCGATTGGCGCGCAATCCCGCGCCGATTTGGAGCAAATGTTCGGCTGCCGCGTGCATCTGTTTTTGTTCGTCAAAGTCCGCGACCGCTGGGGTGACGATCCGGCTCGCTACCGGGAAATGGGCCTGGACTTTCCGACGGAATAGCGCGGTGTCGATAAGCTGCCGCGATGCCGCGTGCGATGTGTGACGGGAAGCGATATGGAATGGAGCGATCAGGGCCTAGTGCTGGCAGCGCGCCGCCATGGTGAATCGTCGGCCGTGCTGTCGCTGCTGACGGCGCAGCATGGCCGGCATCTCGGCCTGGTTCGCGGCGGCAGCGGCCGCCGGCAGCGGCCCATCCTGCAGCCCGGCAACCAAGTTTCCGTGGTCTGGCGCGCGCGCCTTGCCGACCACCTCGGCGGCTATCAAGTGGAACCGGTCCGGCTCTGGGCGGCGGACCTGCTCGACGATCCGCTACGGCTGGCCTGTTTGCGCGCCGCGACGGCATTGTTGGACGGCGCGCTCGCCGAACGCGAAGCCCATCCTGCCTTGTTCGACGGGCTCCGCATCGTGCTCGCGGCATTGGCCGAATCGGCGGATTGGGCGCCAGCCTATGCGCGGTTCGAACTGGGGCTGTTGGGCGAACTCGGGTACGGGCTGGATCTGGCGCGCTGTGCGGTAACCGGCGCAACCACCGGCTTGACCCATGTTTCGCCGCGCAGCGGCCGAGCGGTCTGCGCCGAGGCCGCGGCACCCTATGGCAGCCGCCTGTTGGTTCTGCCGGGCTTTTTGATCGGCGACCGCAGCGGTTGGCCAAAGCACACCGGCTTGGATGCCGTGCTCGACGGTCTGATCCTGACCGGACATTTCCTCGAGCGCCAGATCGCGCGGTCGTCGACGGAGCGCTTGCCTGCCGCACGTAATCGATTTATTGAGGTCCTAAGAAAACGAACCACAACATCTAGTGTGGAAATCGAGACATGAGCGAGCAAACACCCGTTGAACCCGACAAGATCGCGCCCATTCCCTTGGCCACGGCATTGGGCGATCGCTACCTGTCCTATGCGCTCTCGACGATCATGTCGCGGTCGCTGCCGGATGTTCGCGACGGCTTGAAACCGGTCCATCGCCGTTTGCTATATGCGATGCGGCTGTTGCGTCTTGATCCGAAATCGGGGTTCAAAAAATGTGCGCGCATCGTCGGCGATGTCATGGGCCGATTCCACCCGCATGGCGACCAGGCGATATACGATGCCTTGGTTCGCCTGGCGCAGGAATTTGCCGCCCGCTATCCCCTGGTCGAAGGCCAGGGCAACTTCGGTAACGTCGATGGCGATAATGCCGCGGCCATGCGCTACACCGAGGCACGCCTGACCGCCATTGCCGAGCTGTTGCTGCAGGACATCGATGCCGACACCGTGGATTTTCGCGAGACCTACGACGGTGAAGAAGACGAGCCAGCCGTGCTGCCCGCGGCCTTTCCGAACCTGCTGGCCAACGGCTCGGCCGGCATCGCCGTCGGCATGGCAACAAATATCCCGCCGCACAATGCGGTCGAGCTTTGCGGCGCGCTGCTGCATTTGATCAAGCGGCCGAACGCCACCATCGCCAAATTGGTCGAGCTGATCCCGGGACCGGATTTCCCGACCGGCGGTATTCTGGTCGAGCCCGCCGACCAGATCCGGGAAGCCTATGCCACCGGGCGCGGCGGATTTCGCCTGCGCGCCCGGTGGAGCCAAGAGAAAACCGGCCGTGGCGGCTATCAGATCGTCGTGACCGAAATTCCCTACCAAGTGCAAAAAGGCAAACTGGTCGAGAAAATCGCCGATCTGATCACCAGCCGCAAATTGCCGGCCCTAGCCGACGTGCGCGATGAAAGCACCGATGACATGCGTCTGGTGCTGGAGCCGCGCAGCCGATCCGTCGATGCCGAGCAATTGATGGAGCATTTGTACCGGTTGACCGAATTGGAAGTCCGAATCGGCTTCAACTTGAATGTGCTGGACGCCGATCAGACGCCGCGGGTGATGAACCTACGCGAAGTCTTGCAGGCGTTTCTCGATCATCGCCACGACGTATTGCTGCGGCGCACACGGTTTCGGCTTGAGAAAATTGCCCACCGGTTGGAAGTCTTAAGCGGCTATTTGATCGCCTATCTCAACTTGGACGAAGTCATTCGCATTATTCGTGAAGAAGACGATGCCAAGGCCTCGCTGATCGCGACCTTCAGCCTGACCGAGATCCAGGCGGAAGCGATCTTGAACATGCGC
>Ga0315336_1007398_pt1 | contig 10542 bp, 5 predicted proteins | sample ASW5metaG_FD_204512 | JGI IMG/M metagenome (GOLD analysis project Ga0315336, IMG submission 204512) | Ammonia-oxidizing marine archaeal communities from Monterey Bay, California, United States - ASW #5 | ecosystem: Environmental > Aquatic > Marine > Intertidal zone | place: USA: California... | reverse complement strand
AGGTTACGTCGATCCTGACCGGCTCGGCGTCGGTGGCTGGTCCTCCGGCGGAACGCTGACGAATTTCGTGATCGCCAAGACGGAACGATTCGCAGGGGCCATAAGTGGTGCCAGCGTTGGATGGTACACGTCCACCTACGGTCACGATCCCTACTATCGGTGGTGGCATACGGAACTCGGCGCGCCGTGGAAGAATCGCGATCTCTGGGACAGCATCTCACCGTTCATGTACGTCGAAAACATCACCACACCGACGCTGTTCATTTGCGGCGAGAAGGACTGGAACCAGCCGGTCATCCACTCCGAACAAATGTACCAGGCGATGAAACACTTGGGCCGCGAAACCCAGCTCGTCGTATACCCCAACGCGCACCACGGCATCAGAAAACATAGCTATCAAAAGGACCTGCTCGAGCGCTTTGTCCTATGGTTCGAGAAATACGTGAAAAACCCTGCATCCGTTAAGTAGAAAAATGTACGCACGTCTTACAAAAGAGATCCTAGTATGACGACCAATAGATTCAAGGTACCCCATACCCTAGTCGTGCTCTTTTCGATGGTGGTGTTGGCCCAAATCCTCACCTACGTGATTCCCGCCGGGGAATTCGAACGCTTTGAGAACGACAAAGGGCGCATGCAGGTTGTACCCGACAGCTTCCACCGCACGCCGGAGACGCCATCGTTGCCGTTCACAGCTTTTCTTATGGCCGTGCCAAAAGGATTGAGTGATGCGCACGCGATCGTTCTTTTCGTCCTCATTATTGGCGGGACGTTTGCCGTGCTTCGATACACCGGAGCAATCGATGCCGGGATGGGCGCGCTACTCAGGCGCTGGGGGAATCGCCCTTTCTTATTAATCGCTGGCGGCATTACGATCTTTGCAGCGGGTTCGAACACCGTCGGATTCGGTGAAGAGTATTATCCCTTCGTACCGGTCCTTGTCGGCATGACGCTCGCACTGGGGTACGACCGGCTCACGGCCATTGCGATCATTATGATCGGTTACGGCACCGGTTACGGAGTAGCCACGATCAACCCTTTTACAACACTCATCGCACAAGATATTGCAGGACTCGATCCGGCGTCAGGCCTCTGGTACAGGCTCCTGCTCTTCTTCATTTTCGTTCCGATTGCCATTCATCACGTCTGGTCTTATGCGAAAAAGGTTCAGCGCGATCCGTCCGCGAGCCTCGTCGCCGATGTTAGCATTCCGGATGGCCTGTCCATCCCGACCCGTGAAACGGCAATGGCCATGGGCGATCAGGATCCGATGACGGGCAAACAAACCCTGATCCTGACTATCCTAGGCGGCGCAATGGTCATGCTGGTTGTCGGAATGACTTGGTGGGGATGGGGGCTCAATGAAATGCAGGGTGTGTTCATCGCCCTTACGCTCATCATTGCAGTCATCGCCCGGATAAGCCCAGACCGTTTAGCGACCGAATTCAGTATTGGTGCGGCGAGTCTTACGAGTGTTGCCCTCTTGATCGGCGTGGCGCGCGGTATCCAGGTGATACTAACCGAGGGCGGCATCGTTGATACGATGGTGTACGGGCTAAGCATTCCGGTTCAACATCTTCCAGGCGCCCTATCCGCAGTGGGCATGTTCTTGGTGCAAACGGTTGCCAACTTCTTTATACCCTCCGGAAGTGGACAGGCATTCGTCACCATGCCCATCATGGTCCCGTTGTCAGATCTCGTGGGTGTGAACAGGCAGGTGGCGGTACTGGCATTCCAGTTCGGCGACGGCTTCAGCAATATCGTGATTCCAACGCAGTATGTACTTGTAGGCATTCTGGCGATGGCGGGCATTCCCTACGACCGTTGGTTGCGCTTCATCTGGCCCTTCATGGTCAAGATCGGAATCGCGGGATCGATCGCGTTGGCCGTAGCCGTATGGATCGGATACGAATGAGAACGCCCGTTCATTTCCACGGAGCGAAGAAATCGTATTTTATTGTGTAGCATTTTAACCAAGGATTCGGAGAACATAATGAAACGCGTTACCGGAATTTTCATCTGTGCATTCGCCGTCACGATTGCTTCCGCCGATGAGGGCAAGGGCTATTACCGCTACCCGACGCTTCATGGCACTACCGTCGTATTCACGGCAGAGGGTGATCTTTGGACGGTGCCCATTGAAGGCGGCGTAGCTCGTCGGCTGACGACACACCCGAGCGAAGAAACGGATGCCACCATCTCCGCGGACGGATCGACCATTGCCTTTACCGCACGCTATGAAGGTCCAGCCGAACTGTACACGATGCCGATTGCCGGTGGCACACCAACCCGGCAGACCTACGAATCGGATTCATCAATCGCCGTAGGCTGGACCCCGCAGGGAGAAGTCCTGTACAGCACGCGACGTTATTCGACATTGCCAAACGCTCAACTGGTGGCCGTCGACCCCGCCACTCACGAACGCCAGCGAATTCCACTGAGCCAAGCCAGTGACGGCGTATATAACGAATCGGGGCAAACGCTATTTTTTGCACGACCATCGTTTCACAACAACGAGACAAAGCGATACCAAGGGGGAACCGCGCGCAACATTTGGAAGTTCGAGAAGGGTGCGAACGAGGCCGTCAACCTCACAGCAGACTTTGCGGGCGAAAATCACTCACCCATGTGCTGGGAAAATCGCGTGTATTACATCTGCGATCGAGACGGCACAATGAATATTTGGTCGATGAACGAGGACGGATCGGATCTTCAGCAACATACAACTCACGATGGTTGGGATGTGCGGTCGGCGTCAATGCATGGAAGCATGATCGCGTATCAATTGGGAGGCGATATTCGCATCATCGACATCGAGGCTGGAGCGGATCGCCTCCTAGGCATAACATTGGCTTCTGATTTCGACCAGCTTCGGGAGAAGTGGGTCAAGGATCCAATGGAGTACCTTTCATCCGCGCACATCGACGCTGACGGCGAACGCGTTGTGCTCACATCGCGTGGCCGCGTGTTCGTTGCACCGGCAAAAAAAGGACGACTGGTTCGCGTGTCCACCAAAGAGGGTGTGCGGTACCGGGATGCTGCGTTTATGCCGGACGGGCAGGTGTTGACGTTGTCGGATGAGTCGGGCGAAATGGAATTCGAATTGCTACCCGGAAACGGTGTGGGTGATTCGAAGACGCTTACCGATGATGGTGCGATCCTAAGATACACCGGTCACCCTTCCCCAGATGGAAAGCAGGTAGCCTACAGTGATCGGAATCAGGATCTCTGGATTTTCAACGTGAAGACCGGAAAGCAAGAGATGATCTCAGGCAATCGTCAAGGAATTGGTTCGATGGTATGGTCGCCGGATAGCCGGTGGCTCGTCTATTCGATGAGCGATGTAAACGCTTATTCTCTCCTATACCTCTACGATACGGAAAGAGCGACGACCACAGCACTAACAAGCGACCGCGTGAACAGCATGAGTCCGGCATTCTCTGCCGATGGGAAATGGCTCTACTTTTTATCCGATCGTAACCTACGCACCTCGGTGTCGAGTCCTTGGGGGCAGCGTCAACCCGAAGCCTTCTTCGATAAGCCCATGAAAATCTATCAGATGGCGATGGTGGATGGATTGCGGTCGCCCTTCCGCGAGGACGACGAACTAGACGTGACGGACGAGGATGAAAAGGAAGGCGAGAAGGATGAGAAGAAGAAAGAGGACAAGGTCAAAATGCGCATCGACCTGGAGGGGATACAGCGTCGCTACAGTGCCGTGCCTATCGAAAGTGGCAATTACAATCGATTAACGGTTGGGAAGGACATTCTCTTTTACTCCGCACGTGACAGTGGACGGGATGGCAAGAACCATCTCATAGCGTTGCCCATCGGCAATAAGGGGAAGAAAGCTACGCCAATCGTGAAGGAAGTGCGATCCTTCGAGATGTCGGCCGACCGCAAAAAACTACTCGTGCGCAAGGGCGAATCGATGTACGTGATCGATGCAGCAGCAAAGGCAAGGGAAAAGCTGACTGAAGACCAAGTCGATCTGAGCGGATGGGAATACTCGATCGATGTACGGGAGGATTTCCGCCAAACCTTCATCGATGCGTGGCGCTTGGAACGGGATTTCTTTTACGACGAAAACATGCACGGCATCGACTGGCCGGCAATGCGGGACAAATACCTTCCGCTGGTCGATCGTGTGACGACGCGTATGGAATTGAGCGACCTCATCGGACAGATGATCGGCGAGTTGTCCGCACTGCACATTCGTGTACGCGGGGGCGATCACCGGTCCGGCCCTGATTCCATTAGGATTGCGACGCTCGGCGCACGGCTAGTGCGGGAAGACAAGGGATATCGTATCGATCACATCTACACCGCCGACCCGGATTACCCGAGCAAACTCTCGCCACTGGCGAATTACGAATTGGGGATTCAAGAGGGTGACATCATTCAAACGATTAACGGCGTCGATACGCTAAGCGTGCCGGAACCAAGCGCATTGCTGCGCGGCCAGGGGGGTAAACAAGTTTTGTTGACCCTCCTCACCGGCAAAAACGGAAAGCAGCGGGATGTCATCGTGACCCCTACCACCAACGAATCCGCTCTCCGATACCGCGACTGGAAGTATTCCCGTCGCTTGTGGGTCGAGGAGAAAGGCGAAGGCGATATTGGCTATGTGCACCTCTCCGCTATGGGCGGAGAGAATTTGAACGAGTGGTATCGCAATTTCTATCCCGTATTCAATCGCAAGGGTCTCGTCCTCGACATGCGCCATAACCGGGGCGGAAACATCGACAGTCTTTTGCTGGAAAAACTGATGCGAAAAGCTTGGTTCTATTTCCAAGGACGATATGGCGTACCGGATTCGAATCAGCAATACGCATTCCGCGGGCACATGGTCGTGTTGTGCAACGAGCTGACCGCGTCGGACGGTGAAGCCTTCACCGAAGGCTTCCGGCGCCTCGGACTCGGCAAAGTCATCGGCACGCGTACGTGGGGCGGACAGATTTGGCTCACGGGCGAAAATACACTTACTGATGGCGGCGTCGCGAGTGCGGCGATGTTCGGTGTGTACGGCCCCGAGGGCGAATGGCTAATTGAAGGACACGGCGTCGACCCGGATATTGTTGTTGATAATTACCCACATGAAACATTTAATGGTGCGGATCGGCAATTGGACGCCGCAATCGAACATCTACAGGAATTGATCCGGAATGATCCAAGAGATGTACCTTCGCCACCACCGTTTCCGGACAAGTCCGTACACTGATCGCGTAGCTGAACTCCAAAAAACTGTGGAGAACAATTTAGATGAAGACCAAACGTCAGCCCTCAGCCCAAATGAACGTCGTCTTCGCGCTGGCGATCGTGCTTGTCATGAGTACGGTCACCACAGCGGAAGAGCAACCGTTGCGGCCCACTTTTGATCACGACAATTTCGTGATTCGCGATGCCATGGTGCCGATGCGCGACGGGGTGAAGTTATACACCCTGATCATCAGCCCGAAGAAAAATGACGGCGACTTCCCAATAATCCTCAAGCGCACGCCCTACAATGCTTCCGGCGACCTAAACAGTCATGAGTCGTCGCGAATGGATGTCGCAATAGGCGCTCAGTTTTTGGGCGATGACTACATCTACGTGGTTCAAGACATACGCGGCCGCTTCAAATCGGAGGGCGAATACTTCATGTACCGCGTCCCGCGCGGCGAATACAACAAGACCGAAACGGACGAGACGACGGATGCTTGGGATACGATCGATTGGATTGTGAAGAAGGTCGAGTCGAATGGCCGAGTCGGAATTTGGGGAAACTCATACCCCGGTTGGCTCACGTTAGCCGCTATGGCCGATCCACACCCTGCACTGGCCGCTGCCGTTCCACTCAACTCTGTGGTCGATCTGTGGAAAGCGGACGATTGGTTTCATTGGGGTGCATTTCGCGCGGCGTACGCGTTCGATTTCATTCATTACATGGAAACCAAGTTGGACGACTATGTAATTTATCCCTATGAAACGCCGGAGCTGTATACCTGGTTGTTGAAGCAAGGTTCGGCGCAAAAGGCCCTGGGTTCGCGTCTCGATGAACGGCATGAACAATGGCATCGAATCGTCGAAAACCCTAGCTACACCCAGTACTGGCAGGATGTCGCTGCGGATCAATGGTTTGATGACCCTCCCCGGCTCGTCCCTGCACTTCATGTGCACAGCTTTTGGGATCAGGAAGACATCTACGGTGCACCTGCGGCGTACGCTGCCGTCGAAAAACATGACGATGACAACGATCTGAACTTCTTCGTCGGCGGACCTTGGCGCCACGGCCAACACTTTCGCGACGGGAGCAAACTCGGCGACATCGTATTCGACGAAGACACTGCCAAGCGTTACCGGGAAGATATTCTAAAACCGTTTTTGCGCCGTTACCTGCACGACGAAAAAGACATAGAAATCGCGCCAGTCACGGTATTCGAAACCGGGAACAATCGCTGGCGCAAATTTGAACAGTGGCCGCCGAAAGGCGAAACAGCACGACTCTATCTACAGGACAAAGGTAGCCTGGAATTCACTGCACCCGCAAACGATTCGGCAGGCACGGAATATATATCCGATCCCGACCACCCCGTACCGTATGCGCCGCGGCCGAATTGGGCGTTGGGCTATGACAACGACGGGGTCTATGCGAAGTGGGGACGATGGTTGGTCGAAGATCAGCGTTTTGTAGACGGGCGGCCGGACGTCGTGACCTGGGTCAGCGAACCGTTGGAGGACCCCATGACCATTCGCGGCGCGGTGACCGCTCATTTATTCGCAGAAACAACGGGTACGGATGCCGACTGGGTCGTAAAACTCATTGATGTCTATCCGGATGACGCGATTCCATTTGAGAAATCGGGTTATCAATTAATGATCAGCGGCGATATTTTCAGAGGACGCTATCGCGAAGATTACTCCGAAGCGAAACCCATTGCAGCGAACGAAGTGTTGGAATACACGCTCCCGTTGCCACACGTGAATCACACGATCCTTCCGGGGCATCGGCTCATGGTTCAGGTGCAAAGCACCTGGTTTCCACTCTACGATCGCAATCCACAGACCTTTGTACCCAGTATCATGACGGCACCTGACGAGTCCTACACTAAACAGCAGCATCGTGTGCATCATGGCGCTGAACACGCGACTTACGTCGAATTTCGAATCGACGGCTAGCCATCGTTGTTGAAGGGAGAATTCATTGAGCGATCTGATTGGAATCAACCTGGCGATGCAAACCCCGCTGGATGCCGATGGCAACATCGACTACGCACGCTGGGAAGAACTGATCGATGTCTATGTCGACGCAGGCGTCCACGGCATCGTGCTCGGCGCGGGCACAGGGCAACATCCCTATTTGTCTCAACAGGAATGCAATCGCCTATACGAACTCGGCGCGAAGCGCATCGACGGACGCTGCAAACTCATTTGCCAGACATCGGCGCTGGTGCAAGATGAATTATTGGAGCGCAGCAAACACGCTCAAGAGCTCGGCGCCGATGCCTTGATGATTCTGCCTCCTTACCTCGAGGGCCCTGAAGACGACGATGGCGTGTTTGCGTTTTACGAGGCCATCGATGCGGCGATCGACTTAGACATCATCGGTTACAACATCCCCCAAAATACCGGCATCGGCATTTCAGTTGACCTCTTCAAACGCTTAAACCAGCTCGATCACTTCAACTACATCAAAGACAGCGCCGGCGATCTCATCCGTCAGCAAGAGTACCTCGCCACCGGACACAAGGTGTTGAATGGTTGCGATCCCAACACCGTGTTCAGTTTTATCGCCGGGGCGCAAGGATGCATTTGGGGTGGGGCCAACTACATGCCGCAGGAGAGCGTGCGCCTTTTCGAGCTGGTAGCGAGTGGCGATATCGCAAGTGCAATGGGATTGTGGTCACGCATGATCCCCTCCCTGCTCTACATCTGGGAAGGCAATTACGTTCCCAAGGTCAAGGCGGCGTGCAAGCTGCGTGGCTTCGAAGGCGGTGGTGTGCGCGCACCGCTGCAGGAACTATCGGCCAGCGAATTGAGCGAACTCTCAGCCAGTCTCAAACCCTTGGATTGAGAAAGGATCAACATGTTCACACGACCTCGCCACAGGCTATCTGCGCGAATGGGTCTTTCGTTTCTGGTGATGTTCACATTTTTGTGCTGGCCAGGAGCCGCCGATGGCCAATCTACTGCCAAGAAATCGAATGACACATCCATAACTTCGGACTACCACGTGAACGCGCCGCCGGAGTCGATGCAGCTCGATCCGTTCTACAAGAAATATGTAAACGCCAGCGGTTATCCGATTGTCAGTTCGGGCCGGGTCAACGACTATGCACTGAAGGAAGCCGCCTATTTAGTGGACTTGATGCTCGCTGAACGGCCGGATATCCGCAAAGCAATGGTGGCCAGTGGTTCGCGAATGATCGTGATGGGATACAACGAATACACGAGCGACATTCCGGAGCATGCGCACCTTGAGCCCAAAGAATTTTGGGACGCGAGGGCACGCGGACTGGGCGGCTCTCTCGATGAACCCGTATGTTCATGCGCCGAAGAAAATGTGTTGGCCTTTGAAGGCGACCCGTATTCAACGGAGAACATTTTGATTCATGAATTTGCGCACAACATTCATTTACGCGGCATGGTGAACGTGGATGAAACGTTTGACGATCGACTCGAGCAAGCATACGACCGTGCAATGGATCAAGGATTGTGGGAAACGAAATACGCGTCCACCAATCACGCGGAGTACTTCGCCGAAGGCGTGCAATCGTGGTTCAACAACAACCGCCAGCCAGATCACGATCATAATCATGTCGACACACGCGAAGAATTAAAGGAATACGATCCCGGATTGGCGAACCTTTGTGAAGAAGTCTTTGGGACGACGGAATTGACATACACTAATCCCACCACCCGGCTCGAAGACCACCTGGCGGGCTACGATCCGGAGAAAGCACCGGTGTTCGAGTGGCCGGATCACTTGCTGGAATCCAAGAAAAAGATCAGAGAGCAAGCTAGGGAACGGGGCAATAATCGAAAAAAAGAATACGTGAATTAGAACTAGAGAGGAATTTGCAATGAAAACTCTGATCGTTACCGTTTGCTCGGCCCTTCTTCTCACCATTAGTCCGATCGCTGTGTCGCACGATCGCGACACCGAACAAGCGGATTCCCAACTGCAAAAAGCAGAGAAGCGGTTGAGGGATATCTATGAACACGGTGCATTTCGTCCCAAGAATTTTCGCGGCCAGTGGATCCCGGACAGCTCCGGATACACGACAATGGAATCCGAAGCCGGTAGCGGAAAACGCATGCGAGTACGTTACGATGTCGCCACCGGGGAACGTACAGAGTTGGACGCAAATGGCGACGAGCGCGCCCGACGACGGCGCAACCCGTCGCCGGATGGGCAGCGCGTCCTTCGTTACGAGGGAGGCAACTTACATGTGCGCGATTTGGAAAATGATGAGTCGATCGCGCTAACCCAGAATGCAGAGGACAGCTCGCTGTCTGTCGGGCGGGCAGCTTGGAGTCCTGACGGGAAGTGGATTCTTTATGTGCAATCGGATCGCTCTCAGGTCAGAGCGCGAATGTCGCTGATCCCTACCGATCCATCATATCCGGAATTGAGAACGAATCGTTTCGCCAGAGTCGGCGAGACCATCACGTCATTGCGCATCGGGGTTGTCAAATCCAACGGAAGCGAAACGCGTTGGCTATCCATCCCTGCGCCGGAAGAGGGTTTCTATCTGGGCCAAGTCGAATGGGCGGGAAATTCGGAGGAGATCCTCGTAGAACAGCTTAGCCGGTTTCGAGATAAACGCGATTTCTTTCTCGCAGATATTCATACCAGCGAAATCACGAGCATATTTCACGAATCCGATCCCGCATGGGTTGTCGCTAGCATTGATGTAAACGCGGGGCTGGAATGGATTCGCGATGGGCAAGCGTTTGTGGTGATCAGCGAGAAAGACGGATGGCGACGTGCGTACACCTACTCACGCGATGGCGATGAGTTGGCAGCGTTGACGCCAAGTGGCAGCGACGTGATAGAACGCGCCAAAATCGACGAAGCACGAGGTTGGTATTTTTACTACGCTTCACCTGAAGACGCCACGCAAAAGTACCTCTACCGCACCAAGCTCGACGGAACTGGAACACCCGAACGGGTGACGCCAATGGATCAACCCGGAACCCACGACTACAATTTCTCACCCGATGCACGCTGGGCGTTTCACACCTACTCGACCTTCGATTCACCTCCTGTCACTAAACTTGTTGAATTCCCAGAACACCAGGTGATTCGCATTCTTGAGGACAACAAGGCGTTGCGCGAAAAAATAGCACCGATGGATTTTCCGCCGACGGAGTACTTTCAGCTCGACATCGACGAAGGCATCACTATGGATGCCTGGATGATCAAACCCCCAGACTTTGATTCCACGCAGAAATTTCCCGTGTTCGTGTATGTGTATGGCGAGCCGCACGGGCAAACCGTTCTGGACGAGTGGGGAGCCGCCCAAGCTGACTTCCACCGTGTGATCGCGGAATTGGGAT
>Ga0315336_1007396_pt1 | contig 10544 bp, 9 predicted proteins | sample ASW5metaG_FD_204512 | JGI IMG/M metagenome (GOLD analysis project Ga0315336, IMG submission 204512) | Ammonia-oxidizing marine archaeal communities from Monterey Bay, California, United States - ASW #5 | ecosystem: Environmental > Aquatic > Marine > Intertidal zone | place: USA: California... | reverse complement strand
CCTAGCGGCGGGGTACTGGAATGCTCACTACGTTTACTGGCTGGGGCCGCTGCTCGGCGGGGTGATCGCGGCGGTGCTCTACGGTTATCTCAACTCCGGCGATCCGACGAGCCTGGCGGAGGATGCGCAATGAGGAGGGGAGTCTTCGTTGCGTCCCTGGCGTTGTCTGGATTGGTCGCGGCGTGTTCGGCCGGTACGCCGAAGGCGGTTCCGCAACGGCTGGTGCTGATCACCGTCGACACGTTGCGCGCCGATCACATGTCGAGCTTCGGTTATCCGATTACCACGACGCCTTTCCTCGATCGGCTCGCCGCCGAAGGAACGCTGTTCACGCGTGCCTACGCTCAGTCGGCCACCACCAAGCCGTCGCATTCGTCGATCTTCACATCGCTGTATCCCGTGCAGCACGGTGTCCGGAACAACGGCCTGATACTCGACGAGGAGTTCGAGACGCTGGCGGAGATGTTGGCCGCCGCCGGGTACGCCACGGCGGCGTTCGTGAGCACCGACGTGCCGCTCGGCGGCAACGTCGGGCAAGGCTTCGAGGTGTGGGATCAGCACCGTGTCGACCGCGATTTGGAGGGCGGGCGCAGCTTGTATCGTGCCGCCGGCGATACCGTCGACCGGGCTCTAGCGTGGGTCGATGAGGCGGTGGAACGCGGTCAAGAGAGGTTCCTCCTCTGGGTCCATGTGTACGATCCCCACAAGCCGCTGCAGCCGCCAGCTGAGGTTCTCGAGGAGGTCGAAGACATGATCGCCGAGCACGGCGAGCAGGCGTATCGCGATTTGCTGGTAAGCCGTGGCATTCCGGCCGACAACCGCCTCGGCACCGCCCGCACCGCTGGCACCGCCGGCACCGCTGGCACCGCCCGCACCGCCGTGGCGGCGTACGATGCGGAGATTCTCTATGCGGATCGCCAGCTGGCGCGCCTGTTTGCACACCTGGACGCCACTGGTCTCAACGACGAGACGCTCTGGATTGCCACCTCCGATCATGGCCAGGGCCTCGGCGCTCATGATTGGTTCGGGCACTCCAAGCAGATTTACAACGCCCAGCTCTGGGTGCCGCTGGTGTTCTGGCAGGCTGGCGTCGCCGGCGGGATCCGTGTGGGCGAGCGCGTTGTCCAGCACGTTGACGTGTTGCCGACCGTGGCGGAGATCTTCGGGCTGACTCCGAACCAGATCATGCCCATGCAGGGCCAGTCGCTTACTAGATATCTGGACGGCGAGCGATCGCGCGATGCAGGCTGGTTTGCCTTCGCCGAGCGCAGTTACTACGGGAACGCCTCGGAGCGGCGACAGCAGCGCGGCAACTACGAACCGGGCGAGCGCTATTCGCTCCAGGACACCGAATACAAGTACCTGCTTCATCTCGAGGGCGACGACGAGTTCTACGACCTACGCAACGATCCGTATGAGCTCGTCGACATGATCGCCTCGCCAGAGCTCGCCGGGCGGCGCGATCAGATGCGCGACGTGCTGGCCTCGATGCTGCAGAACATGCCGAGCGAGCACGAGGCGCAAGCGGTGTCGCCGGAGGACATCGAGCGGCTGCGGGATCTGGGCTACATTCAGTAGCCGGACCCCAGCAAGTACGGTCTGTTTTCGGGGGTCTAAGGGCGTTAAATCCCGTTCAAATCGCTAGTTTCCGGCACTTTCTTGGCACTGGCGGATTCCGGGGGTTGGCGTGATGCGATTCGGTGTCGCGTCCTCGATGGGGGAGTAAGCTCCCGCTCATGAAGCTCAACCCGACCACCCAGATCGCCCACCTCGACGGCATCTGGCTCGAGACATCCTCGGCCCCGCGGGAATGCAACATCCGCACGCTGGCTGACCTGACGCTGATCAACCTCGCCACGACCCCGAGGGCGATCCCAGAGCAGCAGCTAGCGTTGCTTCTGGAGGCTGCTGAGGTGGCTGGGGTGGAGCCCCGAGAGGTGTAGCACGGGCCTCCCGCCGCCTTATCGTTGGCGGTCGCGACGCCAGATCGAGCGGTAGATCAAGATGTTGAGGGTGGCCACCACCAGCCCAAGACCGATTTGGATCTCTCGCGTCAGCTCGGCGGGGTAGAGCACGGGTATCAGGTAATGCTCGACGAAGCTTCCGTCATAGTCGTGCAGGCCGGCTTGCCGACGCCACCGGTTCTCCAGCGGCGTGAGGGGACAGATCCAGCCGCCGAGCTCGATGAGCACGCCCCACACGGCACAAGGGACATGCACCCAGGCGAGGCGGCGCCACCGGAGTACCGGGAGCCCTCCAGCCACCACGACCGTCACGAAGCCGAGGTGGATCAGAACGGTCAGGTCGGCAAGAAGACCGTAGAAAGAGGCGTCCATGCAGTTGAGCGCGCTACGGCTCCGTCGGCACGAGGCGCTTCAGCTCCTCTGTCCAGTTGGTGATGACCCGGATCTCGCCAGCGGCGAGTCACCGTCAGATCCCCGGTCCCAGCAGGATAGGGCCGGACATGGATTTCAAGGCTTTCCGATTCCACAGATCCGTAAGCGATCTAACGACTAAATCGTTACACCGAAGCGCCCCTTGAGGGCGAAGGCCATGACGATCGTCAAGATGAAGAAGACGATCAACCAGTCGGTTTCGAAGCCGAAGAGGCCGACCACTCGTGCCGGATAGATCACGTCGACGGCGCTGACCACGCCGTCGCCGGGTAGGGAAGGCTCAGCCGGGTACAGCAGCAGGTTCACCCCTACCGGCTGCAGCCGGTAGGGGGATCGGCGCACCACGGCGTTGGAGACTATGACTTCCTTGGTGACGCGCTGGCCGGCTACGTCGATTAGCACCTCGAAATCTCCCGGGCTCTCGGCCACGATCCGCCAAGCGAGCTGATTTCGCGTCGGTATCCATACGCGCGGGCTGTCGAGACGTAACCCCGCTGGCAAGGTGATCGCGACATCCGGGACGCTGGTGTCAGCCGCTTCGCCGGCGAGGCTCACCTGCAGAACGGTCTGCTCACCTACCTCGAGGCCGCGGTACCCGTAGTGGAACTGCAGCTGCGCAATGATCAGTACGAACGGCACGATCATGAACACCATCGGCACCATGTTGAGGCCGAGGTAGATCATGTTGTCGCGCAGGATGCCGCGCTGGGCGCGGAGAATCGCGACGATGTCGTCGTTGAACAGCCGGATCTCGAACAGGCCGGCGGCGACCTTGCGTTTCACCGCTTCGACGGCGGGCTGGTTGGAGGTAGCCCGATAGCCGAGCAGCATGAGCACGGAGCATGCCAGCGACACCACCGTGAGCCCGATCATCGGATGCAGCTGCTGGAATGGCCACAGCAGCGCATCGAACAGCAGGCGCATCAGCCCATTGAGGGGGTCGAAAATGATGTTCATGATGGTGGGTTCGTCGCCGGGTCAGGAAATGTATCCGAGGCCTTGGAGCTTCTTGCGGATTTCATCCTCGGAGTCGGCCTCCTCGAGGACGGCGAGCTCCTTCTCGAGCGCATACGTGATGAACTCCTCAACCGAAGAATAGCCGGCGATGTCGGCGTATTTCCTGACCCGGTCGAGGAGGCCACTGTCGAGTTTGATCTTGCCGCCACCGAACATCCTCTGTCTCCTGTTAGCAGGGCGTGGTGAAAATGTGGCGGGCCTGCCAGGGGCCTTACGCCTTCAGTTCGTCTCAATCGTTACCGGGGTGCTGCCGTCTGGAAAGCCGTCGACGCCATATTCAGCGAGCAGCGCCGCCGCCAGGTTCTGCAGCGATGAAGCCGGTCGTGTCAACGTGCGGCTGGTCAACAGGACACCCGGAACCGAGGTCGGGTCCCAGATATGCGAGCCCGACCACTCGTCTGTGTTGTCCGTGATGAACTCCGCGGCTAGGCCGCCGAGCGCACCGTTGCCGGAACCGCGCACGTGCTGCGCGTAGCCGACGATGATATCGGGTCCGATCTCCAGGTTGCCGCGGTCGTGGAAGTCGCGATCACGAATAAACACTCGGGTGACGGTGGGCTCGCCGGTCGCCGGATCAAGAGTTGCCAGCAGGTCGCGCTCGATTTGCAGTAGCAACTCGTCGCGGTCGCCCGGCGCTACGAAGCCCTGCGGCTCGCGACCGCGTAGATTCAGGTACAGGGCGCTGATGCCGACGCTGTACGCCTGTGTGCTGTCCCAATCGACACCGGTAAAAAACTCCCGAACCGGTAGGCGGGTGCGGTCCTGCAGCGCCATGTAGCCGTTCTCGTATAGCCAGGTATTGAGGTGGAACGTGCGCCGCCAACTGCCGAATCCGTGGTCGGACATGACGACCAGCAGCGTGTCGTCGGAGATACGATCCAGGGTGTACCCGACCAGCGCGTCGAACTCCTCGTAGAGGGCCGGAACCACGTCGCGATATGGGTCGTGGGAATCGGCTACGTACGCAGGGTGCTCCGGGTCGAGTGTCAGGCCCCACATGACGTGCGAGGTCTGATCGACGCTACCGAAGTATGAGAACAGAAAGCCCCCATCCCAGTTGTCGAGGAGGGACTTGTACTGTGTCGTGGTCTCGGCACGCGTCAGCGCCACCTGTGCCAGGAACTCGTCGAGGTCGAACACCCCCCACTGGATTGCCTTGGTGTCCTGCGGCATCTCCTGTGTGTAGTAGCGACCCGTGGCGTTGCCCAACTCGGTAGCGAACGAGGTCGGATGTGAGATCGCCGATGCCGGGTCGAGCGGGTCGATCTGAATCGGTGTGATGTAGAGCCCGAAGTCCTCTCGCACCGATTTGAGGTAGAAGCGCACCGCGCCTGAGATCGACATCACATAGGGCACGAGCTCGAAGTCGGCGCTCACCCATGGGCTCCACTCGCCCTCCTGCAGGATGAGCTCCTGGTCGTTGATGACGATCTTCACAACCGGGTTGTCGGGATCGATGAATACCTCGAAGTCGGCTCCCACCGCGTCACCCTCTTCCAGCGTGAAGGGATTGTCGGTGAGCGCATACAGGGTTCCGTTGAACACGCCATCGATGACGTCGGCAGGGTAGATATGCCCGCCGGACACGTCCGTTTTCATGAATTGGCGCCGATCGGTGGAGAAGAACGTGAACTCGCCGGGAGTGCCGCCGAGGTCTGGAGTACCCATGCCCGAAAGCTCGCGGGTGCCGACGCCCACCGGCGGAAAGTTGGCAGGCATGCGGACGAGCGTGCTGTCGATACCGTTGTCGGTGAGCAATTGCCAGAAGGGCGTGCCGTATCGGGCCAGCTGGATGTCGCCGCCGCTGAGTGGAAAGGACCAGTCGCCGAGAGTGAGCGACCTGCCCACCGGGGTCTCCTTGGTCATCGACTGATACGGCCAACCGAACGGCAAGGGCGGATCACGCTCCAGATCACGATGCAGGAAGTCGTAGATTCCGTGACCACCGGAGTCGAGCCCGGTGATGAAGTTCGACCACGCTACCGGGCTTTGCGGGGTCAGCGACGTCTCCAGAGGCCCGAACGAGCCCGATTCCTCGAGGCGCTTGAAGTTCGGCATGCGGCCGGCGTCGATGAGCTCCCGTGTGAGCGCGTAGTCGAGTCCGTCGATGCCCAGCACGATGACGTCCGGGCCGGTCGACCTTGAGCCTCCGGTGCAAGCGCCGATCGCCGAAGCGGCTAGCAGCACGCACAGCAGGGCATATCGCTTCGATATGTGGCGCGCGCGCACGCTCAAGTCCCCTTGGACTCGATTTCGTCGCCGTCGCGGAAGAGCGGGCGGCCGTCCATGTACTTGGGCGCCGGGACACCGAATTGCTGCAGCGCCGTCGGGGCGATGTCGATCAGCGCCGGATCATCGACGTCGATATCTCGATTGCAGAACAGCACTCCCGGGACGAGTCGCGGATCGACGCAATGGTCGCCGCTCCAGGCCTTGACGTTGTCCTCGAATAGCGGCGCCTCGACGACGCCGGTGGCACAGTCCCAGGATGTGCGGTAGCCACGGTTGTAGCCGATGATGAACTCGGGGGCGTTTTCGAGATACGGACCCTGATAGAGCTGGGCGGTGTCGAACGCCTCGACGATCGCCACCTCGTCGTTGTCCTCGTCGCGAAGCCCCTTGAGCTTGGCGCCGATTTCCGCCTTCAGGGCGTCGACCTCGGCCCGGTCGACGATCCCCTGGGACTCGCGGTCCTTGATATTGAAGAACATGCCCGACAGCCCTAGGCAATAGGCTTTGGTACGCGACCAGTCGACGCCGCGAAGCCACTCCGCGGTGCCATCGGCGCCGTCTTCGAGCGCTAAGTAGCCGTTGTCGAGGAGCCACCGGTTGAGGTTAATGCCGCGGCGGAACGATGTGAAGCCGTGATCTGACAGCACCATCAATAGGTCATCCTCGGTGACCCGTTCCAGTACCTCACCGACGAGCGCATCGTTGCGCACATAGAGCTCCTCGATGGTGTCGCGGCAATCGCTTTGGCTACCGTCGTCGGCAGGGTGCCCCTCCTCGATGTATCGCCAGAACATGTGCTGGATGCGGTCGGTGGCGTCGAACACGCACACCAGGCAGCCACGGCGCAACCGCTCCAACGCGGCGAAGAACATGTCCTTGCGCTCGTCATCGATGTCGAAAGTAAGCTCCTTGAAATGGCGATCCTCGATCACCTTCTCGTTCAGTGCCCAGGTGTCCTCGGCAAGCCCCAGGGTGGAGAACTTCCCCTGTAGCTTGGCGAGGTACACAGCGTAGTAGTCGGGGTGCGAGATCGGCATCGCCGGTCGCTCCGGGTCGAGAGCGATAGGCGTCATGTACATGGAAAAGTCGCCGTTCATCTCGGTCATCATGGCGCGCCCGATCCCACGCACCTTGATGCCAGGCGCGGCTAGGAAGGTCAGCGGTATCCAATCGGAAAGCTCGCCGAGGGTCAGGTCGATGCTCTCGGAACCGAATGCGACACGTGCTCGGTTCTCGCTCCGGTCGAGCTCGGCGACGACTGGGATCTGCAGCGGCGGGCTGCCCTGCCGGAGAATGTTCTTGGGCCCCTCCAGGGTCCCGGTGACGCGGTCGCCCTCCATGGTTACCGGTACCCGCTGGCCGCCCTCCTTGAACTTGGAGCTCTCGGGGCGCGTTGTGAAGAGCAGGAACGTGCCCTGCGTTCCGAGAAGGTCCGGGACGCACATTGCCGATAGCTGGGCGCCATAGAAGCGGTCCGGTGGAAAGGTAATCGGCACCCGAAGCACGGTGCTCCAGATATTGTGCTCTCCGAGGACGCTCCAGAACGGCTTGGATTTGCGCAACAGTCGGAGCTCGGGTTTCTCGAGCGGAATACGAAACGGCCCCAGGTTGAGGAAGCGATCGACCGATCCGATCTTGGTCGATGACAACACCGGCAGGTAGGTCCGCCGGTCGCGGTCGAGAAAGTCATAGATATTGTGGCGCGCCGGGTGGGTGCCGGTAGAGAACGACGACCAGGCGACCGGTGAGATCGACGGGAACGTCGTCTTCAGTGGCTTGTAGCAACCCATGTCGGCGAGCTTCTTGAAGTTCGGCAGCTTGCCTTCGGCGATGAAGCGGTCGGTCAGTTGCGGGTCCTGGCCGTCGAATCCGATGACGATGAAGCGGCGGATCTTTGGCGCTACCTTGGTGCGGCGAGTGACCGCCCGCCAAAGGGTGCGGAATGGCCAGATCAGCAGCGAGGCGAAGATCGCCAAAATGGTGGAAAACAACACCAGGAAGCTGCTGATGAACGCGAAGCCGGCCCCGGGGCCGACGTACGCCTCGGCCGCGTGCGGGTACGCGAGTAGGGCAAATGTAGCCAGCGCGAGGCGTGATGCGAACCAGAATCGCGTGCTCACTCGTCGTACTCCCGCTCGAGATGCGTGGCGATATCGCCGATCCATAGGTCGCCCTCGATCGGGCGGGGCGCCAGCAAGAAAGCGTCGTCGTACGTGTGCATGCCTACGAGGTCGGTGCGTCCGAATACCTCACTCGTCGCTGGAGACGCCTTGAGGTCGAACCCGGGGATAGCAAGAGCGACAAGGTCGGGACCGCGTTCCGTACAGGGGCCCTGTCCGTAGATGTTCGCAGCGTCGAACACCTCGCGGACGACTGGTTGCCCATCATACCGCAGCTGTTTGAGCGCGTCGGTGATCTCCGACTTCAGCGCCGGCACCTCGGCATCGATCACGCAACCACGCCCGAACCGCCCGGTTCGATTCAGATATATACGCCCGGGGTCGAGCGCGAAGGCGCGGCTCGTCGGGTCGATCGAGGTCAGATCCGTCGGCGCCTCCGCACCCAGGGTCAGATAGCCGAGCTCCTTTAGCGCTGCGTTCAGCTGCACCTCCTGACGTATGGCGCAGAAACCATGGTCCGACAGCATCCAGAAACACGACTCCGGAGCGGTCTCTTCGGCAGCGAAGCGGTCCCATATGTCACCGACGAAGGTGTCCACATCGTGGTGATAGTCGAGCGCCTGCTGGTGTCGTGGATGACCGACGTCCTCCACTGCGTCCCACAGGTAGTGGTAGAGGCGGTCGGTGCCGGTGACAACTACCTGGAGAAAGCGCCAGTCTACTTGGTCCCAGAGCTGCATCACCGCTTCGCGCCGTGTACGAAGCGTCTGCCGCAGGTCGCGCATGAGCCAGTCGTGGTCCTGGCGACTGCGGGCAGTGTCGATGTCGATGCGATAGTTCAGGCGCCGCAGCGGCCCCAGCCAACGTAGTGGCTTGACCGAGCGGCTGAGATCGAGCGCAACGAAGCCCGAGACCATGACGCCGGGTATCGATCGAGCCGGGTAGGTTGCCGGCTGATTTACCACTACGGAGGTCACGCCGCGACTCCCGAGCCGGTCCCACAAGGTGGGAACGCGAACGTCGGCAAAGTTCGGGAACGTCAGCTCGTAGCTCTGAGGCTCGATATCCGTGAAGCCATAGATCCCATGCTCGCCCGGGCCCGTCCCGGTCATGAAGCTCGACCAGCTCACCGACGAAATTTCTGGCAGTGAGGCGCGCATGGTACGCAGGTGACCGCCGGCAATGCGCTCCGCCACGCGTGGCATGACGCCGTCGCTGGCGAGGCCTCGCAGCAGCCCTTCTGGTACTCCGTCGAGCCCGATCAGGCAGAGTCGCTTGCTTTGCGGCATCGGCGCTCCCCGAGGCGATCAGAGGTACCCGAGCGACTCCAAGCGCGCGCGGATGGCCTGTTCTTGCTCCGGACTGGTGTGGTCGTCTTCGCCCGGCGGAATGTACCCCATGAGCTCGAGGCTTCGCACGACACGCTCGAGGCTCTGCTCGAGCGTGTCCTTTTCCGTGTCGCAGACGATCTCCGGATTCACCGGCTCCTCGTACGGATCGGAAACGCCGGTGAAGTTGGGGATCTCGCCTGCCAGGGCGCGCTTGTAGAGCCCCTTGGGATCCCGTCGCGCCAGCTCCTCGATGCTGCAGCGTGTGTAGACCTCGACGAAGTTCTCGATCGAACCCCGTACCTCATCGCGAATAGCACGATAGGGCGAGATGGCCGCCGAGATCGCGGTCACGCCATTGCGGCTCAGCATATTACAGACGTAGCCGATGCGGCGGATGTTGGTATCGCGGTCCTCTTTCGAGAAGCCGAGCCCCTTGGACAGGTTCGTTCGCACCTCGTCTCCGTCGAGGATCTCGACCTGCAATCCACGGTCGAGGAGGACACCTTCGAGCGCCGTTGCCAACGTCGATTTACCCGAGCCCGAGAGCCCTGTAAACCAGAGCGTGAACCCCTTCATCTGAAACAACTCCTTGTGGTGCTGCGGTAGCCGCCGGCTTGGCGATCCGTCCCGCTTGCGTCCTGATCCACAGGTTAGGCGATGGTGTCGGCGGTGGACTCTTGATAGTGACGGCGCAGGATCTCCGCCACCTCCGGCCGGGTAAACTCCGCAGGGAGCTCCTCGCCGCGCGCCAACATGTCGCGGATCTTGGTGCCGCTGAGGAATACGTGTTGCTCTTTGTCGTGCGGACACGTCTTCTGCGACGCCATGTTCTGGCACGAGTGGCAGTAGAACGCGTGGTCGAAGAACAGTGGGGTGATGCCGATCTCCAGCGCCTCGAACTCCTGGAAGATCGTGTGGGCGTCGTAGGTGCCGTAGTAGCCGCCCACACCAGCGTGGTCGCGGCCGACGATGAAGTGCGTGCAGCCGTAGTTCTTGCGCACCAGAGCGTGGAAGACGGCCTCGCGTGGTCCGGCGTAGCGCATTGCTGCAGGCAGGATAGACATCGCCACGCGTGCGGTCGGATAGTAGTTGCGCAGTAGAGTCTGGTAGCACTCGAGGCGTACCTCAGCCGGGATATCGTCCGACTTCGTTTCGCCCATGATCGGGTGAATCAGCAAGGCGTCGACGAGCTCGAGAGCGCACTTCTGCAGGTATTCGTGGGCACGATGGATGGGGTTGCGGGTCTGAAAAGCGGCGACGCTGTCCCAACCCTTCGCCTTGAACAGCACACGGGTTTCGCGCGGATCGAGCCGCGAGCTCTCGAAGCGCGCGTGGTGCGGGCGCTCGAGCAGCGTGATCCGCCCGCCCAGGTAGGTGTCGCCGCTCGACCGCAGGTACGCTACGCCCGGGTGTGCGTCGTCGGTCGTCCGTAACACCTGGAGGGCTTC
>Ga0315336_1007394_pt1 | contig 10545 bp, 9 predicted proteins | sample ASW5metaG_FD_204512 | JGI IMG/M metagenome (GOLD analysis project Ga0315336, IMG submission 204512) | Ammonia-oxidizing marine archaeal communities from Monterey Bay, California, United States - ASW #5 | ecosystem: Environmental > Aquatic > Marine > Intertidal zone | place: USA: California... | reverse complement strand
GCACCACGGCATTCCGTGCGGCGCCCTCGGCATAGTCTTTGACGGCAGTTTGGGCGGTGCGATGGGCAGCGGCGACGGCACTATCGAGATCGCCTACCTGGGTATGAGGAATGGCGCTGCCGAGAACATTGGCGATGTCGCTAGCAGTCTCGCCGATCAGGAAAGCGTGGCGGACGACACCGAGTTCGTTGCCGCGGGCACGCGCCAATTCCTGGAAACCACTCGCTTTGAAGCATCCGCCTGCGATCCAATAGACATTATTGTAGCAGGCGATGGCGCGCAACGCAGCGTCGGGGTTGGTGGCCTTGGAATCGTTGACGAAGGTGACGGCGCCAAGCCGCCGGATGATTTCCTGGCGGTGGGGAAGGCCGCGATAGGTTGTGAGTCCCTGGGCTATATCCTCGGCCCGGATGCCAGCGGAAAGTGCCACAGCGGTGGCCGCTGCGGCATTTTGGGCGTTATGGCTGCCGGGTAATGACTTTGCTCCAGACAGGTCGGCTATGAGGGATGCGGTTTCGCCGCGGCCGTCAATCACGTGGCCAGCTTCTACCCATATACCGCCAGGGACAGGAGAGGAGCCTGATATGGGGAGCACGTGCAAATCATGCCGGGTGCGAAATCGTTCCTCCATGGCGCGGCAATGGACATCGTCGGTGCCGATCACGGCGATGGCTCCGGCATGCGCCAGGTCGAATAAGCCTTCTTTGGCCGCCACGTAGCCATCGATGCCGCCATGCCGGTCGAGGTGGTCGGGGCTGATGTTAAGCAGAACGGCAATATCAAAGGCCGTGGTTTCGATGCGCTCAATCTGGTAGCTCGAGAGCTCCAGCACATAGGTTCCCTCGGCATCCAGCTCAGTCAATGTAAGGGCGGCGGGCCCCAAGTTGCCGCCGATGGCAGCAGCACGGCCTGCGATTTGGAATATGTGGCCGATCAGTGCGGTTACCGTCGACTTGCCGTTGGTGCCAGTGATGCCGACGAAACGGGCGGCGCTTTTGGTGCGGGCCAGAAGTTCGATATCGCAAATTATGGGAATCCCTGCGTCACGCGCAAGGATGGCAATGGGATGGGGAGTGGGAAAGGTGTGGGGAATACCAGGGGCGAGCACCAATGCTTCTGCCCCGTTCAATCCGTCACCGGTGAGGCAATGGAGCTTAATTCCCCTGGTCTCGGCATCCTGTCGCCGGGCCGCGTTATCGTCCCAGGCACGTACTTCGGCGCCAGAGGCGATCAGCGCCTCCACCGCGGCGAGGCCCGAACCGCCGAGGCCCATTACCGCGTAAGAGGATCCTGAAATCCCTGGAATATGGATCATCAGTATTTCACCTCATCTCACCTCAGCTTTAGGGTCGAAAGACCGATGATTGCTAACACCATGGCGATGATCCAAAATCGAATGACTATGGTCGGTTCGGCCCAGCCTTTTTGTTCGAAGTGATGGTGAAGGGGTGCCATCCGGAACACCCGGCGCCCAGTCAGTTTGAAGGAGATCACCTGAACGATCACCGAAACGGTTTCCAAAACGAAGAGGCCTCCGATGATGGCCAGTACAAGTTCGTGCTTGGTGATGACGCTTATGGAACCAAGCGCCCCACCCACGGAAAGCGATCCAGTATCACCCATGAACACCATCGCCGGTGGGGCGTTGAACCACAGGAAACCGAGCGACGCACCCACCATGGCCCCGCAGAAGACCGCCAGTTCCCCACTTCCGGGGATAAAGTGGATCTGTAAATAATTGGCGAATAACGCATTGCCGACCAGATAGGCGATGAGCGCGAAACAGGCAGCTGCTATCATGACCGGAACGATGGCGAGACCATCCAAACCGTCGGTGAGGTTGACTGAGTTGGACGCGCCTACAATGACGAGGGTGGCGAAGACAGGAAAGAACCAGCCCAGGTTGATCAGGGCATTTTTGAAGAATGGCAGCGCAAGGGTGGTGGAAAAGGGGTCTCTTGTGATTTCCATGATCCATAGCGCCGCGATCAGTGCCACCAAGATTTCGAGGCAAATTCGGAGCTTGCCCGGCAGGCCGCAATGACTCATGCGGGTGAGCTTCAGGTAGTCGTCGGCGAAACCGATCGCCCCAAACCCCAGAGTCACGATCAGGACTGCCCAGACATAGAGATTGGTGAGGTCGGCCCATAACAGGGTCGCAACCGAGATTCCCAGAAGGATAATCAGTCCACCCATGGTCGGTGTACCCTTTTTGGTGAGGAGATGCCCTGCTGGGCCATCCTCGCGGATCGGCTGGCCATCCCGTTGGCGTGCCTTGAGCCAGCGGATTACCGGGCCGCCAAATAGGAAGCAGACAATCAGCGCCGTCATGACGGCGCCGCCGGTGCGAAAGGTGAGGTAACGGAAGAGGTTGAAGAACCCGAGATCTCCTGCAAGAGGATGAAGAATGTTGTACAGCATGACGTGTCGCCTTCAGCTCCCGTTGACCATTGTTTTCTCAGCGTTCGACGCTGGTGAAAGCGCATCCACCACCTGACCCAAGTCTTGGCTGTGAGACGCCTTGACCAGAACCACATCGCCAGGACGCAGCACGCCTTTCAGCAAGGGGACCAATTCTTCTGCACGTGTTGTATGGCCACCCCGCATGGGGCGCGGCAGTGTGTCGTCCAGATACACCATGTTGTCGCCAGTGGTGAGCACCAGTTCGACATCGGCGGCAAGCAAATACTGAGCCAATTCCTCGTGGGCGCGGGCGGAACCTGGGCCCAGTTCCAGCATGTCCCCGAGTACGGCGATGCGGCGTCCCCCCGTGCCGGGGTCGGTTTCCTTGAGCACGAGAAAGGCAGCTCGCATGGATGTCGGCGAGGAGTTGTAGGAATCGTCAATCATGGTAGCGGTGCCGCCGCCGGAAATTTGGACGACCACCTTGCGGCCCCGGCCCTCCGGCGTTGCCATGGTGCCGAGCGCCGTAGCCGCTAATTCCAGGTTGCCTCCGAGCGCCCGCACAGCGGCGAGTACGGCCATGGCGTTCTGTGCGGAATGGCGGCCTGGTAGGGCTAGGGTAAAATTTAGTGCCTCGCCCATGACGTTGCAGGTAATCTGCGACCTGCCATTGGCATGAAATTCGGTGAGCCGAACGTCCGCCTGCCCATCTTCTCCAAAGCTAATGAAATTTGTGATTCTGCGGTCCCGAGCCTCTTCGCATAAGAGCGCGTAATAAGGATTGTCGGCGTTAAGGATGGCAATGCCATCTATGTTTAGCCCATCGAAAATTTCGGCTTTTGCCAAAGCAATGTCCTCCACCGAATCGAAGTATTCGAGATGAACCGCGTCCACAGTTGTGACGATAGCGATATCGGGCCGGACCAAGCGGGTCAGCGGGGTGATCTCGCCAGGATGATTCATGGCAACCTCGAAAATGCCATAGTCGGTATCGGCGGGCATGCGGGCGACCGAGAGTGGCACGCCCCAGAGGTTGTTGAGGTTGCCCTCGCTGGCACAGACCGCGCCCAGAGGTGCCAGGGCTGCAGCCATGGCTTCCTTGGTGCTGGTCTTGCCGACGCTGCCGGTGATAGCAATAATCTTGGCCTTGGATCGTTTGCGCGCAGCTCGGGCCAGCTTTCTCAAGCCCACATAAGTGTCATCGACGATAACCAGGGGGTGGCCGCCGCCGTGGTTTTGGGGAATGCGGCTGACCATGGCCGCGGCGGCCCCAGCGGAAAAGGCGTCTTCGAGGAAGTTGTGGGCATCGTAACGTTCACCGCGAATAGCGATAAATAGATCCCCCGGTTTGATGGTACGGGTATCGATGGAAACGCCGGTTACCTTCCAGGGTGCCGTTGAATGACCGTCGGTTGCGGCTTCAACTTCCGCGGCGTTCCACAGAGGGGCCGTGGCCAGGGGTGCCTCAGTCATGTTGGTTCCCCGTGGCGGCGAGGGCCCGGGCGACTTCTTCGCGGTCGTCGAACGGTAGGGCTTCATCGCCGACGATCTGATCCCGTTCATGGCCCTTGCCCGCGACAACGAGAATATCGCCAGGCGTCAAGCCATCGATGGCGGTGGTGATGGCGGTATCGCGTGCTGCAATCTCAGTAACCACGGCTGATGTCCGAATGCCAGCAAGGATCTCACGGCGAATGGTGGCGGCATCTTCGCCTCTAGGGTTATCGTCGGTCACGATCACCCGGTCGGCGGCTTCTGCAGCGATACGGCCCATAGTGGGGCGCTTACCCTTGTCGCGGTCGCCACCGCAGCCGAATACAAGGGCTAGACTAGATTTTGTATGAGGCCTGAGCGCGACCAGCGCATTGGCCAAGGCATCGGGGGTGTGGGCATAATCCACAAAGACCGCTGCGCCGTTGGGCCTGCTGCCCATATATTCCATGCGTCCGGGCGGGCTTACGACGTTGGCAAGCACCTTTAATCCCGCGCCCACTTCGCCACCGGTGGCGATGAAGAGGCCAAGGGCACAGGCGACATTGGCAAGCTGGAAAGTGCCCACTAGGGGCAGATAGATTTCGTGGACCTGGCCCGCGATCTCGAAGCTCGCTATCTGGCCGAGACCATGGGCACGGCTCTGTTTGATGCGGACGTGTTGGCCTTTGACCCCGTAGGAAAGGACTCGCTGGTCGCGTTTTTGGGTGATCGCAACAAGGGCGGAGAATTCCGGTATGTCGGCGTTTAGCACAGCCATCGCGCCCTCGGGGAGTATCCGGGAAAAGAGCTGAGCTTTGGCGGCGAAATAGGCGTCTTCGGTACCGTGGTAGTCGAGATGATCCCGGCTCAGATTGGTGAACGCGGCTGCCGCGATCCGTACACCATCTAGCCTGAATTGCTCAATGCCGTGAGATGATGCTTCCAGCACCAAATGGCTGACTCCATTTTTTGCGAGCCGGGACAAGGTCTTGTGAAGCATGACCGGATCCGGCGTGGTGAGCGCACCTGGTTCATCAATTCCCGGTGCACAAACCCCGAGTGTGCCAAGGCTGGCCGCGGCTAAGCCACCCTGGGTCCAAATTTGGCTCAGAAAGCTAGCAACTGAAGTCTTGCCGTTGGTGCCAGTGACGGCGGTGACCACCTTGGGCTGGGCTGCGCAGAAACGCGCTGCCATGAGGGAGAAGCGCCGTGCTGGTTCGTTGTCCTGGACCACAGGTATATTGATATGTTCTGTTGCCAGCGCCGTTCCCGCCGGGGCCAGGATAACGCCCGCGCCGCGTTTCAGGGCATCGTTAATGAACGAGCGACCGTCATGCTGGCTGCCCGGCAGGGCGGCGAATAAGTTGCCCGGTTGGATGAGCCGAGAATCGGAACTGAGACCCGTGACTTCGACATTTCTCAGTTCTTTGTTCCGTGCCAATCCAACACCCTCGTCGCCAATTAGGTCAAAAAGTTGCAATTTTATGCCCTCGCCGCCCGCGGGCGGCCGTGGGAATGCGTATCCGAAGGGCCCGGTGAATTTGCTCGGATTCTTCATCTATTGGGACGACCCCCAGCAATGGGCCGGCCCTCGTGATGAGTCTGCTCACCACGGGCGCGGCGACCCAGCCGCCAGTGGCATAACCGTGGGTCTGCTTGTTGCCGTGGGGCTCGTCTACAATTACCAAAACCACGTAGCGCGGAGCGGTGATGGGAAAGACGCCGACGAACGAGGACACCAGCGCTTTTGTCCGATAGCCGCCGCCACCGGTTTTTTCCGCAGTTCCGGTCTTGCCGCCGACTAAATAGCCCGGCGCGTGGCCCTGGCGGCCTGTGCCGCCTGTGACCACAAGCCGCAGTAACTTGCGCATCTCAAGCGAGGTCCGCTTCTTAAGCACTCGACGGCCTTTGGCCCGTTCATTCTTGAGAGGTTTCAGGAGAGTTGCAGGGTGACGAATACCTTCATTGGCTATTGTTGCCACGGCCTCTGCGAGCTGCACCGGGCTCACGGCGATGCCATGGCCATAGGCGATAGTCATTGTGTTGATCTCGCGCCAGGGCGAAGGCACCAGTGGGGTGCCCACCTCTGGCACCTCCACACTGGCTGGGGTTAGAAGACCAAGCCGTCCGAGGTAGTCACGTTGGCCCCTTGTCCCTAATGCCAAGGCCATTTTGGCGGCGCCGATATTGGACGAATACATAAATATCTCCGGCACACTGAGCCACCGGTTTTTGCCGTGGTAATCGGAGATGCGGTGGCGGGCGACTCGAATTGGTTTTGACGCGTCGAAACCCCCGGACATACGAGCCGCTCCGGAATCGAGGGCCATGGCGGTAGTAAAAATTTTGAAGGTGGATCCCATCTCGTAAACGCCAAGGGTGGCCCTGTTGAACCGTGCTTTGGCGGCGGAGCGGTCGGGAACGTGGGGATCAAAATCGGGTAGCGACGCCATAGCGATGATCTCGCTGGTGGCAGAGTCCATCACTAACCCGGTGGCGCTGGCGGCCCGGAACTTGGAGACTGCCGCGGCGAGTTCCTGATGGAGGACATACTGGACGCGGGTGTCGACGGACAGCGCTAAGGGTTGTGCCCCGGCGCGAAGCGAATCGTTGAACTTCTTCTCCACTCCGGCAAGGCCGACGCCGTCGGTGCCGGCGAATCCCAACAGGTGCGAAAACAGCCGGCCCTGGGGGTAGATTCGCCGTTCCTCGCGCTGAAAATAGAGTCCGGGAATGCCCTGCCGGAGGACGGAATAATGCTGACGAGGGGTAAGGTAACGCTTGATCCAGACGAATGATCGTGTGGAGGAGAGCTTGCTGAGCAGTTCCGCTGGGCGCAATTCGGGGAGAGCCCGTGACAATCGTTCCGCCGCCTCGCGGGCATCGAGCACGTGGCGCGGATTAGCATAGAGTGACGCGGTGTTGAGCGACGTTGCCAAGATCACACCGTTGCGGTCAACAATATCCGCGCGCCCTGCGGTAAAAGCGCCGGCATGAGCTGAGGCAGAAATACCAGGCTCACTCGCCGTCTTGACCACGGCGACATCGGCCAACCTGAAGGCGATGGCGCTGAACGCGACGGCGAACAGGGCGCCGCCCACAAGAAGGCGGTTGCGCCCAACTTCCAGGCATTGTTTCGCTGTGCCGTCGAGATGCCCGGTGACCATGGGCTTGGGCGTCATCGGCCGGCCTCATCGGTGAGGGGGCTGGGAGGTGAAATTTCGGTCCGATGTGGGATGGTGTTGAGCGCTCGGATCTGATCGATGGTGGGCCGGCGCAATAGAAGGTGCCGCGCGCTCAATTCTTCAAGCCGGAGAGGATGATTTAGGTAGGCCCATTCGGCTCTGAGCACATGTAGTTGTTCCTGCTCGGCGGTGATATTTGCATTTAGCCGCCTGAGATCGTTCTCAAGGGTCTGTACCTTGTATTTGACTTGAAATAGGCCGAAGCCGACCAATGCGGCGAGAAGGATCCAAAAGAGCGTCCCCCGCCCTCTCATGAGAGGGGTTCCGGCGGATGTTCGGTACGCGTGGCAGCGCGCATCCGGGCCGACCGAGCCCGCGGATTGCGGGTGATTTCGGCCGCTGATGGCTTGACCATGCGTCGGTGAAGGAGACAAAATGTAGGCGCGGCCTCTCGCACGGTCCCCTGGGAGGATAGGGACGGCTGATGGCGCGAGGGCCGCGCCCTAGAACCGCAGCGGGCAGAGAAGAATGACTTAACGCTGCGATCCTCAAGGGAATGAAATGCGATGACGACGAGCCGCCCGCCGGGCTTGAGAAGGGCTTCGGCGGCGGCAAGCCCACGTTCGAGCTCGCCGAGTTCATCGTTGACATAAATACGGAGTGCCTGGAAGGTCCGGGTCGCAGGATCGATCCGCGCCTGATTGCGCCGGGTCGTGCGGTGTCCCGCCCGTCTGGCGACAGCGATGCGAACGAGCTCGGCTAGTGCTGTGGTGGTTTCAATCGCTCTGTCCTTGCGGGCGAAGACAATGGCCCGGGCAATAGACCGGGATAGGCGTTCCTCGCCATATTCATAAATAATGCGGGCAAGTTCCTGTTCGGGCAGGGTATTGATGGCATCGGACGCGCTCGGGCCAGTAATACCCATGCGCATATCAAGTGGGCCATCGGCCCGGAAGGAAAAGCCACGGCCGGGATTGTCCAGTTGGAACGAAGACACACCAAGATCAAGCACGATACCGTCCACGGCATTGATTGTGTGGCTCCGGAGCAGTTCTGCCATGTCGCCGAAGCGGCCTTCGAGAACGGTCAGGCGGCCCCCGAATTCCGCCACCATGCGCTCGCCACGTGCAACTGCATCGGCGTCCCGGTCTATAGACCAGACGGTGCAATCGGCTGATTCCAGGATGGCGCGGCTAAAACTTCCGCCGCCAAAGGTGCCGTCAACAAAAACTTCGCCATCGGCTGGCGCCACGCTTGCTAGTGCCTCGGTCAACATGACCGGAATATGACCGGCGTTCAAACTAGCATGGGAAGAGTTAGGTGTTGAAGCGCGCGTGGTCATGGGCAGGGCTTATCTGTGGCCGTCTTTGGGCGTCAGACGGAAGGTGGCGTTGCGGTGGCCGGCGCGGTTGCGGGCTTTGGTTTGGTGGCGCTCGAAGGTCCTCGGATTCCAAATTTGGAAGGTCGACCCACGGCCAATGAAGGCTGCGGCATCGGAGATGCCGGCGTGTTTGGCAAGCACGGTTGGCAAGATGATGCGCCCATCGCCGTCGATGGGTAACTGATGGGCGTCGGCAAAAAGAGTGGAGGCGAGTTCGTCCTGCTCGTCGGAAAACTGGTCTAAGGCATCGACGCTGTCGGACAGCTGCTCCATGCGGTCGATGGAGCAGGCCTCGATGGTGGCTTCGCGATAGGAGCGGAAGGCAACAATGCCCTTGAAGGACTGGCCTTGGACAGCAGCGCGAAACGTTGCCGGCACGGAAACTCTGCCCTTGCGGTCGACTTTGTTTATGAAAGTGGATAGGAATAATGCCATCCACGGCCCCTATGAAATTCTGCTCTCCCATCTTCACGAACCGACCGGTTTAGATTGGTTCGTCATCCCCGCGCGGCGCCGTAAGACCCCGCCCATATTTGGGATAGTATGGGTTACCATGGGTAATGATGGGCGTCAATGGAAATTCATAGGATTTACTTGGTTAACAAAGAGTTAACGTCGATGACAAAATTTGTCGTCTCATCATGAATTGTAGACTAACAGTGGCGCTCCCTTGGCCCTGAATTTCGTCTTCGATTGGGGCAGAAGTTTGTTCGATTGGTGTTCTTTTCAGGGAAATCGATCCACGAGGCACAGGAGGTACTCGCCCTCGCCAATCAATTCGAACCCCTATCTTTCCATGTATTCCAATAAATTAGGAAACATAGATTCCGTGATCATTGGGAAAACCGTGCCAGACGGCCTGTAAGCCGGGTTCTGTTTCCTAAGGCCGAAGCCTCTGGTCGATGGCCATTCATCTGGGACGTCCGTCACCGGACGCCTCGCGCGACCTACCCGGACCCGGTGCGGAAACGCACCTACCTTTCGGCATGGGTCCCTATTTGATCTTGCTCCCGGTGGGGTTTGCCCTGCCACCACCGTTGCCGGCGGCGCGGTGCGCTCTTACCGCACCCTTTCACCCTTACCCAACATGGTGGGCGGTTTGCTTTCTGTGGCACTTTCCCTAGGGTCGCCCCCGCCGGGAGTTACCCGGCACCGTGTTCCCGTGGAGCCCGGACTTTCCTCCCCCCGGGGCTTGCGCAATCCGGGGAGCGGCCATCCGGCCGTCTGGCACGGTCTATATGTGGGGCGGAACCGTGCCCCGGTCAACCACTGTCAATCGCAGTCAGCCAACATCGCTTGCATGTATGAGCCAGGTAAGCCGCGCCCCATCGATGCTGTCGAGGGGACCGGCCAGGTGATCGGGTCGGAAATGGCGGCGGAAGGCCATGATGACCTCTTCGATACGGGCCGGATCGACGCCCTCGCCCATGGCATACCCGAATAGCGCCAGATCGCGGGCAAACGCGTTTTGACCCGGTGTGGAGATTTGGGGTGCTAAATCCTTTGGTGGGGCGAGGCCGATGCCTGCCGCCGATAATCGTTCCCAGGGAAAACGTTCTCCGGGGTCCTGCTTGCGATAGGGGGCAACGTCGGAATGGCCGAGCACGCGCGCGGCGGGTATGGGATGGCGGGTGAGGATGGTGTGGGTCAGGGTGACGAGAGAGTCTATTTGGGCAACCGAAAAGTCCTGGTACCCCAAATCATGGCCGGGGTTGGCCAGCTCAATGCCGATGGCGCGCGAATTGATATCACTTTCTCCGGCCCAGGCGGCCTCGCCCGCGTGCCAGGCGCGGTCATCCTCGGCGACCAAATAAAAGATCTGGCCAGCCTCGTCTATTAGGTAATGAGCACTAACTGCGGTACTGGGATCGCAAAGCCGCGCCAGTGCCTCTTCCGCGCTCTTCATGCCGGTGTAATGAAGAAGCAGGATATCAATCTCGGCGCCGTCAGCACGGGCATCGAAATTGGGCGAGGGGCGGGGGAGGGTAACAATACTCATGGCAGTGTTTTACACTTTGGGAGCGCCACGCACCAGCCTGGGGCCTTTTAGTCGCGGTGCGGATCGACGTTCCCCCAAACCTTGACGCGGGTTATCATGCATGC
>Ga0315336_1007392_pt1 | contig 10549 bp, 8 predicted proteins | sample ASW5metaG_FD_204512 | JGI IMG/M metagenome (GOLD analysis project Ga0315336, IMG submission 204512) | Ammonia-oxidizing marine archaeal communities from Monterey Bay, California, United States - ASW #5 | ecosystem: Environmental > Aquatic > Marine > Intertidal zone | place: USA: California... | reverse complement strand
GCCAGATGCATCGGTCATCGGGGGCATCGGGGCGGTGATGAAGGTGTTCGATGCCGCAGCGGCCAGAGGTACCGACGTGGTCGTTCACGCCTGGGGTGGTCCGGCGGCCCTGATGGCCAATTACCACGCCGCCTTCGCCGGCAACGGAAAACTCGTCGAGTATCCCATGCTTGCCTTTCCACTCCGCGAGGCCATGGTGGGTGATCAGATGCGAATCGAAGGTGGACGCCTTTTGCGTCCAACGGCGGCGGGGATCGGTGTCACGCTTACACCGCAAATCGAGGCGCAATTCCCATTTGACCAGACCGCCGTATACGATTGTCAGGGCATCGACTACGGCTCCCCACCTGACGAGTCCTGGCAATAAATCGGCGAAAGGTTACCGCTTACCTTCGTGAACGGTAATTCATGTTCGCATCCGCAGAACGTTGCTCCCCGGCGAGTGCTCTCTTGCAGGCTCTCAAGAAAGAGTTGCTCATCCAAACCGTCCGCGCGCCGGAGCCAATCGATGTAGCGAGGAGGCTGTGGATCGAGGAGGCACTGGAGCGGCTGAGTGACCTGTTTGTACGCCACGGTGTACCCAACTACATCCGCTCCGACAACGGCCCGGAGTTCACTGCCAGAAAGGTGCGTAAGTGGCTGGCCTAGCGGTGCTGCAAGGAGCAACTTAACTACTGGTACTGTCAGTGGGGGCAGGTCAATCTCGATGAACCTCATACACCGTAATAGTCCCGGTACCAATCAATGAATCGAGAAACTCCCTCTTCGATCGTCGTCGAAGGGCGGAAACCGACGGCGTCTTCCAGTGCACTAATATCGGCATATGTGGCCGATACGTCGCCTGGCTGCAGAGGTAACATGTTTCTGTGTGCTTCGGTGCATAATGCCTGCTCAATGACTTCGATGAATCGGCACAGTTCCACTGGCTGATTATTGCCAATGTTGTAGAGGCGGTAGGGAGCTGTGCTTGAACTCGGATCGGGTGATTTGCTCGACCATTCTGTGTTGGGCTCGGCAATCTGTTCGGACGTCTGATAGATACCTTCGACGATATCGTCGACGTACGTGAAGTCGCGCTGCATCTTACCATGATTGAAAACGTCGATCGGCTCTCCTGCTAGAATCGCTTTGGTGAACAGGAATAGGGCCATGTCGGGGCGCCCCCAGGGGCCGTATACCGTAAAGAAGCGGAGTCCCGTGGTAGGCAGCTTGTAGAGATGGCTGTAGGTGTGAGCCATCAGCTCATTGGCCTTCTTCGTCGCAGCGTAAATACTGAGAGGATGGTCTACATTCTGATGGACCGAAAACGGCATTTGGGTGTTTGCACCATAGACGCTGCTACTGCTGGCGTATGTCAGGTGAGGTACCTTTGCGTGTCGACAACCTTCGAGGATGTTGATAAACCCCACGATGTTCGCATCGATGTAAGCGCGCGGATGTGTTACCGAGTAGCGCACGCCCGCTTGGGCGGCCAAATGGACGACCCGATCAAACCTATGTTCCGAGAAGACTTGGTCGACCGACTCGCGCTGAACCAGATCGGCTTCAACAAAGTCGAAACGGTCGTGGTTTTGAAGTTGTGCCAGTCGATCTCGCTTGAGTTGGACGCTGTAATAATCATTCACATTGTCCAAGCCGACAACATGGATCTTGCGGACCAATAGGTGTTTGGCAAGATGAAAACCAATAAATCCAGCTGCGCCGGTGACTAGATAGGTTTTCATGCGGTCAGGTTGGAGGTGAGGTTATGGATTTCGTATCGTCGGGAGAAAAAAGCAGCGAGGATCAAACGAGCAACGAGAGGGAAAGGTAGCAGGTGCCGAGGAAGATAAGGCTTAAGGCAGTCGGGTATCGGGTTACAGGTGACCGGGAAGAAAGGCTTCAGATGGTTAAGTAATAAAGTGTGTCGAGGATCGGGAGTCGGGGAATAATCCGTTGCCCGATACCTGTTCCTCATCAATTTCTCGCTGCTCTCCGTATGCCCTGGTGGCTATAAACTTGCCGTCACCGATGTGGTATTCCATTTTGGCCGGTGAGCGACTTTTGTTTTGACTGCTCGGCGATTGGCTCGACCAGGTCGGCGTGGATTTCGACGGTGACACCAGCGCCCATCAGGCTGACGCCAATCTAAAGCTTCCCTTTGTTCTCCACGTTGAGAATGATTTCTTCGGTACCTGCCATCGGGCCACCGATGATTTGGACTCGGTGTCCCTCAGCGATATTCAGAGCCTGCGTCAATGGTGCTGGAATATCCGAATGAGAAGGAACCTGTCTGCGCCCCATCTCCACTGTCAATGATACCGTCTGGACCTTCAGCAACAAATCTCCAAGCATCATATGTCGAACCTCCATTGTAGTAATTGGCGACTGAGATGATACTTGCATTCGGAGCCATTCCCTGCACCTTTCCATCACTGACCACCGCCTGAGCAGCGACCGCACTGGCACAGAATGTTCCATGGTTGCCAGCAGGCCCACTGCCTTCGTTGATCACGAATGCCGCTGACAGGAATTTGAATCCCCACAAAGGGATCCATACCCCCATGCACGTAACGACTTCGTCCGTGATGCTGTCGGTGGCGTGGTCGGTATGCAAGAATTGTCTCGAATTTCTACAGAATTGTTCGGGGTTCTCTCTCATTCGGTTCAAATGTGTCCGGTTAACTGACGAGTCGCTCCCCCAACCCCCACAAAGGCCCAGTACTGGTCAGTTTCCGTATCCATGATCGCGGATCGGTCGATAGAGACTTGCTCGTCCTCTTGCTCGACAGGCTGCCCGACCTTATCGAGCTTTGTCCGCATCCCACGCCGTCGGTGGCTGTACCAGCCGTAGAAACGTACGATGTGTTCGTTTTTCTCGGGGATATGTTGTGTCAGTTTTTCCAGAAACTCCATCGCACTGAACACCCGGAAGTTTCGACTTGGACCGCCACGCAGATCTCGGCTGGCGACCCCAGGGAAACGGTGACACTGGTCGAAGCGATGCTCGCCGCGCGTGCTCTCTTGTAGGCTTGAAGAAAGAGTTGCTCATCCAAACCGTCGGTGACAAGCTTGTCCTGGCTGGTCAGGGGGAACGTGGCCCGCACGATGCGGTCTACACGTTTCTGAAAAATCAGCACGGCAGCGTCCGAACCGAAAAGTCGGTTGGTCCCCAGAATCGAGCCGGAAAAATGCAAATGACTTCGATTTCCGGATGAAAATGTAGCCGTTTTTAGTGGCGCATGTTATACTCAAAAGTTGTGCTCCTTGAGAGCCTCTGGCAACGTTGCACCTCACACCCATCCACGCGTGAAATACGAGACAAAAGAACGAAGACTGCCGGCGGCCAAAAAAACGCCCACGTTGAACACGGCCTTTGGTCTTTAACGGTAACCTTAAACTGGGCCCAAAAGCTTGACTCTCGTCGAACGCATTGGGGACCACAAGAGGCCTAGGAACAGTGAGATATGGCGGTTTCTTCTGGTACGTGTTGGTGGCGCCCGTGGCGGACAGCTAGCCGCGCCCGTCGCGACAGACACGCGCTGGCGTCTCGGTTGGCTGGCCGGCATCGCCGCCCGCGGGCGCCGGAAACCCTCGAGCAAAGAGTGTTGCTCTCCTTCACGCCGGTTGGCTCGGTTGGCGGCGGGCAAGCCTCGTGGGCCGATTTCGACAACGACAGCTGGGTAGACTTGTATGCCGGCGGCACGGTCTATCGCAATGACAACGGTAATCTAACTGCTTTCCAATCGTTAGGTAGTGGTGGTGGTGTTTGGGGCGACTTCGACAACGACAGTTTTATCGACTTTTACAATTTCGGAAACAACGCTTTATATCAAAACAACGGCGGCAGTGGTTTTACCAACGTATCGTCGATGCTTCCCGATCTGAGCCATTTGCCCTCCAGGTTGGGAGCGGCATTTGGCGACTTCACCGGCGATGGCTTCCTCGATTTGTACGTGGGCGGGTATGAGAACTGGGACCTGGGCGCCTATTACCCCGACGTCCTGATGGTTAACAACGGTGGACAATCGTTTGACATCGCTTGGACCCAGGGCAACGACGCTGTCATTACCGGAGGGAACCCTCGTCCGGCGCGTGGTGTCCATCCCTTCGACTACGATGAAGATGGTGATCTGGAAATCTACGTCTCCAACTATCGATTGGAACCCAATCCCCTGTGGGAAAACGACGGGGAAGGAAACATTACCGATGTATCAAACACCACAGGCTCGACCGGCGGATATGGTCATACGATCGGCTCGGCCATCGGTGACCTCGACAACGATGGTCATCTCGATATCTTCGTCGGCAACTTCTCACACAGCTGGTGGGTCCAGCCGGGAGCCCGATTCTTGCGTAACACAGGTCCCTCGGGGAACTACAACTTTCAGCAAATGCTGGACTGGGACTACCACGGCGACAACCGATCCGAATGGCAGGAATCTTACGCCTCCGGTAGCCTCGCCGACTATGACAACGACGGCTACCTGGACCTCTATTTCACCACGGTCTACGGGGGAGACAACGCGCGACTTTATCGCAACAACGGTGGTGTCTGGGACTTCAACAACGTAACCAGTTCCGAGGGGTTAGACGGCCAACCATCAACCTACCAGGCAGCTTGGGCGGACTACGATAACGACGGAGACTTGGATCTGGCCACTTCGGGCACCCTCTACCGTAACGACACGACTGGCAACAACTGGCTTCAAGTTAGCCTGCGCGGCGATGGAAACAACGTCAGTACGACCGCCATTGGTGCCGTCGTACGTGCCCAAATCAATGGCGAGACCGTGGCTCGGCAAGTCGATGGAGGCAGCGGCCAGGGAAATCAGAACTCGCAAATTCTCCATTTTGGCTTGGGCAGTTCCTCCCAACCCATACCCCTGGAAATCACCTGGCTTGATGGAACGGTCGAAACCCTCACCGCCAATGCGAATCAGCGCATCGATTACGTCTATGGTGGTGAGGTGACTGAAGAGACTGCTGTCGTTGAAATAGGCGAAGTCGGGACCATTACCAATCTGACGCATGCTGCACAAACAATTACGCTAAACCGAACCTACCAAAACCCGGTAGTGTTCACTCAGTCAGCATCAGACAATTTCACAACTGTCTACGGGGGAGACCAGGCGGTTGTCCCCCGGGTCAGGGATGTTCAATCGAACCAGTTTACAATCTTCCTTGCCGAATCGTCGGCTGGAAACGGAACACACCCCGGTGAAACGGTAACCTACGTCGTGCTCGAAGCAGGCACACACCGGCTGGCCAACGGGTCACAACTGGAAGTCGGCCTTGTCGACACGGCCAAAACTGTAGGCAACCAGCTTTCGAACTCTTGGGAATCGGTTAGCTTCTCCTCGTCGTTCAACGGCACGCCCGTTGTGTTGAGCCAGGTCCAGACAAACAACGGCGCCGCGTACCTGCAAACCCGTTACCTGGCAATTTCCGCATCGTCGGTCCTGCTTGGCCTGGAACAAGAAGAAGCCACGATGTCGTCCAGCGCTGAAGAAACCGTCGGCTACCTGGCCATGGATGCAGGAAACGGGTCCTGGAACGACATGAAGTACGACGCGGGCGTCACGCCAAACGCAGTCACGGATGCTGCTTACGATTTTTCCTACACGTCAGCATTTCAGTCAGCCCCCAGTTTGTTGACGTCGCTTGCCAGCTACGACAGCAGCGACAACGCCCATGTTCGCTATGTCAATCCCACGAATAGCGGTGTGCAGTTGAAGATTGAGGAGGATAAATCATCCGACGACGAAACAGCACACACCACCGAATCGGTAGCCTACCTGGCCATCGGAGGCGAGGGGATGCTCACCGCAAAAGTCCCACAGTTCGATATTGGTGAAGTCGGCCAGATTACGAACGTCACTCACGCAGCGCAAACGATTACCCTCTCCAATACCTACACCAACCCGGTCGTGATCGCGCAATCGGCTTCCACGAATGTGAATCAACCGGCAGTCGTGCGGGTCACCAACGTTCAACCGAACAAGTTCACGATTTACCTCGCAGAGCCGTCTGACCAAGATGGCAACCATGGCAGCGAGACCGTGACCTACGTTGTGCTGGAGGCAGGCACGCACCGTTTGGAAAACGGTACGTGGGTGGAAGCAGGCATTATCGACACCGCAAAAACAGTCGGAAATCGAGTCTCCAATTCGTGGGAAACCGTAAGTTTTGACGCGTCATTCTCGACGACACCTGTGGTTTTGAGCCAGGTCCAAACAACCAATGGTGCGTCGGTCGTCAAAACCCGATACCTTGCCACATCGGCCTCGTCCGTGCTGCTGGCATTGGAACAGCAAGAAAGCATCACAATCCCCGGTGCGGAGGAAACCATCGGTTACCTGGCCATCGAACCAGGCTCCGGCACGTGGAGCGGCATGTCCTACGAAGTCGACAACACGCCCAACGCCGTCACTAACGACTGGTATCCACTCTCTTATACAACGGGGTTTGAATCCACACCCAGCCTGCTCACTTCACTAGTAACCTACGACAGCGGCGACAACGCCCACGTTCGCTATACCAATTCGCAAAAAACGGGTGTGGAACTGAAGGTCGAAGAAGACACGACCCATGACAGCGAGCTAAGCCATACTACCGAAGTGGTCGCCTACCTGGCAATTGGTGGCCAGGGCAATCTCACTGTGCCCCCGCCCCCCCTTGTCATCGGTGAAGTCGGCCAGGTGACTGCATTGACGCATACGCCGCAAACGATCCTGCTTGACGGCGATTATGCATCCCCGGTTGTATTTGCCAATGCGGCCTCGATGTCCAGCCCCGAACCAGCAGTGGTTCGCGTAAGCGGTGTTCAATCGGACCGCTTCACAATGTACCTGGCTCACCCCTCCAGTGGCGACGGTATCCATAACAACCCAGAGACCGTGACCTACGTCGTACTCGAAGCCGGATCGTACCAGCTTGCCGGCAGTACCAAAATCACCGTCGGTGCACTGGAAACCTCGGCCACGGTTGGTAACCGGGTATCGAACTCCTGGGAAGTCGTTACTTTTCCCACGCCCTTTGAATCGACCCCAGCGATTATGAGCCAGGTTCAGTCGACCAACGGTGCCGATTATCTGCAGACGCGGTACCTGGCGACCTCCAATTCCTCTTTTATTCTTGGCCTGGAACCAGAAGAGTCGACTACCACGCAGGGGGTCACTGAGACGGTTGGTTATTTGGCCATCGATGCTGGTCCCGGAACGTGGAATGGCCTGCCCTATGAAGCGGGGATCTCTGACAACGCCGTTACCGATTCGTGGTATCAACTCGCCTATACCAGCACCTTCGAGGAAATCCCCAATTTGTTGACGTCGCTTTCTACCTATGACAGCGGGGACAACGCCCACCTTCGCTACCAGAATTTGCTTGCCACCGGCGTGCAGCTAAAGGTCGAAGAAGACACAACGTACGACAGCGAGCTACTGCATACAACCGAGGCGGTCAGCTTTTTAGCAATCGCCGGTGAAGGACTTCTGACGGCGACCGTCTCACTGTCTCCTCCGAAGATTATCGCGTTTGAACAAAACGGCCCGTCCGGGGTGTCCAATACACTGGACACCCTTTCGTACACATTCGACAAGGAGGTTGTCGTTACGGTTGATGACCTGACTCTCAGGGACATCAGCGCCGGAGGCGCCGCGGTGGATTTGACGGGCATCGGGTTCAATTACGATTCTGCCACCCATCAAGCCACATGGGACTTTACGAGCGTTGCTGCAATCGGCACCGGCTCCTACGAAGTAGCGCTCGCCGCGGCCAGTATTGTGGACCTCCTGGGCAATCCGCTGGACGGTAACGCAGACGGCGTTGGAGGCGACGATTATCTGCACACAATTCTGCTCACCCTCCCCGGCGATTATAACAACGACGGTACTGTCGACGCGGCCGACTATACCAATTGGCGCGACACGCTTGGAAGCAGCGTACCGGCATCCAGTGGTGCCGACGGCAATGGGAACGGCACGATTGACCAGGGCGACTACGCGGTGTGGAGAGATAACTTCGGCACGACCTTCGCGACGGCAACCTCCAGTAGCGCAACTGCCGCCCATACCACTGCAAAACAAGTGACACCCGCGCCAATGGCAACACCGTTGACGCAAGTTACGGCAACCGCACCCTCGGAGTCCGCTGTTGCCGCAAGTCGGCCCCAGGCAGTCTATGCGACTTTGCAGTCGTCCGTGGGATCGCCGCCGGCAGTTGCACATCAGCCCGAGGTGCACCCGGCACCCGTCACGTCGCGCGACGACGCGCTGCTGGCGATCTACGCTTCGCAGGCCCGCGCCGAAACCAGCAATTCCGAAACTACAGGCGGTGACATTAGCCTAAACACCGTGATTAGTGATCTCGCCAAAGACGATTCGGACGACATTCCATTCGAGGTGATCGACGACGTGTTTAAGGCATTGGCAGCTGTGGAAAAGTAAAAAACCGCTACGCAGCACAATCGCCGTCGAAAACAGCAACCCCGATTGACCATATTGGATCCCGTCCCGAAAGGCAATCGTCCTGAAAAACCATCGTACGGGCACAAAAAAGGCCAGGGTGTTTCATTGAACACCCTGGCCTGGTTCGTTGATGCTCTCTGCTCAATTAGCGGCCGACGTAGAACGACCACTGGTTGCCATCGTAGCGGATACCGCCACCACGACCGAAAGGAATATCGACCGCTGAACCAGGTTGATGTCCGACGTGACCACCATGGTTGTGACGCCCGTGGTTGTGACGATTGTGGTTGTTATGGCCGCGTCGGTTATAACAATTGCGAGCAAGGGCTGTCACGTCATCCCGCATGTGATGAATCGTCGACTCCAGGCTATGCAAGGCAGACCAAACGTGACTGACATCGCCGTGCGTGTGGCCAATGCCAATATTCGCTAACGATTCCAATTGAGCAACCACCGATTCGAGATGATGGAAGCGAGAGTCGATCCGGTCGAGATCTCGCTTCAGGTGAGAAATACTGCCATGACGGTGGGCTAAATCATGGACGTGTGTTGCCAGGCGGGCCAGCGAATTTGCATCACTACGCAAATGGTTGTAAACCGGCGAATGGCGATAGTGTTCGGCGAATTCGCTTGCCAGTGTGCGTGATTGCTGTTGCATCCTCAGGGCGAGTTCGTCGAGGTGATGGTAGGACACCGCTTCGACCTGTGCGGCCAACGTTCCCAGGGTCGTAAATGCCAATAATGTCGCAAAGATTCGTGTCGTGGTCATGGTTCTGGTCTCCAGTTTTTGAGGCGTGTCATAGGGAAGATTTGCGTTTGCACCTAACACAAAGGCAGACCCCATGCCAAAACAGAGGCCAAACACAGAGAAACACATGTAAACCGTTTAACCACAGATACTTACGACACACCGCGCATCCTCAACGCGACGGCACACCCCCATCACGTGCTATCATAATGATCACATTAAATCACAATTAGAGACGGAAAACCCAGGACCGGTGCGCTTCCCATCCAGATAATCTGTCGTGCGTCTGCGACCCGTACCATGGTACGGTCCTGGTGTGATGAACCCGACCGGCCCGCGATCCACCCGATGGTGCCTCAATCCGTGGCCGCCGGTAAAATGACACCCCGTACAGTGCCGGCGCTGTACGCTTGCCGAGCGAGTGAAGTTCCATGACACCGCGTGCAGATTCACATATCCACTTGTTTGATGGTGGCTACCAGGATAAGTCGTTCGTGTCCCGGCCAGGGATTTCGATCGACGAGGCCGCCTGCTACGACTCGCTCACCCGCGATCACCGTGTGGTGGCGGCTCTGGTCATCGGTTACGGCGCCTTGGACTGGTGCGCTGAAAACAACACGTACCTGGCCAGTCAATTGGGTGTTTACGATTGGATCCGGCCCGTGGCATACGTGGCTATCGACGCTCCGCCGGCGGTCGGAGATCTGGAGAAACTCCAACAGCAAGGGTTTGTCGGTATTGGCCTGTTCCCGGTTGACAGTCAGGGGACAGGACTCGCAGAGATACCCGCCGATTTCTGGAATTGGCTCCAGGAGCGGAATTGGCTCGTGAGTGTTACCTGCCAAACCGCTGCATTGAACGGGTGGCACGGAGTGCTGGAGCGATTCCCACAGTTGCGACTGTTGGTCTCGCACCTCGGCCTGCCCCCGGCGGCAGCGTCACCACCGAGTCCGGACCAGGCGAAACTCGCTATGCAATCGGTCAGCGGACTCGCGAGTTACCCGGGCGTGTCGGTGAAGCTGAGCGGTTTTTACGCGCTCACAACCCCCGGTCACGACTACCCGCACGAAGCGGCCTGGCCGTACGTAGAGCAGTTGGTGAGAGCGTTTGGGTGTGGCCGATTGTTGTGGGGCTCTGATTTTTCGCCCTGTCTGGATTGGGTGACTTTTCCACAGACGATTGACCTATTCGAGAAAATGCCGTTTCTGAAGCAGCCCGATGTGGCCGGGATTACCGGCGGCAATCTGCTGGCGCTGTTGGACGAAGTACAAACAGCCGCGCCATCCTGACACGCCCGGGGACCCGCGTCACACAGCCTGGCTGTCGCGTCAAAGTGCCTCGACGACCAGGTCGC
>Ga0315336_1007391_pt1 | contig 10553 bp, 10 predicted proteins | sample ASW5metaG_FD_204512 | JGI IMG/M metagenome (GOLD analysis project Ga0315336, IMG submission 204512) | Ammonia-oxidizing marine archaeal communities from Monterey Bay, California, United States - ASW #5 | ecosystem: Environmental > Aquatic > Marine > Intertidal zone | place: USA: California... | reverse complement strand
GCTTACGGTACCCTGAATACTCTAATGTAGCAGGCCAAAAAAGAGCGTGAAAATAAAGAATATCTTTACCAATAAAATGAACTAATTCCGATTTACTATTATTTTTCCAATAGTCATCGAAAGATATTTTATTTTTTTCTGCAAAATTCTTAAAACTTGCCATATAACCTATTGGCGCATCTAGCCAAACATAGAAAAATTTACCGGGTGCATCAGGAATTTCAAAGCCAAAATAAGGAGCATCTCTAGAGATATCCCAGTCTGCAAGACCTGATTTAAACCATTCTTCAAGCTTATTACTTGCCTCTTTTTGTAAGGTTCCTGATTTGGTCCATTTCAATAAAAAATCCGAGCACTCAGATAATTTAAAGAAATAATGTTTAGTTTTCTTCTTAATAGGTGAGGCACCTGTTAAAACTGAATAAGGATTAATTAGATCGGTTGGGTTGTATGTTGAGCCACATACTTCACACGAATCTCCGTACTGGTCTTTTGCTTTGCACTTAGGACACTCTCCCTTAATAAATCGATCAGGTAAAAACATTTTTTTATTGGGGTCATAAAATTGTTCAATTTCTTTTTCGAGAATTTTATTATTTTTAAAAAGGGCTTTATATATATCCTCTGATAACTCTTTGTTTTCTAATGAGTTAGTTAGATAAAAATTATCAAAATTAACATGAAATTCTTCGAAATCTTTTGAATGTTCTTTATGAATTTTTTTAACTAATTCTTCAGGAGAAATCTTTTCCTGCTCAGCCATTAACATTATTGGAGTGCCATGAGTGTCATCAGCACATATATAATAAGCAGTGTTGCCTTGCATTTTTTGAAATCTTACCCAAATATCAGTTTGTATATATTCTACTAAGTGACCTAGGTGTATACTGCCATTAGCATATGGTAAAGCTGATGTTACAAGAATTTTACGCATTAGAAACCAAACAATTTAGGTAAATTTAAATTAGTATTCTATCAAAATACAACCTTTAATCACATTAGAAATAATTTTTAATATATAGAGCTAAAAATGAAAAATAAAATACAAGAATATCTTTTACAACTTGATCATCCAGAATTAAATCAAAAATTTATATCGAAGAAAAATATTAAATTAATTAATATAGAAGATAATAAAATTATTTTATCAATTGAGTTAAATTTCCCATTTAAAAGCCAAACAAGCCTATATGAAAATATCATTCAAGACGGGATTAAAAAGATAACAAATTTAGATGTAACTATCGAGTGGTCACTTAAAGTATTAACGAGACAAGTACAAAAAGGCATTAATTCAATCAAAGGGATTAAAAATGTTATTGCCATCGCGTCAGGTAAAGGCGGCGTTGGCAAGTCATCAACAGCAGTCAACCTAGCTCTAGCACTATCATATGAAGGAGCCAATGTCGGTATTTTAGATGCAGATATTTACGGCCCCAGTCAGCCAAAGATGCTAGGAATTGCTCAGAAACCAAATAGCAAAGATGGAAAATCAATGGAACCTCTCATTGCTCACGGAATTCAAGCAATGTCTATTGGATTTTTAGTTGATCAAGAAACTCCAATGGTATGGCGAGGGCCTATGGTAACAAGCACTCTAGAACAACTATTAAAAGAAACTAATTGGGATGATTTAGACTATTTAATAATTGACCTCCCCCCGGGTACTGGCGATATTCAATTAACCCTCGCCCAAAAGATTCCTGTTACTGGTGCAATAATTGTAACCACGCCTCAAGATATTGCTCTCCTTGATGCAAGAAGAGGTCTTAAGATGTTCGAAAAAGTAAATATACCAATTCTTGGAATTGTTGAGAATATGTCGACGCATATTTGTTCAAATTGCGGACATGAGGAACATATATTTGGTAAAGATGGTGGAGTAAAAATGTGTGTAGATTACAATACAGAGCTTCTTGGCAGCTTACCATTAGATATTAATATAAGGAAAGATCTTGATGCAGGGAAACCTTCAATTATTAGTAATCCTGATAGTCAGATATCAGAAATATATAAATCAATTGCACGAAAATCTGCATTAAAAGTTGCAGAATTAGCAGAGGATCACTCTAGCAAGTTTCCAGATATTGTTATACAACAAAGTTAATTAGATAATGTCAAAAGTCATTAATAAAATTTGATTTTTAGCAGAAATTAAATTTGCAGGTAAATCAGCGCCCTCTTTCCATTGTTTGAATGCATGAGATTTATTTTTCCCACTAATAAGAAATAATACGTCTTCTGAATTACTAAGCCTACTAGGTGTTAATGATATCCTATCACTTGGAGCTTTAGGTGAGTTTGAAATCGGAACAACTTGCTTAGAATTATCCCATTGATGATTTGGAAATAGGCTTGCTATATGACCATCGTCACCGAGTCCAAGTATAACTAAATCAAAAACTTTATTTGCATCAAGTATCTTTTCATATGCAAGAGAACCATCTTTATTGCCTAATTCAGCAGGAATTATAAAAATATTTGATTTTGGAATATTTACTTTTGATAGCCAAATTGATTCGGCAACGAAGCTGTTCCTTTCTGAGTGATTTAAAGGAAAACACCTTTCATCACCAAAATAAATATGCCATTTCTCAAAATTAACTTGCTCTTTGGATAATAATTTATAAATATTGACTGGTGTTGTTCCTCCGGAAAGAACAAGAGAAAAGCTTCCTTTTTCTCTAATTGCAAGCTTCGCCCTTTCAATGATGAATTGAACTGCATTACTATCTAAATCTTTTTGAGAGCTAAATGATAGAAAAACTGAATTTTTTTGAAGCATAATTTCTTTCTAAATAAATTATATGAATATTATTAAACATAAGTATAAGTGATTGAAGGTATTTGCTATAATGCTCGCATCATAACTCAAAAAAAAATAATCCAAAAGATTATTAAATATTAAACCTCAACAAAAGGAAAAAATATGAAAATTGCAATGCTAGGTCTTGGAAAAATGGGTGGCAATATGGCTGCTAGATTAATTAGAAATGGCCATTCAGTCGTTGGCTATGACACCAATCCTGAAGTAGTAAATGAACTTCAAAAAACGGAAAATCTTATTCCATCTTCATCAGTCAAAGACGCAATATCTAAGCTTGATGATCAAAAGATAATATGGATGATGCTTCCAGCTGGGGAAATTACTGAGAAGCAGATTGCTGATCTAATACCATTATTAAATAAAGATGACATCATTATTGATGGTGGGAACTCTAATTATAAACACAGTATAAAAATGGGTAAATTACTTGAAGAGCACAAAATTGGGTTCATGGATTGTGGTACCTCAGGAGGTGTTTGGGGATTAGATAATGGTTATTGTTTAATGGTTGGAGCAACTGATAAGGTAGCTAAAACAGTTGAGCCAGCATTACGTGCTTTAGCAGTAACTCCTCAAACAGGATGGCTTCATGTTGGTCCTGTTGGGTCAGGCCACTTTACTAAAATGATACATAATGGTATTGAATACGGAATGATGGAATCCTTTGCTGAGGGATTAGAATTGCTCAAGGGAAAATCAGAATTTAATATAGATATTGCTAACGTAACTGAGCTTTGGAGGCATGGATCTGTGGTAAGAAGCTGGTTATTAGACTTAACAGCTGAAGCCTTACAAGGCGATCAAAATTTAGATAATATTGAACCATATGTTGCTGACTCTGGGGAAGGAAGATGGACAGTTGTTGAGTCAATAGAGCAAGGTATACCAACACCAGTCTTAACCTTAGCCCTTCAAGTTAGATTTAGGAGTCAAGAAAAACAAAAGGGGTATGGTTATAAGCTTTTATCAATTATGAGAAATGCCTTTGGTGGTCACACGATGAAAAGAAAAGGATAATTTATTAATGAGTACTAATTCAACATTAGTTCTGTTTGGTGCCAAAGGAAACCTTTCAAGAATTAAGCTAATACCAGGCCTCTTCCATCTTGATGAAGCAGGAAAATTACCAGAAGAAATGAAAATTCTTTCCGTTGGAAGACAGACTGTTTCGCAAGAAGAATGGGTTGCAAAAATCAAAGGGATGCTTGATACCAAATTTAATAATAAATACGATCTTAAAGTTTTTGATCGATTTATTAAAAGAAATATTTACCATGCTAATCTTCCAGACGATCCAAATGCATTTAAAAAGTTTTCTGAATTGCTTTTAAATGATGATCGCTTTCCAAAAAACTTTGCATTCTTTTTATCAGTCAGGCCTTCTGACTTTGCTTTAATAGTTGATCAATTAGCCCAAGAGAACTTACTAAATGAAGAGCAATATTGGAGAAGAGTGCTGATTGAAAAACCATTTGGAACAAATTTAAAAAGTGCAATTGAATTACAATTATCTATCTCTAAACATCTTAAAGAAACACAAATATATAGAATAGATCATTACTTAGGAAAATCGGCTTTACAAAATATCTTATGGACTAGATTCTCAAATAGTATCTTTGAGCATATGTGGAATAATGAACATATAGACCACATACAAATAACTAATCATGAAACCTTAGGCGTTGGTGAGCGTACGCAATTTTATGATGCAACTGGCGCACTAAGAGACATGACTCAAAGCCACCTCTTGCAAATGCTAGCACTTACAACAATGGAAAAACCAAAATCATTTTCACCTGATGATATTAGGATAGAAAAAATAAAGCTGCTCAAATCAATTAGGCCTATACCTATAAATAAGATTGATAAATATGCTTTTAGGGCGCAATACAAATCAGGAAATATTGAAAAAGAAGGTCATGTTAAGGGTTATCTTGAAGAGCTTGAAAATGATAAAAGTGTTGTAGAAACTTATGCAGCAATAAAGTTATTTATCGATAACCCGCGATGGAAAAATATTCCTATCTATTTAAGAACTGCTAAAAGATTAAATCAAAGTGGGACTTTTATTTCAATAAAATTTAAAAATGATCAAGACAATAAAAAATCAGCTAATAATTGGTTGGTATTTAGTATTCAACCAAAAGAAAGTACTTATTTTGAGATTCAAACAAAAGTTCCTGGGCTCAATGAGGTTGATTTAAGAACTACAAGATTAGAGGGAATGAATAGGCTTGATCAAGATGAAAAAATTGATGCATATGAAACATTAATGCTTGATTTACTCGAAGGGAATCAGTCAAGGTTTCTTCATATAGATGAAGTTAAAGCAGCATGGTCTTTGATTGATCCTATAATAGAGTATTGGTCAAACAATAATGAAAAAGTTCATCAATACACTGCTGGAACTAGCGACCCAAAAGAATCAGAAGTTATATTTGAAAATCAAAGTCAATTTTGGCGAAGAGGAAATTAATGACTATAAAATCTGATAAGTGGATAAAAAAAATGGCGGAAGAGCATGGAATGATTAGTCCTTTTGAGCCAAAAATGGTTCGTGAAAAAGAAGGTGAAAAAATTGTTTCGTATGGAGCTTCGAGTTATGGATACGATATTAGATGCGCACCTGAGTTTAAAGTTTTTACCAACATAAATAGCACTATCGTTGATCCTAAAGCTTTTGACCCAAATTCATTTGTAGAATTTAATGATGATTATTGTATAATCCCTCCAAATTCTTTTGCCCTAGCAAGAACGGTAGAATTTTTTAAAATCCCAAGAAATGTATTAACAATATGTGTTGGTAAATCGACTTATGCCCGTTGCGGTATTATTGTAAATGTAACTCCATTTGAACCTGAATGGGAAGGTTATGTCACTTTAGAATTTAGTAATACAACCCCATTACCTGCAAAAATCTACGCAGGAGAAGGTTGTGCCCAAGTTTTATTCTTTGAATCTGACGAAGTCTGCGAGACATCATATAAGGATCGTGGAGGTAAATATCAGGGTCAAAGTGGTGTAACTTTACCCAAAATTTAACTGGTAAAAATAAATAGCACAAAAGTAAAAATATCCAATATAATTCTTTTTTTTACCATTTCATAAGGAGTATTTGAATTGGAATATTGGGGATATCATTTAATTTTAGATTGTAAAAGTGGTAACTTAGGTAAAGTAAAATCAGCAGACAATATAAAGAATTTTGTTCAAGAATTAATAAAGGAAATAGATATGATTGCTTGTGGTGAACCAAAAATAGAACACTTTGCTAGCCATAATGCAGATGCTGCTGGATATAGCCTTGTCCAATTAATTGAAACCTCATCAATAACTGGACATTTCGTCGATAAGAATGGTGATAGTTATATTGATATTTTTAGCTGCAAAACCTTTGACATAGAAACCGTGAAATCAGTGGTCAATAAATATTTTTCACCTAAACAAATCAAAGTTACTTATTTAACTAGGCAAGCCTAATAATTAGATAATTTTCTCATACTTTAGAAAAGAGAATTTTAATTCATTTTCTGAAATTAAATCTTCCCGAGCTACCTCTCTCCATTCATCTTGAATATAGTCCGGAAAGAATGCATCACCATCAAAGTTACCATCAACTTTTGTAACATACATATGGGTTGATAAAGGTAAGGCGATTGAATATATTTGCTGTCCGCCAATAATAAATATTTCAGAGGGTTCTGCAATCTTAGAAATTGCTTTTTCTAATGAATTTACAACTTCGACACCATCAATCTTTAATGAAGCATCCCTACTAATTACAATATTATCTCTATCTTTTAAGGGCTTACCAATTGAATCATAGGTTTTTCTTCCCATGATTACAGAGTGATTAATTGTAATCTTTCTAAAATTTTTTAAATCTTCAGGAATATGCCATGGTAATCCATTCTTTAAACCAATCACAGAATTTTGAGACATTGCAACAATGATTGAAATTTTTCTCATCAAACTGCAATAGGTGCTTTAATCAGAGGGTCTGGATCATAATTAAGAAGTTCAAAATCTTCGTACTTAAACTTAAAAATATCTTTTATTGCGGAGTTAATATTCATTACTGGTAAGCTCTTAGGTGTTCTACTTAGCTGCTCATTTACTTGTTCAATGTGGTTTAAATATATATGCGCATCTCCAAGTGTATGAACAAAATCACCGCACTCTAATTCACAAACTTGCGCAACCATTCTAGTTAAAAGAGCATAGGAAGCAATATTAAAAGGAACACCCAAAAATATATCAGCACTTCTTTGATAAAGCTGACATGAAAGTTTATTATCGGCAATATAAAATTGGAAGAAAGCGTGGCATGGTGGTAATTTCATATTATCGATTTCAGCTACATTCCAGGCTGAAACAATCAATCTCCTAGAATCCGGATTATGCTTTATTCCATCTATCAAATTTTTAATTTGATCAATAGATTGCCCATTGGAGGAAGACCAACTTCTCCACTGAAAACCATAAACAGGACCCAAATCTCCATTCTCATCTGCCCATTCATCCCATATAGAAACGCCATTGTCTTTTAAATACTGAATATTAGTATTTCCTGTAAGAAACCAGAGTAATTCATGAATTACCGATTTTAGATGTATTTTTTTTGTAGTTAGTAATGGGAAACCTTTATTTAAATCAAATCTCATTTGATAACCAAATACTGACAAGGTACCAGTGCCAGTTCGGTCTTCTTTTTCAATTCCATTACTTTTTACGTGGCTTAAAGGGTCTAAATATTGTTTCATATTATTTTTTTGCCAAAATAAAATCTTTAATTAATGAAGTCTTATTTTCAAAAATTTCGAATTTTTGATCTATTTCTTCTAAATCAACTAAAGCTTCTGGTCTAGTTGGTTTTTTACCAATTGCTTCTACAACTGACTTTTCAAATTTAATTGGTAATGCAGTTTCTAAAACTAGCATTGGGATATCTTTTGATAAATGATCAAGTGATGCTTTAACACCATCTGCCGTATGGGTGTCAATAATGACATCATAGTCTTGATAAAATTGTTTAATTAATTTAATTCTATTTTCATGTTTACTTGAAGAGGAAATGAATCCAAAGGTTAAGACCTTCTTCATAATTTCTTTATCTAGCTGAAATGAGTCTCCACTATCTATCTGCTTCCAATAACCACTTAAGATAGAAGCATCTCGACCTATCAAGTCAAAAATAAATCTCTCAAAATTAGATGCTTTAGAGATATCCATTGATGGGCTTGAAGTTTGAAAGGTATTTTCAGAGGTTCTAGGCTGATATTTTCCGGTATGAAAAAACTCATCGAGCACATCATTTTCATTGGTAGCAACGACTAAGTGTCTTATAGGTAAGCCCATCATTCTTGCAATATGGCCAGCACATATATTCCCGAAATTTCCTGTAGGAACAGTAAAGTCTACAAGCTTATCACTACGATCAGTTACAGATAAGTAGCCTTTAAAGTAATAAACAATCTGAGCTAAGATTCTCCCCCAATTAATTGAGTTTACTACACCAACGTTATTATCTTTCTTAAATTGTAGATCATTAGAGACTGCTTTCACGATATCTTGACAATCATCAAACACGCCCTTAACAGCAATATTATAAATATTCTCATCATGCAAACTAAACATCTGCGCAGCCTGGAATGGACTCATTGTTCCATAAGGTGAAAGCATGAATACATTAATACCCTTCTTACCTTTCATTGCATATTCAGCAGCCGGTCCAGTGTCTCCAGATGTTGCCCCTAAAATATTTAACGTTTTATTTTTCTTAGCAAGAACGTATTCAAAAATATGGCCTAAAAACTGCATAGCAATATCTTTAAAAGCTAATGTTGGCCCATTTGAAAGAGATAATAAATAAAGATTATCTTTGAGTTTTAAAGTTGGTGTTATGTCATTAGAATCTTGATTGGCACGATTATAACCAAATACTTTTGGAGTATATGTTTTATTTATAATTTCCATTAAATCATCGGCAGGAATATCATCAATAAATTTTTCAAAAATAGAAAATGCCATATCCTGATAAGACATAGACCTCATCCGATCTAAATCATTTACTGTAAATTTAGGATAGCTTTTTGGAAGATATAAGCCGCCATCTGGCGCCAGCCCACCCAACAAAACATCACAAAAATTTAATTCTGGGGATCTTCCTCTTGTAGAAATATACTTCATAATTTTACTATTTGTTTAATTGTTCAATTCTTAATTTAACTACTTTATCTTTATTCTCAGGCAGTGCTTCTATTTCATTAATTATTTTATTCATTTCTTTTTCTATCATATTTGATGTCACTAAAATAATATCTACTATCTCATCATCATCTTGAATTTCTTTTTGGACTATTGCATCTATAGATATTGAATGTTGAGCAAAAACTTGAGTAATCTTTGCTAGCACTCCTGACTCATTTTTCATTGAAATTCGCAAATAAAACTCAGAAGTTATATTCTTAATAGAAAGCATTTTCTTTGATTTAATTTCATTTTTAATAAATCCAAGAATAGGGATTGGTGTTGTATTATTTGATTCTAAATTTCTAGCTAAATCAATAATATCTGCCACAACTGCACTAGCTGTAGGTTCCGCTCCTGCTCCCGCGCCGTAATATAAAGTTGGTCCAACCATATTGCCCTTAACTAGAACAGCATTCATAGCGCCGTCAACATTTGCTACTAATCTTTTTTCTGGAATTAATGTAGGGTGGACTCTTAATTCTACAAGGTCATTATTACACTTTGTTATGCCCAACAATTTAATCCTATAACCAAGCTCTTCAGCATAAATAATATCTTTTTGAGCTAAATTACTTATACCTTCAATATGCGCTGCATTAAAATTAACAGGTATTCCGAATGCAATCGAGGCTAAAATTGTGATCTTATGTGCAGCATCAACACCTTCTATATCAAATGTTGGATCTGCTTCAGCAAAGCCTAGTTCTTGTGCTTGTTTGAGCGCAACTTCAAATGCTAAATTATTTTCTTTCATCTCTGTAAGAATATAATTTGTTGTGCCATTCAAAATTCCAGCAATCCACTCTATCTTATTTGCTACCAAACCTTCTCTTATTGCTTTAACAATTGGTATGCCGCCGGCAACCGCAGCTTCGTATAATAGATTTACATTATGCTTAGTAGCTAAATTAACCAACTCCTCACCATGCATAGCAATTAAAGCTTTATTTGCAGTAACAACATGTTTGTTATTTTTTATTGCTTCCTCAACTAAATCCTTAGATATTCCTGTACCGCCTATTAATTCAACAACTATATGAATATTTTTATCTTTGACAAGATCAAAAGCATCTTCAAAAATTAAGGTTTTATCGTCAGCTACCTCTTTTGCCCTTTTTGTATCTTTTTCAGCTAAAGCAAAAACAATAATCTCTTTTCCAGTTTTTCGATAAATCTCAGCGAAATTTTCTTTCAAAATCTTATAAGTACCACTACCTACTGTTCCCGCACCAATTAATCCAACATTTATTTTATTTTGCATTTTTTACTTTCTATAATCTGTTAAATACTCTGAAAATCTATCTATTGCTATCTTTAATTCATCTTCATTTGGAAGAAATACCATTCGAATATGGTTATGATCATGCCAATTAAAACCACTACCCTGAACCATTAATACCTTTTTTTTCTTCAAAATATCAAGAACAAGCTCTTGGTCATCTTTTATTGGATATATTTTTGGATCAAGTCTAAA
>Ga0315336_1007390_pt1 | contig 10556 bp, 9 predicted proteins | sample ASW5metaG_FD_204512 | JGI IMG/M metagenome (GOLD analysis project Ga0315336, IMG submission 204512) | Ammonia-oxidizing marine archaeal communities from Monterey Bay, California, United States - ASW #5 | ecosystem: Environmental > Aquatic > Marine > Intertidal zone | place: USA: California... | reverse complement strand
CGAGCGCGGTCGGCGGCCGTTCGACGCGGTCGCGGTTGTAGATCAGGACCCGCGCGCGGGCCGAAAACCCGGTCCAGTGCCCGTCCGGGTCCGAGAACGCGGCGGGGAGGCCGTCGGCGGCGGGGGAGCGGTACGGCGTGGAGATCCCGCGTCGCTTCAGGACCGCGGCACGGACCGGATCGCCGCTCCAGAAGACGTCGGCCCGCGGGCGCTCGCGTTCCGCGATCAGCCGATTGAGGAGGCCGGTGCTCTTGGTTTCCTCGGTGTCCGGCACCAGTTGCACCGTGACGCCGGTCTCCCGTTCGAAGCGTTCCATGATCGGTCGCGCGAAGAGCTCGTCGACGGAGGTGTAGACCACGACGGTCGCGGCGTCGGGACGCTCGGCATCGGTGCATCCGAACGGGGCCGCGGTCAGGATCGCGAGCGCGAGGTGACGCATCGTTCTCACTCTCCTTCGGTCACTCGGGGTCGAGCGAGGTCACGGTCAGGTCGTCGAACTGCGTGACGGCGTCGGCCTTCGTCCAGAGTCCCACGGTCCCCGCGTTCGAGATCTCGTCGTGATCGACCTCGAACAGCTTTCGTCCGTTGAGGAAGATCTCGAACCGGCGGCCGCGCGCGATCACGCGCAACGAATTCCAAACCTCGTGCGGGACGTCGGCGTCGACGCCGTACGCGTCTCCTTCTCCACCGACGCCGATGCTGCTGCGCTCGCCGGCGATGGTCTTGTACGCGACGACGTTTCCCTCGAGCGAGTTGGCGCGCGCGACGTAGTAGTTGTCCGCGTCCTGGCCGCGCCAGAACAGCCCGGCCGACGCGTCGACTTCGCCGGAGATCGTCTTGAAGCGGACCGAGACGTCGACGTCGCGGGCGTCGATTTCGTCGCAGACGAGCAACGGATAGCGACGGTTGGTGCGGTCGGCGCTCCGCTGAGCGACGACCCGCGCGCCGGAGGGCGCGTCGTCGGCCTCCTCGAGCCGCCAGTCAACGGCACCGCCGCCGCCGGTCAACGCAGGCGAGAAGTCCGGAGGAAGCCCGCCGAGATCGCCGTCCTCGAAGACGAACTGCACGCCTTCGCTGGCGGGCGGCGCCGTCTCGTCGTGCGTCGGGGGTACCGCGCGCGTACAGGCCGTCACCGTCCACACGAAGAGTAGGGGGCACCACGCACCCATGACGATCGAACCGATCGAACCGACTGCTCGTGCTCTCATCGGGTCCCTCCGTGCGTACGAGGTGTCTACGAGGAGGTTCGTCTCCAGACGAACGATCCGCCGGTGATCGTCTGGTCGGGTCCGAAGTTCGGGTCTTTGTTGCCGGCGTACGTCCCGGTCACGATCAGCTCGTTCTCCACGAACGACACCGTGGCGACGCCGAGCTGCAGGAGATACGTGGCGCCGGTCGCGATGCTATCGATCTTGTGAAAGGTCGCGCCGAAGTCGATCGAGGCGCTCTCCATGGAGTAGGTCCCGTTGGTCGGGTTGAACGCTGGGAAGAGGATCGAAAAGGTGTCCGCCCCCGCCATCAGCGCGTTCAGGCCGGTCATCGTCGGGAGCGACTCCGGCGAGCCGTTGGCGAGGTGCGAGAAGTCGGCCTCCCAGGTGCCGGATAGATCCGCGGGCGGGCGGGGCGGGACGGCGGAGTACCCGGCGAGTCCGAACACGGCCGCCACGTCGTGGCCGTCGGCGGGGACGATGAGGTTCGGTTCGGTGAACTCCACCGCGCCGAGTTCTCCGCCGACGGTCAGCGGCGCCGCGACGATCTGGGCCCGCAGTCCGGTCTGGGCGCCCCAGCTGCGAATGAAGATGAGCTCGTCGAAGCCGTCGCCGGTGCGATCGATCCGTTGCATCGTGAGGTTCGCGCCGCCGTCGAGAGGATCGACGTCGAGGTCCGAGCGGACGGCCGGGCCGGTCTCTCCGTCGAGCTCGGTCGGCGGCTCGAAGACCAGCAGCTGATCGGGCTGTCCGGAGGCGCGTCGAAGGCAGACGATCTCCTGGTCGCCGTCCCCGTCGACGTCGGCGCCGCACGCCGCGATGTTGTTCGCGCCCACGACGAGGCCGAACGTGGCGTCCGAGGCGTAGGGCGCCTTCATCTTCTTTTTCTTCTTCTTCGGCAGCTTGCGGAGCTCGATCGATTGGGTGCCGTCCGCCCACTCCCGGATCACGAAGGCGTCGTCCCGGCCTTCGCCGTCGGGGTTGATCGCACCGACCAGGATGACCCGTCCCTCTCCGAGCGGCGAGCCGAGCGAGAGCTTCTTCGTCGACGCCACTTTTTGGGTGTTCGAGTCCCACACCGGCGGGGGGAGGTAGAGATTCAGCTGGAGATCCTGGAGCGTCCCCTTCTTCAGGCTCTTCAGGAAGACCTGCGCGATTTCGTCGGCGCCGTCCCCGTTGAAGTCCGCCGGGAATACCCAGAGCACCGGCTTCTTGCCCGACGCCTTGCCGAACGACAGGTCGGACGAGACCGGCGGGCCGAATGCGTCGAGGAGCGTTCCGGCGGCCTGGTACGCCCGGATCGACTGGGGATGATCGAGCACGGACAAGTCCGACTGAATCTCGATGATCGGATTCCCCGTCTGACTCCCCGTCTGGAGGATGGAGGCGAGCACGAGCGCGAGGGGGATGATCATAGGCGGACCGTGAGTTCGGGGCCGTGGGGGGCCGAGGGACAGTCTTGCCGAACTCGCCTCGGGAGTCCAGACTTGGTCCGTGCGCGCCATCTGGGACGAGATCAGTCGGATTCAACGTGAGGGCGGAGCCGCCGCGTTGGCGACCGTCGTCGGGACGGCCGGGTCGACGCCCGGCAAGAGCTCCATGAAGCTCTTGGTGCGGGACGACGGCGAGTTCCTCGGCTCGGTCGGCGGCGGCTGCGTCGAGGCCGAGGTGATCGACCGCGCCCGTGAGGTGTTGCGGACGGAGCGGTCGCAGCGCTTCTCCGTCGACCTGAACGAGAACGACAACCCCGAGACCGGCCTTGTCTGCGGCGGCCGGATCGAGATCTTCATCGAGCCTCTGGTCATGCCGAACGTCTTCGTCTTCGGGGCCGGCCACGTCGGCCGCGCCGTCTGCGCGGTCGGGGCGCCGGCGGGATTTCGATTCGTGATCGTGGACGACCGGGAGGGGTTCGCCTCGGAAGATCGTTTCCCGGAGGCCTCGGAGCGACACGAACGCGGGTTCGCCGAGGTCATCGGAGACCTCGCGATCGGGCTCTCCGACTACGTCCTGGTGATGACGCGGGGGCACAAGGACGACCTCGAAGTCCTGCGCGCTTTGGCGGCTCGGCCCGACGCTTCGCGTTACCTGGGGCTGATCGGGAGTAAATCGAAGTGGAAGACGCTTCGGGCCCACCTGACGGAGGGCGGGACCGACGTGACTTTCCTGGACCGCGTGAAGACGCCGATCGGCCTCGACATCGGGGCGGTAAGTGCCCACGAGATCGCGGTCTCGGTCGTCGCCGAGCTGATCGCGCTGCGCCGGCAGGGTCTCGCGTCGTCTTGACCCTCATCGGCGGGCGCTCTAGGCTCTTCTGGTTCGTGCGCTCCGGTCGGTTCCTCAGTGATCGAACCGATCCGAGCCGGCGTCGTTCATCTCTTCGATGGCGCACCCCCGAGGAATAGCTCACATGCGTAAGTTGGTCATTCTCACCGTCTTGGGCGCCTTCTTGGCCGTCCTTCCCGAGGCCGCCGCCGACACGATTCGGTTCGTGGACGGCCGGAAGCCTCAGCAAAACGTCGAGGTGATGAACGAGACGCTCGATTCGATCGAGTATCGACTGGCTGGAGTCCGGCAGACGCAGAAGTATCCGTCGGCGAAGGTCCTCGACGTGGTCTACACGCGGACGCCGGATGACTACCAGGTCGCCACCGACAACTTCGATGTCGGGGCGTATCAGGACGCCGCGGACCTGTTTCTGGTGGCCGCGCAAGACTCTCGACGCCAAAAGGGACTGGCCGCCAAGTGCATCTATCAGGCCGGCGACGCGCTGATGCGGGCGGGGCTGTTCTCCGACGCGGTCAGCACGTTCGAGAAGCTCGAGTCTTCGCACGCCGACTCGCGGTACATCCCGGAAGCTGCGCTCGGAACCGGGCTCGCGCATCTGCGCGGCGGCAGCGCGTCCAAGGCGAAGGCGTCGTTCTCCAAGCTGAAGTCGAACTCGTCGAAGTACGGTGAGCGCTGGGGATACGAGGCGGATCTTCAGCTGCAGATGCTGTCCGAGTCGAAGGACCCGGCCACGGCGCTGACGACGTATCGCCGGTTGGCGAAGGAGACGCAGTCCAAGTACCCGACGGTCGCCAATCAGGCGAAACTCCGGATCGGGCGCGTGCTGATCTCGTCCAAGCAGTTCGACGAGGCAGAGTCGTTCTTCCGCACGATCCTCGAGGCGCGGACGGTCTCCGCCCCCGACGTCGTCGCGGGTGCGTACAACGGGCTCGGCACTTCGCTCCGCAACAAGCCTGGCGCGGGTGACAAGGAACTCCGTGAGGCGCTTTACGCGCACCTGCGCGTCATCGTGTCGTTCGAGGGTGTGGTGAGCGAGCTGCCCGAGGCGCTCTACGGCGCCGGCAAGTGCTTCCAGAAGGTCCCGGTCGAAGACGCGGCGAACCGCTCGCGGCGGATGCTCGGTCGGGTCATCAACGAGTTCGGAAACAGCTCGTGGGCGGCCAAGGCGAAGCAGGGCTGACCGCCCGCGCCTGACTTTCCGTGGAGAGGTCCGACCCGGCGCGCGAGTACTTCGGCGCGTTGAATTGCTTCGGCTTCAGCGCGTTGCGCGTCGTGGCTCGAGTGACCGCCCGTCCGTACTTCCGACTCTCATGTGAGAACGCCGAGCGAATGCCGGCGGGTCCGTGCGTGGTGGCGCCGAACCACTCCTCCTTCATGGATCCGTTCGCGCTGCAGTGCGCCCTTCCGCGGCGCGTCGTCTTCCTGATGACGAGCGACTGGTACAACCGCCCCTTGCTGCGGCCGTTCTTCCGCGCGATGGGCGCGGTTCCCCTGCAGGAGAACGCGCGCAGCAACCGCGCGGCGCTCGACCGGGCGCTCGACGCGATCGAGCGCGGGATGCCGATCGCGATCTTTCCAGAAGGTGCCGTCACTCGGGACGGATCCCTTGGCCGCTTCCACGGCGGCGTCGCGCAGATCGCCGTACGTGCGGGCGTGCCGATCGTCCCGGTCGGCATCGACGGGACGTTCGCCGCGTTCCCCAAGGGGCGCTGGATCCCGCGTCCGAAGCGCGTGACCGTGCGCCTCGGCGAATCGATCGAGGTTCCGCCCGTCGACGACGTCGACAAGAGCGCGCGCCGCCGGGCGTTTCGCGAGATCACCGACCAGGTCAAAGCCGGAGTCGCCGCGCTTCTTCCGTCCGCATCCGCGTAACTCATCCGTGCCCGTGCGTTCTCTCCGTAAGGCGGAGGCGTAACCGTGCGCCGTCCGCGGACGTCTCTCTCGATGGGTCGGGATCGTTCGTCCGACCGGATCGAGGAGCGAACACGGAGGGCGCGATGCGCGATCACGAGCAGGCGGGGTGGCTGGAAGCGGCGCGGCGCGGCGACGACGTGGCGTTCACGCGGCTGGTGACGAAGATTTGGAAGCCCGTGGTTCGCTCCGTCGAGCGGCTCATCGGCGACCATCACGAGGCGCAGGACCTGGTGCAGGAGGCGCTGCTGCGCGCCCACGTCAACCTTCACCGCTTGGAGCGCGGCGCCAACTTCCGGGCGTGGGTGCGGCGGATCGCGAGGAACGTCGCCGTCGACCGGCTGCGACGTCGAGAACTCGCGATCGAGCTGGTCGAGCCGGAGAGTCTGCAGTTGGTCGAGGAGTCTCGCGAGGGCCCGGCCGCCCTCGAGACTCGTCGGCGTGACGAGCACCGGCTGGAGCGGCTCTGGCGCGGCGTGGCGGCGCTCCCCTCGAACGAGCGCCGCGTCCTGTTCCTGTTCTACGGGCGCGGGTTGCCGCTTCGCTCGATCGCCACGGAGTGCAACGGAACTCTCGCCGGCGTCAAGGTGACGCTCCACCGCGGCCGCCGACGCCTCTGGGAAAAGATGAAGCGACCGGCGAGCGAGGTGACGGGAGAAACCGCCCGCGCGATCCGAGCGTGATCCTTTGGTGCGATCGATGACAAGGTATGTGCCTGGCACACACCTTGTCATCTAGGGATCCGCTCGGCCCTGGGGAAGAGTCAGCGTACGCAACTGCTCACGAGCGGTCACTCGCCGGCGTCGGCCTTGAAGTCGAGCGACGCCGAGTTGACGCAGAAGCGAAGGCCGGTCGGTTCGGGGCCGTCGTCGAATACGTGGCCGAGGTGCGCGTCGCAAGACGAGCAGAGGACCTCGGTGCGGTTCATGAACAGCGAGTCGTCCGACTCGGACTTCACGGAGCCGTCGGCGATCGGCTGGTAGAAGCTCGGCCACCCGGTGCCGGACTTGAACTTGGACTCCGACGAGAAGAGCGCCTGGTCGCAGCAGACGCAGGTGTACGAGCCCGCTTCCTTGTGGTCCCAGTACTTGCCGGTGAATGCGCGCTCGGTGCCTTTTTCACGAGCGACGTGATACTGCTCGGGGGTCAGCTTCTCGCGCCACTCCTGGTCACGCTTCGCTTCGTCGCTCATGGCCGTCTCCGTCTCTGTCTCCGTCTCCGCCACTTCGATCGTGTTCCCGGTCGACTCCGTCGCCTCGGCGTCCGTGTCACGAGGGACACAGGCGCACAACACGAAGAGCCCGAGCACTGCTTCGAGTCGTCGCATCGGTCATTTTCCTCCGAACGATGGATGGGGGAGGTACGGCAACTTCGCCTCCTCCTCCTCCGGCCGTTTCATCTCCAGCTCTTCCACGAGGAGATCGGGGCAGACGACCGACACGAGCCCACGGCGGGCCACGTTCAGGACGGTCGACGTGTCGCCCGTCACGTAGATGTCGCGGAGCGTCCGAAGTGTCACGCCTTGCCAGACTCCGCCGCGAATCGGCTCTTCGTGGCCGTCGGTGTAGACGCGGTACGCCGCGATCGGAGGCGAGAGCTGGATCGCGCCGTTTCGGTAGGAGCCGCTCGCGCGGGCTCCCCGGACGGAGATGTCCGGGCGCGCCATGACCTCGACGCGGATGCCGTACTCGCACTCCTGGTCCTTGGCCACGTTCAGCAGCTCCTTGCGGAGGGCGGCTCGGTCGAGCGTGTTCGACGAGGAGACGATGACGTTGCCGGGGCCGCCGGCGCCGCCGACGGAATGGCCGTTCGAGACCTTCAGCGAGCGGGTCGGGATGCGGCTCATGTACCAGTTGCGGAGGCGGCCCTCCTCGACCAGCGTGAGCGGCTGCGCCTTGACGCCGTCGTCATCGATCTGGAAGTGCCCGAACAGCGGGATCCCCCCCCATTCGGTGAGCGTCGGGTCGTCCTTGACCGAGAGGAAGTTCGGAGTGACGCGCCGATTCAAGCGGTTCTTGAATGGCGTCCCGGCCTGCGGGAGGCCGAGCGGTTCGTGCGGCGAGGACAAGCGGTCGATCAGCAGCTCGAGCATGAGGAAGCACGCGGCCTCGCCCTCGAACAGCACCGGCCCGATGTACTCCTCGGCGCGCGGGGCGGTGACGCGTTCGGAGAGTCGCTTCTCCATCTGCTGCACGCTGGTGCGGAGCTCCGCCTCGTCCGGGAGTCCGGCGGCCGTCTTGGCGTAGAACACCTCGAGGTCGCCGAGCGGCATGCCGTCCTCGGCCTGGGTCCACGCCTGCGCGGAGACACGCGCGTAGCGCCCCGAAGTACGTGTGCGCCGACCCTCCGTGGAGATCGAGGTCGCGGCGCTCGCGCCGGTCGTGAACGTGACTCGCGATCCCTGGATTTGCTCGGCGTCCCGGAACTCGGCCGAGAGCGAGCGCGCGAGCGCGCGGGCGGAGTCCCGGTCGACCTCGAGCGGCAGCCGAGCCTCGAGGTGCTCGACCGGCTCGATGCGAGTCAGGTCCTCGGGCCGATCCGTGACTCGGTTCGTCTTGAGCCACGCCTCCTTGGCGGCGTAGTCCTCGACCGCCTGCTTGTATGCGCGGTCCGCCGTCAACCAGAGGCGCTGGCGGGTCGGCCAGTAGTCGTCGTCCTTGGTGAGCGAGAGCGAGTGTCGCCGACCGGTCAAATAGAAGCGGTTGACGAAGTTCGTGTTGTCGAGCGCGTAGTTGCCGACGCGCAGGTCGATCGAGATCGAGCGTCGGCCGCCGTCGCTGTCGCTGACGAGCGCGCCGAGCTGCGCGTCGCACGAATACGTCTCCGACTCGTCCAGCGTGAACGTGACGTAGTACGCGGGGTCGACGTCGTCCATGCGCAGGCGCGAGACGGTCCGGTCGAGCTCGTCGTGCATCGCCCTCAACGTCGGACTCGGGTCCTCGGTGAGGCAGAACGACAACAGGATGATCGCGGCGTGGTGCATCAGTTTCCCTCCCCTTCGCCACCGGTTCGTTCCGCGTCCTCGTCGAAGAGCGGCGTGGGTAGAAGCGGCGGCCGCTCCTGGCTCTTGGCCTTCTTCTCGATCTCCATCTCGCTCACCAGCACGCTCGGCGAGACGGCCGAGACAGGAACCCAGCCCGACTCGGCGCCACAGCTGCCGTTGAAGACCGCGTCGTCGTCGGCGGCGGCGATCATCTTGGTGATGCTGGCGAGTGGCGTACCGACGAGGTCCACTCCACGAACGACCTCGTCATCGCGGCCGTCCGGGTAAACCCGTACGACGAACAGCGGGATGACCTTGAACGCCTGCGGCCCCTGCCGCTGCGTGGTCGTGAACCCGCCGGAGATGTCGTGGAAGATCAAGCCATACGGCTTCTCCTGCCGCTGGATCTCTTCGATGAGCATCTCGCGGAGGCGAACGAAGGTCACTCGGTCGGTTGCGTTTACGAACAGGTTCCCTTGGCGAGAGACGGGCGCGTTCCCCTGGCTACAGCGGCCGTGGCCGTTCGAACGGGGGAAGCCCTCGATCGGCGACCGGGCCATCAGGAAGCTCTTCAGGATGCCGTTCTCGACCAGCGCCACCGGCTGGGCGGGGACGCCCTCGTCGTCGTACTTGTAGAAGCCGTTCAGGTAGGTCCCGGCGAACTTGCGTCGGGTCGCGTCGTCCGTCACCGACAGGAAGGTCGGCATGACCTCGGTGTTGATCTTCTTGGTGAAGGTCTGCCCTTCGTCGACGTTCTTCTGGCGGTGCCCTTCGATGCGGTGTCCGAAGATCTCGTGGAAGAAGACGCCGCAGGCGCGGTTCATGATGATCGCGGGGCCGGCGTACGGTTCGACGATCGGTGCCTCGCGGAGCTGGCCGAGGCGATCGGCGAGGACCTTGATGGCGGCCTCGATCCGGGCGTCGTCCGGCATGGTGTCGTCGGTCGGTCCCTCGAACGAGTCGAAGAGCCGAAGCTCCATCCCGTCCTCGGCGACGCACGAGGCTTCGATCGACAGCCGCAGGTGCGTTCGGCCGAAGATCAGCTTGGTCCCCTCGCTGCTGACGTAGAAGCGGTTCTCTGCCTCGGCGCTCAGCGCGACGACGCCGGAGTGCAGGAACTTGTACTCCTGGAAGATCGCGGACAGCCGGCGGACCCGCTCGTTCCACGACTCGTCGTCCACCAGAATGTCGACCGTCGCCTCGCGGTAGTCCGACGGTTGCTCGAGCGAGAAGTCCGGCGACGGGTCCTCCGCCTCGACCTTCACCTGCTCGTTCGTCTTGACCTTCAGGAAGCGCTGCAGCGCGGCCTTGTACGCACGGTCGGTCGCCGACCAGGCGGCGGCGCGGACGGCCGCTTCGTCGTCGTCGACCGGGAGGGTCGCCGACGAGGGGCTCGCGCCGAACTCGAACTCGCCGCGGATCTGGTGCGTCGAGTCGAGCGTCGGCGCACCGACGCGCGCCTCGACGTCGAGCCGCCGCCCGTGCGATCGGCTCGAGCGGAGCAGCGCGCCGTACGAGCCGGCGATGTTGAGCGACCGCGTCTCCGTCGCCCGGTAGGCGAGGAAGTACAGCGGATCGGATTCGCGGTCCTTCAGCCCCTCCATCGAGCGAGTGAGCTCGGCCTCGAGCGCGTGCAGGAGGGGCGGGTCGTCCGACGGCGCTTCCGCGCTTCCTTGGAAGACGGGGACCGCGGCGAGCAGGACCAGACTGATGGATAGGGACATGCACTTCTCCAGAATCGAGGCGCCGATCCTACCCGCGCTCAGTGGTCGACGAGCATGCCCGTGGTCGAGGACGGCGGCGTCCGTGTGATTTCCCACCGGTTTCCGTCCGGATCGACCAACAGGAAGCTCCGTTCGCCCCACGGATGGTCCTTGGGCGGGCCCGAGACGCGCGCGCCTCGGGCCTCCAGCAGCGGAAGCAGTCGTTGATACGCCGCGTCCACGTCATCGACGGTCATCCCGAGGGCGACCGTGCCGCGCTCACCGTCCTCGCGGAAGAACTCCTTCGTCTTCCCGACGACCTTGAAGACGGCCACCCGGAAGCCGCTCGCCAGCACGAACTCCCCGAACTCGTCGTTCGCGAACTTCGGTTCGAGGCCGAAGGCCTCGCCGAGGAACGCGAGCTGGCGAGGGACGTCCGGCGACGTAAGCGTGACGTGGGAACAG
>Ga0315336_1007389_pt1 | contig 10558 bp, 5 predicted proteins | sample ASW5metaG_FD_204512 | JGI IMG/M metagenome (GOLD analysis project Ga0315336, IMG submission 204512) | Ammonia-oxidizing marine archaeal communities from Monterey Bay, California, United States - ASW #5 | ecosystem: Environmental > Aquatic > Marine > Intertidal zone | place: USA: California... | reverse complement strand
CCGAAGGCGTTTCCTGTGTTGCCCGACGAAGTATTGCGCGCGATCATGAGGTTAGTGAAGGTGCCCTGCTGGATGCTGATACCACCATGCTCACCATAAATATTCTGGGCACCGGTGACTGTGTTGTCGAGTATCTCGATGCCGTCGGCGACCTCGCCACCTACGTTCCAGATCACGATGCCACCCTCGCCTGGGTCGGTCACCGTGTTGTACCGGATGGTACCTTCGGAACTGGTGCCTGCGGCGAACTGCTGACCCAGCCAAATGCCGTTAAACGGCGCGTCGGTAACGACGTTGCCGTCGGCCGACGTTGCACCGCCGATTAATGCGTTGGTTGCGTCCGTGACCCAGATACTGCCGTTATTTACAGTGTTGGCCCGGATCACTGTGTCGGTCGACGTGTTGACGTAGGTCGCGTATCCGCCAGAACCATCGTCGAGACCGAAGGTCGTCCGTTGTTGGAGAAGATCGGTAACGCCCTCTGCGCGCAACCCATAGTAATCGTCCTCGAAAGTCACGTCCTGCACGGTCAGCCGATCGATAGTCGGCTCAGCCACGCCCCACGAAGCGCCGTTTCGAGCCACGATGCCGTACCCGCCAACCGTAATTAGATTGCCCTGATAGTTCTGGATGCGCATATCTTCGATTGTTACGTCATCGGATTGCACAACGAGAGCGCGCACCCAGTCATTGCCGAGACCGCTGGTGTCTGCACCCTCTCCATATGTGCCGCCGTCAAGGATGGTTCCACCTGGACCCTGCCCGGCACCGCTTAGGGTAAGCGGTTTGTCGATAACTCCGAGTGCACCATCGACGGCAGTAAAGGTTCCGGCGGCGACATTAACGGTCGCTCCCGACGCTGCCACATCGATGCCGTTTTGAATGTCGCCAGTATTTGCCACGTTAACCGTGGTGCCGTCGCCGGTGAGAGTTTGACCAGTGCCCAACAGTATTTTCTGGTTCAGGTTAATCGTCAACGGACTGGCGTCTTCATCGTTAAAGTTGAGGACGTCGGTGTCGTTCTGAGCACTAGAATCGATCGTTGCGTCAACCGTGATCTCGTCGGCCGCCGTGACATCTACAGTGACGCCCGCGCCGCTATCCAGCGCGTCAACGATTGTTATTGCTTCAGCAGCATCGACGGTGAAGGTCGGTGGATCTATGACTAGGTGACCACCGTCACCCAGCGTGATGGAGCCGCCCAAGGACACATCTGCGCCTGACACTTCGACGAAGCCACCGCCGGATACGTCAATATCGCCGGTCATGGCGACCGCGCCGTCACCGCCCAGTAGAACGATCTCGCCGTTTTGTTCGACGGCGGTTTGGGCTTGAATGACGCCGTCCATATTAATTGCACTGTCGACCAATGACTTCGCGGCTGCAGCCGTAAGCATAACCACACCACCATCGGCGGCGATCGAGCCGTTTTGTTCGATCAACGCCTTGCCTTCGCCCAAGGCCGAGGAGGCGACGGCATCGTCAACCGCAAGTTCAATTAGATTGTCGCCATAGAGGTCCAGCGTGAACCGATTGCCTGCGGCAAGCGAGACCCGCCCGAGGCGCGCTGATATGATGCCTGAGTTTTCGACCCCCGGAGCGACGAGGGCGACAAGGCCACCGTCGGCCGCACTAATATTGCCGCGGTTGATAACCGCCGCATCCGGATTACCTGGCAAATTGAAATTCATTTGACCGGCCATGAAGTCGGCGTCGGCGATATCCGCTGTGGTCGCCAGGATGCCGGCCACATCGACCTGGGCACTTTCGCCAAACAAAACACCGTTGGGATTAAGCAGCATGACGATGCCGTTGGCGCTTAACTGGCCGAGGATTGCCGACGGGTCACCCCCGGTTACCCGGTTTAATGCAATTGAATCGGCACCTGGCTGATTGAAATTGGTGTGCTCACCTTGGGCGATGGAAAAACCCTGCCAATTAATAATAGCCTTGTCGGACGATTGGTTGATATCCAACCGTGATGGGGAGGTCTCGACGATGGTTGCATTGCCACCGACGACCGTGCCGCCTGAAGGGTTGGCAAAGGCGGGCATCACGCCCGCGGTACCCAATGAAATCGCCGTTGCCAAAGTTAGTGCGCGGGCGCCGACCAAGGCAGTAGTGGATTTCAGTCGATTGCGATAAGCAGCTGAGTTTTGGCATTGAAGGTGAAGTATTTCAGTCTGGTCAATGCTCGAATTATTAGAATTACTCATTTTGTAGCCTCCCCGGCTGAACAAAAAATACGGCGGCCAAGACACCCGGCAATTGCGAGTTGATGTTTAGCAATTAGACCAATTTTTTCCGAGGCAACGTCGGAGCGAAGCCGCTCTACAGAAAAAGGGTTGAATAGAGTAGGGACAATACCATGTTTACGATTCGTTAACCAGAAATTAGAGGGTACTAATGCAACCCTGCGTAGGTTGTTGAATTATCAAACAAAAATACCCTTAATAACTGCATCGGCAACGTGGCAGTACCGAATTTGCGCGGGCACTGAACCAGCGAATCACTATAAAACGGCGGACCGTATACGAATATTGGATTTAAGCTTCGTCAGCTCGCTCGCTGGAAGCTCATCGACAGAGTCGAAAAATTTGGTATCGGATCAGTTTAGGAAGACTGAAGCACTGAAGAAAAACCGGATATCACGGCCTTCGGTTCCCCGGGCTGCGACATCCCGGATCATCGGTTTTGCGGCTTCAAAGGAAATCCGAATACCATTTCGCAAATCGAGACGAATACCGGCACCAGCCGAAGCGCCGGTATCAAAGGCTGACCGGGTGGTATTGTCGATGTGCCATGCGCGGCCCCAGTCACCATACCCGAACAACTGGTACGAGTTTAAAACCGTACCAATCGCGGCGTGGGAAGGGGCGTCGGTATAGCGGGGTTCCAGCTTAAACGCGATACCATGATCACCGAGAAATTCAGCGGGATCGAAGGCACGCCCGAAGCGGGCACCACCGAACCCGAACTCCTCAGTTGCAAGGAGTTGGCTGAAAGCATACTGCCCGCTCGCTTCGCCCAAGATCGACCAATGACCGGACAAACGCTGATGGCGGTATAAGTCAATTTTTGTCGCGGTGAAATTGCTGCGACCGCCGGCCCGGGTGAGATTGCTCGAGCCCGATTTGGTCGCGTTCATAATGTTGAGCCCTTGGTCAATTTCTGCGCGAACGAGGGATATGCCGCCAAGCCGATCAGAAAAATCGAACTCTGCAGCCGCGCGAATGGCTCGAATACGGTCTTCTGATAGTTTTTGACCGAAAATATCGGTTTCGGTGTTGTGATAGGTTACGCGGCCCGAGAGGGTGAGATTTCGGCGACGGCTTCGGATCAGCGGGTGAGATATTTCGGCCGCGAAGTGAGTGGTGTCGCCTTCAAGCTCAAATCGGCTGAGTGTGAAACCGGATCTTGTCTCGGTGCGCCGGGCCCGCACGGTTATCCGAGTTCCTTCACTGCCGACATGGGCTTCATGACTGCCTTCAATAGACTTAAGTTCGCGCAACTGAGTTGCCGCGACACCTTGAATTCGGGTTTTGCCCATAAAGCCAAAGGGCGAATTAATGTCGAGCAACATTTGGCCTTGATAGGGCCCAACATACCGGCTTCCGCGATTGTCAAAATGCGCTGCGGCGGCGATCCGCTTTTGGGTGGTTTTAAGGACAAGGTCCGATGCGCCTGTAACCGAATTTGAAGGTTTTAGGACTCCCGTCACCGAGATACCTGGAAGGTCATTTGCGAGGAGCAGGTAGCGCTCCAAGTCCATCGCTCTAAGGGGCTTAGACTGCTTAAGTTTGGTACCGTACGACCTCAAAGTCCCCAAGGAATCGTATATGTCACCTTCGATCATAACGCGATCGACGAACCCTTCTAAGACACGAACATGGACCACACCGCCGCTAATTCTTTGCGGGGGGACGATTGCGACCGAGAGAATGTAACCATCGTTCCGGTACATGGCCGTAATCTGTTCCGCGATCGAATAGATTGCCGCCAAAGTTGCTTGTTGTCCGAGTAAATCGACGAACAAAGGTCGTAGGTCTTCCCCTGAATAGACAGTAGATCCTTCCAAAATCAGGTCACTTAGGACGAAAGAGATTTTGCCGGCGTCCTCGGGGCGATCGGGACGCGCGGGGGGCGCAACCAGAGGCGGCGCGCCAGAGCGAGGAGTTGGAAGTGGAATGAAGCGCTTGTTGAATTGGTCGGGTCGCGCCGCATCAGGTACGACCTGCGCCCATGCAGGGTTGTAGGAAATGATTAAAACAGCGGCGACAATGCCAAAAAACCATAATCTTGATGCAAAGATGCGCTGTAAGAATTTGAGCCTTCCATCATTGAATTTTCGATGCAGCACTATGAAAGAACCCAATTACTCAACCAATTCGAGAAAAGGCAGTAATAATTTACTCTACAACCATAGCAGGATTGAAGATAAATTCCATTCTACAATGTCTGGCTTGCGGCTGTTTGGGGGCCAAAAAGGTGAGTAATTGGCAATAATTAATCGTCCGAAATTCTGACTATTTTTGGGTTTGCTGCTTGCGGGAGGAAAATAACCTCCCTACGGTAACCTTCGACCTGTTCTAACCGGGTCGCGTCAGGGGGGATTTAGCGGGCACAATCCGGTTGACGGATTCGCCGCAATCTATCCCCAATTTAGTTGTCTGGACGGCGAGGCGGGGGAGAGCGCCAACGTTCAAATAGGTACAGTACAGCGTGCGTGAGTGACGGCTGAGGCTTGCCCGTGCCGCGCGCAACCGCAATAATGACTAGGGGAGTAAATCGAGTGGATGCCCAGACCAACAGCGTTGAAGTGATCGGGATCGATGCCGGCGGCACCATGACCGACACATTCTTTGTGCGCAAAGATGGCGATTTTGTCGTCGGCAAATCCCAAAGCAATCCGGATGACGAAGCGTCGGCTGTATTGGAATCATCGATCGATGCGCTCGCCATTTGGCAGCGCAAAGTGGAAGACGTGTTTCCCGAAATGGTGACCGGAGTCTATTCGGGCACCGCCATGCTGAACCGTGTGGTTCAACGCAAGGGCATGAAGGTTGGCATGATCGTCAACAAGGGTATGGAAGATGTGCACCGTATGGGCCGCGCAATCCAATGCTATTTGGGCTACGCACTTGAAGATCGCTTGCATTTGAATTCCCACAAATACGATGAACCCCTCGTGCCGCCCGAGCGCACACGCGGCGTGACCGAGCGGGTCGACACTCAGGGCGATGTGGTTATTCCGGTACGCGAGCATGAAGCCTATGAGGCCGCACGCGAATTGATCGAGCGAGGCAGCGATTCGATTGTGATCGTGTTTTTACACTCTCACAAAAATGGTGCACACGAGCGCCGGGTCGCGGAAATTTGCCGGGAAGTTGCTGATGAGATGGGTTCGGACATTCCGATCTTTGCGTCGGTTGACTATTACCCCGTGCGCAAGGAAAGCCACCGCACCAACACGACGGTATTGGAAGCCTACGCGGCCGAACCCTCGCGCAAGACATTGCTGAAAATTAACGAGGATATGCGCACCCATGGCGCGGGTTTCGATATGCGAGTAATGGCTAGTCACGGCGGCACCATCAGCTGGAACGCGAAGGAGCTGGCTCGCACACTGGTGTCCGGCCCCATCGGCGGGGTTATCGGCTCTCGCTATTTGGGCGACAAGCTGGGCTACGAAAATATCGCGTGCTCGGACATTGGTGGTACCAGCTTCGATATGGCGCTGATTACGAAGGGCAATTTCGCCATCGCCAAAGACCGCGATATGGCACGTCTCCTTTTATCTCTGCCGCTGGTTGCTATGGATTCGGTGGGTGCGGGCGCAGGTAGCTTCGTGCGCATCGACCCTCACTCGGGCGGGATTAATTTAGGCCCGGACAGCGCCGGATATCTTGTCGGCATGTGCTGGGAGGAAAGTGGTCTGGATACAGTGACGGTCACAGATTGCCACGTGATCCTAGGTTACCTGAACCCCGACAATTTCCTCGGTGGTGCGATCAAGCTAAATGTGGACCGTGCGCGCGAGGAAGTGAAGCGTCAGGTGGCTGACCCATTAGGATTGTCGGTTGAAGACGCGGCGGCGGGCGTAATTGAATTGCTCGACCAATCTTTGCGCCAGCACTTGCGGGCCATGATTAACGCCAAAGGCTACAACCCGATCGACTTCGTGTGCTTCTCTTACGGCGGCGCGGGGCCGGTTCACACTTACGGCTACACCGAAGGTCTCGGGTTCAAGGATGTGCTCATCCCGGCTTGGGCGGCGGGTTTCTCGGCGTTTGGCTGTGCCACCGCCGAGTTCGAATACCGCTATGACAAGAGCGTTGATATTGCGGTGTCGCCCGATGCCACGGACGATGTGAAGAAAAGTGGTACGGAGATCCTTCAAGAATCCTGGAACGAACTTGCTGAAAAGGTGATCGAAGAGTTCCGTATCAACGGTTTTGGCGCGGATGATGTCACTCTGAAGCCAGGATTCTCGATGCAATATCTGGGACAGCTTAATGATCTGGAGATCGAGTCGCCCATCGATAGTGCGGGGTCGGTCGAAGATTGGCAGCAGTTGGCGGATACGTTCGAAGAAACCTATGCGCGGGTTTATGCCAATGCGGCGCGGTCACCTGAGCTTGGGTTCGGCGTCACCGGCGCCATTATGCGCGGCGTTGTCGAAACTCAGAAACCTCAGGTGCCTGAAGAATCTGACGCCGGCCCCACACCCCCAAAGGGAGCCCATCTGGGTACACGCCCGTTCTATCGGGAAGGTGTCTGGCGCGAAGCCGATATCTACGAGATGGAGGCGCTGAAAGCCGGCAATCATATTGTTGGCCCGGCGATCATTGAATCGCCCGCGACGACCTTCGTCGTACCTGACGGGTTCGAAACGACACTCGACACCCATCGCCTGTTCCATCTCAAAGCGGTTTGACCGGTCAGAAGCAAAGGACAAAACCATGAATATGATGCAAGCACCCGTTAAGGGACTGACCCGGTCAGGCTTAACACTCAAAGAAAACCGTCAAGAAGTCCTCCAACGGACTAAGGACACCAAGTTCTACAATGGTCTGGAAAACTTGGACTTCAAAGAAAACGACCCGATCGGTTACGAGAAAATGTTCTCTCGGCTGCGGGCAGGCCTCGTGGATGCGCGTGAAACAGCAAAGAAAATTGCCGCGTCACCGATCGTCGAGCAGGAAGGCGAACTGTGTTTCACGCTGTACAATGCGGCGGGCGACAGTTTGCTTACGTCGACCGGGATCATGATCCACGTGGGCACTATGGGCGCCTGTATTAAGTACATGATCGAGAATAATTGGGAGAGCAACCCGACCATCGCGCCTGGCGATATGTTCACCAACAACGATTGCCAGATCGGTAATGTGCATCCCTGCGATGTTATGACCATCGTGCCGATTTTCTGGAAAGGCGATCTGGTCGGCTGGGTCGGCGGGGTTACCCACGTGATTGACCTGGGTGCGGTGTCGCCGGGTTCTATGTCAAACTCGCAGTTCTCGCGCTTTGGCGATGGCGTTCAGATCACCTGCAGGAAGACCGGTGTGAACGACGTGCCTTTGCGCGACTGGCTGCATGAAAGTCAGCGAAATGTGCGCGCGTCCGGGTTCTGGATTTTGGACGAACGTACCCGCATCGCGGGTTGCCACATGGTTCGTGATCTGGTTGAAGAAGTTTTGGTCGACGAAGGTGTCGAAGCTTTCGAGAAATTCGCATACGAAGTGGTCGAAGACGGCCGGCGCGGCCTTCAAAGCCGGATCAAATCCATGAGCATTCCGGGCGTCTATCGGCATGTTGCCTTTGTCGACGTGGCCTACAAGCACGAAGATATGCGGACCCCAGCAAGTTATGCGGCCATTGACACCATCATGCATTCGCCGTCCGAGATCACCATTCGGGGTGACGCCACGTGGCGGTTGGATTTCGAGGGATCGAGTAGATGGGGCTGGCATACCTACAATGCAAATCAGGTGTCGTTCACGAGTGGTATCTGGGTGTTTATGACCCAGCACCTGATCCCGACCGAACGCATTAACGACGGCGCCTATTACGGGACCGAGTTTCATCTTCCCTACGGCACTTGGCAAAATCCGAACGAGCGCCGCACCGGACACGCCTACGCCTGGCACTTCCTCGTGTCAGCCTGGAGCTCCTTGTGGCGGGCCATCGGGCATTCTTACTTTGGGCGCGGTTACCTGGAAGAGGTGAATGCTGGCAACGGCAACACTAGTAACTGGCTTCAGGGTGGCGGCATCAACCAGGAAGGGGACATGCACGCGGTCAACAGTTTCGAGCCAGCGGCCACGGGCACGGGCGCCGGCGCCATCAAGGACGGTCTCAGTCATGCCGCCGCCATCTGGAACCCGGAAGGCGATATGGGTGACATGGAGATATGGGAACTGGCTGAGCCGCTGGTTTATTTGGGCCGCACTATCAAGACCAACTCGGGCGGCGCCGGTAAGTACCGGGGCGGTTGCGGGTTTGAAACTCTGCGCATGGTCTGGAAGGCCAAAGACTGGGCCATGTATTTCATGGGCAATGGTTACATGAACAGTGACTGGGGCTTTATGGGCGGTTATCCGTCGGCCGCAGGCTACCGCTTCCAGGCCCACAAAACGGGGCTGAAAGAACGTATCCACAACGGCGAGACCTTACCCTTGGGCGCCGACCGTAATCCGGATGATCGTGAGTACGAAAAACATCTGGGACCGGACGCGCAAGTTAAACGTGACCAGCAGTGCATGACCACCGAGGAAGCGTTCGAGGATTACGATCTCTACCTCAATTACATCCGGGGGGGGCCGGGCTTTGGCGATCCCTTGGATCGCGAACCCCAGTCAGTGGCTGATGATTTGAACGGGGGTTACACCCTGCCCGAGTATGCTAAATCGGCCTATGGCGCCGTGGTCGCCCAAGACGATCAAGGTATGTGGTCGGTAGACGTTGAGAAAACTGCGGCGACGCGCGCGGAGATGCGTCAAGCGCGGATCAACCGTGGCACACCGACGCGCAAATGGATGGAAAGCGAGCGGGACCGGATTATCGACAAAAAAGCATCGGTGCAAGTGCGCCATATGTTTGCCACCAGCTTCACGCTGTCGCCTAAGTTCCTCGGCAATTTCAAATCCTTCTGGGATTTACCGGAAGAATGGGAGCTGCCGGAATCCGAGCTCGAGATCCCGAGCCATGGTGAGTTTAACGTACCTCTCGACAGCCTGCCCGACGTAACCCGCGTCGTGCTGGTTGACGAATAAGCCGAACCTGAAAATAGAAAGGAACGCGACAATGTCTTCCTACACAAAAAAGCAGGTCGGCGATTTGGTCGACGGCAACCTTGATTGGGATACAACCCGGCGCATGCTGGCTTTGCCGAAGGATCTAGAGCGCTTTAAGAACTATCTCGAAGTGTTGCAGGAGAGGGTCCCATTTGACGACAAGATTGTGCTGCCCCTGGGGCCACACCTCTATATCGTTCAACAGAAAGACACCAAACATTGGGTCAACATGTGCGATTGCGGTCACGTGTTCGGTGATTACCGCACCAACTGGAAACTGGACGCACATATCTATGTGCGTGAGACCGAAGAGACTTTGGGTGAAATTCATCCCAACTTGATGGCACCGGATTCAGAATGGCAGGTTTATCGCGAGTTTACCTGTCCCAGTTGCGGCGCCCTGCATGACGTGGAAGCGCCGACACCTTGGTATCCAATCCTGCATGGGTTTGAGCCGGATATTGAAACTTTTTATAACGAGTGGGTGAACCTGCCCCTGCCCGAACGGGTTGACCCCTAAGAAGCAAACAGAAAGTAAGAAGGGATTATGGCCAAAGCAATACACACCATGATCCGGGTCGGCGACCCGGACAAATCGATCGAGTTCTACAATAAAGCATTCGGGCTTAATGTATCGGACCGGTTTGATTTCGACGGTTTCGCGATCATCTATTTGAAGAACGCTGAAAGCGATTTCGAAATTGAACTGACCTACAATGAAGGCACGGACGAATACACCCACGGTTCCGGATATGGTCACGTGGCCGTGGCGGTCGATAACTTGAATGACGAGCGCACACGCATGGCCGGGCTCGGGCTTGAGCCCTTAGAGATCAAAGAGTTCCACAAAGACGGGAACTTGCTGGCGCGCTTCTTTTTCGTGCAAGACCCGGACGGCTACAAAGTAGAGGTGCTGGAAAAGATAGGGCGCTACGCCTGACGCTTAACGTACCGTGACATTCTCAAGGGGGGAAGGGACCATGGATGGTATCAAAGCCTTTGCGTACATTTGTCTTGGTGTATTTTCAATTGCCTTTATTTACGCAACCATATCGGATCCAACGCTGGCGACCTTCTTCAGCATTCTGGTTCATCCGGAGCAGTGGGCTTTCGTGGTTGCGACCGACCTGACCATCGGTCTGTGCTTTTTCATTCTGTTTATCTATGCGATCGAAGGCGACCTGACCAAAACCGTTTTTTGGGCTTTGCCTATGCTGGTGTTCGGGAACGGGGTGAGCGCGGTTTATTTAATTGTTAATCTG
>Ga0315336_1007388_pt1 | contig 10562 bp, 10 predicted proteins | sample ASW5metaG_FD_204512 | JGI IMG/M metagenome (GOLD analysis project Ga0315336, IMG submission 204512) | Ammonia-oxidizing marine archaeal communities from Monterey Bay, California, United States - ASW #5 | ecosystem: Environmental > Aquatic > Marine > Intertidal zone | place: USA: California... | reverse complement strand
GGCCGTCGGGTTCATAGCCGACCCGCCCGGCCTCGGCGTCGAGCAGCGCGTCGGCGGATCGCGGCGCCTCGAAACCGCGGGACCTTTCTCCTTGCATCGTTTAGCAAATTCGCTAATTAGCTGTTCTGCTAATCATCTGGAGGCTCCGATGGGCACCGCACACGACGAAGAGACCGACCAACACACCTGCATGGCGACCTACACCCTCAATCCCGGTGCCGAGGCCGCGTTCACTGGCATTCTCGAAAAACACTGGCAAACCCTCCGAACTCTCGATCTTGTCGAGGACGTCCCGCCGCAGATCTTCCGCCAGAGCGACGACGACGGCATCGTCACCTTCGTCGAGATCTTCACCTGGAAGCCGGGAGCTGTCCGCCGGGCCCACCAGCATCCAGAGGTCGCCGCGACGTGGGAGGGCATGGAGAAGCTCCTGAGCAAGATGAGATTCCCCCACTACGCCCGCTGGTCGGCCTGATTCCTTGGCCCGCGACGGTCTAGCTGAACTCGAGGCCTTCGACGCAGTCTTCTCGGCCCTGGCCCACGAGACGCGACGGCACATCCTCGTCGTCATCAACGCCCGTGGCGGACAGATGGCGGCCGGAGACATCGCCAAGCGCTTCCACCACAAGTGGCCCACCATCACCCGGCATCTCGGTGTCCTGCGCGATGCCGGCCTACTCCGCGTCGAGAAGCGAGGACGCGAGCGGATCTATCACCTCGAGCGCAGCCACTTGCTCGGGGTCACCGACGGCTGGCTGAAGTGGTTCAGGGCGTAGGCCAGGGCTGGCGCTCCCGCAGGCCGGCAATGGCGATCTCACCCGACTCCAGCTCGCCGTCGGCGGCATCGACAATCCGCCAGGCGTGGGTCTTGCCGAACAGCGGCTGGGACTCCACCTGGATGCAGCGCAGCTCTCCAGGCACGAAAGCGCACTTGGCCTGGATCGCCTCGAGGAGCTGCGAGTCGTGCAGGTGACCGTCGCCGAAGTTCCACCCGAGCACGAGTCCGGCGAGGATCTCCCCGTCCACCCACTCGTAGTCGTCCAGATCGTCGACCGCCTTTGGGAGCAGATCGTGGAGGCAGCGACCGTGCAGGTGCATCATTCGAAAAGCGGGGAGCATCGAAAGCAACGCGGTGATCGTCTCCTCGTCGTAGAACGACCTCAGCTGCGTCGGCACATGCGGAGCCCACTTCGTCACGCGGTCCAGTTTCTCGACACTGTGTCCCTTGAACAGCCAGATCGAGTAGGCCCAATTACCGGCGTAGTAGCGCATGGAGAGCAGGAAGGAGACCCGGCTCGGATACACCGAGCCGTACAGCGGCAGGAGCATGTGGAAGGCGATCAACCAGGTGATCAACAACGGCGCCGCAATCGTCAGGATGCCCACTTCGGCGTGCTGTCCAAAGAGCAGAAGCCCGCCGTAGATCATCACGACGTTCCACTCCAGGGGCACGCCCATGGGCACATTGCTCATGATGAAGAGATGGAAAACCACCATGACGAACAGCGCGACCTGGGTGACCGAGCCGCCTCCGCTCATCAGCAACACCAACGGGAACAAATACTCCAACGCAGTCCCGGAATGCGTGTAGACCTCGGCGAGCTTCGACGGGCGCAGATCGTCGGGGTAGTTCCGATAGAAGCGTTTCTTGATCGCCGGGAATCGCTGAAGGGGCGAGTTGCTGGTCATCACGCACATGACCGCCGGGAAGTGGTGGTTGAGCTTCGATGTGGCTGCCCACCACCAGATGGCCATCCACACGAACTTCGAGCCGGCGATCCAGTCGGCAAAGAGCAGACAGATGACGACCGACAGATAGTGCTCGGACCGCGCCGCGAGGAAGATGGTCTTGTCGGCGAGCCCGAGAATCGGCAGCAGGATCAAGAACGGAAACAGCTGCCAGGGCTGAATGACCGACGAGACCAGTGCCGAGAAGCCGGCAACGAGGAGCGCTGCGTACAGCACGACATCCAGCCAGGTCCGGGTCTGCCCGCCCAGAACCGGGATTCCCGGGTAGAGCGGCAGCTTGGTGGTTCCCGGGCGCAAGAAGTACAGAAAGCCGCCCACCGGCGGGATGTAGCGACCCGTCAGCGGGCCACTCCCGCAGCCGAACCCCATGACCTCGAACATCATCGTCCAGAGGATTGCCTTCTGAAACGCCACCTTGGTTGACCACCAGTCGGTGATCGGCCCCTCGGTAGACAGCGTGCAGAAGAACCACCAGACGCCGATATAGAAGCCGATCTTCAGCAGATAGAGGAGGTAGATGGCGAGCGGGGTGCCGTATCCCTGCATCGCCCAGCTCCGACAGGACATCGCCATGCGTTCGCCAAAGGGTTTGCTCTGCCACTCGGCGAGGTCATACGGAGGGAGGATAGGCTTGAACACGGCCCGCGGAGTCTACCGCTCAGGAGGCAGCGTTGAAGGACTGGAGCTGGCAGCAGGTCGCCTTCGCGGCGCTCGCCACCTTGATCGTGCCGGTGGCGTTGACGCGGCTGGCGTTCGCGACGGGCATCCTCGAGGCCCTGATCGCCGGCGCGATGTACAAGGCGATCGCCCACACCGCCGAGACCCACGCCCTGGTCGCCTTCCTCGGCGCCGCATTGCCCACGCTCGAGTCCGTGGCACCCCTACTCGCCCTGACCGCTGTCGCCGGATGGGACCGAGCACCGCTGAGTTGCGCGGTGGCCGGCGCCGCTCTGGCCCTGATCGCTCTGGCCTATCCGCTGGTTGCGCTCCCCGAATACGCGCAGCACGCCGACGCGTTCGGGCCGGAGCTGATGGGTGTCACCAAGCTCCTCTATGCGAGCCTTGGCTTTGCGGGGTTCGTCACTGGCCTGGCAACAGCAATGAGCGGGAGAGGCCCTCGCAGCGCGGCCATCGTGTGGGTCGCCGCCGCCATTCTCCAGTTCTGCACTCTGGGTGTGATGGCGTGGTGGATGAAGATCGCCTGGGGCATGGTCTTCGTGTGGTCGCCCAGCTCCGTGGCGGTCTACACGAGCACGTCCATGGTGGCGGTGGGCTGGTCGGCGCTGGCGGTGGCCTTCGCCATCAAGGGCAGGTCGTAACCGGATTTCCGCAGTGGGAGTCGACGCCCAACCAGCCCACCCGCACGTCGCCCTTGGCCACCTTGGCCTTCACCTTCAGGAAGTTGCCGTCGCAACCGGTCACCGTGAGCTCGGGCATCGGCTCGAAGGGCAGGTCATCGGTCTCGGCGTCGTCGGCGGGCTTCTTCCGGAGCTTCGGTTGGGTGTCAGGGCCGTATTCGGCCGGGGTCTTCAGGGTCGTGGTGAGCAGACCGCCCGCCACCCATCCATTGGGATACTCTTTCTCGTTTTCCGGGTCCCAGGCTTTGTCGAAGCGAACCCAGCTGCCCTGAGATCCGGCCAAGGAGAGCATCACTCCTTTCGGTATCTGACCGAGGACCTCGGCGTCGCCGTTGGGCTCGGCGCGGATGTTCAGCCCTTTCGGATTCGGGTCGTCGACCACGGCGTTCACTTTGCAGTCGGCGGGAGCCGCGGGTGGTTTGGGAGGTTTCTTCGCACCCTTGCGGCCTTTGCCCTTCTTGCCCTTGCCCGGATCTTCCTCGGGCGGATCGACGCGAGGCGCCGGGGGTGCCTCTTGCGGTGGCGGCTCCGTCTCGCTCGAGCAGGCGCTGGTTAGAAGCAGGGCGACGGCGATGGGGACGATACGCATGGCGCAGCATACGACGAGGGTTGAGCTCGCCCTTTTCGGCATCGGTCTCGTCAGCCTCATGTACGAGCTCGCCCAGGTCCGCTTACTGGCGTTCTTCCTCGGCAACAACATGGACTTCCTCGCGATTCCCATCGCGCTTCTCGGCCTCGCTGGCGGGTCTATGTGGTGCCACTTCTTCTACCGAGGCACTCCCGAGCGCCTGTTGAAGATAGGGCTCACTGCGTCGCTTCCGCTCATGGCCGCGGTGCTCCTCGGGCTGTTCTTCATCGCGAACACCTGGTTCGACGACATCCATGTCGCGCGCGCCCATCCCTACAGAGACGGCGTCCGCCTGGTTGTGTACTCCTGCCTGTTTCTGCCTCCGTACTTCGTCTTTGGGGCGATGCTTTCGTCGCTCTTCGGAGACGCAGGGGATCGAATCGGACGCTATTACTTCTTCGATCTGGCCGGAGCGGCCCTCGGCTGCGTGATCACGCCGCTGCTGTTCACGTACACCGACCTACAGAGCGTCCTGCTCACCCTGCTCGCGTTCGCGGGATTGTTGGCCCTCATCCCCGGCGAATCGAGAGTGCCCAGGATGCTCGCCATCGTCGGTCTCTGGGCGACAGTCAACGTGGCAACCTTGAGTGGGTACGCCTTCTACGAGCACCCCGATCCCGATGTGCTCGGCCGCTACATCCCCCGTCACCTTCGGAAATTGGGCAACACCGAGGTCGCCGTCCACTGGAACGAGATCGCCCGTACGACCCTGATCAGGGCCGGTTCACCCGGTAAGACCGAGACGTCGTACGCCATCGTTCAAGACAACGGGCTGTCGAACGTGACGGTCTCCTCGTACAACGTCAACTACGGGCGAGATTTCTACCTGCCCAGGACCTTCCAGCACGCGATGCCGTGGGCGATGGGCCGAGAGCCCAAGAGCGTCCTGGTCATGTTCGCGGGCCTCGGTCGCGACCTGATCATCTTCAACGCACTCACCGAGGGCGGCCCGGTCACCGGCGTCGAGATCAACAGCACCGTGGTGAATCTCCATCGCCACAAGGCACTGCGCAACTTCAATCTGCGGCAGTTTCACGCCCTGCCCAACGTGAACCTCGTCACCCGGGAAGGCAGGGACTTCCTCAACAACGACGACGGCACCTACGAGCTGATCTACGTCGCAAACAACGGCGCGGTGCACACATCCCGCACCGGACACACCCGCAAATTCCTCGACACCTGCGAGGCCATGGAGGCCTACCTCGACCACCTCGCGCCGGGCGGCATGATGGTGTTCACAAACCAGCCCATCTCCGAAAAGATCAGCTGCTTCCGAGATCTCCTTGCCGAGCGTGGCAACGCCGACGTCGCCGACGCTCTCTGGGTCTTCGGAAAGAACAACAAACCCATGGGCGACACCATGGTGTTGGCTCCCGATGGCCTCACTGACGACGACATCGCCACCCTCGACGCGATGGTGAAGGAGAAGACCAAGAACCATCAGATCCTGGTCGGAAGGGGTCACAAAGGGGTTCCGCGACTGACGACCCGTCTCCGCGCAGCAACCGATAATGCCCCGGCGGTCACCGACGATCGACCCTTCCAGCAATCGGTCGCCTGGTCTGAGCTCCAGCTGCAGCCGACTCAGGCGCAGCTGGGCGAAGCGGCCTACGTCTCGAGCTGGGTGAAGGTCTTCAGCGTCGTCTTCTTCACTGTGATCTCAGGCCTGGTCGGACTGGCTGCCGTCGCTCTGGGAGGTCGAGAACGCCGGGTTCCCCTCCCCTGGATGGCCTACTTCGGGACCGCAGGCGTCGCGTATATGTGTGTCCAAATCGGCCTGATCGCGAAGACTGAGCTCTTCATCGGCAACCCGCTCTACGCTGTGGCGGTCAACCTGGCGGCCTTTCTCATCTTCAACGCCATCGGCGCATTGATGCAGGACCGGTTCCGAGATCGCAACCACCCCATAGCGCTCGCCGTCGGCACCGTCGTCGCGGTAGCCTGGGGGGTGGTTGTCGCCGGGATCTGTGGCACGTACCTGCTCTCTGCTCCATTCCTGGTCAAAGTCATCGGGGTGGCGATCGCCGTCTTCCCACCGGCCATGGCACTCGGCGCCTGGTATCCCTTCGGGGTGCATGCGCTGGTCTCCTCCGGCAAGGAGTCAGCCGTCCCCATCACGTACGCCCTATCCACGCTTTCGTCCGTGCTGGGCTCCGTTTTCGCAATGACGGCGATCATCAACCTCGGCTTCTCCACCGTTATCGGGCTCGGGGCGGTGGGATACGCCGTCGCCGGCGGCATTGCGTGGGCCTCCAGGCGTTAATTCCACCCCGAGCGACAGGGGATTGAACGGTGACTTTCGCAGGAGGGACGTGAAGACCTCGGCAAAGGCCTCGACCGAGTCGGGCGTGTTGCCGCCGCACGGGATCTCAAAGGCGTTCTGCTCGGTGGTCACGACGAGAAAGCGCCCCTCTTCCGACTCTTTCAACGCGACGCGTCGAATGTTCTGGAGGTTGAAGTCGCGCCGATTGACCCCATCGAGATTCGGCAGCTGCACGTAATCTCCCATCACGTCGAGGCGCTTTCGAGTCACCCGACCTCGCCATGGGTTCTCGCCGTTGATGCCGCTGGAGCCGACCAGCAAGGCGACGACAAACCAAGCCATGGCGGCGAGCAGGATCGTTTGTCCGGCGGGCGCGACAACGACACCGACCAGGGCAATGGCGCCGATGACGAGTGCGACCCAGAAGGAGTTCTTCGCTCGGACCGGACCGACGAACTCGGCCGAGAGCGTGCGACCGCTGGCCTCGTAGACCAGGTCGATGTCGGCGTTCACGTAGTCGAGAGTCTCCGCGTCGACGTCTTCGCCCAGGTGATCTCTTCCCTCGCCCATCCACAATCCCCGTACATCGGAGTATCGATTTGCCCGATGCCTGACAAATGAGTGGATGGCACGGGTATATAAGGTGTCCGACTCGACTGAATGGAGATTCAGCATGCCGAAGCGCAAGCGTCCCCAGTTCACCCGCCGCACCGCCCTCAAAGGGGTCGGGGCCGCCGCCTTCCTCGCCGCCTGCAACAACGACAAGGGCGAGGACACCGACGTCGTCCCCCTCGAGGACTTCGACCTCCTCCGGGAGCGCATTGACACGGTCGTCATCCTGATGATGGAAAACCGCTCTTTCGACCACTATTTTGGCGCTCTGACCCTCGAGGAGGGACGCACAGATGTCGACGGCCTCACGGCCGAGATGAGCAATCCCCATCCCGATGGGTACGACGTCTTCGCGACGCGATCCGAGGTGAACTGCCTCGAGGATCCCCCGCACGGATGGGACTCGAGCCACGTTCAGTTCAACAACGGCGCGAACGACGGCTTCGTGACGGAGTTCTACGGCCGAACCGCCGAGCTCGCCCACGAGGCCATGGCCTACCTCGACCGCGAGCAGCTCTCGGCGTTCTACACCCTCGCCGACGAGTTCACCCTCTGTGACCAGTGGTTCTCGAGTCTGATGACATCGACGCAGCCGAACCGCTTCTACTTCCACTGCGCCCAGAACGGCGGGGTCGACAACAACGATATCCCCATTGGCGAGGACTATCCCAGCATCTACACGGTCATGGACGACGCCGGGCACAGCTGGGGCTGCTACTACGCCAACGTTCCGGGCATCGTCTTGATCCCGGATCGGGTCGTCGCCGACCACCAGATCCAGTTCATCGACGAGTTCTTTATCGACGCCGCGGCTGGAGATCTGCCCAACCTGGTCTTCATCGAGCCCGCCTATGGCAGAAATGACGACCATCCCCCTGCACATCCGACGGCGGGACAGATCTTCTGCGCCCAGATCTACGACGCCCTGGCCAGCAGTCCGCAGTGGGAGCGCATCGCCTTCTTCATCACCTACGACGAGCACGGCGGCTTCCACGACCACGTGCCGCCGCCCAAGGCCCCAGATGCCCACGCCGACCAGGGCTTCGACCAGCTGGGTTTCCGGGTCCCCGGACTGGTGATCGGGCCGTGGGCCAAGAAGGGCCACGTCAGCCACACCGTCTACGACCACACGTCGATGCTGGCGTTCATCGAACATCTCTTTCAGGTCGACCCCATGAGCGAGCGAGATGCGGCTGCGGACCCGATGCGAGACTGCTTCGACTGGGACGCACTGGCTGCAAACACCCCTCACGAGCCTATTATGCTCGACCCCATCGAAGCGAGTGAAGAGGAACTGTACACCGAGGAGTGCGTCACCAACGGCGACGACCTGCGCTCGAAGACCGGCCAAGACGAGCTCGAGGCCTACGTCAAAGAGCACTTCGCCGGCACCCGGATCGACCGGATCGACGACACCGACGAGACCTATGAACGCCTGCTCGCGATGGCCGAGGAGCGCGGGATCCTGATCCGGAAAAAGAACCGTCAAGCCGGGAACTAGGAAGGTCCGCCCGCGTCCGAAGGGGCATGCGCCTCGAGGTCTTCCACACTGATCCAAACGACCTCATGGAGTGCTTCGATCTGCCTCCGGGTACGGGCATCTCGCTCGAGCACTACCCAGTGACCTGGGACGGCACCCACTGGATCGGTCCCGACGGGGAGATCGGAACCGATCCGCAGTTCCTGGAGCGGTTTGGCCACATCTTCCGCCTGCGCCTCGCCAAGCCGATGTCTCGGATCGAGAAGTCCTACGAGATGCCGCTGTGGGTGCCCCTCGGGATCGTGCTCTACGCCCTGGTCGCGGCCTGGCTCATCGCGACGCCGCCGTGGCCGGAGCTGGAACTGATTGAGATCCGCGACACCTCGTGTGGCTTCTTGATCGAGAGGCCTACACCAAAGCCGAAGCCACCCCAGTCGTACGAGCCCCTCGAGGTGGCGGCGAACGAGCCGCGAGCACCCATGCCGGGGTATCTCCCTGAGAGGCCGATAGTGGGCGTTGTGACGACCGTCGACCTCGAATGGGGACACCCGCTGGCACTCCAGGTCGACGCTGCGGTGAAGGCGAGACAGGACGAGCTGGCGCTGTGCTTCCGGTCCTCGGGAGCCGCCGGCGTTCGGAGAGCGGGAACCCTGTTCGTGGACGCGACGGTGTTGCTGAATGGCTCGATGAGCGACGTGCGCGTCACCCATGACGACTATGGAGTCGATGCCCTGTCGACCTGCGTCGGCGATGTATTCGCGGAGGTTCAGGTGCCCGGCCCGCCCGACGAGGTGGCGATCCACTACCCGGTTCGGTTCTCCATCCCGACCTAGTCCTCGGCGGGATCCTGGTTGTAGTACCGCACCATCACCTCGTAGACATCGGGCCACTTCTTGCGCAGGCGATGGGGTCGCTCGAAGAACTCCTCGGTCGCGACCGCGAAGAATTCGGCCGGATTTGTGGCTCCGTAGGCGCGGATTACCGAGTGGCGCTTCTTGGCCACGTCCTCCGACAACTCCGAAAAGGCATCGCCGAGAACCCGGGCCCACGGCCCATACAGGTCCGCTTGGAGAACGGGGGCACCGTCCGCGGCGCCGGACCGTTGGTCGAGCTGATGGGCGAACTCGTGGAGCACGACATTGCGCCCATCGTGGGGCTTCTTGGCGCCCTCTTTGGAATCTCGCCAGGACAGGACGACGTACCCGCGGCGGCTGGACTCCCCGAGGCGATGGGAGTGTCCGCTTCGGTAGCTGCGCGGATAGACTCGGATCACATCGAGGCCTGGATACGGAATATCCACTTCCAACCCCAACAAGAGCATGCAGGCCTGGCCGGCGATGGTGATGCGGATCTCGTCGGTGATGTCCAGGCCGCCAAGGCCCTCGAACGTCTTGCCGTCGGCGAAGACCTGAATGAGGCCCTCGAGGTGCGCGTGCTTTTGCGGGTCCAGGCGGGCGACCGGAGGCACATTGCGGTGCAGCAGCCTGCGCATCTCATCGGGCAGCGGTGTGCTGCGGAGCTTGTTCCGGCGGGCGACGGCCCATGGCAACCAGGAGAACACGCTGGGAGTCTACAGATGATGTAGGCTCACCACTACGTTGGAGGCCGGACGCGCGCATGCTCTGGAGACTGGACGGTGTGCACTTCGCCCGACCGCTCTCGGCGTGGCTCCAAGCGGTCTTCCCCGAGCCATTCGAGCTGGGGTTCACCAGTAGCTTTGCGGCCTATGGCATGCTCAACCACGGGAAGCGGATCCGGACGGTGAACGGGTTTCCGTATATGCAGACCGCGCCCCTCGAGGCCCTGGCGGAGCCCGTCGACCGCGTGACCTTCGACGCCCTGGCCGCCCAAGGAGAGGTCGCCATCCGTCTGGAGCGCGCGCGCCGGACTTTTGACGACCAGCGCTGGCGACGCGACATCACCGCGTTCCACGATGTTGGAAAGCCCAGGCGAATTGCCGCCAACAGGCAGATTCAGTCCATCGACCTCGCGCACCTGGACGACGACGCGCTCCTCTCTCACCTGAAGACCTGCACGGCCGAGGTGACGGACGCCCTGCTCCTGCACCACTCCCTGCATCCCGCCTGCATGCTGCCCATCGGGGACTTCATCGCCCACGTCGTCGACTGGACCGGTCGGCCACCGAGCCAGTGCCTCCGCCTGCTCACCGGCTCCTCCCCGATGTCTACCGAGGCGGCAGATCTGCCTCGGGCCGTCGCCGCAGCCGATTCCAAGGAGGAGGAGGAGGTCCGGCGACGCGAGATGTGGGAGGTCCTGGGCCCCAGGCTTCTGTACGGCTGTGACCCAGCTGATCCCTGCGTATTCGAGCGACCCGAGATCCTGGAGGCGTCCATCGCGGCTGCGGAGCCGGGGCCAGCACGCGCCGCGGATCCAATTCTGGAGGCTGTTCGCGGCGAGTGCCCTCCGGCATTCGAGGCGTTGCTGATCGAGGCGCAGGCCGCCTACAGAGTT
>Ga0315336_1007387_pt1 | contig 10562 bp, 13 predicted proteins | sample ASW5metaG_FD_204512 | JGI IMG/M metagenome (GOLD analysis project Ga0315336, IMG submission 204512) | Ammonia-oxidizing marine archaeal communities from Monterey Bay, California, United States - ASW #5 | ecosystem: Environmental > Aquatic > Marine > Intertidal zone | place: USA: California... | reverse complement strand
TGGGTCTTCGTCAGTTTTTTGGCATCCGGATACCGCTGAAAAAAAGCTTCATCTCCATTCACACGAATCCAATGAGTTCCGCTTTCCAGACCGTCGAACTCGTATTCCCCATTTTCATTCGAGCGTACATCCAACCACGGGCTCACACCACCGGGCCGCAAGATGATTTTCGCATTCTCGATGCCTTTCCCGGTGTCCGCTTCGTAAATTCGGCCGGAAATACGTGATACCACAGGCTGGACTGCCGCCACGGTTGCAACAGCAGGATCAATTGGGTCGGGAGGTTCCGCGGCGCGGTTAGCGGGTTCTACGTTTCCCGACTCATCGTTTACACCGCTGCTCTGTGCGATTGAACTATTCTGACCGTTCGCGGATTCAACGTCACCGGTTTGTGTTCGAGTTATGAATGTTCCCGCCACCAGAATGGCCAGAACGACAAAACCAATTCCCAACTCTTTCCCACCAAGGGAAACACCAAACAGCCCTTTCCAACTTGCGCCGGTTGCTGCACCTTTCCAACCAGGCGTAAACGCGACTACCGCAGATGCAATCCGGCTGGCTCGCTTCTCTTCACTGAGAGAAGCTTGATCATCGGATTCGAGCGAAGCGAGTAATGCTGCACCCAGTTTAAGTCGAATTCGTTGTAACCGTTTACGAACGACATCGTGCGACAAGTCCATGAGTCGAGCTATTTCGCGCGTCTTCATTCCGCTCTGATAATGTAGAAGAACCAGCTCACGATCAGACTCTTGAAGTGCTGAAATCAGCCCGGGCAGCAGGTCTTTCGCCGGATCACTTACGTCCGGCTCATCAATTTCACTTACGCTTTCGGCCTCTGCCTGATAACGATCGTGTTTTTCCGATTCACGCCGTTTCTTATTGTGAAAATTCCGTGCGGCGTTTCGAGCAATGGCCACCACCCATCCCCCGAAACGACGTGGCGACTGCAGTGAATCCAACGACTGCCACGCTTTCAGAAACGCTTCCTGAACCACGTCTTCCGCATCGCTGTGATTCTTTGTGTACGCAATGGCGACCGCCGAAACGGCCGGCATATGGCGTTTGACCAATTCCTCGAACGCCACGGAGTCTTTCGACAACGCACGCCCGACCAATCGACCGTCAATTAAATTTGATGCCATACCCACGTGCTGAATCTCCTCGAGCGACGAATCACTCTGTTGTTTATAATACAGATTCAGAATGGGGTATTTTGTGACATTTTTCCTGAAATAAAAATATCGCTTGTTCACCTATTGCGAACAAGCGATATGAACTATCTGATACGTCTCGGAATCCGGTAATTATTCGGCAATTTCCCTGAAATACATGCCCCCGAAACCAGACCCGCTTTTCGTCGGATAGAAAGTCACATGAGGCATTCCGGCCTTGGTCAAAGTGAATTCCCGCTCAAAGGTTCCGATGCCTTTCGAGATGGGCAGCCCTTGAGACGAATCCACTTCCCCGTTGGTCGCATAGACATGCAATTGCGCGTCGGTCCGGGATTCCAGCGAATACATTCCACGCACGTAGAACGATTCACCCACTTTGAAACCTTTGGCCGTTCCTCGCACTTCGGTAATCATGATGCCATCACCAGGACTAAAATGAGACCAGGAATGCTGATACATCTCTACCGACAGAACATGAGGATACTTCGCTTCAATATCTTTCGTAGCAGCATCGAGCGTAAGGCTGTTGACGCCCACACCTAAAACGACAACAAGGATTGCGGTAACTAAAAACGACTTCTTGAAAGACAAATACTGAGCCATGGTAACTATCCTCCGTATATTGAGAAGCCGCCGCCACTATGGCGACGGCCGTAATCAAAACCGTTATTTGGTAACGTCGGCAACGAGTTTCAGCAACTCGTCGTTCGTGTGCCGCTCCATGTATTTTTTCAGAAATAATTTACCGAGAATTTTCCCGTCGGCGTCGAGAACGTACGTTCCCGGATGAGGCACGCCGGTAAGATCATTCGCGCCAAATTTCTTCCCATCCATCAATTTATTCCGAATACCGAACAGATCAATGACCGTACTGCCATCATCGGAAAGCAAAGGATAGGTAATGGAATTCTTGTCGGAAAATTTTTTCAATATATCGATCGAATCATAACTGATGGCGACTACGTTAATGCCTGCTTTATCCAGGGCTTCTTCATCCTTTTGCAACTGACCCAGCTGCTTCTTGCAGAAAGGTCACCAATTCGCCGAGCGATGAAAGACCAGTACGGTCGTGCCCTCTTTCGCCAGGAGTCCTTTCAAGGATTGATCATTCCCTTCCTGATCTTTCAACGTAAAGTCAGGTACCGTTTCGCCAACGGCCAAACCCGTCATCGTTTCCGGAGCCGCTTCGCCTTGTGCAAACGCAAGCGATGGCACCACGAAACCAACGGCAATCGCGACCAGCGCGAGCCTTCGTCCAATTCGTTTCATATCGACTTCCTTCCATACAGTTATAATTGCATACCACCAGCATAAACCGGCTTTCTATATTAGTCAAGGACTCGATGGTCCTTTTAACTCGATGATATATATATGCTGTTCCGATTTTCCATCGCCAATTGCGCGAAGCACAACGACACCGCCCTTGAACGCATCCCCTTTGTAATCAGGTTTGAAAATGATTCTTCCGGCCGCGACTTCTTCGCTCCAGCCGCCTCCATTGAAAGGGAAGAATTTGGTGCTTTCAAATTTTTTGTCGCCTTCCGGTAGCTCGACGATCACGGCCAAGGTGGTCTCCTCCGTCCACAGCACTTGCCCTCGGAAACCGGACTTGGATTTCGAGGTCGGCACCTGCGGCGCGTACTTCGCGAACATCGTCGCTTCGTAAGCTTTTCTGGATTCCTCGTGTGCCGGAATGGAGATTTCCAATTCCGCGTCCTCCGGTAAACAAACGCCATCGTCGAGACACAACAACCACTGAACGTTCGCCTTGATCGTGAAGGTGGTTCCGTCGGCTAAGTTTTTCGGTATTTGAAACCGGCTGAACAACAATACCTCATCCGTATACCCGAAATACGCTTCATTTAACCCCTCGACGGAAAACTGCCGCGGCACAGGCCATTTTAACTCCCCGGCTTCTATTCCTGAACTGGTTTCCCATTCGACACCAGTGGCCAACCCCGAATCCCCCGGATTGCGCCAGTAAATATGTGCCCGCTCCGGAATATCAAAAAAGACCCCTATCGAAATCGCAGATCCCGCTTCAGCCGTTTCTGCGTCTGAAATCAATTTCGCCTGGACCCGGTTTTCCGCGGTCGCCCCAATCGTGAATAAAAGGATGGGTATCGCGAAAATCGAAATGTATAAAGGGAATCGCTGCACAAATTAGCCTCCGAAGTACAAACACTGGCCGAAGTATATTCTATTTCATGCCCATTTATGTCACGTTTTTCGTAATTTCCACCGGTTGCAGAATGACGTCCCCGTCATTCATCGAACGGAGTTGCTCGTTATTCCCCGCAACGGCTCGGCAGATTTTTTTCGTTGTAAATCCCAAGTTTCTTTCGGAATGCGCGAATTCAATCCTCGCTTGGGCTCGCCTTTCTCAAACAGAATAACGAAATCTTCCGTATCTTCCTGAAAAACACCTGTAAGATTTCGGTTCCGTACAGGATCCACGCTCCCGTTTTTTTCTGAGAGGTGGTAGCCGGGAATTCGAATGATGACGTCATATTTACCGGGTAGAATGTGTTTCAGTGAAAAAACGCCATCACTGCCGAGAACGAAAAAGAATGCGTCCCACATATCGTCGCGACTGAGCATCAACTGCGTTTTCTCTGGTATCGGACTTCCATCCTCGAGAATCACGCGGCCCGAAATTGTAAGGCCCGGTTCCAAAGGCAGCGTCCCTGCGTCAGCCGAACCGTCGTCCTGGCCAGCTTTAATGCGGACAACAGGGGAGGCCCCCAAATGTTTGACCGTTTCCCGCTTGGCATAGACGTAATAATCCTGATTGGCCGGGCGATTTTCAAAATTGAAAAACCCCTGCCGGTCTGTACCGATGGTCACCTCATTTACGAATTGCCCCGATCGGCTTACCGAAACAATGCCCATCACGGCATTGGCCACGGGTTTCCCCTCGTTCATGAGGCGCCCGGTAACGCTGCTCCCAAAATTCAATTTCAATGTATGGTCGGTTTCACCGGCATAGACGTTTGAGAATTTCTTTGGAGCCAACCCTCGCGCCAACACTTTCACATCGAACCGTCGATTCCGCATTTTTGATGTCATCACGAACTCGCCCTTCCGATTCGTCACAGCGAACGGATCCGTATCTTCGGCGCTGTATTCCAATTCAATCGTGGCGCCCACAACCGGTTGTCCAAACGGACCCACCACACGCCCTTTGAGCATGTTTTCCACACCCAAACGCTCGTCCGGAAGTTCTTTCAACACCGTTTTGACCGGCCCCGCTGATGGATCCGTTTTGATCAAAAAATCAGGTAAATATCCTTCAGCGACTACCAGGACTTTAAACAGCAGCGTCGAATCCAAAGACGGCAACAAAAATTTCCCTTTTTTATCGGTGTTCGTTTTCCTCCCGCAGTCCGCGTAACACGAAGGGCAGAACGGACTCGTCCCCACCTTCACACCTGCCGTGTAGATGAGGATTGTCGCATCTTCGATGGGCTTGTCGTTGGAATCGACGATGGTTCCCGTTAGGTCTGAACCGCCAGCGAATGACAACGGAGTGAATACTACGAAGATCGTAACTACAGCAAATGCTCTCATGGCCCTCACCTCTTTGGTTCCGAAGAATCTAGCGGGTCCTCGATTTCGTCACTTAGAACCCGAACCTGGTCGGGCCGTAGCTCGATATCAGTCTCCAAGGTTCGTGTGCCCGGTCTCTCCGGCTCTCTCTGAATCTGCTGACGTGATTTTCGCAGCCCCGAGAGGAGCAAGAACGGAACCGAACATAGAAGTACCGCACCTATGACGGCGGCCGTAACCCCGAACAAGAGAAGTAAAGGCAGCCCCAACAAAAACGCCGACAACCCCGAAAACCGAAACACCTTTACATTGCTTCGTTCACGATTCGACCCCTCGACTCGTACCTTCGCTTTTTCATGATCGTCGGTGATCGACATGGGGTATGGTCCAGTTTTTAGGATTACAACACGACTTCAGTATAGAAATCGAGACGCGCCAGATCAAAGGTGTGGTAGAAAGAAAAATTAGGCCATCCCGAGCGGGTCGTTCGACTGGCCAGCCCTAAAACGCGCACGCAAGGAATTCCACGAATGGTAGACACCGACCGCGATTCCGCCAAGGACACTTAGACCAACTAAAAGCATAACTAGGGCAATGGGGCTATTTCCTGACCTGACCCACGACAATGCCCAGATTCCGGATGTATTGAAAAATCTTCCATCCAACAGGGGAGCTGTATTCAATCCGGTCTCAAGTGCACCGCCGAATGTTAAGGACAGGGTCGGAAGAAAACTTGCTAATGAGAGATAGATTGCCCAAGCTGCCATGGCGTTCCATGAGTTCCCAGCACTTCGCGGTTCCGAGTCACACCACCAAATCCAGGACATGCAATACAGCACAAACATTCCGGCAAAAAATATCGCGAATGCAACTTCAAGCGATTGAGGAAGGAAATCGATCGAACCGGACCAAATCTGTGGAAACGATGGGACCGCCATATTGACGAACAGGAGCAACATAATCGCCGACCCCATCTTTGGGCCCGACCAACGGTAATACCAGGGACGATCCCCTTGACGCAACTGACGCTTCCATCGACGAAAGACTAGCCATGGACTCAAAGATATTAAACCAACAGCGCACATTATGCCGGCCAATGAAATATATTCGTTCAAGATCGAAGTGTGAGCGATTGGTTGTGCATCCCCTATGATCGGAAATCCGATCGCTATTTGGTAAACATAAACTCCGATGGAAATTAGATTCAACACTAAAAAGCCGACCGAAAAACAAAACATCGAACCGATCGCGGCGGCCACGTATCGCCTTGCTTGCGTAATCCTTACTTCTCTCGCATGGACATCCAGGAACATCGATTTAACGAGTTTGGCGTCGCCGAAATGTTTGCGCACGAGAAAGAGCGCGTCTTTTTTACTCGGCTTCGCCTCTCCCACCAGAATGGCTTGAATTCGATCCCCCACCAACGCGTAAAGCAATTCCTCCGTCGCACGATTCGTGGCGTCTTCGTCCGACGATAACTCGTAATACAGCAAAAGGCCACCTTCAAATTCAGCCGATGGCGTCTTCGTACGGCACAGGGCCAACGCGTCCGCCGAAGTAATGCTGATTTTGCCGTTCAAATACCCAAGCAATTTGTCTTCGATGTGCCCGAACAATTCCTCCTGAATTTCTTCATCGAGGTTGTGAGCAACGGTAATCGACGCGCAAAGTTCTTTCGCTTCACGCTCGAGATCAGGGTTTAACGATTCAATATTCATCAGACTCATTTACTGCGTACTCGGAGTTTTATTGACTCGACCGGCAAAAATACGATTCAGGACATAACTCGAAAGCCAATATGCGATGACCGTAGTCAATCCAAACGGCACGATCGATACAAACAACATAACGAGGTTCCATCCCTGCCAAACAATCGTAAATGAAGAAAGAGCCCAATATACATCGGCATGTGAGAACTGACCACCAATTGCGAATGGCTCCAACGCCGAAACGCTGCCGAAACGAAAATGCCAATGCGGCAATACCGTAATCGTGGCGAAGAATAAGGTCCAGGCGGAGCCGGATACTAGAATACTTTTAAATGTTCTCGGAGCATTGTCACACCACCAAATCCATGAAGCGCATTGGACCAACACGAGACCCTGCGCGATCAAAGTTATGTACTTCAACGACATTAGCGTATCCGCAAACGGTAACGCGCTTGGCACGTAGGGTATTAAAACCTTCAAACCGACGAGCGCCAGAACCATCACCCACATCGACGAGGCGCGCCACCGATAGAACCACGGATGCACCCCTGCCTTCATCGCCTTTTTCCAACGAACGAAAAGAGCCAGAGGCACCAGGCACACCACCACATTCCAACTCATGTAAAGGACGAGCGCCAACAACGGATCAATTGCCACGTCGGAAGCGTTCAGCAACGAACCCGACGTAGTTAGTGCTTGTATTTCATCAACCGTCATCGCTTGCGCGTGCAGATACGTGAATAATAACCAAGCGAAACCTGTACCCAATGTACTCAGAAATGTGCAACACATCGTGATAATTGCGGCCGCGCCTAAGCGACGTCCCAAGCTTAGCGATACCTCCGCGACGTGGACATCTTGGAATAACGATTTGATTAAGGCTGTATCGCCGAAATGATTTTTTGCCAACAGGAACGCGTCATCAATCGTGACGGGAATTTTTCCGTCAAGATACCCAATCAACTTGTCTTCCACATGCCCGAGTAATTCTTCCTGGATTTCTTCGTCCAATTCATGGGCCACCGAAATCTCGCGGCAAAGTTCCTTCGCCTTCTTCTCGACATCGGGGTTCAACGTTTCTTTATCCATTGGGTTCCTCCACCATCGAACGTATGATGGAGTGGAAACCGTCCCACTGTTTCGCTCCGTCCGCCAACTTATCACGGCCTTCCGCGGTGATGTAGTAATACTTTCGTCGACGACCGGTATCAGCCTGTTGCCATTGCGTACGGACCAATCCTTCCTTCTCCAGCTTGTGGAGAATCGGATACACGGTCCCCTCCTGCCAAACGAACAGTCCGTCGGCTTCGTCATTGATTGCGTTGATCAACGCATATCCGTAGGTGGCCTCACGGGCCAATGCGCCCAATATCAATAATCGGGTGCTGGCCCCAATCAGTTCTTTGTTTGGCTTCATTCTCAACTCCTGAAATCCACCTTACCAAGAACTTCTTGGTATGTCAATCCCACACTTTCGTTGATAATTTGGAGGAAAACACCACAACAATGAGCAGCGCACGTCTTTTATTCGTAAATGCACAACTAGAAATTTTGCGGTGTTTCCATGGTTTTCAATATATCCTCCTCAACGAAACTAATAGTTCCCGGCCAAATCTTCACGCACGTCCCTGTTTTTTCTTGTCGGATTCGGCATTTTAGCTTACGCTTAATATAGGTTTTTCATATCGCGTCCATTTGGGTGCGATGAACGGGAGCCATCGAATGCCGCCAGAAGGCGTACAACTAAAAATTTGGCTCAGCGATGATGAGCGTATCGTGTACTACGATTATGACGGACCGTACGTTGAGAGTTACTCACGACACGTGTTGGAAAAATTGCGTCGAGAAGCCATGGAATCCGATACGCCCGAGAAGGTTTTGGTAACCGTGTTCGACGTACGCGACGTCGATTTCTCAACCTTGACTGCCGATGAATGGCGGGAAAGTGTCGGTTGGTTCGCCGAGCAACGCAGAAACGCCGATGATGATCGACCGGTTATATTCGTAACGAATAAAGGGTTCAATTTCGGAATGGTCCGAATGCGCTCTCTGCTGGATACCGCACTCGAATCGCACATTGTGAAAACAATGCATGAGGCCAACACTCTAGCGAACGAACTCATGTCCGCGCCCCGCAATTTGGTTAGCGACGAAACCTGATCGAATTTTGCACCATGAAATTAATCAGGAATCTGTCGCGACTCCATCAATTCTGCCACGGCACGACCTTGAGATGAACCGTTTTCTTTCAGTCGCTCAATCACCAATTGCCTATCTTCTTCCGAACGGTTTTGATTGAGTTTGAATTTACCTTGAATCGTTTCAACGGAAATCTCGAATCCGACAATCGCTTTGAGACGGTCGAAGTGGCTTTGTTCCGTAAACTCAGGCACCCACGGGTCGGAGCTACCATCTTCAAATTGTCTGGTCATTCGGGTTAGCAAATCGAGCGCCTCATCATCCGAATCGATCATCCGGACCGTGCCTCGAACCTGCACCGTCGTATAATTCCATGTCGGAACTCCCGGTGCATTGTACCAACCGGGCGAGATATACGTGTGTGGCCCCTGAAACATTGCCAGAACCGTTTGGTTTGATTCGAAGTGTCGCCATTGAGGATTGGCTTTCGCCATATGCGCCGACAGTATGGATTGCCCCGAGTCGTCCTTCGATGCCAAAAACGGGAGTTGGGTCACGTAGGGCGAACCATCCTCAACCGTGATGAGAGAGCCGAAGGGGTATTGGGTAATAAAACCTTCCAATTGACATAAGTCCGATTCTCGAAAAAACTTGGGAATGTACATCAATGCTTTCCTTTGTGGTGTCAGAGTTTGATTATATCCTTGCCATTCTTATGCACATCTTGCGCATCGATATTTGGAATGATCAATTTCTTTCGTATACAGTACCATCTTCATGCTATCCACATTTCGCCTTCAAAAAGGAATCCAATCATGAGTGATGTAAATTTTGATTTGTCCGGAAAAGTCGCCGTTATCACGGGCGGAAGTCGCGGGCTCGGTGTCGAGATGGCCGCCGCGTACGCGAACGCCGGAGCCAATGTCGTCATCGCCAGCCGAAAAGCCGAAGCTTGTGAAAAGGCTGCCGCGGACATTCAATCGACAACCGGCCAGGAATGCATTGGCGTCGGATTCCACGCGGGAAAGTGGGACGACTGCGACGTTCTCGCCCAAGCCGCCTACGACAAATTTGGAAAGGTCGACATCCTCGTCAACAACGCCGGTATGTCGCCCCTTTACAACTCCCTCGGCGAAATCACCGAAGAGCTATACGACAAAGTGATCAACGTCAACTTGCGCGGACCCTTTCGCCTTTCGACCATCATTGGTGAACGCATGGTGAAGGAAGACGGTGGCTCCATTATCAACGTGAGCAGCACCTCATCCCTACAGCCGAGCAAAAACGAAATCCCCTACGGCACTGCCAAAGCTGGCGTCAACAATCTCACCATTGGTCTGTCCCGCGTCTTCGCGCCGAAAGTTCGCGTCAACTGCATCATGCCCGGCCCGTTCCTTACCGACATCAGTAAAGCCTGGGATATGGAAGCCTTCGAGAAACGAGCCAAAACCAGCATTCCCCTCCAACGCGGAGGTCTCCCCCATGAAGTGGTCGGTGCCGCCTTGTACTTGGCCAGCGATGCTTCCAGCTACACAACCGGTGCCGTGATCAAGATTGACGGAGGATCGGCTTTCGCATCGGCCTAAGGTTCAATAAATGTGCGCGAACCTGCGATCCATTCGATGCCCAAACACTTCGATGCGAATTTGAACAGACGGATCCTTTGCCCGTCGTGCCAATAGATTTGTAACCATCGATTGATTCAATTCAGACCGTTGATCTTCCAAGTGAACAACGGACGCCAATGCCGAACTTCTCACCGCAACGTCGGGATGATGGTCGGCCGTCCACGCTAGCAGCTCAACCGTCTCGTTATCTTGTCTCGGCATCCAAGCAATAACATTGGGAATATTATTGAACGTCCCTTTCTCGGCCGAATCAACCAATGCTTCATAGAGTGCGCTCTGAATGATTTCGATATCCCCATCTACTCGCCCCCAGAAATCTTGCATGAGTTCATAGATGTCCTCCCGTTTTTCCATTCGATTAGACA
>Ga0315336_1007386_pt1 | contig 10562 bp, 12 predicted proteins | sample ASW5metaG_FD_204512 | JGI IMG/M metagenome (GOLD analysis project Ga0315336, IMG submission 204512) | Ammonia-oxidizing marine archaeal communities from Monterey Bay, California, United States - ASW #5 | ecosystem: Environmental > Aquatic > Marine > Intertidal zone | place: USA: California... | reverse complement strand
CCCTCAGCTTGTGGATAATCTGTTCGCTCGTGTATCGCTTCCTCGTCATTTCCTGCCTCCTTACACACACCCGAATCCTTCGATTCTCTCTCAAGATTCGGATTCGTTTTCAGGGGGCAGGTCAGTTTCTTTGCGAGCTATCCACGTGAGGAGCAAGGTCAGGAATGATGAAGACCGGCTCGGCGGCGCGAAGCTCGATCGAGATCGGCACCATGTCACCGCTTTTCTTATAGACCCGGCTGACGAGCGCCAGTGGCAGGTTCACCCACTGATAGTTTTTGGGGCATCGTCTGCAACTGCACAAAGCCGCTGGAGGTCTTGATCGGGCGCGCCTTGAGATCGAGGCGCGGGGAATCGATATGGGCCGCGGCGATGCTAAAGCCGCCGCGAGAAGGTTCCTCGCCGACGACGAATAGGAAGAGTGCTCGGCCGCGATTGTTGCGGTAAAGATTGGCGCCGGGGCGCAACTCCGACTGGTCGGTGAGTTCGCGGAATCCGTTACTCTCGGCCAAGCGGATGGCCTCCTCGACGAAGGCGACTTCGGTCCGTGCGGCCGAGAGGAAGTCTTTGTAGTCCGCCGCGTAGGAGTGTGCTACGGGCCGGTAGTCGGGCGCCTCGGTCTCGGCCGGGGCTTCCGGCTGCTGAGACCAGCCAAGCTGTCCGGTCACGAGGATGCCCACACAGAAGAGGCCTACCGAAACGGCGCTGGAGAAGAATGGCACTAGCCGGCTGCGTCTCAACATTTCCAGAAGAATAGCAGGCCACAGCGTAGCAAGGGTCAACGGCTAAGCCGGTATGGATGCCCGCCGGGCCGCGAGCGCCATCTCGGGTCATCTTGGCGAGTCTGCCATAATCGCAGGCCTATGCAAGCATCGCGAATGCGTTGGGCCGTACTGGCCGGTTTGTTTCTGTTTTCGGTGATGACGTATCTTGATCGCGTCGCCATCGGCAACGTGAAGACGGCGATGACCGAGGAACTCGGTCTTTCGAACAGTGAGATGGGCTATGTGTTCAGCGTGTTCATTCTGGCGTACGGCGTGTTCGAGATCCCGGCAGGGTGGCTGGGAGACCGCTTCGGACCGCGGCGCGTGTTGACTCATCTGGTGATGTGGTGGTCGGTGCTGACGGCCCTTACCGGCGTGGTCAGCCAATACTTCTGGTTGCTGGCTGTGCGCGGTGTGTTCGGAGGCTTGCAGGCGGGCGCGTACCCCAACGCAACCTGCGTGATCCGCAGATGGTTTCCCGCCGATGAGCGCGGGCGGGCGCAGGGAGTGGTCTGGATGGCGGCGAGTGTGGGGGGAGCGCTCACGCCGTTCATCGTGCAGCCGATCCTGAGGCACTACGACTGGCGAGCGGTCTTTTACATCTTTAGCGTGCTCGGCGTGATCTGGGCCGTGGCGTGGTGGGCCTGGTTCAGGGATAACCCGGCGGACAAGAAAGGGGTAAATGCCGCGGAGTTGGAACGAATCGGACGGCCCGTCGAGGCCGGAGGGCACGGCAACCTAATGCGATTGATCTACAGCCCGAACATGTGGGCCATCATCGGGATGTATCACATCAGCGTCTACGGCTCGTACTGGTATATCTTTTGGCTGCCAAGTTACCTGGTCGAATCAAAAGGTTTGGAGGACTTCGCCCCCTATGTGGCGATGCCCTTTATCGTGAGCGCGGCGTTCAATTATCTGGGCGGGCACACGGTGGATGTACTCGTCAAGAAGGTGGGATTGAAGGCCGCGCGCCGCAGCGTCGGCTTGAGTTCTGGGATCGTCAGCGCAACGGCGATCCTAATTGCAATCACCGCCGAGGATGTGATGACCACGATGATCCTGCTGACCATAGGCTACTCCGCGATTCAGTTCGCGTTGCCGAATTCCTGGGCCGTCTGCCTGGATGTCGGCCGCGACAACGTAGGGTCGGTCAGCGGGTTGATGAACACGGCGGGGCAGATCGGCGGCGCGATCGCGTCGATCGCCATCGGATACGCGATTGATGCTTGGGGCTGGGACGTTCCCCTCTACGGTGTGGCGGCTTCGTATCTTTTCGGTGCGCTGTTTTGGTTGGGAATTGATCCGAACAAACCGGCCTTGCCTGAGTCTCCAAGTACCTCGTAGCGGTCTGCAAAGAGTGCGAGCGCTTAGGCTTCGGCCGTTGCTGAGTTGAGGACGTCCACCAAACCCTCGCCACTTCGCCAGTGTTCCCTGAACATGTAGAAGCGCTGGGTCTCTTCTCCCGTACCGAGTTCGAGGGCATCTAACAGAAGCCCGCTACGAAAGCCCACGGTGCGGAGTTGATCGAGTGGGATGGTGCGGACAGGGTGGCGAAACCAGCGCCGTGTGACGAAGATGAGTTCGCCTCGGGCGAAGCAGACGTAGCCGATTGAGTTGTGGAGTCCGCTCAATCCGCGAGAGGCGACGGCTTCGATCGCGAGCGGTGGGCTGTCGAGCGACAGCTTGTTGCACAAGATCCCGCAATAGGGTTCCGGTAGGGGAGCCATGAAGGCGGCAAGGCGGGCTTCGAGTCCGGCGGCGGGATCGGATGCCGAGGCGGATTGTTCGCCCATTGACATGGCGCGGTCGTGCTCCGGCGTCTCGCCCATCCAGTGGCGAAAGAGGGACGCCAAGGCTCTCGACTGCACCCTCAGTAGACGATAGATGCCCGGTGAGATTACAAAGAACAGTAGGAGAAAGACACTGACGACGGCGACGGCGGCGAGCGGGTAGTTCAGGACGAACCAGACGCCGAACGGTACGGCCACATCACCGGCAAGGCTCCGGGCTGGAGTTGACAAGCATGCGCGCCGCGGCCTTCGTCGAGTGACCCGTGAAGGCGACTCCGCCGGCCAGTAGCACCACGGACACTTGTACGGTCCGGTCGAGGTCGCCGACCGCCGTGAATGCGAGTAGCGCGGCGCCTAGGGGCCGGATGAAGGTGTGAACCGAATCCCACAGCTAATCGACCCAAGGAATCTTGTCGGCGAAGAACTCGGCAGTGAACGCGGTGGCGGCGATACCGACCACCTACCAATTGCCAAGCACTTCGAGACGCGCGAAGCGACCCCCGAGATCGAGCCAGCCAAGCTTGATGGCAAGGCTCAACGTGAGAACGGTGGCGTAGAGTCGACTCCCCGCCAGCAAGCCCAGGCCCGTGGCCGAGGCGATCAGTGTGAGGTCGTTCATGCCGCCTCAACGCATTCCGGTGATCAGAACAGCGGATGCGAACGCTGTCTCTATTTTACGAACAACAGGGGGGAAAGTTCCGCGGTTGTGGCTAGATGACGCCGCGGCGGCCGCCGCTATCGACGAAACGCGGATCGATAAGCTCGGGCTGGTTCTTATGGAAGAGCCGCCAGCCATCGTAAACCACGCTCCCAATGTAGTAGGCATCGCGGTTAAGACTGTGCTTGTCGGGTAGTTCTTCCTTCGCCGTGGGGTGCTTTAGTTGCGGGTAGAAGAGGAAGTCCATGTAAGTGAACGCCCGAAAGTAACTACCGTCGAAAGCAAGCTCGGAAACGACATCGGGGCACTTGCGCCGCAGCACCAGCGCTGCCTCTTCGGCGGACGGGTCTTCGGCCATTGCGGCCATCGCGGCCTCAATCTCAGACAGCTCATCGTCGAGGGCTTTCTTGCCGTCCGCACTCCAGCGTCGTTTGCGGCGCATCAACGCACTAATGCGAAAGCGCGCGAAGAGTAGAAATATCCCGGCGATAAGAGGTTCGATGCAGCGGAAGAAGAAGCCGGAGCCGGACCAATTACTCACAACCGCCAATCCCCAGTGGAGCAGTATGGCCAACCCGATGGCGGCTAGCACGAATCCGACGACGGGTTTCGCGCCCAAAACGAAACGCTTGCGAAAGCTGCGCAGCGTTTCGGCAAGGTGCTGAAGGGCCGCGCCCGCACGGGCCGCGGCATACACCGATTTGTCCCAATCGTAGTGCGAGTGCGACGGCGGGTAGTACAGAATCAGTAGTTTGTCAGTCGGGATCTCTTTCCCTGAAAAACAACACTTCATTGGGTCTCAGTTGCGGATCCGCTCGGGGCAGCGCCCGAATCGTAAGATAACACAACCGCCCGGTGAAAGGACGGCCACCGAGAGGTCGGATCCTAGTAAAGCGGGACGCCGAACACGACTTCGACGGAGACCGGGTCACCGCGTTGGAATGCCGGATGGAAATCTCAGGACCGCAGGTTCCCCAATATCAATTGATCGGTTTCAGGGTCGGCGCCTCGGATCACGCGTGAGTCGGCGAGATTACCCTCTTCATCGACCTTTGCGTACACGACCACGCTCGCCGGCGCGGTGCTGTTCGGAGGGAGGTTGAGTCGCAACGGCTGGGACGCAAGCACGTGTGGAGGGTCAACGCGCTCAACGCGCCTGATTCGAATCACTCCGGCGGTCTCCTCTAATCGGCGAGTGTCTTGCGGTACGCAATACTGCAAGACCCACTTGCGTGGGGATTCCGGTACATCAATGTAGACGGTGTAGACCGGCGTTCCCGTGAGTACGCCGTTCGCTTCGGGAATTTCGCTGGGGTTGTTCAAGACCAGAATGATACCGTACTGCGACCTTGGTAGCGGTCTCAGACGGCCGTCTCCGTCGGGCTCGCCATCCGGGACTCCTCCTTCTCCCGGACCGGAGCTTTCCTCACCCAGGCCGCGACTGCTCTCGCCAGCGGAGCCGGCGCTCCCATTGGCTGAGCCTCTAAGTTCGATGATCTTGGTGCCGCCTACTCCCGAAATGCGGACCGCCGCCACCAGGTCGGACGAACCGCTTCCCTCAGCGTCGGCTGCTCCGTCCCCGGTTCCGATGCCTCTTGCGCGGAGGCCTCCTCCGATCCGGCCGCTCCGGTCCCGGTGCCCGTTGTCGGGATAGCTGCATCGATCGAACTGACCCGAAGGCCTGGCTGGAGCTGGAGCTGGAGCTGTGTGGCTTGGATGTCGGGTTGTTGCGTGAGCGCGATAAGGCTGTTCTGTCCCAACTCACCGAAACTTGACGGGGGCGCCGCGAGATCGCTCAGCGGGTTCTGGCCGGCGAGCGGAATCACATCCGCCGGAGGCAGCGTCAACCTGGCCTGTTCGAACAGAACCGGTGCATCGGGAATTTGGAGGTCAGCCAAGGAGGACTGTTGATTGGGAGGGCTGACCTGAGGCAAGACGTCCGGCAGAGCCGCACAAAGGGAGCCTCCGCTTCACGTCGTACCGGCTCAAGCACGGCTCCGGTTGTGAGCTTAGGAGGGGCCACGGCCCACAGAACCACGGGCGGCAACTCTACCTTGAAATACGGCGGAAGCTCCGTCAGTGAATCCGGTTGAATGATGATGTCCCGGAGCGCTGAGTTTGTTTTGAATATGTCGGGGAGCAGAATGCGGACCGTGGCTCGTTCTCCCAGGTCCGGCAGTGTTGGTTGAGCCTGAGATGCCGCCGAACCGCTGCCGGCCGGTGTGGGAGCGGCCAAACGCGGTGGCGCGGCGAGGCCCCCTTCCGGAGCACCCAGGGCCGCGGCCTGTTCGCTTTTCTCGTCGGTTTCGGTTTTCAAGCTCGGTTCTTACGCGGTGGTGATCGGGTCCAGCTCAACATCCGCCGCCGCGACGATCGGCGGCAATGGCATCCGATAGTCGAGAGTAATGATCTCGTAGCGCGGGACGGTAATAGGCGGAATGTCATACGACAAAATCTAAATGGAAGGTACGACCGCCACAACCATTAGATAAAGAAATAGCGAACCGATGAAGCTTAAACCGTGCGACATGGAAGTCGGCGCGGCGGTCGAGAAGACGGGCTCCACGGCTAGCCTCCCCGAGAGAGGCAACTCGGCATCAGGAGTGCCGGAACGCGTGCGGGCCAATAGGTAGGTGGCGAGGAAGAGAAGCAGCGCCGAAGCAAGCCCTAGGCCCACTTCGCTTGTGGGGATTTGCGGCAACTCACCCATGTTGTCAGTTTGATCGGGGCGGGAACGCGTGTTCTAGTCTACGCGTAGCGCCCCCTAAAGTCATCGGGTCGGAACCTTAGGCGTCATAAGGTTTACACCCTAGGGGATTTCCGGGGATCATCGCGAGGACTCTTCTATAGAACAGGAGGGAGCGAAGAGGGTGTGTGGCCAGGACGCGCCGCTTTTTGCCTGCCCGAGCAATCTTTGCTGCTGCCGCCTGACTTGCGCGACTGGCTCCCCCGACGATCACCTCGCCTACTTCGTCAGCGCGCTTGTCGACGAACTGGACCTGGGGGCGATCGAACGGGGCTACGAAGTTTTCTCTTCGAACCAGCCCGGACGCCCGCTGCAGCGCAGGCAACGCACTTCGCCGAAAATCTTGTCCCAGTCACCGTCTTGCGCGGCGTAGTCGATTAGGCACCGTAATGCCTTGCCGGCATCCGCGAGGTTGTATTTCTCAGCCGCCGCATTCAGCATGCGAACCGCGTCCGCCTGGAGTTCCATCGAAGCGCTTTCTTTCAGTCCAGCCATTCGTGTTCTGCCCCCCTGATCGATGAACCGGTATCCCCGATTCTGATTTCACGTTCGAGCCTATCATCTTCGTTCCGCGGGAGCGGGCTGCTAGCGTTTCACGTTCACGCCAAGGCCCGGCCCCTCGGGCAACACAGCACAGCCCTCCTTATATCGAATGCCCTCGACGGCGATCGAACGCTCGTGATACACGGGACCGATGATGTCGTGGTTCACCGCCGTTGATAGGTTGGGGATCGCCGAAGCCGTGTGCAGCATCGCAGCCGTTGCCAGATCCCACTCAAGGTTGCTGCCGATCACACATTCCAGCCCCGCGGCATCAGCGATCTGGGCAATCTGCAGCGATCGAAGAACCCCGGCATTCTTGCCCGGATAGATGCTGATGATGTCGCATGCCTCGGTCCGTACGGCTTCGATCGCATGATGCGCGGTAAAGACGCCCTCGTCGAGCATGATCGGAATCGACGTGCGCTTACGAATGCGCGCGGTCGCGCGAAACTCAGCGCGCGGCAAGGGCTGCTCAAGAAAGTTCACACCGAGCCGTTCCAGGTGCGGTAGAGCTTCGATCGTCTGACGCTCGTTCCAGCCGCCGTTCGCGTCGGCGCCGATCGGAAAGCTCTCGCCCATCGCGGACCGGATGGCGGCGACACGTTTGACATCCGCTTCGACATCGATGCCGACTTTCACCTTGACGGCCCGGAAACCTTTCTCGGCCATCGACTTTGCCACGTTCGCGGCGGCCGCGGGGCTGAACGCGCCGATCGAGAACTTTAACGGAATCGCTCCCGGTCGCCTCGCCCCGCCCAGCAACGCTACGGCCGGGACATCGAGCGATTTGCCGACAAGGTCAAGCAGCGCCATCTCGATCGCCGCCTTCGCGAACGGATTGTCGATCAACGCCTTGTCCATCGCTGCCGCCGCGGCGGCCACGTCTCGCGGGTCGCGTCCGATGATGACCGGAGCAAGCACTTTGTTGATCGCGGCGATCGCGCCGTCCTGTGTCTCACCGCTCCACAGGTGCATGACGGTGGCCTCGCCGAACCCGATATTCCCGGCGTCGTCGCGAACGGTAACGATGACGTACGGCGAAACGCGGTGCGCCCCGAGTGAGCTGACAATGCTCAACTCAGGCTTGACGCCGATGGAGACGGGTTGTGTTTCGATGGCTGTAATCTTCATACGGCGTTATCGGAAGCGAATCTTTGCAAGGTAGATGCTTGTCTTGGCCTCATGGGACGAGTAATAGCTCACCCAAAGAAAATCGTCGTGCCAGACCATTCCCGGGTAGCTTGTATCGCCGCCGCTGGGTAGCGTCAAGACGGGCTGATAACTCTCCGGCGTCATTCGCGCGAGAACGGTGTTCCGAGTGCCGTCATCGTTGTAGCGGCGGGCCGATGCCCAAAGTGATCCGTCGGGTAGGCGAACAAAGTTCGGACCGCCGATCTGGTGTTTCATCTTGTGAAAGTCCCACTTCCTGTAGGGCGGCCGGCTGTGACCGATCCAGCCGGGGCGGACAAGTGCGATCATTTCGTCGTCCGGCATGAAGCGAAGAGTTGTCTCGCTGACACCTTCCGCCATGAACTCAGTGATGTAGTTCCACTGCATGCCGTCGACCGTTGAGTAGAGGAAACCGCGTCGCGGGCGGCGTCCCTCGTTGAGCTTCGAAAGGCAATACGCGCGGCCCTTGTGCCATGTGACCCGCCAGAGCCAATGGTCTTCAGCCAGCACCTTCTTGGGCGCTGACCAAGCGCTGCCGTCGGATGAAAAAGAGACACGAGGAGAGCGAGTCAAATACTGCCTGTTCTCGTTAACGATGCCACCCATCACGAGCATCAGCCGGCCCTCGGGCGTGACGGAGAGCTTCGGGTCGCGAAGGTCGATATCCCGTTCCGTCACCAATCCGGCCGATTGCCACTCTCTCGCGTCATCGGATACCAACACCCGCACGACGCCCGTATCGCCGGCGTGACCTACCCCTTCACGGAATGTGCAGTACCAACGATCCCGGAAACGAATCAGATCTGTGAACGAGTTGTATGCGGCGCGGTCCCAGATCTTTTCGACGGAGACGGGTTCCGGTTCCGAGCCGAGAGCGGCGACCGGAGTGGTTTGCAGAAACCCGAGTCCGATGGCGGTACCTTTCGCAAAGTCTCTGCGGGTGATCTGGGTGCTCGCTGTGCCGGCTGCCCCGTGGCATCGGCTAGGGTAAGATGATTCACTTCTAACCATGGCTCAACCTAACAAGAAACCACTCATCGCAATCGGCGGCATCCAACACGAATCGAATTCCTTTAGCGCGGCGCTAACGACGGTCGCCGACTTCGAACGCAACAGCTTGGTTCGAGGAAATCACATTGTAACCACCTGGAGCGAGAGCAAACATGAAGTAGGCGGCTGCTTCACCGCTGCGGCCCAGTTTGGCCTCGATCTCTATCCGACGTTGTTTGCAGTCGCTACGCCGTCAGGCCCGGTGACGGCCGATACATTCGAAACCCTTACCGGCGAACTTGTCGAGCGAATTCGCTCGGCGCCGCCGCTCGACGGAATGTTGCTGGCGTTGCATGGCGCGATGTTCTGCGAGAGCTATCCGCATGGCGACGCGGAGATCGTCCGCCGTGTGCGGGAAGCCCTGCCCGCCAGCTTGCCGCTCGTCGTGATGCACGATTTTCACGCCAACGTCGCGCCTGATTTGGTTGAGCACTGCGACGCGCTGACGATCTACAAGACGAACCCTCATGTCGATCAGCACGAAAGAGGTGTGAAAGCAGCCGAAATCATCGCCCGCACTGTGCGTGGCGAAGTCCGTCCGACACAGGCTATCGAGAAGCCCGACCTGTTCTACAACATCCGCTTCCAGAACACGAGTCTCGAACCGCTCGCGCCGATCACCGAAGAAACCCGGCGCCTCGAACAGGACCCGCGATTCCTCTCGGTCAGCGTCTGCTGCGGTTATCAATACGCGGACGCCCCGGCGATGGGTCCGAGCGTCGTCGTCGTGACGGACAACGATCAGGAGTTGGCGCAGGCCGAAGCGAAGCGGCTTTCCGGCATGCTCTGGGACATTCGCGAGCAGTTGGTGCTCGATGTCCCCGACGCGGCGGAAGCGGTACGGCAGGCGATTGCGGGGGATGAGTTTCCGGTGGTGCTCGTCGAGATGGGAGACAACATCGGGGGCGGTTCGGCGGCCGACAGCACGTTCATCTTGCGCGAGCTGCTGACACAAAAAGCGCAGGGCTGGGCCGAGATCGTTGCCGACCCCGAGGCGGTGCGGGCGGCGGTGAAGGCCGGCGTCGGTGGCGAGTTCGACATGCTGGTCGGCGGCAAGACGGACGACGTGCACGGCGCGCCTGTCCAGCTCCAAGGCAAAGTCAAATGCCTGCACGACGGCAAGTTCGTCGAGAACGAGATTCGCCACGGCGGCTGGAAGTATCAGGATCAAGGGATGACCGCCGTCATTGAAGTCGAGGGCTCGACGCGTGATCTGCCGAATTCGCTCGTGCTGACGACGTTACGCCTGCCGCCTTTCAGCCTGCATCAATTGACGTGTTGCGGTGTCTATCCCAAGCGCCGGAAGATCCTGGTCGTCAAGGCGGCCATTGCCTACCGTGCCGCCTATGGGCCCATCGCCAATCGGATTATCGAAGTCGACACCGGCGGGCTGACAGCGGTGAACCCGGCGCGATTTGAGTACAAGAACGTTCGCCGGCCGCTCTACGGTTTGGATTAGCGTTTTCACCGCTCCCGGTAACGCCCTTCCACCCGAGTAGAAGCTCTACCCCCAATCACACCAGAGTGGCCACCCGAAAGGGTAGTCACGGGCGTTCGAAATCAGATCACGAATCGAATCAATAACTCAGCCGGGTGTTGCCTCGTTAGGGCGCTCGGTTCGGGTTATAAGAGAACCAAGAGATATCACCGGTTACAAGCTTCCTGGTGTCCCACGGCGGCTCGACCACCTAACCGCAACATCTCAACGTTCTACACCGCCCTCAGTCTTTCGCAGCCCCTCTAGGTGACCTGCCCCCACAAGTTGTACCACTTTCTAAGTTAGGACCTGGGCCGTTTTCGGCGGGCGCAGGGGCGGAGCCCCGTAGCTCGCTGAAAAC
>Ga0315336_1007383_pt1 | contig 10569 bp, 9 predicted proteins | sample ASW5metaG_FD_204512 | JGI IMG/M metagenome (GOLD analysis project Ga0315336, IMG submission 204512) | Ammonia-oxidizing marine archaeal communities from Monterey Bay, California, United States - ASW #5 | ecosystem: Environmental > Aquatic > Marine > Intertidal zone | place: USA: California... | reverse complement strand
GAAAATGACGGATATGGATCTCCCTGTCGCGACCGAAGTTCTCGACCCGGTTATTCCGCAATACATGGCCGACCTTATCAGCTGGGCCGCTGTAGGCGCCCGAACGACGGAATCGCAAACCCATCGTGAAATGGTGAGTGGCCTTTCGATGCCGGTCGGATTTAAGAACGGCACAGAAGGCAATTTGCAGATTGCGATTGACGGCATTCTATCCGCGCAGCATTCACACCATTTTCTTGGGATTGACCAGGATGGTCGCACTTCTATAGTCGAAACCCGAGGCAATCAGCATGGTCATGTGATACTCCGTGGCGGACGCGGTGGCCCGAATTATGACGCCGTAAGCGTTGCGCAAACCGCAGAGACCTTGACTGGGGCCGGTCTACCGCCACGTATCATGATCGACTGTAGCCATGCCAACAGCCGGAAACGATTCGAGATGCAATCGGAAGTCTTCCGCGATGTACTACGCCAGCGGAAAGACGGAAACGGGAACATCATTGGGGTCATGCTAGAGAGCAATCTTCACGAAGGAAATCAGCCGATTCCACTGGATTTGAGCGAGTTGAAATACGGCGTTAGCGTGACCGACGGTTGTATCGACTGGCCGTGCACCGAAGGGCTGCTGCGTGAGGCCTACGAACAAATCCAATCCCAAGAAGTCTTCGCCTAAAGCGCCTGAAAATAGAGGGCGATAAGAACCATTTCTTTCTAGCACATCTCACGCTATACTGCTTGTATTGACGGGGCAGTAGCATCGCGAGGAGTAGCTCGGGTGATTATCCAGGCCGGAGACCGCTTGGTTCTGCGGGAGTTTTCGGAAGAAGACTGGGAGGGGCTTCACGCCTACTCAGCCGACGAACGGCTTTGCCTATTCCTCAACTGGGGACCCAATTCCGAAGAAGACTCCCGGCAATTCGTGCAATACGCCGTCGATCAACAAAAAGAAGAACCGCGCAACCATTTCGAGCTGGTGATCGCCAATAAGGAATCGGGCGAAATCGTCGGCAACTGTTGCATTCGCATCACCCATCCACATCACCGGGAAGGCGAGCTGCACGTGATTGTTCGCCGCGCCGATTGGGGCAAAGGCTACGGGTCGGAGGGCATCGCTGCGATGCTCGACTTCGGGTTCCGCGAGTTGTACCTCCACCGGATTTATTCCATGGTCGATCCCGAAGATGTCGCCACGGCGCGCGTCCTGGAAAAGAACGGCCTCAAACGTGAAGGCCATTTCCGCGAACACAAGTGGATTAAAGAAGATTGGCGCGACACGCTCTATTACGCGGTCCTCGATTACGAGTGGGAAAAACTCCGCGAGTACAAAAAGAAAAAAACAGCCTCCACCGAGTCGTAGCGTTACTGAATTCCCACCGCCGCCGACAACGTTGTTCCAATTTCCGCATTAACCACCAAGTCGGCATAACCATCTAGCGGCGTTTCATCGCGGTTGAGGATGACCAACTTTGCACCATTCTGTCTCGCCATCTGCGGAAACCCCGCCGCGGGATATACGACGAGCGACGATCCAATTGCGATGAATAGGTCGCACGCCAACGTGGCTTCTTGCGCACGATCCATCTCGTGTTCCGGCATCGCCTGGCCGAACGAAATCGTCGCCGTCTTGATAATGCCTTCGCACGCATCGCAGATTGGCGGTTCCTCTGCTTCTTGAAACGACGCTAGGACATCGTCCAACTCGAACCGCTTTCCGCAATTTAAGCACGCGCAATAGGTCGCGTTCCCGTGCAACTCAATGATGCATTCATCGGGGATGCCCGACGCTTGATGGAGGCCGTCGACATTTTGCGTGATGAGTCGGTCACTCTTCCCGCGCTTCACCAATTCAGCCAACGCAAGGTGACCCGAGTTCGGCTTGCTCTGCGTAAATACACCGTCGGACCGAATACGACGCCGCCACGATTCGCGGCGCATTTCTTTCGACGCCATAAACTCGCTGAATTCGATGGGCTGATTCTTTTCCCACACGCCGCCGGGGCTTCTGAAATCGGGAATGCCGGACTCGGTGCTTATGCCCGCACCGGTGAACGCGACAATGCGTTCGGCGTTGTTAATGAGTGCTTTTAGATCGTCCATCGCGTGATATCCATTCCTGTGCTTTTTCAGTAGCGTAGTCTGCGCTGGGCAGAGCGGTCAATCCCCAGTTTCCGGAATCGTCTTGTGCTACGATACGGAAACACCGCATCCAATTCTCACCGAACGAGGACAATACGAATGCGCTTGATTCGGAACGATTTGCTCATTTTGTGTTGTATGACCGCGACCATGGCTAGCGTGTCCGCGGCTGACAATTGGACTCGCTTTCGCGGTCCCAACGGTAGCGGCGCTGCGGAAGAAACGTCCGTTCCCGCGAAATGGACGGACGACGACTACGCATGGAAAGTACAACTCCCCGGTACGGGCCATTCGTCCCCGGTCGTTTGGGGCGACCACGTGTACGTCACGACGGCGAGCGAAAAAGGGGATGTGTTTTCGCTTTTGGCGTATGGCGCGGCCGATGGCGAGTTGCTTTGGAAACAGGGCCAGTCTTTAGAGTATTTGCGCGTGCATGCGCTCAACTCTCGCGCTTCGAGCACACCGGCGGTCGATCAACATGGTGTGTATACGCTTTGGTTTGGGCCGGACAAATCCCTCTTGGTCGCCGTTGGCCACGATGGCACGGAGCGCTGGAGGAAAGACCTCGGCCCAACCGCCACAATGCACGGCCCAAGTCAGTCACCGATGGTGTACGACGGCATGGTCATTTTGTCTTTCGAACAAGAACTTAACAAGTCGAAACTTCGAAGTTATTGGTACGCACTCGACAGCGAAACCGGGGAAACGGTTTGGCGCCTTGACCGCGACACCTCCCAGAAGGCTTCGAGTTCCGTACCGTGCATTTACCGGACCGCCGATGGGTCGGATCAGATCGTGTTTAGCAGCAATGCGCATGGGCTTACCGCAGTGGACCCGGCAACGGGAGACATTGCCTGGTGCGAACCGACCGCTTTTCCCACGCGTGTGGTGAGTTCGCCTGTCCAAGCAGGGCGCTATCTCGTCGGCACGAATGGCCGTCGCGGCGGTGGACTACGGCTCGTCGCTATTGATCCCAGCGGGGGCACCCCGGTCGTCGTCCATGACATTGAAGAAAAAATTGTGCCCTACGTCTCCACCCCCATTGCGGTGGGGGAACTCCTCTTCTTGTTCCACGATTCGGGTTTGGTCACGTGCATGGAAATCGAATCCGGCAAGGTGCATTGGAGCGAACGGCAAGATGGGAAAATGTTTGGATCACCGGTACTCGTGGGTGACCGGCTCTATTGCATTACGAACAAAGGCGATGTCGTGGTACTCCGCGCTGCAGCAAATTACGAACCGCTTGGGGTGAACGCGCTGGGCGAAGGCAGCCACGCAACGCCTGCGGTCGCGAATGGGCGGATGTTCCTGCGCACGAACACACAATTGATGTGCGTGGCAGGACCAGCCGCTCAGTAACGATTGGCGGTTACGAATTCGTCGAGTAGCCGATCCGTTGGCATTCTTCAGGAGGAGTAAGTTTCTCGATTGAGACTGTCGTACACTGCTTCTTCGATGCTGTCCTGAATGCGTTCTGACAGATCACCTCGCCCGCGCAGTATTTTGCGGGCACCACGTTCGACTTGTTGTTCGCTCGGGAAGAACGACTCTGCCGCGTCGAATGCCAATCCGATTCCCCAACCCAACATCGGGAAGTAGAACCATGACCCGCCAGACACGAGTAAGTCGAGCGCCATTAGGAAAGCGTTTACGATGAGGTACGCGCGCAAGTGGCCGTGCATAAACTGACTTTTTCTACGGCGGCGCCACTGATCGCGCGCTTCTTCGATGTTGCCCAATTCGTCTTGCTCTTCGATTGCAGATTCGAGGCGGCCTGGGTCAATGCCGAGATCCTGCGCCGTTTCCAGCAAATCGGCGTGTGACACTGTGTCCCCGCCTCCGCGCCCGTTCAAGGCGCGCTTCACAATCTTGCTCACCTCATCCGTCGTATATCTTCTTGTCTCATTTTGCATGGTCCACCTCGCAGTTTAGGTGCACCCCCACAACGCGCACTGCCGTTGCCGTCCGCGCTCCACCGCGTCCGGCGTGTCCAGTATACCCGCGAGGCAAAAGGAAATGCACAACCGTGGCGAAAGTGAACTGATCATGCGCCCGGTCGTGCTGTCTGGTAGTATCGTGACTGGGTGCAGCTACGGAGAATGAACATGTCATTTCGAAATATCGCAACATTATTTGTCGGGTTAATGATATGCGCGAGAGCGAGCATCGCCGAAGATCTTCCACTGGTTTTCGAAGAGGATTTCGAGAGTGGCCATGACGGTTGGACGATGACCGACCCGGCTGCGTGGGCGCTTGTGGATAGCGACGGCGGCAAAGCGTTGGCGCTGCAGAAGAGTAGCGACTATGAACCGAAGGTGCGGTCGCCTAAGAGCATCGCGCGAATTGCCGATCTGAACGTCACGGACTTCGTGATCGAAGCTAAGCTAAAACAAACTGGCCGCGAATACGGCCATCGCGATCTCTGCATCTTTTTTGGCTATCAAGACCCGTCGAAGTTTTACTACTGCCACATGGCCACCGAGGCCGACGCTCACGCAAACTCAATTTTCCTAGTCAATAATGAAGCCCGTGTGTCCATCGCCACCGAACGCACCGATGGCACGGACTGGGGCAAGCCTGAGTTCCACACGGTTCGCATCGAACGTGACACCAAGAGCGGCACCATTACCGTCTACTTCGACGACATGAAAAAACCCATCATGAAAGCGGTCGATACGAACTTCACTTGGGGCTCGATTGGCTTTGGTTCGTTTGACGACGTAGGACATTTCGACAACATCAAAATCTGGGGCAAGAAAAAAGATTAACCAAGAGGAATCCGACATTGAATGCAATTCATCGAACTGCCTTTTTTGCTTCAATCATATCTTGTCTGTTCACCCTTCTATCACACGCTGCCACTGTTACCGGTCCGATAACCGAAGGTTCTCAAGGCGGACCTTTTTCGGCACCCGCATTTGATGTCACTGAACACGGATATGTCGTTGAGGAATTTTTCCTTGAGGGGTCGGCACACGCGTACGAGTTCGAAGCGTCCACCTCTCAAACGGAGGACGGTCAATGGTCAACTCAACGCCGCGAAGATACCGCGCCGTTTCTAACACGGATGCTCGTAGTCCGTCCCGCGAGCGCGAAAGAGTTCAACGGTACGGTGATCGTTCATTGGCAGAATGTGACTGCGGGATACGAGTTGGGATCCGTCACGGAAGGAGAGTACTTGCGCGGATATGCTTGGGTTGGCGTGTCGGCGCAGAAGATTGGCATCGACGGATTCCCCGGTCCTGATGCTGCCGGGCTGAAACAATGGGACGGCGACCGGTACGAATCGCTTGTTCATCCTGGAGACGCCTACTCCTACGACATTTTCACACAAGCCGGACGCGCCATTGGTCCGGATCGTCCGACGTCAGGCATCGACCCGATGGGCGGCTTGTCGGTGAAACGGCTCGTGGCCGCTGGGGCATCGCAATCGGCTGGACGTTTACGCACGTACATCAACGGCGTCCACCCCATCGAAAGCGTATTCCACGGATTCATTCCGTACATCGACTTCGGTTCGACGATTCCTTTCGCGAGCGATTTTGGTGAACGGGTTAGAGGTTCTCGACGTTCGACGCTCATTCGTGCAGATCTTGACGCCCCAGTAATCGTCGTCAATTCTGAAACCGAAACGCTCGCGTACATCGGAGCAAGGCAACCGGATTCTAGTACGTTTCGATTTTGGGAAGTGGCGGGTACGTCGCATGTGTCGGTGACGCGTGGCGAAGAACGGTCTGACCTCGAATCACCCAATTGGCTCTCGTTCCAGCCCGTATACATCGCATCGATCAGGCACATGCATCATTGGCTCAAGGACGGCACCGAACCGCCCAAGATGCCCCGAATTGCGATCGATGAAAAATCGATCGAACGGGACGAGCACGGTAACGCCCTAGGCGGAATTCGGCTACCAGACTTCGTCGTCGCGACATCGACTCATGGCGGCATGGGAAAACGCGTCGAAGGCGGAAGCCGGTTCGCGTTTCTCTACGGCTCCGCAGAAGAATTCTCGGACGAGCGGTTGGCTGAACTCTATCCGACTCAGGACGCGTTCCTCGCGAGGTACGATGATGCACTCAAACAATCCGTCGAAGCGGGCATGGTGCTGGCCGAAGATGCGTCCGAGCTTCGCGATGCGGCGAAAGCATGGTCAACGCGATTGAAATAACTGATTTGATAGGACGCTATAGCCCGTAGTCCGCGATTGCGCGACCCTTTGACAGCGTGCGGTTCCGACCGCCATACTATTCCTTTGAATTCCGGCGGCGGTTCCGTCGTCTGGATAGCTATCAACACGTAACCGGCCCGTGCTGCGCCGGAACTCTATTTTGTAGGAGATTCGAACATGTACCGCTTATTTTCCGCTCGATTGGTTGCGAGCTTAATTATGGTCGTTGGATTTGGCGCGTTGGGCGTCCAGGCCGATGAAGAAATCAAAATCGAGTTGCCGGAGCCGTATTACGGCGGTACGCCGCTCGATTATTTTGGGGTCAACCTCGAAGCGCCGACGTACAAGAAGCGCGATCCGCTCATGGCGCCGGCCGGCACCACCAACATTGCAAAAGGCAAGACCGTCACCAGCGGTGCGGACACCACCAACTTCGGCAAACTCGATCAGGTCACCGACGGCCTCAAGAATTACCAGGAAAAATACCTCGTTGAATTGCCCAAAGGGCATCAGTGGATTCAAATCGACCTTGGCGCACCCAGCTCGCTTAGCGCAATTGTCATGTGGCATTTCCACGCGGCAGAACGCGTCTATTTCGATGTTGCGATCAAGATTGCTGACGATGCTGAATTCACGAAGAATGTCCGCGAAATCTATAACAACGATCACGATAACTCTGCTGGCGCCGGCGTCGGTAAAGACAAAGAGTACATCGAAAAGCACGTTGGCAGGCTAATCGACGCCAAGGGCGAAGTGGCGCAATTCGTCCGATTGTACAGCAATGGCAACACGTCGGACGACACCAACCACTACGTTGAAGTTGACGTTTACGGCATCGCGAAGTAGTTCACCCACAAAACCATCCGCTGACGTATAATCCCGCGGGGCGCACTTGAACGCGCCCCGCGTTTTTTGTGCTCATGAATATTGACCGACTTGCCATAGCCGCCGTTCTTACGATTGCCGCACTCGCACTCGCGACGCGGCTGGTCGCGTTGGACGCACGTCCGATGCACGGTGATGAAGCGAACCAAGCCCACAAGACCGGGGTCCTCATCGAGGACGGGGTCTACAAATACGATCCGCACGAACACCACGGCCCGTCGATGTATTACCTCGCCCTCGTCAGCGCTACCGTCCGCGGCGAGTCGGCATTTGCGGATACCAACGACGCCACCTATCGCATCGTTCCCGTCCTCTTCAGCATCATCGCAATTTTGCTGATCCTGCTGATCCGCGATGGCCTCGGTAACGGCGCTATGGTCTGGGCTGCGCTATTCGCCGCGGTGTCACCCGCGACCGTTTTCTACAGCCGATATTTTATTCAGGAAACGCTGCTCGTATGCTTTACGTTCGCGTTGATCGCATTCGGATGGCGGTATGCGCAGAGCCGTCATTGGGGATGGGCCGTTGCAGCCGGCGCATCCGCCGGTCTCATGCACACGACCAAGGAAACGTGCATCATCGCCTTTGCGGCTATGGCTGGCGCCGGGATCGCGACGATGGCGATTGAGCGTTGGCGGCGAGACTCGTCGCCAACAGAACCTGACCTGCCAAGCCCACACGTGCTTCGCAAGAGTTTGAGGAACTTGGCCCTCCCTATTGCGCTGCTCACGGCAGTTGCAGTATCCATTACGCTTTTTTCTTCGTTCTTTACACACCCTCGAGGCGTGATCGATTCCGTTTTCACGTACGCCAGCTACCTCGGCCGTGCCGCGGCGAGTGACGCGCAAGCCGGTGGCGCCGAATGGCATGAACATCCCTGGCACTATTATTTGGCGCTGCTCGGCTACACCAAGAAACCCTTCGGCCCGGTTTGGAGCGAAGGGTTGATTCTGGGATTGGCCGCGATTGGAGCGATCGCATCATTACTCCGGCGCGATGCCGCTCCCCTCGCCCGATTCCTGACCTTCTACACCCTACTCACGATGGCAGCTTATAGCGTCATCCCATACAAGACGCCGTGGAATGCCCTGAGCATGTTGCACGGCTGCACGCTGCTCGCTGGTTTCGGCGCGGCGGCCCTTATTCGAGGAGGCCGCATTTTGCCCGTTCGTGTTGTAATCGCCACGGTCCTGATCGCGGGCACCTGGCAACTTGGTCAACAAGCCTATCGCGCGAACAACGATTTCAACGCCGACCCGAGGAATCCGTACGTCTACGCCCACACCTCCACGTCGGCCGTCCGGGCTGCTGAACGCGTGCAAGAACTCGCCCAGGTCCATGCGGATGGAAAGAAATTATTTGTTCGAGTCGTGCTTCCACAAGGCGACTATTGGCCGTTGCCTTACTATTTGCGCAGTAACGAAAATGTGGGCTACTGGAGTCTGATTCCGGAAGAAGTTGACGCGCCGATCATCATCACGGCCCCGGTATTTCAAGAAACACTTGCGGAACGTTTTCAGGACGACTACGAACTATCTCATTTTAGCCTTCGCCCTGGCGTCATTCTGTTGATGTACGTGGAGAAAAACTTGTGGGATGCTTTTATGGCGGACCGGCAATAGCGATCGCATTCTTAATATGCACCTGGGCGACGCGCCGTACAGCGAGTCGCCCAGTCAGTCCGCAGCCGGTCATTTATGAGACCGGAAGCGCAGCCCGCTCACGGTTGCCCGCGAGCAATAAATCTTTACAACGCTACGAAAACGCTTCCTACAGATTAACCCTTTCGCATCGTTCTCAACCCAGTTGTACCATGAATTTCTCGATTGTGCATCGGCAACGTCGGATGCGCATGGAATTCCGTGAGGGCATAGCGCCTCGCTTCGCGTAACTGCTGGTACCACAGCCGTTTTTGACCGTCCCGACACACAGTGATATCATTGGAGCAATTACAATTTAGTTGAAATCGTTGCATGGCCGATATGGTTTGTGGTTCGTAACCTCAGGCCACTTCAACATATACAAATAGTGTAAGACCGCCCGAATCAGTATTTTACAGGACGTGGGGATATGACACAGACCATTACGATACAGACCGCCGAAAGTCAGGACGAGACGCTGGCCCTCATGCGTGCCAAGCTGGAACGGGTGATGCCGGCAGCGGAAATCGAACTGAAGGCCGATCTCGCGTTTCAAATCAATCAACTCAAACGCGAAATGAACGCCGTAATTTTGGGCCACAACTACATGGAGCCCGCGCTATACTGCTCCGTGCCCGATTATGTGGGTGACTCACTCGAACTTTCCCGCGTTTCAGCGGAGACTGAAGCCGATACGATCGTTTTCTGCGGCGTCCAGTTTATGGCCGAAACCGCGAAAATCCTCAATCCTTCGAAGACCGTTCTGATCCCTTCGCAGAAGGCAGGGTGTTCGTTGGCGGCGGGTATTACCCCAGACGATATTCTCCACCTGCGTGAGCAGTATCCCGATGCCGTTGTTGTGACCTATGTCAACACGTATGCCACAGCGAAGGCGGAATCGGATTACTCTTGCACGTCCGGCAACGCGGCCAACATGGTTCGGCATTTGATCGATCAAGGCCACAAGCAAGTGATGTTGCTACCAGACGAATTTCTCGCACGGAACACCGCGATGGAAATCGGCATACCGTACGTCCAAGCCACCGCAGACAATGCGCCGGCCGTACCGGATACGGCGATTATTGGCTGGACCGCCCGTTGCGAAGTACATGATGAGTTTCGCGCGGAAGATGTCCACAATGCGCGCAAGCAGTTTCCAGATGTGACGGTGTTAGCGCATCCTGAGTGTCGTCCGGAAGTGACCGAGGTTTCCGATGTCGTGGGCAGCACGAAACAGATTCTTGAATACATCGATTCAAACGACGCCAATCAATTACTGCTCTTGACCGAATGTGCGATGGGCGACAACGTCGCGGCCGAATACCCGGACAAAGAGATTCTGCGTATGTGCAGTGTGCGCTGTCCCCATATGAATCAAATTACGCTGGAAGACACGCTCGAAGCGCTGCAAAAGATGCAGTACGCGGTCGAGCTTGATCCCGAAGTCGTCAAACGCGCCCGGATTCCCATCGACCGGATGCTGTCGATACGATAGTTTCGCAGCGCAGCCGGAATTTCAACCGCGCTAAGTGCGTTACCTATAATGGCTTGGCCATTGGGCCGCCTGGAGGTGACACGATGCAATATTTCAAGAGCAGCCAACCGGTCCCCGGCAAAGGGTTCGCTTGGACCTTCTACGAATGCGACGACAATCGCAGCATCCAGCGATATCTGACCTTTTTCACGGAGACCGGCGAGGTCAAACGGGTGAGCGACCCAGTCGTGAAGGAACTCTACGAA
>Ga0315336_1007382_pt1 | contig 10570 bp, 7 predicted proteins | sample ASW5metaG_FD_204512 | JGI IMG/M metagenome (GOLD analysis project Ga0315336, IMG submission 204512) | Ammonia-oxidizing marine archaeal communities from Monterey Bay, California, United States - ASW #5 | ecosystem: Environmental > Aquatic > Marine > Intertidal zone | place: USA: California... | reverse complement strand
GGAAACCCGCGACGCGTCGGGGGTTCGCCGGAAGCCAGGCCGATCTCGCGCTGCGCCCGGGCAAATCGTGTAATGTTGTCCATCGCAAGAAGGACATGCTTGCCCTGGTCGCGAAAATACTCGGCAATGCTGGTCGCCACATAAGCGGCCTTGACGCGCTCGATGGCAGGACGGTCCGATGTCGCGACGACGATGATCGCTCGCGCCAGCCCCTCGGGACCAAGCTGGTGTTCGACGAACTCGCGCACCTCGCGGCCACGCTCACCTACAAGGGCAACCACCGCGACGTCCGCATCGGTGCCGCTGACGATATCGGAAAGCAGGATCGACTTGCCGACGCCGGGCTCTCCGAAGATTCCAACGCGTTGCCCGCGCGCGCAGGTTAGCAGCCCGTCGAGGGCGCGAATTCCGAGCTGGATCGGTTCGGAGATAAGAGCGCGCTCCAGCGGCGACGGTGGATAGGCGTTGACCGGATAGCTGGCGGCAATGCCGTCGGGCGAAAGCGGCTTTCCATCCAGCGGCTCGCCAAGCGCACTTATCACCCTGCCGAGCAGGCCGGGACCGACAGGCACCTGCTGGTCCTTACCACTGGGGATGACCTCGGTGAGGCTCGAAAGACCAGTCAGGTCGCCAAGCGGAACCAGGATCGCCATCTCGTCCATCAAGCCGACGACTTCAGCTTTCGTTGTCCTGCCGGTCCTGGGGTCGACCAGTTCGCATATCTCTCCGAGACGCACCTCTTCGACCGTCGCGTGGATAACCGTTCCGGTTACCCGTCGCACGCGTCCTTTCCTCGGCCGACTGGCGTCGTCTCGCATGCCGGAGCGCAGGTTCGGGACGATGGACGCCAGACGGCTCTCGATACTGGTAGCGGGACCCGTCATGCCGGCGCCTCGGCCTTTGATGCGATCGCGGCGGCTATCGCATTGAGTTGCGCCTCGATGCTCGCGTCAACAACAGCGATATCCGTAGAAAGGATGCAGGCGCCCGCCGGGAGCGTATCATCGGCATCGATCTCGACAGTCATGCCCAGATCGCTCTCGCGCAAAGCCGCATCCAGCTCGTCCCGAACCTTGGTGATGGAGGCGGGATTGACACGAATCTTGAGATACCTGGCACGCCGGATTTCCGTTATGGCCTGTCTCGCCGCCTTGGCGACGAGCGTACTCACATCGAACTCCCCGAGCATTCGCCTGACGACATCCAAAGCAAGGTTGACCACCTCGGCTTCCAGCCCGCTCAAATAGCGATCCACCTTGATCGTGGTTTCACTCACCAATCGTGCAGCGTCGGCATCGCCTTGGGCCTTGCCGTCTTCATAGCCCTGCGCATATTCAACCGCGTAGGCTCGCCGCCCGGCATCACGCAATTGCTGCGCATCCTGTCTGGCTTCGTCAAGAAAGGCGTATCCGTCGTGCCAGGCACGCGCTTCGGCAGCGCGCAGGATGCGGGCGTAAGGGCGCCTCGGCATATCCTTGGCTTCTGTGCCCGCTTCGATCATTGGGTATAGTCCATCGCTCTTCGAACAATTGCCGGACCAACCTCATCGAATGGCGAGACGGCGGCGCCGTCGATAATGTCATGCGGCATCAGCTTCAGGCGAACCCGCATGGCTGTTTCGTCCGGCATCGTCTGACACCAGGCGCTGAGGCAACACAGGCCGTCCGCATAGACGCGCTCATGAATATCTTCCGCCGCCTCAAACGATTGCATCGGGCCGGCCAGATCACGACTGGCGACAGCGAAGGCGCAAAGATCCGCTCCCAGCGCTGCCTGCAAAGCGGCCGCTTCACGGCCGTCGATGACGGCTGCTATTCTCCCGGCCCAGTAGATCGCCCCAGAACGAAGTACAAGTTCCTCCAGTTCTTCGCTCGACAACAGGACGATCGCCCGATCCACCTTTTCAACAGGTTCGCGGGAGATGGCAGAGGCGAGCCCGTAGTGGTCGAATAGAAGTGCTGACAATCGCTGATGCAGTCGTTGCGATCGCAGCATGCGCTCGCACGTTGCCTCACTGATCGCGCCATCAAAACACGCCACGAGCCGAACGGCGTCCGTATAGCCTGCAGGATTGGTCATGAAAGCTTGCCAGTCCGGGCTGCCAGGGCTCTTAGCGTCGGCTTGCTGGCTCATGTCTTCTTCTCAGGCATTGCTGAAGCATCGAGTGCGTAGACACCGGAGCGTCGATACCATTGAAGGTAAGCCAGCCGGGCAAGCAGCGTGAGTATGGCTGCCGCCATTCCATAAAACATCCACATAGCGGCAGCGACACTGCCCGGATGCAGCCAGAGGCCGAAGAAGGTTGTGAAACCGGTCTCGCTGGCTCCCTGCTCGGGAGCGGTTGCAGCAACCGGAATGAGTGTCACGGACACATTGTCGTAAGTCAGTCCCGCAATACCCTTGGCCACCAGCATCTTGACCTGCGGGATCAGCTCATTCATCGGAACGGATGCGCGATGCCGGATGAAGACAGAAGCGGACGAAGGCACGAGCCGCTGCCGCAGCGGGTCGTTTTCCGGCAGAACGAGGTGAACGCGCGCCGAAAGCACGCCGTCGATGTCCGAAATCGTCTGCGACAGCTCCTGGCTCAGGCCATAGATCATCGTCGCTCGCTCTTCGACCGGCGAGGATACGAGCCCGTCCCGCTTGAAGACATCGCCGAGCGTCTGGAATTCCTGTTTGGGCAATCCACTTTCGTCGAGGATCGCCATGGCTTCGGCAAACCGGCCTTTCTGGACCGAGACCGTCATGTTGCCGTCCTTGCCGGCCTCGCGCTGGGCCGGAATTCCATGACGCATTAGCGTCGCAACGATCTCGTTGGCCTGACGCTGGTTGAGATTGGAATAAAGTTCGACCGAGCACGCCTGGAGCATAAGCATGCAGGCGACGACAAGCGTTAGCCGGCACCATGAGCCGTATCGATGCAAAACTTCTGACCGCCACTGCAGGGGTAATATGTGCACGAACACTCCGTACCGCTATTGCTGCTTGATCAGCGTGCTGGTGGAGGAGGTGACGGCTGTCACACTGCTCGTCACCACCTCGAGATTCGCGGCCGCCCACATCACGGAAATGGACCGTTCAAGCAGCTGCTCGGCATTCTTGGCCGGAGAATTTTCAGCATCCGTGCCGGGAGCGGCTACGTTGCCGGCGGCGCTATCCTGTGCCGCGTCGGCTTCAGTCTTCGCAGGCATATTCGCCTTGCCGAGCGCGTCCTGGACCTTTTGCATGGTCCCCTCCAGAGACTGAACAGCGGAACCGAAGAGCGCGGAAGGGTTCGAAATCATTCCGCCGCCCGCCTTCTCGACTTCAGCCAGGTAATCGAAAAGTTTGCGCTCTACGATGGGCTCGGCCTTTTGCGAGCCGGAGGACTGGGCGGCCGTTGCCGAATTGGCATTCGGTGACGCTTGCGCAACTTGCTGTCCCGCCCGTGTGGCAACGTCTGCACGCTCAGGCATATTTGCCTTTGACGCCTCGTGCTTTTCCTGGCTGGCTCCCACCATGCGGTTGCCCGGTTGAGCAGCCGCACCGGCGGCGATCTGTTGTTGCGAGGCCAGACTGGTGGTCAAGTTTGCAAACGTTGCTTCCAGGGCTCCAATCGGCGCGATCTGCATGAACCTGCCCTCCTGCTTCTCTAATTTGCTTTGGCAGAGGGGACATTCTGTGCCTCCGCCTGCCTGCCACGGAAAACGCGGACCGGAACGACCTTGCCGTCACCCGGCTTCGCACCCGGCGCTGCGGAAACGCCAAGCGTCTTCCTGACGAGCTCGACATAGGATGGCGGCCCGGAGACGGACACAACGTCATCCTTTTCCGAAACCTTGACGGGAAATCTCGGATCGATCACGCCCAGCCGCGAAAGCCGGTCCTGCGCACCGGCCGCAGCATTGGCATCCAGCGGTATCATTTCCGTCTGGACTTCGGCCTCTGTCGCCACGTTCATGACGATGCCATCGAAATGCCAGACCAACCCGTAGCGGTTGCAAATCTCTTCCAGGAATTCGTGAGCCGTTCCAACCGGCATGCCAGCGCTCAAGCGCCCTTTGACGAGTTTACTGACACGCACAGGCACACGCATGTTTCGTCCGAGTTCAACCAGCGCATCGGGCACCGATTGATCGACCGTGATGTACTTGTAAGGGCCGGACGGCCAGCGCGGCTCGGCGGCGATGGCTGGCGACAAGGCAAAGCCAAACACCAGGCCAAACGTCAGCAACGGCGCAAGGCGGCAGGCAGAGAACGCAGCCAACCTAGCTCCCGACAACCGATCCGCATTGCAGGTACCGCGTCGCGTCAACATTGTTCCTATCGCAGAGAGACGCCCGCCCGATGGCCGATGCCGCTCTTGTCATGGTTTGCCCGCCGATTCACTCTATCGCGCGCATTACGAAATTGAAAGTCCAATTGGATTTTACATGATGATTTGGTGCCAAATGTTGCGAACATCCGGCAAAGCGATATGGTGCGCTGGAATCGGACGATCACCGGTTCGTGATCGTCAGGTCAACGCCTGATGCGGAAAGGCACCGGTCTCGATGACAGCAAACAAGATCCTGCCTGCTTTGCCGGCGTTTCCCGGCGTTCCGCGCGGCTGGATGACATGCCGTGAACGGCTCGCCCGCCAGCTGGCTTTGATTGCAATGGCTTTTGCCGTTACCATCGTGCCGGTACGAGCCCAATCGAACAGCGGTTACGACCCGAGAAGCTGGACTTACGATCAGGCGACAAATGTGCTGGTCGCTCCCTCCGCCCCTGACCAGCCGTCAGACAACGAAATCCAGCCGGAATGGTCTGCAATTCCAAGGGAGGTGGTGATTTTCAGCGAACCTCAGCCCAAAGGGTCGATCGTCATCAACACCACGGAACGTCGCCTCTACTACGTGCTCGGAAACGGCAAGGCGTTGCGCTATGCGGTAGGGGTCGGAAAGGAAGGCTTCGAATGGTCCGGCCGCGATACGGTGTCGAGCAAGAAGGACTGGCCGGACTGGCGCCCACCAGCCGAAATGCGCAACAGAGAAGCGGCCAAAGGGCGCTTGCTGCCGGCACATGTGAAGGGTGGGCCCAACAATCCGTTGGGCGCACGGGCGCTCTATATCGGCAACACGCTCTACCGGGTCCATGGCACCAATCAGCCCTGGACCGTCGGGCAGGCGAATTCTTCCGGTTGCATCCGCATGACCAATGAGGATGTTATCGATCTGTACGATCGAGTGAAAATCGGAGCCCGGGTCATCGTCAGGCATTGATTGGCGGATTGCCGTCGCGAATGCCGCAGAAAAATGGTCGACCATCATGATCCCGTTCAACATCAAGCAGCTCGAAACCTTTCTTCTGGTCGCGACCTTCGGAAGCTTCCGAAAGGCGTCGGAGCGGCTGAACACCACGCAACCTGCGGTATCCACCCGCATCGCCGGGCTGGAAGAGGCGCTTGGCGCCAAACTGTTCGAGCGGCAGAGCAGCACGGTGAGGCTGACCGCCGAAGGACAGCAGCTCCTGCCGGCAGCTCAAAGAGTGCTGCGCGTGGCGGAACGGCTTCAATTGACCGCAAACTCGCTTTCAGAAACGACAGGCGTGCTGAGGCTTGGGGTTGCCGAAACCATCGTTCACACATGGCTCCCGGATTTCCTAAAGGAACTTCGAAGCAATTATCCTCTTGTCGATACGGATATCGTCGTCGATGCGACGACGACCCTTCGCAACGAGCTCATGTCACATCGGCTTGATCTTGCTGTGCTGATGGGCCCGATCCTGGAGTACAGCATCGAGAACATCGAATTGCCGTCCTATCCGCTCGTTTGGGTCTGTTCGCCGCAATTGGACCTGCCCACTCGAAGCAAGGCAACGCTGAGCGACCTGATGCGATTTCCAATCATCAGCTATGCGCGGACCACGAGGCCCTATAGCGAGCTCTATCGAAAACTTACCGCCGAATTCGAAGAGACGCCGCGTGTCTTCCCGGCCAATTCGCTTGCTGCCTCCATCAAGATGACACTGGATGGCATCGGAATAGCCTCCCTTCCCCAGGAGGTCGTCCAGGATTACACCGCAAGCGGCAAGTTGCGTGTCATCGAATGCGAATGGCATCCGTCCGACCTGCAATTCACCGCCTCTTATTCGTCCGAACCTTCCAATCCGATAGCCGAGCGCGCAGCCAAGCTGGCTGTCTGTGTTGCGCACGCCTATGCCGCGAGCACCGGCAAGGCTGAGGAAACCGTCAGCCTTTAAAGATGGCCGAATGACCTCTCAACCGATGGCGGTGACCGGAAGATAGATCCGGTCGCCTGAAAAGATCATATCCGGACTGACGATGTGATCCATATTGAGCACGACCGTGTCCGCCACATCAGCGGCGTGGGTCGTGGCGATCAGCCGGATGCTGTCTCCGTCCTTGACCTCCACCCATTGATAGCCGTTTTCCTCCAGTTTCGGGTTTGTGCGACCCTCGGGATTGCTGCTGCCCTCGGGATGGACATCGACATAATCGGACGAAACCCAGCCGCTATGCATTTCGCCGTCCGGCCCGAAACCCTCGACAGGTATCCATGCCTGGCCTGACTGATCGGTCGAAGGCTCCGCGGTTTGCTCGACATATGTACCGGGCTGAAGGACCGTCACCACGGTTGCATCCTCGTCGGCTTGCGCTCGCAGATTCAAGCCGTCATCAGCCTGCACCACGAGCTGCGGGAAATCCTCCGGCGGAGTTTGCGTGCCGGGGTCGGTCTTGTCGTCCGGCGGTGTGACGTCGACATCGGAAGGATCTTCACCGGGCGTGGTCGGGTCAGTATCCGGCGTCGGGCTTGCGACATTCCACGGTTGATCATCCAGCGTGTCCCAGGCAAAGAGCAGCATGCCAACGCCGAAGGTCACCCCGAGTGCTGCGCGATCGAAAATCGACCAACGTGCGTCGGCCTTTGCGCGTGCATTTATGTCCTCGTCCATTCTGGGTATAGGCCGGCGATTGAGTACATCCGTACGAATGGCCGACACCAGGAACTCGACGCTGCCGACAGTGAACAACGCGCCCGCCGTCGCGGCCATCGGCGAGCTCCAATTCTGCACAGTATACACAGCGGATCCGAACACGTAGCCGGAACCGGCGATGTATTCGCCTACCGTGCGGAACACCGGTCGCCCGGTGATTGACTGCAGCACGGACTTGGGGCCGTAAACCACATTGCCCAATGTGAAAGTACCGCTCACCGCAAGATTCTTGCCGCCGAGGAGGTTCACCATCGAACTGGGAGACGAGAAGATGAACGACGCGCCGCTTGCGGCGTTGAGGGTGCGTCCAAACGGTGTGTGGTTCGCCGTGGCATTCGGGAACACTGACTGCGCGCTGAACACGAAGCTGCGCACGCCGAAAGCGACGCCTGCTGCAGTTGCCGCCCAATGTGGCGGCAACATCTGCCAGACCGTGTAGGACGACCCTGCCATCGGACCGAAGGTTGCGATCAGTTGCAAATTCTCCTTTATCCGGGCGTGCGTTAGGGCAGCCTCAACTGCTGCTGCCTGATCCGGCGTCATGGTCTTCTTGTGGGTTGCACGATAGGTCGTCAGTTGCAGCACCGAAAGCGCATTGGTCTGCTCGGTCGTCATCCAGGCGAACTGCTTCGGCGTGAACTTGCGCAACTGGCCGGGGCTCAGTTCGCCAAGCTGTGTCGGCGTCAACGCCAATACCTGCTGCTCCGTCAGAGCCTCGATCTGATGAATCGTCAAGGCGCCAAGCTGTTCGCGTGTGAGTGCGGCGACGTGGTCTGGCGACAGTTTTGCCGTCGTCAGCGGATTACGCGCCGCAATCAGGTCAGGATTCAAGGCAGCGAATTGCTTTGCATCCAGATGGCTGAACTGGGCCGGCCGCATGGCGGCAAACTGCTCCGACGTCAGGGCATTGCGCTGCTCGTCGCTGAGCTTGGCGATCTGGTCCGGCGTCAGCTTGCGCACCTGCTCGGTGGTCAAAGCAGCAAGTTGCTCGGGCGAGAAAACCGCCACCTGATCCGGCCGGAGGGCAGTGATGCGGCCCGGCGCAATCGCCTGCAGCCGGCTCGGCCGGATCGCCTGAAGCTGTTCGGCACTCAGCGCCCGCAACTTCTTCGGCTTCAGCGCTGCCAGTTGATCAGATGTAAGCTGCCCGACCTGGTCAGGACCAAGCGCGCCAACCTGTTCCGGCGTCAGCTTGGCGATGTGCTCCGGCCTGATCGCGTGAAGCTGTGCGGAGGTGAGCCCGGAAATCTGCTCCGCCGACAGTGCGTTGACTTCCTTGCCGGTAGGCGCCCGGACTGATTCCGCATATCCCGGCTCGGTCGCGTAGCTTGGCGGAAGTTCGAGACTGACGATCCTGCCGGTCGTTGCGTCGAAGACTGCCCTGCCCCTGTCGGGCGCCGGCGGCCATGTCGCTGCTGAAGGCTGCGTTTCGGCGGCAATGTTCACCACCTGCGGCGTCTCGCCAGTCACAACCGGAGTTTGGTTGCTAACCTTCTCGGTCACCGGCGGGGCAGGCGCTTCGGTTTCCGCTGGCGCGCTGACATCCCAGAAGTCGTCGGCCGGCCGCAGGATGACCTGTGGGCGTTTTGGCGTCGAACCTGGCGCAACCGCATCCGGGTTCAGCGTGAATTCGCCGACGAAATTGCCGTCCGGGTCCATCATCCGCCAGCCATGGACCTCGCTCCACGGTATGCTGCCGTCGACCGCGGTCTCGTCGACACGGGCCATCCTGTCGCCGACCGGCCTGCCCATTGCCTCGAATTCGGTCGGTACATGGAGCCGCGGCCTGCTCGGATTCAACGTATAAAGGTAGGTATAACCCTGCTGCCGCGCGGCTCGTGACTCTTCCGAAACGAAAGCCTTGGCTCCCGAGATCGACTGGCTGGTGCCGACGAAACGGCCATGGGTATTGCCCATGACATAGTTGCTTAGCGTGATGCCTTGCGGGTCGCCCACCCAGATTCCGGTTGGCGGCGGTGGCGAGAAACCTCCCGCATCCCTGACCTCGGCCGGTGTGCGGGTATCTGCACGGAATACGTAGGGACCGACATTGCCGCGCAATGGTCTTGTGGGCTCGCCCGCACCTTGGACAGGTTGATTACCCTCTTCCGGATGCCCGAGGCTTCCCGGCACATGGTCGTCGGAAGCACCGCGTATCCAGGGCAACACCGCGGGTTCGCCCGTATTCGGGTCGTAGACCAGTATGTGCGTCTTGTCCGCGACCTCCGGCGCATCGGCAGGCGCGCGCGGTCCGTCAGCGGGCGGCACGTACACCTGTTCCGAGCTTCTTGGCTCGGTGCCCAGCATCGCAGCGACAATCACCTCGCCGTTCTTGTCCTGGAGGTGGATGGTCCGGCCCGGGCCGGCTTCCGAAAAAACTGGCTGCGGCTGTGATTTTGCAGCAGGCGTTTTGTTGTGCCCGAAAATATTTCCGACGATCCGCGCCTTGTCGAGCGCGCTCTGCAGTTCTGCTGAAGGTGGTGCATCGAGGAAAACCCAGCGTGGCTCATAAGCTGGGTTTTCGTTCCGCAGCGCCACGTCTTTGTTGATCTGCTCCTGCAGTTTTGGCGTAAGCGGCACTTCGCGCATCTGCGCAACGCCTTTGATCGTCGTCCAGCGATGATAGGTCTTGACCTCGATCGCCTCGATCACGTCGTTGTCCTTGAAGACAGGCGCATCCACGTATCTTCCGCCTTCGCCAAAGACGGGGTGCGGTCCATTCGGGTTGGCGTCAACCGGGAAATGCGCTTCGCCAGCTGAACCGTTGAGTTCGCGCGTATAGACCTCGCCGGCCTTCCATTTTTCAGGTTGCCGCAGGTTGCGGACCTGTTGGAGCGTGAAGCTGGTAGGAGGCGCGGGATCGATCATCTTGCGGGCGGGAGCTGTTTCTGGGAGCGCTGACGCTCCATCATCTCCAAGACTGCCCGGCACATGGTCTTCGGAAGCACCGCGTATCCATGGCAAAACAACGGCCTCGCCGGTGTCGGGGTCGTGCACGAAAATATGCGTCTTGTCTGCCACGCTCGGGTCATCGCCGCGTGCCACCGGCCCGTCGACCGGGGGCACGTATACGTTTTCCACCCTGTGCGGAGGAGATCCGTAGTGGGTAGCGGTCACGAGTTGCCCGTTCTCGTCCCTTATCTGCGTATAGCCTACGCGTGATTGCGCTTCGTCAGACCCATAACCGAGCTGCCCCTCACGATAGACCGGTCCGATCTGAGAATCCTTACCACTGGTGTAGATGTATCCGCTGGTGTCGCCTACCGGCATGCCGGTGAAGCTGCGCGTTTCCGGATTCCAGATGAGGCGTATAGAATCCTCCTTCGCAGTAGGCCGTTCCGGTACCACGATGGGATCGCCATCCGCAGGGGCGGTCTCCTCGCGGCTGGTCGAACCGTCCAGGTCGCGGCCGGGTAGCATCGCCGGTCCCTCGCCGCTTGTGTCGCGAGCGTGGATCGCTTCGCCCGGTATCACAGGATGGTCGGCGTCGTGGAAGACCTGTTCGTTGGTCGCGCGGTAGACGCCGTCGTTGCCAGCCGCATAAATGGTCATCGGCCGGGACGATTGTCCGTCATCTGAAGGGTCGCCA
>Ga0315336_1007380_pt1 | contig 10573 bp, 6 predicted proteins | sample ASW5metaG_FD_204512 | JGI IMG/M metagenome (GOLD analysis project Ga0315336, IMG submission 204512) | Ammonia-oxidizing marine archaeal communities from Monterey Bay, California, United States - ASW #5 | ecosystem: Environmental > Aquatic > Marine > Intertidal zone | place: USA: California... | reverse complement strand
AGCCGACGATCAAGTGACCGGTGTAAGCGTCCAAGGTCATTTGTTGCTTCACGAAAATAAACTTTACCTGGCCGGTGGTAACGTTGTCTCCCCGGCAATTTACGACATCGGCTCGGGAAAATGTCTGAACGAACTCAAAAACGAATGGTGGAAAAAACCAGCGGATTCCAAGGAGAAATTCCCTGCCAAGTTCACCCATGAGATGATCGAACATTCTCCCCGCGGTCGCGAACTGTTCCTGGTCAATGGCACGGTACGGGTTTTTGACCAGTTGCTTTATTCGCCACCCCAGTATGGCCCCGCACGGTTCTATGGCGGACATTTCCTGCAAGCTTCCGCGGGTAGCATTGTCGTGCGCGCCACGGGAAACCGCGTCGTTCGGCTGGCGCCCGAAAAGACCGCCGACGGAAAACCGGTCGGTTTATGGCAAAACGACACCTATCGTGATCCCCAGGCTCTGGCCCTGGCCAGTAATGTAGTCCTGGTCGCCGGTGAGATGGAACCTGCTCAAGTCGATTCCAGCAAGCAGCAAACGGTTCTCTATGGCCTGACCGCTTTGAACCTCGAGACAGGGACCCCGCTGTGGACCGCCGATCTTCCCGCAGCGCCGGTCGCTTGGGGAGTGGCTGTTAATAACCAGGGTCGTGTCCTGGTCAGCCTGGTCGACGGTCGAGTCCTTGGCTTTTGACACCAGCTGGTTTCGCCTTTCGCTCACTTGACGGTAACCACACGGATAGGAACTTTAATCCGCTGACGAAGTCACAGAGTGAGCACCCGCGAAATCCGTGCCTCCATCAGCCGCTTGTGTGCGATTTGATATTTTGTGTGAAACAACTTGCCAGGTGATTCGATGTGCAAAAAAATTGAGCTTTGGGATCCCCACTTTCACATCTGGGATGTGAGGGAAAACACGACGACGGGCCAGGAACTCAAGGAGCTTTTTGCGCCCAACGACGACCCGGTCTATACGATTCATTTATATGAGAAAGATTGCGACACCGGAAATGACGATTTTGAGCCTGTCGGTGGTGCGTGGCTGGAGGCCTTGAGTGTGTGTCAGGTTGGCAAGACCGGGCCCGGGTACATCAAAGACTGTTTGGCCGAATACAGATGGGCAGCCCAACAGCTCAAGAAGTCGGACCGGAACTACGTCCTCGTACCGACGGTGCCGCTGGAAGAGCCCACATCGGACGAGATGCTGGCAGAACTGGCCGACGATCCGAAAGTCAGGGGAGTTCGTCAGATTGTCAATCACCAACCCGATTGGCCAAGGAATACGCATCTGGGCGATCTTCTCGACAACCCGGACTGGCAGAGGGGGTACGCTGAACTGCAGAAGCATGACATGTCATTCGATCTTCAGCTCAATCCGCACCAATTCAAGAAAGGGGCCGCATTCGTCAAGGATCATCCTGGAATTCCCGTGATCATCAACCATCTGGGTTTACCAACCATGGCGGATCTGACGGAAAACGTCGATCAGTTCAGGACAGGGTTGGAAGCCCTCGCGGACTGCGAAAATACCACGATAAAGCTCTCCATGTTCTTCTACACAGCCAAGGACTGGGATCAGCACGACGCCGTGATTGATGCACTTTACTTTATCATTGATACGTTTGGGACTGACCGATGTTTCTTTGCGACAAACTACCCGGTTGACATCAAGTTCGGCTGGCCGGCAGGCAGGTTGTTCGGTACGTTACGCAAGATTATTGAAGCCAGGTACGACGATGCCGCACTGGAGAGGATTTTCTCGAAGAACGCGATGCAGGTTTATCGAGCCGACTCGTGACCTGGCTCTTTAAGCGAGTCCACCGGGTTACCCAGGCGGTGAATTCCTGGAATCAAGTGCTTTGAAGTCGTCGCCGCATTTGTTCCACTCGTTGCCTATCAAAGTCTATCGAGTTAGAATGTCGTTAAGTTAATATTTTAGCGTTTCGAATCATGGTCTACCAAAGGCTGGCCCCCGAGGTTCACCACGGCGAGCGCGTTCCTCAAGGATTCCATTGGGTGGTGACGATGACCAAGCTAACGGGTGTGATACTTTGCGCGTTGATTCTCTTGTTCATTTCCGGTTCAGTGCTTCACGCTGACCAGGCATCGGAGGCAGCCGCGCCGTGGATTCCAACGCAGGCAGAAACCTCCGAGGCGATCCTGGCCTGTACCACGGAGATCAATCGTCCCAAAGAAATCGGGACGTATTACGCGGCCACTGTACCCGACACACTCGATTTGGCGGAGCGCGCCCGGTTAGGTATTAACCACTTCACGCTCATCCAGGACGAGAACTGCGAGATGTATTTTGCGGGTGGTCCGGGGGGGCTTGGCCACCAGTTCTCGCCGCTGATGGCTTGTCAGCCCAAGGCAATGGAGGCGATGGCCATGGAACGCATTATGTGCGGTAGCACCCAAGGCCTGGAAAAAGAGTCCGAAATGCTCCAGATGTTGGCATCGCATATTGGTGCCGAGGGGGTTTATTGGGTGCCCAGATATGAGGAACGACCTTGGTTGGGATCTGCCGACACATTGCCACGTGCCAACGTGCACGGTCAGGCACGCATGATCCGGGCGATGAATATTTGGTATCAATACACAGGTAACCCTGTCTGGAAAGAATTGGTCGACCGAATGGTCAAAGGTTTGGACCAGAAGATACTCGTTCACAAGGACGACTATGCGTATGCCCCGATTTACGGATGGTTTGAAGAGAGTGACTATTTTCGGGCCAGCTACAGCGAAAAAGGCTGGAAGGATACCAAGGAACCGGCGAACGAAAAGGCGGGTGAAGAGGGCTCGCTCTTCAATGCCCAAGGACATACGCCCGGCGCGCTGGCCAACTGGTATCGGTTGACCGGAAATGAGCAGGCGCTGGAACTTTCTGGTCAATTGGCGAGGTTCCTGACTAAACCCAAGTTCTGGGCTGACAGTGGAACCGGTAACGTTCCCGGTGTCATCGGTGCCGAACATGCTCACTGGAAAGGACACTACACCGGTCACATCAATACACTGCGGGCGCTGCTTGAATACGCTGTGGCTGCCCATGATACCCAGCTGAAGGAATTTGTCCGCGAGGGTTATGAGTGGGGACGTAAGTACTATTTCTCAAGTTGGGGTATGGGTGGTGGATGCTGTGGGCATCCGCGGCTGTTGGGGCTGGCCGTTAAGCTCACCGACGCGGGCGTGGGCGAGTATTGGGAGGATGTCGACCGCTACATCCGCAATCAGTGTAGCCAGATGCAATTCACCCCCGAGGACATTCCCTATTTTGGGGAGGGACCTGGTTTGCAGGCCACGGTTGGCGCCTTCGGCCATCAGACGGAAAAGGAAAGCTGGTCCCTGTGTTGTACATCGCATGGGAACATGGGTTTATTCTACGCCTGGGATGCCGTGTTGCGCTACCAAGATGGCACGGCCCGTGTGAACCTGCTCTTGAACCGGGCCTCGCCGTGGATGGATATCGACAGTTACTTGCCCTACGAGGGCAAAGTCGTTCTCAAGAACAAACAAGCCAAGGAAGCCTTCGTGAGAATCCCGCTTTGGGTAAATCGGGAAGATGTCCAGTGCCGGGTCAATACCCAGTCCGCATCGCCACAGTGGTTTGGTAACTATTTGCGATTCTCGAACTTGCAACCAGACGACGTCGTGACACTCGAGTTTCCGATGGTCGAACGGACCGAGACCTGGACGGTGGCCGAAACGTGGGGAGTTCCTCACGGCTGGCCTGTGCTCAATGTCGGCACGGTCATCACGGCGAATTTTCGCGGCAACACGATCGTCAAACTCACGCCACCGATCTTGGGTGGGAAGGCAGAAGGCATGGTGGACTATCAGGGCAAGCCGTCCGCTCCCTTGCCTTTCCCTTCGCTGTACGAAATGCGGGCGGACCAGTATCGCCAAACTGCGGCGCCAATGAAAACCGTGGTCCGCTATGTTAGCCCAATCGTTTTGGAGTGGTGAAAATTGGGTACAGGAACGGGTTTGGTGGCGAAGTCTGGCGACTTTAGCTACATGAGGTACGCCTTCCGATGCGGTGTTTGCGTAGCTGTCGCCGAAATAGCGGCGGATGTGCTCTTGGGTTGCGATTGACTCGCCGCTACGCTTGACTTGCTCTTACAGTTCGTCAGCAAGGACCTCACCATCGTGGCGGTTTGCGATCGCGTCGAGGATTTTGAGGTCGATCTCAACGGATACCCCCTGTGTCCTGCCGTCAGCAAAGACGAATTGGCAGATGCCGGGATGCGAACTACCAAAGTTGACACGCAGCCGTTCTTCAGGAGACATTGCGATCGGATGGTTGGTACCTGCGAAGCGGGCGAAGGATTGCAGGTTATCTCCGTTGTAGGTGGAATTGTCGTAGTACCAGGTGCCACGATAATTTGCATAACCAAAACCGTCTGGATGGACGTGCTTTTCGCCAACCAGGAAGGTGTTTGTTGTACCGTCGGTAATGTCCTTGAAGTTTACGAAATACTCCTGTCCGTGATACAACAGGTTGGGATCACTGCCTGTGCAACCGTTCCGGACGTTTTGCTCGCCAATAAGACAACCATCGGCATCGTTTTCATGGTAATCCCACTGTTGATTTGAACTTACTCCATCGCCGACGCATGCCGCGTAGTCGGCCAACGCAGATGGTTGGTGTCGCACGTACCCGCGGTTATCGCCATTTTTGCTCAATTGCGGAGGCGATCGCCGCGACGGGCAGAAGTAAACTTCCACCTGGTACTGCTTGTTCTCAAGTGGCTGAAGGTGAAAGGACTTTATTGGATCCCATTGTCGGACTATCGCCGCCTCTTCAAGGTAGGGCCACAGTTCGTTGGCCCATGTTCCGTGATGGCATTGCATCCGCGAGCGCGGCAGCCAATTTTGTGCGGACTGAAAATTGTGGATCGCCAGACCGATTTGTTTGAGATGATTTGCGCATTGCACCCGGCGCGCAGACTCTCGCGCGGCCTGGACCGCTGGCAGTAACATCGCGACCAAAATGCCAATGATCGCAATCACGACTAGCAGTTCTACGAGGGTAAAACCATTTTTTCCGCGGTTCATCTTTGGCACTCTGTTCGGTCCCGGTCTTCTGCGACGCCACACACTTGAGGACTGTGTTGTCAATGGAGCAAGTGAGACAGCGGCAGTAAAGGTGTGACTCGCTTCCAAGCCTGGCATTCGGACTGGAGTTTCGATTAACTGGCTCTTTCGCTACCAGGTGCAAACTCCCGAAAATTTCCGGGCCGACTACTTGCCGGTGACCGCCGGCAGCAACTAAACCCAACATAACCAGAAGGTTGCGTGCTGTAAAGGAATTGAGGATACCTACGATTCGTTCCAAAAGGCACCGGCCCTTTGCGGTGACACGGCGCGGTCGCGCCGTTGCCCACTTTGGTAATTCTCGCGGGCCAGGTTGAAGGGGCTATCACAGTGATATTGCGACTCTGTTTGCACCGACTGTTTTCATAAACCGATACAATTTGAAACAGTCATGCTGTAATTGGCCTTTCCCTCTCAAACTGGTCCAGTCTTCGTGGGAGAATCTCATCCCGGCGCGCCCGGAAAGGATTCTCTGAAGGTGAAGAAGACACGACACACGACCGATCAGATTAATTGAGAAGCTTCGCCAGGCGAACATTGCTCTTGGCAAGGGCCAGAAGCCCTTCGAGATCTGCAAGATTCTGGAGATCACCGAACAGACGTACTACCTCCCGCGGCAGAAGTATGGCGGGATGGACGCATGACGTAATCTAAGCACCCCTCGTCCCGTTGGATACGAACAAAACCGCTACCGGCAAATCCCTCTGCGGTAGCGGTTTTCGTGTTTCGGAAAAATGGGGCATCCTGCCGAGTTGTGCCTGCGTGAGCAGCCTTAACTTCGGCGTTGCCGCCGACCGACTAACAACATGCCGAGTCCGATTCCCAGCATTGTGATGCTCGTCGGTTCGGGAATCGCCGGTGCGGTAACGACATCAACAGCCCAAGCACCCAAACCGTGGTAGGTCGTCGCTGCGGAGCCACCGCTTACAGTGTCATGGGAGTTGAGAATGGTTATCACAACCTTATCTGCTGCGGCACCTTGGAAATCCCCCAGCGGTGCGAGGTCCTGAGCGCCGCCGGGCGCCTGCGGAATGGTAAAGTCTCCCAGGTGCGTATAGGAGCCTCCGCCGCTCGAATAATGGATCTTAACGTCTTTTATACCACCGGCGTGATTTGGAGGGCCAAACCCAGCGGGGTTGCCCCAATTCGCCCAATACATGGAGCCCAGGTTGTACTCGCTGTCGAACTCGTAAGAGAGCCAGTTATCCCCCACACCCGGGTCTACGGGATTATTTGCGTTACTGCTAAATGAACCAAGCCACCCGGGATCTCCGCCATTATTTTGGGTCCCGCGTCCGTGTGCACCGCCTGCAGTTACTTCGTGGCCGTTTACCGTTCTCTGCGGAGACCTCGTTCCCCAGCCGGCAGTACCATTACCAGAGTCGGTATGCATGGTGCTGCCAACGCCCTGTGGATTCCAGTCGGCATGCGGAGAACCACCCTGTGCGTCGCCACCAATGTACCCGCCAACGGCAACGTGACTCGCACCAGCGACACCAACCAAGCTCACCATGAGCCCTACAACCACCAAAGCAATCATTGTTCGGAACATTACCATTTCCTCCCTTTCTCAATATTAAAGACAAAAAACTCCAGTCAGTATTAACACTTTCATACTGAACACTACAAATTTTCCAGTTTTAGCAATGTACTAAAACATAACCTCGCAAGACGCTTTACCTCCCTTTAATAAACGAAACGAAAAGCCAATGTGTATTTCAACTAGCTGGGAGCCGGCGGCGAACGCCGACCAGACCAAGCACACCAAGCACGATCATGATTCCCACCGTTGGTTCGGGTACCGCGGCACTGCCCGAACCGCCACCGGAGGTGCCAAAATTGTTCTTCCAGATTTCGTAGTCTTCCGGTCCGACGAGACCATTTCCACTGCCGTCGGCGCCGGTTCCAGGCGAGACCGACTGGCTCGAACTGTCTCGCCAAACCGTATAGTCGGCCGCATTCACGGTGCCGTCGCCGTTGTAGTCGCCCGTCACTCCCGGGCCGGGGCCAGCGCCAGACACCAAGGTCAACTGCCCGTTGGCCAGCTCTGCTGCATCGATCGTAAACAGGCTGCCATCTGGTCCGCCGAGGGAGATGCCCCCATTGGTGATGCTGTTGGCCGTCAGGACTGTGACAGAGCTGGGAGTACTCATGCCGTCGGCAAGGTCGATGTCGAGCGTACCGCTGAGCGTCGCATCGCCACCCACAATAAACATGTCGGTGGTGTTGGCGGTGATATCGATGTCAAGTGTGCCACTACTCACCAGGTTGCCGCCAATTACGGACGCGTTGCCGGTGCCGAGGATGGCGGTGTTGCTGAGAGTACCGGTGCCGGTGACCTCATTGTTGATGTTGACGATGCCGTTCGCAAATCCGCCATCGGCAGGCACGATGTTCAAGTTGTTGCTGCCCAGCGCAATCGAGTCGTTAATGTCGAGTACCGTGTTGTCACCCGCGGTGATGGTGGCCGAATCGGTCAAGGCCAGGTCAACTTTGATCTCGTGCTTCGTGGTACCGCCCTGACTGGTCACGGTGATGGTGGGCATGTCGTCGTCTGCGTCGAGTGTGAGGACATTGGTGCCGGCGACATTGTAGGTCACGCCGCTATTGATTGTGATACTCTTGACGGTCACTGGGTCATCGACAGTGATGGTTCGTGGAGCGGTGATCGCGCCACCCAAGATCGCGTTCAAGGTGTTATCCGTCGGTGCCATACCGGGGTCCCAATTGGACCCGGAAAGCCAATTTCCTCCTGCGTCATTACGCCAGGTCCGATCAGGTGTTGATGTCCCCCCCACAATATCGAACGAAACCTCACCAATTCCGTGAACATTCGAAACCTCGGCAGGGCCATTGCCCAATTCGACGTCATGACTGTTCAGGACAGTCAGCGAAACAGCTTTCGCGTCGATGCCACCGAAGTTCAACAGTACATCGCCTGTGTACCCGGGAGTGCCGGGTGCTTGGGCAGCGGTGTGGGTTTCTCCAAACTGGGACCAGTTGGCTGGATCGGTCACCCCAATTCCGCAACCACTGACACACGTGTGGATCAACACGTCTTTGACGCCATTGGCTTCTCCCGTACTTGCGTCCCAGGACGAGGGATTATTCCAGTTCCAAACCCGCATATCACCCAGCGCGTACGGGGCGTCAAACTCCCAATAAATCCAGGTACTGCCGATTGCGCCCGCAGGATTGTCAATATTTACGTCCATTTGCCCGAGCCACCCGGAATCACTAATTTTGCTGAGCAGACCACGGTCCCCGCCGACGCTCATTTGGTGGCCGTTGACGGTTCGCAGAGGGGTCCGCGTTGCGTATCCGGTCGGACCGTTCCCCGAATCCGTCGTGAAACCATTCGGCCACCACCCTCCTCCGCCACTGACCTGGCCTAACTGCCCCGGACCACTTTGGGCGTCGCCGCCAATGTAATCGTTGGTCTCCAGGATCTGTGCATATGTAACGTGGCTGATAACTAGTACCAATAAGGTGCATATAGCGAACCCAAAAAATTTCCGAAACATTAAACTAATCTCCGCAAGTGTTGATAAGGATTCCGCAGGCGCTGATTAGGATTTGGTGAGTCACAAACCACCCACCGTGGTAAATCCAATTAGATATAGTAAAAACGGCGAGTTTGCCTTCCAGGTTTTGATGAACCGAAAAAATGACAGCTCAATACCCCCAGAGTCCCCCTGTTTGACAGACATCCCCACGTCTAAAAGTAGGTAGCTACAGGCAGAACTACATAGATAACATTGATTGATTTAATTCATTAGCAGTGTCCGGCGAGGGAGAAACTACCCGCCATTTATCCTCAACTTTTCAGGATACGCGCAACATCTCTCCCTCGACTTCTAGGATATCTCCACATTTCTGGGTCGTCAAGACTTCGTGGCGACAAAGTTGCCAATTTTTTGCAACTCAAGCTGTGGCCAAAAAAGAATTGGGATACCGCAGGAAATCGAAAGTTCAGGGTGAGTCTAGAGTTACAGCATCTCACTTGCCGCCCGCAAAATCAGTCCAGCTAGATAACTTGCGTGGCGTTTGGCTTGCGGCACCAGGTCGGCGAACTGCTTGAACAAGAACAGCCGGTGGTAGTGGGTGTACTTAAAGTGCCGACGTAGGCCATGCTCCCTTAGTTTCCGCAGGTCTCGCTGAGGAAACTGTCCAGGTCGAGGATTCATAATTTGAGCGACCCTCACCGGTGGGCCGTTGTTCCAATCTGCGGAAAGATCGATCCGCGCCGTGAGGTTGCTCCTGGTGCCGACGTTTCGGTTTCTCATTGGCCGACTTCGCTGGCGTCGTTGGCATCTTTGTAGGCGCGCCAGAGGGCTGTAGATTGACTGCCGCGGCAGTGGTAACAGGTCCCTCTGACAGCGCCCGGAATTCTGTGGTGCGTTGTCAAGGCAGGGTATATTGTAAAGACAGGGTGCCGGGCCAGGTGGCTTTGAAACCTGCCTTAGTCGAATGGATGCTTTTGGGAAAAGAAGAATTCTCTGGCGCCCAACATCTCAAACGTTGGGGTTGTGCTGGTAAACTTCCCGTCATCTCCGACGGACCACGCCAAAGTGCCGATTGTCTGGCTACCCAGCACGAACACCTTTTCGGTCATCCACCCCCCTGCCCACATCTTGCTGTCGGGAACTTCTGTTTGGATTTCGTCAATGGCCTTTCCCTCTGCATCCTGCACCGCAAGTTTCACGTTTCCGCCCACATTTGTGGGAATCACCATCCATTTCGCATCGGGCGAGGTCATCGCGTCGAAATTGTTTTCGGGTCCACAGCCAGCCAGGAGCAATACGGACATCCCTAGCCACACGGGAACAGTTTTGGGCATTGTGATGGTCACGCTGACTCACTGTTACTCATTATCCAGATATTGCCCATCGTCTCGGAGTGCGAGATACGTGAACACGGCGATGTCAATTTGAAAGTTGACTCTCTGGACCGACCCATCGGCCAGGGCGACAAACAACACGCCGGGGTGAGAGGAACCGAACCGCATGGATCCGCCTTCAGGAGATTCCTCCCTATCGGGCAAGGGTTGAAGATATCCCCATCGGTGAATGTCCCAATCCCAGCCGGGAACCCAGCCTTCGTTGTCGTCATGCTGGCATTTTCCGATTGGGCCCACCAGCCGCTTTTCTCCCACCACGAATGTCTTGCTCAACCCGTCCGGCACTTTACCCGGGTGGACTACAAAATCGCCCTCGCCGGGATATCGGTTATCACCAGGAGGCAAGGATTTGGTGATAACGGCGTGCGTAGATTGTGCGTTGGGATGGAAACCTGCGCACGTGCATCCGCTCGTGCCACAGCGGCCGACGCAAGGGTTTTCGAGTTTAAAATCCTTCGGAAGAGCCGAGTTGCTGGCATAATCGGTTTGAGCGCGTGGAATCCGTGCGGGAAGTCTCTGCGAGGTTTGCGTGGTCCAGCAGGGCTGCTGATACCGATCGAAATTCAGCAACCGCACTCCCCGGGT
>Ga0315336_1007379_pt1 | contig 10574 bp, 12 predicted proteins | sample ASW5metaG_FD_204512 | JGI IMG/M metagenome (GOLD analysis project Ga0315336, IMG submission 204512) | Ammonia-oxidizing marine archaeal communities from Monterey Bay, California, United States - ASW #5 | ecosystem: Environmental > Aquatic > Marine > Intertidal zone | place: USA: California... | reverse complement strand
CGTCGCGCCCCAGGACTCGCCGGTGCCCGTAAACAGGGAGGCGATCATGATCAAGAGCGCCGGCCCCAGCCCCATCCATGCCAGGTAGACGAGCGCGCGTCGCTCCGGGCCCGGGTGGGGCTGCACAGGTTCCTGCGCGGGGGCTGTTTGCCGCCGCAGCAGACCGGAAAGAGCAAGAACGACGGGAAGGGCGGAAAGCCCGGCAAGCTGAACGCCGATGTAGTAAAGCCGGGCGCGGTGGGCGAGCACCCACGCGTCACGGTGCGCGGCGTAGGTGAGCGGCAGGAAATCGAGCCGGGCAAGCTCGATCGCCAGCGGCGTGACGATGCCAACAAAAACCGCAAGACCTAGCCAGGGCCAGGGGGTGGCGAGCCGGCTCCGGGCCCGCGTATCGCATAGAAGCCAGACGCCGCCGAATGCCAGCAGCAACGCCGTCGAGAACTTGGCATACATCCCTATGCCGGAGATGATACCGAGGGCGATCCACCAGCCGGGCCGTCCGTCGCGCGCGGCGCGCCATAACAGCCACGCGATTGCGGCCCAGAAGGGCATCTGCGCGTAGTCGTGGTTGAATTGCGGGGTCGGCCAGCCAAAAAAATAGATCGAGGGCATCAGCAGCACCGCGGCAAGAGAGCGGGTCGAACCCATGATGTCGCGCGCCAGAAGATAGACCAGAACGAATGTCGTCGTGACCATCAGTTGCGACAGCATATACTGCGGCCACCGGAAGGAGCCGGTCAGGAGGTGGCTGATCTCGAGCAGCCAACAGGGGAGTTGTGGGTGTTTATAGGTCAGCAGCACCCATTCCCGGCCCCACATGAACCCCTCAACGACGTCGGTTGGCGGCCCGACGTTGATGAGCGCCGGCATGACGGTCCAACACAGAAGCTGAGCCACGCACAGAAGCGCAAGGACGTGTGAAGGCTTGCGCAGCAGGTCGTCCCACCAAGGCGCCTGGCGCGCCAGCGCGGTTGATGTCAGCTCGCCCGCCGGCCAAACATTCCTGGATTCGCTGGTGCCCGACATCGCTTCTTGATTGGTGTATCGGCTAAATTGCGTGCGCTTAGATCACATCGGATCAGTTCTCCAATAGTCCCACCGCAAACCTTACGAAAATGTATGCTTTCGCCACCATTGCAAAACCAAGATTGCGGAGGAGGTGTCGCTGCTGAAATCAAATAATCCGGCAGGATTCCGGCGGGGCTTCGATGGAAGACGAAACACAGGAACATCTGGAACACGCAGAGCATGCCGAACATGCCGCACATCAAGATAATCCCTTTCTGACCACCGTCTCGGTGACAATAGCCGTGCTCGCAGTCCTGGCGGCGACGGTGGGCAGCTTCGAGTCCCTCGAGACCGCCGAGGCGATCAACGACAAAAGCGAAGCGGCCTATCTCCAGAACAAGGCGAGCGACCAGTGGGGCTTCTTCCAGGCCAAGAGCATAAAGAAGAACAGCTATGAGATCGCGGCTGCCATGGGCGGGCCCGCCGCTGCACAGTTCCAGTCCGACGCGAAACGCAACGAGGCCGATGAGGCGCAGATACAGGCCAAGGCGACCGACTTTGAAAAGCAGGTCGACGAAAAGCTGCGCGACAGCGATATACGCGAGCACCGGCATCACGTGCTGACGTTCGGCCTCACGCTGCTCCATATCTCCATCGCGGTCGCGACGCTGTCGATCGTCACCCGTGGCAAACGCTGGCCCTGGTTGGCATCATTGGCCTTGGGTGCCTTGGGCATGGTCGCGGCAGGTCTCGCTTATGCCTGACGGGCCAAGATCTCGCTCGTCCTCCGCCATCAGCAATGCAGGGTTCGCCATGCGCCACGAACATGCCATCATTCATCACCGCGGGCTCGACTTCTGGTCGGCGCGCGCAGCGGTTCTCGTCGTCATCTGCCTGCAGCTTCTGGTCATCAACGACCTGTCCTTCGGTCCGCGCTGGCTGGCGCCGGCAATCGAGACCGCACTCCTTGTGCCCCTGTCGATAGCAACGGCCTGGACGCAGATGCAGACGCAGAAGGCGGTCGATCACGAGCATTGGTATGCGATCGGCCAGTTGCGCCTCTATATCCGCCGCGCGGCATTGGTGATGACCGGCATCATCAGCATCATGAATTGCGGGTCGCTGATGTTCCTGGTGCGGGCGCTGCTCGAAGGGCATGCCGGCGCCGGCACCACCCTGCTCATCGACGCCCTCAATATCTGGGTCACCAATGTGATTGTCTTTGCGCTGTGGTTCTGGAGCACTGACCGCGGCGGCCCGCCGACCTGCGGCCTGGTCAAGCGGGCGCATGCCGACTTCCTATTCCCGCAAATGACGCTGCCTGATCGCGAGATACAAGGCTGGCTGCCGGGCTTCGTCGACTACGTCTTCCTGGCCTTCACCAATGCCACGGCATTCTCGCCGACCGACACCTTACCGCTCACGCAGCGCGCTAAGCTCCTGATGATGGCCGAAGCGATGATCTCGCTGTTGACGATCGCGCTGGTTGCCGCGCGTGCGGTCAATATCCTGGCCTGAGCGGTGCCGATATTCAGGAAAGGCCGACCTGACCTCATGGAGTTTTCCGGGCTCAGGAGGCCCGATCCCAGCGCATGCCGGCCAGCCTTGGATCGGCAAAGGCAGTGCGTGAGAACTCGAGCCGCTTGTCCGGGAATTCGCAGATCGCCTGTATGCCGAACGAGCCGATACGGATGCGCCAGGTCTGCGGCTCCAGAGGCCTGGCCTTGGCAAAGCTTTTGCACGTCAACAGGGCTATGTTCGCGCCCTTCGGATCGCGCACCGAGCGATAGCGGATCGCCTGCAAGTCGGCCTCGCGCGCGACATCGGCAATAGCCTGGCAGGGGGCATAGTCGGTGGCATGCGTCCAGGCCTTCTCGTCGCGATCGAACGGCTGGCGCGTCAGGTCGATGGCGCTGTCGCATTTGATCGCGGCGGCAAAGGCGGTGTATTCGGCCGCGTCGTTCGGCCACTGCGTTGCCGGCGATTCGGCGAAGAACAGCAGGCGGTAGAAAGCCATTTCAGCCACGGCCGTCAGCACTGTCTCGGCCGCATAGTAGACGCCTTTCGTCTTGCCCGCGCGACGGAAGCGCGAGCCGTATGGATAGACGGAGCCGTAGCGGAAAGGCGTCGCCAGAAGATAATGGAGATGGCGGCATTCCAGCGGAATATGCGGCTTGGTGTCTTCGATGAGGTTTTCCAGCAGCGCCTGTTCGTCGAGCGTTTCGACCAGCTTGAGGGTCGAAACGCGATGCTGCGCCTCGACCATGCGCCAGTACTTGCCTTCGAGCTTGACGGCCTCAGACGAGAGCGCGCCGGGAGTCCAGGTAGGCAATGACATCGACAAGTCCGGCAATCGTCAGGATCTTCTCGAGTGGCGTGCCGTCGAGCGTGGTGTTGGGATTCCTCAGCCATGTCCGCGCGACAGTCTCGTCGCCGCCGACGATGGCGTCGAGCGAGCGGAACAGGCGGACGAACAGCACCGCCAACTCGAACGGCTTGGTGCCGCGCTCAAGCAGGAATTCCTGCCGGCGCATGCGCGAAACCGTTGCCTCCGACACGCCGATGACCAAAGCCAGCGTTCTGGCGGTTATGTCGAGCAGGTCGGCAGCGCGCAGCGTAGCCTTGGTGATCACGGCATTTTCAGCGGCCGCCGTGGCCGCGACTGGACGTTGCATGATCGCACCCATTCATTTCTGTGGAAAATATAGTCCCCAGAAATTCTTCTGGAAAGGGGGTGTGTCAGTCTTTCTTGTAAAGCAGCCAGCCCTTGGCGGGACGGCCAGCCATCGTCGAATGCCTGGTGACGCGGTTGCGGCCACCGACCTTGGATCGGTAAAGCGCCCGGTCCGCCTTGGTGTAGAGATCTTCGGGGCCTTCCGCCTCGGAGGCCATGCAGATGCCCAGTGATATGGTCACCGTCCCGTAGTTCATGCCGGTCTGGCTGCTGGTGAACGGGGTCTGTTCGATCAGCGCGCGAATCCGCTCGGCGATTTCAAAGGTGGCTTCCTCGCTGGCGCCTTCGACGATGAACGCGAATTCCTCGCCTCCGGTGCGCGCGACGAACACGTCGGAGCGCACGCTCGACTGGAAGATATCCGCGATGATCTGCAGGATTCTGTCGCCGACGGGATGGCCAAAGCGATCGTTGATGTCCTTGAAATGATCGATGTCGGCAATGATCAGGGCGTTGAACAGTATGCCGCGGTTGCTGTTGTAGATCCGGGCGATCTCCTTGTCGAAGGCGCGGCGGTTCCAAAGGTGCGTAAGCGGGTCCGTGTCCGCAAGGCGTTTATACTCCTCGAGCTTCGACTTGACGCTCTCAAGCTCGGCCGTCTTTTCACTGAGCGTGCTGGCGACCTTACGGCCATGATCAATCGTGGAGCTGGTGGCGGCCGACATCGCGCCGGCGATCTTCTGCAGGAGCTCCTGCGAAAGCAGGCTGCGATTGCTCAGGCCGCTCGAGGTCTCGTCGAGGATGCGGCCATATTTCTCGATATGCGAGCGCTCGCTGCGCAACAGCGCGGCGATCTCCTCGAGCTCCTTGGCGACCATCTCGCGAGCATGCTCGACGATGGCCGGAGCGTGATGCTGGGGAAAGAAGGTGCGCCCGATACCGTCGAGCTCCTCCTGGGTCGGGCGGTTGCTCAACGCAACGACGGCAAGGCTGAGTTCGTGGCTGCTGCCGCTGAGCGCCTCGTAGAAGATTTCATAGTTGCGCGGCAGGCCAAGCACGCCGAGCTGCCGCATCGTCGCCACGACCGTGCTGGCGAAGTCGATATTCCTGTCTTTCGGAACGGCTGCCGGCTGCATGTTCTGTTCACTGCCCCTTCAGTGCGACCGGAGACTTGCCACCGCCAGGAGTCGCTAACGCGGGGATTTGAATCAGATTTGCGCTTGCGGCGGTGTGTCCCCGATCACGACCGTCGCTTGTGGTAATCATACATGCGGTCCCGCTAAAGTTTCCTTAATGGCCTGCATTTGCTCGATATCTTGCCATTCGCGGGAGGTAATGCCGTGCAGGCGCAGCTTTGAAACGCGTCGCTTCGGTGTCGCATTTGTCTGTGCCCGATCTTCCCGGAACTGAAATTCTATCCGGTAACGAGCGGCAGATGACGTCGAAGGAGGCAGGAATGGACGACGAACACGGCGGATCTTGCCTGTGCGGGGCGGTGCGGTTCAGGACCAGCGGTCCGTTGCGCGGCGTAGTCTATTGCCACTGTTCGCAGTGTCGTCGGCAAACCGGTCATTTCGTCGCGGCAACCGCCTCGAAGGATGCCGATATCGTCATAGAAGGAACCGACGCGCTCAGTTGGTACGGCGCCTCCGACGTGGCGAAACGAGGCTTCTGCCGCATCTGCGGCTCGCTGCTTTTTTGGAAGCACGTTGAGTTGGACACGATTTCGATCATGGCCGGATCCTTTGAGAGGCCGAGCGGCCTGTCCGGCGAGAGTCACATCTTCGTCGGCGACAAGGGCGATTACTATTCGATCGAAGACGGGCTGCCGCAGTTTGAAAAATCGACGCCGTCGATAAAGGTCGCGGACGGATGATTTTTGAGGCGGCTGCCTTATTCCCTTGATCCCGCCGTTACGATATCCCCTGCCGATGACTCGCAAAGGGGCAGAGGCATGCAGCGGCTGATCGATGCTTTCGTGAATTCAGTTCGAGCTTTCCGCAAGTTGGCCGCTCACGAAAAGGCATTCCAGCAGGAACTGCTGTTGCTCGCTCTCGCCCTGCCTGCCGGTTGGTTCATCTCCGTCTCCTGGCGTGGCTATGCCCTGCTGGTCGGCGCGGTGCTGCTCCTTATCATGGTCGAAGTGCTCAACACCGGGATCGAGGCAGCCTGCGACGCGATTTCGCGCGAGTTCAACATAGAGATCCAGCTCGCCAAGGACTGCGGCTCACTGGCGGTATTGATTTCGATCGTGATCGCCGGCGGTGTCTGGGGCATCGCCGTCATCGAGCGCCTCATCGGCGCGCCGATCTGATCCTGGCTGACTGCGCTCGGAATCAGGATTCCCCCCGACCTTCCCTGGCGCGTTCCCGACTGGCGATGTAGTGGCCGACCAGCCAGGCAATGATTGCCACGACGACGCCGACGGCAAGGGCAATGAACAGGCGCTGGTGCCGTTCGAACGCCTGGCCCACGATGCGTTCCGCGCCCAGGCCGAAGACATAGCCGATGCCGCTGAACACGGCCGCCCAGGCCGCTGAAGAGATGGCATTCAAGATGACGAAACGCGCGACGGACACCGTCGACAGGCCGGCGGCGATACCGCCGACCAAGCGCATGCCGTAGATATAACGGTTGGTCAGCACGAAAATGTTGGGATGGGTGTTGAGCAGGTGGTAAGCGCGGCTGAAGCCGGGCCGCCCGCGCAGCCTTCTCACATAGCGATGCTCGGCGAAGCCGCGTCCGAGGGTGAAGAAGCACGTGTCGCCCATAAAGGCGCCGAGGAAGGCGGCGAGCAAAGTCTGCCACAAAACGAAGACATGCTGATGGGCAAAGAAGCCGCCGAGGATCGCTGCGCTTTCGCCTTCGGCCACGCAGCCCAGGAAGACCGCGATCAGCCCGTATTGCTCGATGAGGTGGTGGATGGTCTCGCTCATTCTGCTGCGGGCCGCGTCGACAGCTTCTCGTCGATGCGTCTGATCTGTTCGGCCATGCGCAGGATTTCGTCCCGCATGCCGATGATCTCGCTATGGCGCAGCTCGTCGAGCTTTTCATGCAGGGCCATGATCTCGATCTCGGCCTTCAGATTGACCTCGTAGTCATGGGCGGCGTCGATGCGGTCGCGCTCGGTTTGGCGATTCTGCGACATCATGATCACCGGCGCCTGGATCGCCGCGACCATCGACAGCACGAGGTTGAGGAAGATGAAGGGGTAGGGGTCGAAGGCATCACGCGTGAGCAGCCAGGCATTGCCGGCGGTCCACACCGCAAGAAAGCCCAGGAAAGCGAGGATGAAGGACCAGGAACCGCCGATCCTGGCGATGCTGTCGGCGATGCGGTCGCCATAGGTCTCGTGAGAAGCCACCGCCTTGTTGGTGTCGCGCGTGATGGTGGTGCGCTCGAGCGTCGACTGCAGCACGCGGCTTTCCAGCGGACCGAAACCTCCCGGCTTGCGCTTGAGCAGGCGGTTGGCCATGTCCTCGACGATCTTGTTCATTTGTCCTCTCCTTGGGCAGAGCGTCGATAGAGGTAGAGGCTGCCGGGCAGAACGTGAAGTGATAGATTGCTCCGAACAGGCGAGGACAACGATGCTCGATTTCAAGCAAATCCACGCGCGGGCTGCGAAGCGCAAGGGTGGGGAGGCCGTGCTGGCGCCGCTTCTTGGGCCCGCCCCCGACAATGACGCGGTGGCGAAAATTCCCGACGACCGCATTCTCTCCACCATGGCCGAGCGTATTTTCGCCGCCGGATTCGTCTGGCGGGTCATCGAACAGAAATGGCCTGGTTTCGAGGAAGCGTTCCTCGGCTTCGAGCCGAAGCGGCTTTTGTTCCAGCCTGACGACTTCTGGCACGAACTGACATCCGACAGCCGCATCGTTCGCAATCCGCAGAAGATCAAGTCGGTGCGCGACAACGCCGCTTTCGTCGATCGCGTCTCGAAGGAGCATGGAAGCTTCGGCAAATTCATCGCCTCCTGGCCGGCGGACGACCAGGTCGGCCTGACCGCCTATCTCGCCAAGCATGGCAGCCGGCTCGGCGGCAACACCGGTCAGTATTTCCTGCGCTGGCTGGAATGGGACACGTTTGTCGTTTCCCCCGACATGGCGGCGGCGTTGCGCGACGCCGGCCTCGATATCGCCGAGAACCCGACCTCGAAGCGGGACCTCGACAAGATCCAGGCGCAGATCAACCAATGGTCGGCCGAGAGCGGCCTGCCGCGGCGCCACATCTCGCGCATCCTGGCGATGTCGATCGGCGAGAACCGCTCGGCGGAGGCGTTGCGCGAATATATGGGCGACTAGCACCGAGACCGCCGATCCACGACCGATCGGGATACGATCCGCGATCGATCACGAACATGATCGGCTGTGCCGATCAGTCAGGATGCGATCGACATCTGTCGATCGATCCTATTTGGCACAAGTGATCGCCATTGCCCGGCGATTTCAGCCACGCTAAATCCGTGCCATGACCAAGACCGCTCCCGATATCCTGCGCATCGCCATCGCCCAGCTCAACCCGACCGTAGGCGATGTCGCCGGCAATCTGGCAAAAGCGCGGGAGGCGAGGGCCGATGCTGCGCGCCAGGGCGCAGATCTGGTGCTCTATACCGAGCTCTTCCTGGCCGGCTATCCACCGGAAGACCTGGTGCTCAAGCCTTCGTTCCTGAAGGCTTGCGAGAAGGCTGCGGAGGATTTCGCAAAGGACACGGCCGACGGCGGACCCGGCGTCATCATCGGCACGCCGCTGAAGCGCAAGACTGGCACGCATAATTCCATCGTCTTCGCCGACGGCGGCAAGATCATCGCTGAGCGCTACAAGCTCGATCTGCCGAATTATGGCGAGTTCGACGAGAAGCGTGTCTTCCAGCCCGGACCTGAACTGCAGGGGCCGGTCAATTTCCGCGGCGTGCGCATCGGCATTCCAATCTGCGAGGATATCTGGGGCGACATCGCGGTCTGCGAGACGCTGGCCGAAAGCGGCGCCGAGATCCTTCTGGTGCCGAACGGCTCGCCCTACTACCGCGCCAAGATCGACGTCCGCCACCAGGTCGTGATCAGGCAGGTCATCGAAACCGGCTTGCCTATGATCTATGCCAACCAGCTCGGCGGGCAGGACGAGCTGATCTTCGACGGCGCTTCGTTCGCCATCGGCGCCGATAAGACGCTTGCCTTCCAGATGAGCCAGTTCGAGGACGCGCTCGATGTCACCACCTGGAAGAGAAAGGGGGAGACCTGGGTCTGCTCGGAAGGCCCGATGTCGAAGATCCCCGATCGCGAGGAGGCCGATTACCGCGCCTGCATGCTCGGCCTGCGCGATTACGTCAACAAGAACGGTTTCAAGAACGTGGTGCTCGGCCTTTCCGGCGGTGTCGATTCCGCGATCTGCGCGGCTTTGGCTGTCGACGCGCTCGGCGAGGAGCGGTTGCGCGCCGTCATGATGCCCTACCGCTATACGTCGAAGGATTCTCTGAAGGATGCCGAGGATTGCGCCAGGGCGCTCGGCTGCCGCTACGACATCGTGCCGATCTTCGAGCCGGTCGAAGGCTTCAAGCACGCGCTCACCCAGCTCTTCGAGGGGACCCAGGAAGGCATCACCGAAGAGAACCTGCAAAGCCGCGCGCGCGGCACCATCCTGATGGCGATCTCCAACAAGTTCGGTTCCATGGTCGTCACCACCGGCAACAAGAGCGAGATGTCGGTCGGCTACGCCACGCTTTACGGCGACATGAATGGCGGCTTCAATCCGATCAAGGACCTCTACAAGATGCAGGTCTACGCGCTGTCGCGCTGGCGCAACAGCCATGTGCCGCCCGGCGCGCTCGGGCCCTCCGGCGAGGTCATCCCGAAGAACATCATCGACAAGGCGCCGTCAGCGGAACTGCGCGAAAACCAGACCGACCAGGATTCGCTGCCGCCCTATCCTGTGTTGGACGACATTCTCGAATGCCTGGTCGAGAACGAGATGAGCGTTGAGGGAATCGTCGCGCGCGGCCACGACCGGGCGACGGTGACGCGCGTCGAACATCTGCTCTACATCGCCGAATACAAGCGCCGGCAGGCGGCGCCCGGCGTGAAGATCACCAGGAAGAATTTCGGCCGCGACCGCCGTTATCCGATCACCAACCGCTTCCGTGATCGGGGTTAGCCTCGACGGCGAGATGGCGGCAGCGCGGCACATGCAAGATGTTGAAATCAGTTTCGAGCTGTCGCGGATCGATTTCCGGGCGACCTCGGATCAGATCATGCAAAGCTATTGGGGTTCGTCGCGAACCGACGAAATGAACCGCCGCGCCTTCGCCAATTCGCTTTGCGTCGGCGCCTATCTTCACGGCAGGCAGGTCGGTTTCGCCCGCGCGATCACCGACTACACGGTCTTCGCCTATTTCGCCGACGTCATTATCTGCCCGGAGCACCGCGGGCAGGGAATCGGCAAAAGGCTTGTCCAGGCGCTGATCGAACACCCAGAGGTCGCGTCGGTGACGCATTGGAGCCTGTCGACCAATGATGCCCACAGCCTCTACGAGAAGTTCGGATTCGAGGCATCGACCGACGGGCGCTATATGCGGCTGGATCGCGGGCCGACAGCCTGAAAGCTCGCTAGGAGCTCAACGGAACGGCATTGAACGCGGCCATCATCGGTCCGTTCATGACCGATCCAGCACCGATCGCGGCTGGGCCGGTCGGCAATTGCTGCGAGCCCTTCGACCGTGCCTGACGATCAGCCGAATCTGTGCAAAGCGGCGCAGAAGCCATCGATGATCTGGCTAAGGTCGGGCTCATTGACCATTTGGACGGCTTCGATGGCGCCAAACCACTTGCGCGTTCGCGCGCGCTTCTCTTTCCAGCGATCCGCGACTCGGTCGACATGCAGGGGAAAGACCAGCACCTCG
>Ga0315336_1007378_pt1 | contig 10576 bp, 10 predicted proteins | sample ASW5metaG_FD_204512 | JGI IMG/M metagenome (GOLD analysis project Ga0315336, IMG submission 204512) | Ammonia-oxidizing marine archaeal communities from Monterey Bay, California, United States - ASW #5 | ecosystem: Environmental > Aquatic > Marine > Intertidal zone | place: USA: California... | reverse complement strand
AAGGGAGCAAGCGGAGCGGCCATGCCCGGCATGTAATTCGTGAGCCTCGGCATCGAGTCGATTCTGCCGGAGACGAGGTTCAGAAAATCGAGGATCCCGTCGCTCTTCAGCCGTTGCGCGATTTCGATATTGTCTTCAAACGAAAGGCCTGAGGTGTCGTGGTCGTGTTCGGTCATAGTCATCCGCACACCGAGCAAGAAGTCGTCACCCACGGCCTGCCGCATTGCTTCATAAACCATGCGCCCAAAACGCATTCGGTTCTCAAGACTGCCGCCATATTTGTCTGTTCGATGATTAGTTGCGGGAGACCAGAACTGGTCAATCAGGTGACCGGAGGCAATGACTTCCAATCCATCGAGGCCGCCCGCTTTACAGCGATTCGCGGCACTAGCAAAATCTTTGACGATGCGATGGATATCGTCCTCATCCATTGCGCGAGGGAATCCACGATGCAGAATCTCCCGAGTCGCAGAGGGGGCAACAATTGGCACCCATTCGCCCGCGTTGGCATTGGTACGTCTTCCGAGATGGGTAAGTTGCGTCATCAAGAGCGCATCATGCTTATGATAAAAATCAGAAAGCTCCGAGAAAAACGGAATAATCTCGTCGTCGATAATTAATTGATCAAAAACCGGCGCAGTATCAACAGAAACGGTTCCGGAACCTCCCACGAAAGAAAGCCCGATTCCTCCCTTTGCTTTTTCCATTTGGTAGCGAAGGGTTGTTTCGGTAGCGCGTCCGTGGACAGTGTGGCTCAGGGCATGACCAGAACTGAAGACGCGGTTCTTGACGGTTCGGTTGCCGAGTCTCAGGGGAGTGAGCAGGGGGTCGACGGAGGGAGGGATTTGGGGCATGGCGTGTTCCCGGTGATGGGTCTAGGTGAACCCTCGCTGATGAGCGGCGACCCGTTGCGCAACAGTATAAAAGGTGAGATTAACCGGCGGCATTATGTTTTTTTCAACCGCTAATTCTGAACCTAAAGGACTGACGAGTTCGGGTATATTGTGACTACTATTTCTAACGTGATTTTATGATGACACAAGTTAACCAACAGATTGTTCTCGCTTCCCGTCCGGTGGGTGAACCGAAAACCAACGATTTCAAAATGGTCGAGGATGTCGCTCGTGAACCGGAAGCTGGCGAGGTGTTATGCCGATCTATCTACCTTTCCCTTGACCCTTATATGCGGGGTCGTATGAGTGCCGCAAAATCCTACGCAAAGCCTGTCGAGGTCGGTGACGTGATGGAAGGCGGGGCAGTAGGAGAGGTCTTGACTTCCAAATGTCCTGGCATCGAGACCGGTGATGTGGTCCTGGGAGCCGGCGGCTGGCAAGAGTACTTCACCCTTCCCGGTGCGTCGCTGCGCAAGATTGATCCCGAGCGTACGCCGATCTCAACCGCGCTCGGTGTGTTGGGTATGCCGGGTGTTACAGCTTATACCGGCCTATTGAATATAGGAAAGCCCGAGTCCGGAGAGACCGTGGTGGTTGCGGCGGCTTCCGGAGCGGTTGGGTCCGCTGTCGGCCAGATCGCGAAGATTAAAGGCGCTCGCGCTGTCGGTATTGCAGGTTCCGCTGAAAAGTGCGGATTTGTGGTCGACGAACTCGGGTTTGATGCCTGTATTGATCATAGAGACTCCGACTTTAGAGACCAGCTGCAAAATGCCTGTCCAAATGGGATTGATGTCTATTTCGAGAATGTGGGTGGGCCGGTCTTTAAAGCTGTGCTGCCGTTGCTGAATCAGTTTGCGAGAGTACCGGTCTGCGGGGTGATTTCTCACTACAACGACACCGCTTTGCCGGACGGCCCTGATCCGACTTCATTAATCCTGCGTAGCGCGTTAGTGAAGCGACTGACCATCAAGGGTTTTCTGGTTTTCGATTTTGTAGACCAGGAGGCTGAAGCACTCGAGCAACTTACTCAGTGGGTCTCAGACGGTCGACTGAAATATCGTGAGGACTTTGTGAGCGGTCTTGGGGCGGCACCGGAAGCCTTCATAGGCCTCCTAAAAGGAAAGAACTTCGGAAAACTCGTTGTTGAAGTATCTCCTTAATAGCTATGACCAGGGTGCAATTAACAGATAGAGGGTTTAAGTCTCTCTACCGGCTCTATCCTGAGCATCGTCGCTTAGGATTTAACTCAGATCTTGGGAGCACGACGCGGGATGATGGCTACCTGTCTAGCGTGGGCCACATAGATACCGCTCGCTGCAATCAGCCCAATACCAATCCAGGAAATAAAAGAGGGCAGGGTGCTGAAGAAGAGGTAACCAAATGTGACTGCCGCCACAATCTCGACGTAGGTGAATGGTGCGAGCGTCGAAGCTTCGGAATCGGCGAAGGCGTACACCAGCAGCACCTGATTTACCGTACCCGTCAGAATTAGAAGCCAGATGTAGGGCCAAGCCGAATCCGGAATCGCCTGCCAGTTGCCCGGGAGAAAGAATGTAAGAACAATCGTCGCGCAAACCGCGCCAGCGAAGGCCGTAATCAGTGGCGGAGAGACCGCACCGAGTCGACGGCTCAGCGTAAGTTGGATGCTGAGTATGACGGCACAGAGAAAGATCAAGATTGCCCCCATGTTGATCTCTTCAAACTCAGGCCGGATCACCAGCAGAACTCCCACAAATCCAATGGTGACGCCAATCCATACCGGCCATCCGGCCCGTTCTTTAAGAAACAGAACGGCCATGATGACCAACAGAAACGGATAGGCGTAGAGAATCGCGATTGCGTCCGCATAATCGACAGTGCGGGAACCAAGAACGAAAAGCGTCGTGGCGCCGGCCATCGTTAGGCCGCGGACGGCCTGCATCCAGGGGCGGGCAGGCATCAGCCCGGAGAGGCCAAAGCGCCAGATCAGATAGGGCAGCATCAGCAGGCTCATCCCAAGAAATCGAAACCAGGCGACCAGATAGGCGGGAAGTTGCTCACCCAGCAGTTTCATGATCGCCCCGGCAAACGCCGCGATGACCATGCTGATCATGATCAGGATAATCCCACGCAGGGTACTTGAGGGCATCATTTGGTTGGGTATCTCGTCCTAGGCTTCTTCAGCGCATCGTATTCTAGGCGAGACTAGTGAGATGTTGTTTTTTACTTATTTGGTTTTTGCTCTGCCATCACGCGTGCGCACCGATTTCCTGTTCATGATGAGTCAATACTGATGAAAGAACGGTAGAATAAATCTATATTCAACGGTTTGTAAGTAAAACTTTAGAATCCAAAAGCGTGCAACCTGCAACGCGTCAAGAAAATTTCCACCACTTACCTTATTCAAAGAATGACCAACTACGATGCCAACAAGGTAGCCCAAATTCATCGACAACTACATTCACGTCTCCCGGCAGATCCAGCGTTGAGGGTGCGTGCATTGGAATCGATTCTTGTCGAGAAAGGACTGGTTAACCCACAGAGCGTTGATGCCTGGGTAGAGGTTTATCAGGAGCATATCGGACCTAAGCGGGGTGCCCATATCGTTGCCAGGGCATGGACGGACTCCGCCTATAAGACGCGTCTGATGACCGATGCGCCAGCGGCAATCGATGAGCTGGGATATTTTGGTAGGGCAACTGGCCATCTGAAGGTGGTGGAAAACACAGATGCGATCCACAATTTGGTCGTATGCACTTTATGCTCGTGTTACCCGTTCTCGGTTCTGGGGATTGCACCTGCTTGGTACAAAGCCGCAGCTTATCGATCCCGTGCTGTACGCGATCCACGCGGTGTCCTGGAAGAGTTCGGTGTCGAGATTAACCTTGATGTCGAAATCCGTGTCTGGGACAGCACCGCAGAGCTGCGTTATTTAGTGCTGCCGCAGCGGCCAGCAGGATCAGAGGCTTTCGATGAGGCGGCGTTAGCAAATATTGTGACGCGCAACTCAATGATCGGTACCGATCGCGATCTCAGGCTCTCCGCACACGGTATTGACTGATGGATGGCGTTCATGATCTTGGTGGTGAAGAAGGATACGGTCCTGTTCAAGTCGATTATGTTAGTGAGCCCTTTCATAAGGAATGGGAGGGCAGAGAGTGGGGAATCGCCCAGTGCGCGCGAACTCCGAATATGACGATCGACTGGTGGCGCTATTGTCGGGAATTGATCATGCCTGAAGACTATTTGAGTCGGCCTTATCTTGATTCTTGGGCCCAGACGGATTTTGCGACTTATATTGAAGCGGGATGGATCTCTCTGGAGGAGATCGACCATCAAGTCTCCCTGAGTAGTATGGATTACTCTGGTGACTTGCTTCCCGCCACCTCGGTGCAGGATATATTGCTGGACGAGCGAAACCATGCGGTTCGTTATGATGCGCCGATTGAATCTGATCCTGTGTTCTCAACGGGGCAAAGCATAATCACCAACAAGCAAGGACACTCAGGCCACACACGCTTACCGCAATACGCAAGGGGCGTCTGCGGAGTAATTCATGCTTATCACGGTGCCTATGTATTTCCTGATCTATCTGCACAAGGCAGGCAAATTCATCAGCATCTTTACTCGGTAGTGTTCGCTAGCTCTAACCTCTGGCCAGAGATATACGACAGCAAAGATAAAGTGTTTCTTGATCTCTGGGAGTCGTACCTGACAGCAGCGTCATGACGAATAAAATCCCACCCGTTTCTCCCGGCCCGTTGCTCTCGGTCGATGGCGATCCGGTTTTTGATGAGATTTGGCAGGCACAAGCACTCGGGATCGCAGATACACTGGTACAGAACGGAGTATTTAGCGCTGAGGCCTGGTCTCAGGCACTGGGCGACGATTTAAAGCAGGCTCAGATCGAAGGCGAAGCCGATGATCAGGGAAACTATTATCGTTGTGTATTGAGTGCGTTAGAAAGTCTTGTAATGGAAAACTCCAATATTAATCCGCAGATGCTTGATGAAAAGCTGAGCGACTTGGGGGAGGAGCAGGACCATCACGCTCGGAAAACCGAGATACGTTAGGGTGGAAAGGCGGTTCAGTCTTTATGCAACTTAGGAAAAGGCCTTGACGCCAGAACAGATTGAAGCTGCGGCACAGCTTTTGAAGAAAACGCGTCTTGAAAAAGCGATATTGGAGAACATCCCCGAAGATTTTCGGCCAAAAAACCTGGAAGAAGCCTACCAGGTGCAAGATCGCCTCATTGAGGTTCTGGGATGGAAAACCGCGGGCTGGTTCTGCGCGTGTACCAACAAAAGGATTCAGGAACTTCTGTCGCTGGACGAGCCGTACTACGCGCGCCTTTTAAGTGATTTTGTCCTGACTTCGCCGGCAGTACTTGATTCGCGAGATTACCCTCCCATCGTGATCGAGTGTGAGTTTGGTTTTCGTCTCGGCGCAGGCCTGCCGAAGCGTTCTGAGCCGTATACGCGAGAGGAAGTCGAAAGTGCGATTGACGAAGTGCACCCAACCATCGAAGTCGTCGCCGGGCACCTTAAAGACTGGCCGAATCAGGAGGTATGGTCAGTGATTGCCGATAACGGTACCGATGGCGCGTTGGTCTATGGAGCCGGGGTAAAGCGATGGCGAGACCTTGATCTTATCAACACAGAGGTCTCACTAGACGTTAACGGAAAGCGAGAACGATCAGGATCGGGAAAGAATGTGCTGGGAGATCCGCTTGGCGCCTTTGTCTGGCTTGTAAATGCCCGCTCCCGGGATGGTGAGGGCCTGAAGGCCGGCGATATACACAATACCGGAACGGCAACAGATATCTACTGGGCAAACCCCGGAGATACACTGGTTGCAAGTTTCAAGGGCCTTGGCGATGTATCACTCGACATACGTTAAGCGGGACTCCCTTTGGGGTATTTTTCTCATCACGGCCTCCTTGCTGTTCTGTAGCGCGCATGCGCAGAGCGACTCTGAAGAAATCTACTTTGATTTACCACCCGGATTTGAAAAAGGCTTTGAGGATGGCGATGAGTCGTTTTTCATTCAGGAATGGATACCACGGGGTGAGACCGTCAGTGACTGGAGCCAGATGCTGACGTTGACCGTCCAGAATCTGCCTAATCTTGATCCGGTTGAATTCTTCAATCAGATGGCAGATGGATGGGCAGATTCCTGCCCGGAGTACGGCGCAATGTTGTTGCACGAAGGGCTGGAAAACAATTATCCGGTCGCGGTCTGGTTCTTGAAGTGCCCAAACAGCCCGATGACGAACAAACCGGAGTTTGCATATGTCAAAGGCATTTCAGGGAACGATAACTTCTATACTGTTCAACTGGCTTATGCTCTGCGCTCTGATGAGCTCGATGAGTCGATAATCAACCGATCAATGGCGTTCTTAAAACAAACCGTCGTATGTGACGACAGTAGGCGTCAGGCGCACGCTTGTAACTAAGATAGTTGTAACCGCATCAACTCGACCAATGACTCAACTGACTGACCTCCGACCAGAGCCCTGGGCACTACATCTTTTAGGATTCGTCACGCCCTTGACCGTGATTACCGGCAATCTGTTGGGCGGGGCATACACTGCCATGGGGGTCGTCTTCGTCTGGTTTGTAGGCCCAATTTTGGATATCCTGATGGGCGAGTCGAGCAAGTCCCGTCCACCAAGAGAGTCAGGGGTGCCTTTCGAGACCCTGCTTTGGGCGCATGGCGTGGTGCATTTTCTGGTGCTAGCGTCTTTTTTCAGATTTGCTTATCTAGAGGCCTCTCTGTCTTTTTGGCTCGTTACCGCGGCACTGTCGACCGGTCTTTCGGCGGCGGCTTCCGCGATAGTAACCGCCCATGAGATGGGTCATAAAAAACCAAAAAGCCCAGGCTATCGGCTCGCGAAGGTGATTTTGTTCAGCGTGAACTACTCACACTTCACCACGGAGCATAATCACAACCACCACAAGTGGGTGGCTACCGAACGCGATCCTGCGAGTGCGCGAAAAGAAGAGGGCCTCTGGTTTTTTTGGGTGAGAACCATTCCGGGCCAGTTTCTTTCCTCAGTGAGAGTCAATGCGAGAAAAGGGCGAACCGGTATACGCAACTCGTCGTACCAGTGGTTGGCGATGCAGGTGGTTGCGCTGGTCGTGATATTTTCCCTTCCCCACGGCGGCATCATGGCCATTGGTTGGCTTGGGCTATCGGGAATTGCGATCCTGACCCTTGAGTACGTTAACTACATCCGCCACTGGGGACTCAGACGAGGACTCGACGAGCGTCAGACTGAAATGCACTCGTGGAATACCGAGGCGAGATGGTCTCGATGGTCGCTACTGGAGCTCACGCGCCACTCCCACCATCACCTCAGGGCGAGCGCTCCGTTCTGGCAGCTTCGTCCGCATCCGGCGGCGCCTGAACTGCCCGGCGGGTATTACGCTTGCTGGTGGCCCTGCCTTATACCCCCAATCTGGAAGCGCTGGGTCGGTAAGCGAATTCCCGCTAGCGCTATTTGATGACGCATGGCCAGGGAGTTTTATTAGTGACGATGACCACGGATAACGCCGTCTGTGGTCTCCATGGTTACTTGACCAAGTAGTGATCGGCAATGGGCCGTCTGGTTCTCAGCCAGTAACCGACTGTGTGGGTAGACCAGTTATTAATAATTTTTCCTCGGGCGCTTTTATACCAACTGTTGCACGAGCCAGCCCATGCGGTGCGCTTAAGTTTCTTTTGAATGGCCTGATTAAATTCGTCCATTGAGTTGTGTGTGATCTCAATGGTTTTTCCGCCCTTCATATTTAGAAGCCCAATGACCTTCAAGATGTAGTGCACCTGACATTCAATCATGAAAATGATTGAGCTATGCCCCAGATTCGTGTTCGGGCCGTAAAGAAAAAACAGATTTGGAAACCCGGACACAGTGATGCCGAGATATGCCTCGGGTCCGCCCTTGTTCTCCCACTCTTTATGGAGATCAGCGTTTCTCAGACCGGTAACTTCAACGCCTGGTAGAAAATCATGTGAGTGAAAACCTGTAGCCGCAACAAGGCAATCGACATAGTGGTGGACACCATCATCGGTAACGAGGGAATTCGAATCCAGTCGCTCGATAGGCGCAGTCTCCAGGGTCACGTTATCCCGCTGTAATGCGGGGTAGTAGTCATCGGAAAGCAGGATTCGCCGACAACCCAGGGGAAATTTCGGGGTCAGGGTCTCTGCAAGGTCTGAGCTCTTTACTTCTTGCGCGACACGCTCTTTCAACTGTACTGTTTTTTTCTTGGCAGGCCGGGAGTGCTCGATGAACTCAGGCCAGGATTTCTCCCATCGCCAGTAGAAGTACGACCGGTATAGCCAGGCCCAAATGGGTATCCATCGAAATAGTTTCTTTTCGATCTCGCGGAATGTTCGATCATTTCGTTCCACGATCCAGTTGGGAGATCTTTGAAAAACCGTCAGGTGCTTTGCTTTTTTCGCGACCTCGGGAATCAGTTGTACTGCGCTGGCGCCATTTCCAATAACGGCTACGGTTTTACCGCTCAAATCGTAAGAGGTATCCCACGTCGCCGAGTGCATAAGTTTTCCGGAAAAAGCCGTGAAATCTGGAATATCCGGCCAGGCAGGTTGATTGAGTTGCCCCACGGCAGAAACCACAAAGCGCGCACGATACGTCGCGCCCGATTCCGTCTTTACCGACCAGATAGAAGTCTCTTGAGAGAAGTGGATGGACTGCACGGCCTGCTGGAGTCGAATATCACCCTGCAGATCAAACGCATCTACAGCGCTGTGGAGATATTCGAGTATTTCTGCGTGGCCGGCGAATCGGCGTGACCAGTTAGACTTCATAAAGAAAGAAAAGCTGTAATGGTGGGACTGTGTGTCACAGGCACAGCCTGGGTAGACGTTCTCCCGCCACGTGCCGCCGATATCTTCAGCTCGCTCCAGGATCAAAACGCTCAGACCCACCGCTTTGGCTTTTATTCCCATGCAGATGCCGCCAAACCCGGCACCAATAATCAGCATGTCTACACAGAAGGGTTGCTCTAATGGCTCAGGATTCATATAGGTTTTAATATGATGAGATGGGCCTTTATGTTTTTATTTTCACGGGTTTGTTGCCCCGGAATATTCAACTGGGGGCCTTGACTGTAGGATAGGATTTCAAAATCAGGCGAGTCGTCTGTACTGCGCCACAGCATCTAATCTTAGGAGATGGATTTGATCACAAAATCTGGATTTCTGCTGATCGCCGACATTACCGGCTTCAATGATCAGGAGAGGTTTCTACCGGTAAGCCGGCGTGCTGCCACTCGGGAAATCCGTCTTCCAGTCGGAATGCTGTGAATCCTTCCTGTCGTAGTAGCGCTACGGCATCAAAGGCAAGAATGCAGTGCGGACCACGGCAGTAGGCGACGATCTCATGTTCAGGGTCTAGGTCTGCAAGGCGTGATTCGAGTGTCTTTAACGGCACATTGATAGCGCCGGGAACATGACCGGCGGAAAATTCTTCGGGTGGCCGCACGTCTAGTACATCTACAATGCCATCGCGGACGCGGGCTAGCAGATCATGGCGGGCAACTGGCTCTAGAGCATCGCGGTGGTTCAGATAGTTTTGGATGAGTTGTTGTGTCTCGGCTAGGTTGTGTTGGGCAACGGAACGAAGGGCGGCTAACAGGTTGAGGACATCCTCTGAATTGATACGATAAAAGACTCTCTGCCCTTCCTTTCGAGAAGTAACGAGTCCCGCCTGGCGCAGCTGTTTTAGGTGCTGGGAAGTATTCGCGACGCTTAGCCCAGCCACAACGGCAAGATCGTCTACGCTGCATTCGCGTTGAGCGAGCAATTCGAGTAATTCCAGACGGTTTCCGTGGCCCAATCCCTTGCCGATTCTCGCAAGTTGGGCAAACAAATTCCGCTTGAAGTCGCCGCTTGACACTAAACCCTTGTCCTTTAGACTATATTCAATTAATTAATTGAATATTTTATTAGGTTTGGGGTAATTTCGGCAAGGGCAATTCTCGATTGCCCAACTCAGACAACGACGGCATGTAATGGATGAATTGGTAATAGCCCACGAGGCAACGATCCGACTGGGTTTTTTCCTTGGCGTATTTGCGCTGATGGCCCTTTGGGAGGTCTTGTCGCCGCGGCGTCGCCCGGCCGTGTCAAAACTGCTCCGCTGGGGAAACAACCTTGGGTTAGTTGTCTTTAACAGTATTCTGCTTCGGCTGATCTTCCCGGCAGCAGCGGTAGGCGTCGCGGCATTTGCCGGCGAGCAAGGTTGGGGTCTGCTCAATCATTACTCATTACCGTTGTGGCTTTCGTTGGCAATATCTCTTTTTGTGATGGATCTTGTTATCTACCTGCAGCACGTCCTGATGCATGCGATCCCGATACTTTGGCGACTGCACAGAGTGCACCATGCAGACCTTGATTATGACGTGACCACAGGTGCTCGTTTCCATCCGATTGAGATCATTTTGTCCATGTTAATTAAATTCTCGACTATTGTGGTCCTTGGTCCAACGATAGTAGCTGTAGTAATTTTTGAAATCGTCCTAAATGCTATGGCCATGTTTAATCATGCTAACGTGCGACTGCCTTTGCCCGTGGACCGTGTTCTACGCCAGCTGGTCGTGACGCCGGACATGCACCGTGTTCACCATTCAGTGGATCACGATGAGGCCAACAGCAACTTCGGATTCAATCTGGCA
>Ga0315336_1007377_pt1 | contig 10579 bp, 7 predicted proteins | sample ASW5metaG_FD_204512 | JGI IMG/M metagenome (GOLD analysis project Ga0315336, IMG submission 204512) | Ammonia-oxidizing marine archaeal communities from Monterey Bay, California, United States - ASW #5 | ecosystem: Environmental > Aquatic > Marine > Intertidal zone | place: USA: California... | reverse complement strand
CAATCAGAATTGGCAGGGCAAATTGGGCGTGCAATTGTTCACCCCCTTGTTAATTGCAGGAACAGATCAAGTAATCCTCGTTCAACGCGGTTGGATACCTGCTGAGCAGGCCGATCCAGAGAGCCGAATTCGTTTCAGAGAGGAGGGTGAAGTCGCCGTCAACGGAGTGTTGCGTAGGGCGGAAACAGATTTCAGCCTGCAATTGCGCCCAGATCCCACCTTGGATTCTGCTGGAGCTCGTTTGGATGCCTGGAATAATCTGAATTTGGAGCGGATAGCAATGCAAATTGACTCTCCCTTGCTACCAGTCTATTTACGCCGTATCCCAGATGGACAAGACTCTAATGCGCCCTTCGCCCAAATTCCCTCGCTTGATCTCACCGAGGGACCACACCTCGGCTATGCTGGGCAGTGGTTTTTGTTTGCTGCAGTTCTTGCTTTGGGCTACCCTGTGTTTGTTCTGAAGCAAGAGCAAGGTAAAATCTCCTCGAGCAAATGAAAAACCATAACGACATTGAAAATAAGTCGGAGAATACTTCAAGGCTTCGCCTATTTTTGCTTAGCTCATCACTGATAACCTTTCTTCTAATCGTGATTGGGGGGATTATTCGTGTAAAGGGTGCCGATCTGGCTTGCCCAGATTGGCCTGGCTGCCTTGGCCAATGGCTCCCCCCACTTCAAACACCAGCATTTCTCGAATTCAGTCATCGACTTTTGAGTTTGTTGCTTGTTCCCATCCTGCTTTATTCATTATTGCTTGCCTGGAGGTCTTACCGAGGCGTTCGATGGATTTTGCACCCCATTATTTGGTCTCTGACCCTAATGGGATTCCAAAGTTTACTGGGTGGCAGGCTTGTGCTGGGTGACACATCCCCCTATCTGATAGCTGGACATCTGGGCCTGGCCCTGCTCATTTTGGGGCTGCTATCCGCTTCTACTGTGGCTGCCTTTGTCTTTTTCAAGGATCCCAACCATGCGGATCGTCTCGAGTTCAATAGCCCTTTTGCGCGAGGTGCAAATTGGACATTGCTTGGTTTATTTGTTGTACTAGTGAGCGGAACCTTCGTAACAGCGAGCAGCGCTACCTACGTTTGTGACGGCTGGCCCCTTTGCAATGGGGTGCTAATTCCAAGCCATCCTCTCGGTTGGATTAATATGGCCCACCGCAGCTTGGTAGGGATCATCGCGGTCTATTTGCTTTACCGAACCCAAAAAGCCTGGCGCAGCCAACGAAGCCAGCGTGCCATTCTCTCAGCTGCCACACTTACTGCAGTGTTGTATTTTGCTCAATTTCTGCTGGGCGGAATTTCCGCTCTGCGAGAATTTCCCACGTATATGCTCGCTTTGCACATAGCTAGCTCGGCGGCTGTCTGGACCATGTCATTAGTAACTGCGATGTTAGTTGGTCTTGCAGCTCGCAGCGTTGAAGAAGAGACGCTGGAATCCACCCAGGCTATTGATTGGTCTCAACGCTTGCGCGATTTACTTAAATTGACCAAGCCCATTATTGTGGCCCTTTTGTTAGTGACCACCTATGCGGGCATGGTGCTTGGCGCAGGAAAATTGCCTTCGATTTCCCTTACATTCTGGACACTGATTGGAGGGGCATTAGCTGCTGGTGGCTCCGGAGCAGTGAATCAATATATTGATCGCGAGTTGGACCAACGTATGACACGCACAGCGAAGCGGCCAATTGCTTCTGGAAGAATGACAGCTGCGGAGGGCCTAGCTTTTGGGCTTTCGCTACTAGTGATCTCCTTCTATCTATTGGCGGCCATGGTCAATTTGCTCACGGCACTTCTCGCCCTGGCAGGCATGATCTATTACATTATCATTTACAGCCTCTGGTTAAAGAAAGCTACTGTCCAAAACATAGTGATTGGCGGAGGTGCAGGCGCGATCCCACCAATGGTCGGCTGGGCTGCCGCAACTGGTGGATTGGACACATTGGCTCTCTTTCTTTTTGCAATCATATTTATGTGGACACCTCCACATTTCTGGGCCTTAGCCTTGATCCGCAAGAAGGAATATGCTCGCGCTGGAGTGCCCATGCTACCGGTCGTAAAAGGTGACAAGGCAACCCGCTGGCAAATATTTCTATACACGCTCGAGTTAGTCGCGCTTACCTTGCTGCTACCTGCACTGGGCTTAACTGGACTGGCATTTTTATACGCAGCTCTAGTTCTTGGTGGCTTGCTACTTTATATAGCTTGGAAAGTGTGGCGCATCGGTGGGAACAAGATTGCCTGGCGTATGTATCGTTACTCGAGCATGTATCTCGCATTTCTTTTTGCAGCACTTGTAATGGACGCCTTGCTGTAAGCTATTATTGCTAGTTTCAGCAGAGCACTATATTTCCCAATTTATTATTTGTTTGCCGTTGACTAGCGCTCTTCTACTTTTACAGCGACTTCCAAATCTTCTCCACTATCAAGGCTGAGAGTCACAATCAGGCTGTCTCCAAGGTGTATCGCTTTGTCAAGGTCAATGAGCATAATGTGCAAACTGCCTGGCTCAAAGTTTAGTCTGTCCCCGCTAAGGATTTCGACTGATTGCAGTGGAACCATCTGCATCACATCTTGCATCTGGAGATCGTCTGACCCACTTTCAATCATGCCATCCAACTCGTCTGCATTCATAAGCATGCTTTCGTGAATTTCAGCCGCTCTGGCGACATTTGATGATGCGGCAATTATGGTGACCTGTATCGGAGTGGGATTGCTAACAACAAAATAGACTGCAGCGTTGTTCCCTGCCCCTGTAGGTCGAGTCCAAGCCTCGCTAACCCTCAATCCCGAAGAGATAGGAGAGCAGGCGCACAAAAAGAGTAATGTTGCTATTCCTCTTTCTATTTGTTTTGTTGATTGTTTGGAAATCAGCAAGAGCCTAGCTAACAATTACTCGCGTGCCATAGCCTTTTTGAATGCGTTCCCCCGGTTCATTTGCGGGAGTAAGCCAACGGAATAGCCACTTGGCTTCCTCTGGAAGCATGTTTACGCAGCCATGACTCATTTCATTGCCGTAATTATCGTGCCAGAAGGTGCCATGAAACGCAACGCCAGTTTCGTGGAAGTAAGAAACCCAAGGGACACCTGGGAGTTCGTACGCAAAAACGTCGCTCGTAACCTGCCCGTCGCCCATGTGACGCACGGGCATTTTTGAAATGATATTGAAACTTCCCCTCGGTGTGGCTGTGGGTATTCCATTGGATGAGGCAAGCCCCGGGATACCAGTAGAAATTTTTGTGTCCATGACGACTTCATTTTCCTCATAGGCCCAAAGCCTCTGCTCTGCGATGCTCACCTCTACCCGTTTTTTCCCTTGTGGGATATCAGCTGAGATCGGTGTGAATTCACTGTTTGGCACAGGCCGCATATGGCTTGCCAGGACGTAATAGTTTATATAAAGCAATTCGTCGGTAAGTTGATACCAAAGGGCGCCATCAGGTCCTTCCTTGATGCCGGTTACCCAGTGGTTAGATTTGTAATAAAGACGGTAAAGTTTTTCCCAGCCGTAGGATTTTGTATCCCGATAGGACTGAGTAAGCGGAACACTAACTTCGAATACTTGCCCGCCCTCCGGTATTGTACTGAGCACCTGATTAAGATTGGTTTCTACCGGTTGTAAGTATGCAGTGTGGGCAAAACCATCATCTACTCGATACCAATTCGGGTTGAAATCTGGGCCCTCGGGATTAATAAATTTCTCGTAGATGTAGAGCAATTGATCACGAGGTCGTGTTGAAACAACATCGCTATGATAGGAGGGCTCTTTGAAAATGCGAACTTCATCAACTGACACACGAACCGTTGCTATTGCGTCCCGTGGGGATAGCTCTCGGCCCTCAAATGATTTGCTAAAAGCCAATCCACCAAGCGAAAGTCCCGACAATTTTAGAAAATCTCTGCGATTAATATCTTTTGGCATCAAAATATTTTACCAGCGCTTGTTTAATTTAGCCTTAAGCCAATAGTAGAGGCAGGTATAATGCACCCGAAAACAACGGCACACCATTACAAGCCTTAGACGCGATCTCATTGGAAAATCTTTCTCTAGACTTACAAGCATTTATCCGCACGGCAGCTGCATTGGCCCTTATATCTGGTCTTTACAGCGCGTGGCGCGGTGTACGCTTCCTGCGAAGCTCAGGGCAAATGCCCTACTTTCGGGTCCGACAGAAGCGCGCAGTGAGCGCTTGGCGCTTAATAGGTCTATCTGTCGTGTTATTCATCCTAGCCGCAGCACTGGCCTTTTCGGGCGAAGATTTGGCTTATCGATTTTTCCCCGTTACTACTACGCCTACTCAGGTCCCAACCCCCTCGCTAACTCCCAGCCCCACTGAGCCACCCACGGTCACTCTTACCCCAAGCATTACACCCACTCTGGAATTTACTTACACTCCCAGCCCAACGTCTATTCCGCAGCTGCCTCCATCAATTGAGGCTCTATTCCTATCTTCTGTTACTCCTGATACGAATGCCGTGTTTAGTCCTCTAACTTTTTCCACTGGCTTGAATTTATCAAGCTATGAGCCCTCAGGTGTTGATACAGTTTTTCAAATCCCTGTAGAAGAGATTTTCGCATCTTTTACATACGATCAGATGCAGAACGGTTCCCAATGGACCGCACTTTGGTATCGGCAAGGAACATTGGTGCATTTTGAAACCCTAACATGGGACGGTGGCACCGGGGGGGCTGGATTTACCGAGTGGTCCCCCGACTCAGAAGAATGGCTCCCAGGCATGTATCAAGTGCAGATTTTTGTGGGGGCAGATCCTAAGGTCGTGGGCGATTTTGAAGTTGTTGGGGAAGTTGTCACCAGCACTGCAACCGTCACTCCGAGCCTGACTGCTTCGCCGACATTCACAGAGACCAGTTCGCCAACTTTCACAGCGACGGATACGCGCTTTCCCACAGATACAGTTACTCCTACACCTACATTTACCTCCACTCCGACGTCAACCGAAGAAAACTAAATCGCCAATTTGCCTTCACACATTATGAAGGTGCTTTGGTCACATTAAATGGTTAAGGGTGTATCCTATGGGAAAAGGGGCCAGAGCCAGGGTATTGCGAACATTGAAACGACCAACAAAACTAAGGTCAACCAGACTCCTACACGTGTGTAATCAATAAATCGGTAACCACCAGGGCCAAACACAAGTACGTTAGCCTTGTGTCCAACGGGTGAAAGGAAGCTGGTTGCTGCTCCAATAATCGTGGCCATCGCAAATGGTAAATGGCTGGCACCGAGGCCTGCTGCCGTATCCAGTGCAATAGGAACAACCAGCACCATTGCAGCTGCATTAGACATGGGCTGAGTAATCAGTGCGGCCAGCACATAGATCCCTCCAAGCACTGCTATTGGTCCAAAACCCCCCACGGCGTTAAGCATCGTATCTGCCAAGAAAGCGGCTGCTCCCGTTGATTGCATGGCTGTGCCCAAGGGCAGCATCCCCGCAACAAGGAAAACAGTGCGCCAATCGATGCTTTCATATGCCTCATCCATAGTCAGAGAACCCGTCAGCACCATTAATACGGCGCCGATGACCATGGCTGTAGAAATATGGAAAGATCCAAAGATTACTAAGGCGAGCACGCCAATCATCACTGCGACGGCGATAGGGGCCTTTTCCTCGCGACGAATTTCCGTGGGAACGGGCTCCAAGACTAGAAAATCAACTGCGTCTTGCAGCGTAGCTTGCCGATTCCTTGGTCCTTGCAGTAGCAGGGCGTCGCCAAAACGCAGCTTCACATCGGCCAATCGTTCGGTAATGAGTTCGCCGTGCCGCCAAATGGCTAATGCCGTGAAGCCGTATTGATCACGGAAACGCGATTCGCGTAATGACAGTCCAACGATGTGAGAATTTGGCGACAAGGTCGCCTCAATAATATGAACTTGGTCTGATTCTTCCAGGCTCGCTCCAAGAGCGCGTTCTGATTCAATTTCCAACCCCATATCTTTTACAGCGCGCATCAGATTATCTACTGAACCAGATACTAGTACAAGGTCGCTGGCATTAAAACGTCTGTCTCGCCGTAACTGTCGGGGAGACTCTTCATCCCCTTGGATTGCGATTACTGTCAGATCGAACTTTGAGCCCAAAGTTGATTGCGCCAGGGTCTTGCCGATAAGGGGACTGTCGCTTTTTACGCGCACTTCACTGACATACTTGCGCAGTTCTGATGCTGCCTCTTTTTCCTCTCCAGTTTTGCGGTCAGGAAGCAAATGCCTTCCAACCAGCAGCATGTAAATGACGCCAGTTGCTAGAACAATTAAACCGATTGGTGTGAACTCAAAGAAACTAAAACTCTCAAGGCCGCGATCAAGCAAAATGCTGGTAGCCAAGATGTTTGCGGGTGTACCAATCAGAGTCATTTTTCCACCCAATAGTGATGAGAAGGAGAGGGGAATCAATAACTTTGAAACAGGTACTTTAGTTTCGCGCGCAATGCCGACCACGGCGGGAAGCAACATAGCCGTGGCGCCTACGTTATTCATAAAGGCAGACATGAAACCACAGGTCAGCATGATGACGAGTATCAATTGAGGTTCGCGGTTGCCCGCAAGGCGCAGAATTCCACGGCCTAATATATCGGCCACACCAGTTTTAAAAAGCGCACCAGATACGATAAAGACTGCCCAAACTGTGATTACTGCTGTATTTGAAAATCCTGCAAATGCTTCCTCAGTGCTTACCAATCCTGTTAATGACAAGGTAAGCAGCACAAGAAGAGCGACTACATCCACGCGCAACCTCTCCGTTGCAAACATGATGATCGCTACGAGGATGATCACTAAGGTAAGGAAAATATCAGGAGTCATAAAGGTATTTCTTCTTCAAGTATCTGATGACTAATTTTGGCGATATCAACCAGATTTATGCACATTTGCCGTCAATATAGGCGAAAGAATATGCAATTTAGATGATAACACTTCTTGGATGGGGCTTGTGTTGAATTACGGAATTTGCCCGGGCAACGCGCTGCGATATCACCCTAGGCATTTCGTGGAATCAATCCTGTGTGCTTAACTTGGGGCTGCATTCCTTGAGCAATTTTAGCCGCCAGCTTGGCGTTTTTCTTCAGAAGGGCCAAATTGGCCTCCAGCGATTGCCCATCACTAAGTTCGCTTACTCTCTTCAACAAGAATGGAGTGGACTCCTGGCCGCTGATTCCCTCTTTTTCTGCTTCGTCTAGCGCTTGCTTGGTCCATGCTTCCATGTCTTTTCTCGAAACCGCGCTTTCTTTTGGCGGAGGCTGAGCAATCACAACGCCTTGCCCACCCAATTGCCAGTGAGATTTGGCAAGCTCAACAGCTTCCAAAGGGCCCTCTACTTTTCCATTAAGTTTTAATCCGCTTTTTGCGGAATAGAAAGCAGGAAAGTCCAGCGTTCTATATCCTATTACGGGGACGGCAAGCGTCTCGAGTTTTTCTAGAGTTGCAGGTAGATCTAGAATTGATTTTGCCCCAGCGCAAACCACTATTACTGGCTGCTTCGCGAGTTCCCCTAGATCGGCACTTACATCCCAGTTGCTGCCACGATGGACTCCACCTAGGCCGCCGGTGGCGAAGACGCGTAATCCCGCCTGAGCGGCGATGCGGAGCGTTCCAGCAACCGTCGTTCCTCCGCTTTTGGAACCCGCGATGGCTCCGCCTAGGTCTCGGCTGCTCAACTTAATGGCAGATTCGTCCTTTGCAAGTTTTTCCAATTCATCCGATTCCATACCAACCATTACGCGACCATCCAATAGCCCAATAGTTGCAGGATATGCGCCCTCTTCTCGCACAATGGCTTCTAACTCCAGCGCGAGTGCGAGATTTTTTGGGCGGGGAAGACCGTGAGTGATTACTGTCGACTCGAGAGCGACTATGGCATTTCCCATCCTTCGTGCAGAGCGAACTTCTTCTGAAAGTTTAATATATGGCGCTAAATCAGTCATGTTGGATATCTAATCTAGAATAAATAGTTAATGTGATGGATATTTTACTGCTTTTGATCCAAATCTTTGTTCAGATGATTTAAGAAGCGGAGCACGCTGTCAATTTGCTTTTCATCTTCACCAGGTAATTTGCCGTACCTCAATTTAAGTCCATCAAAGATGCCGTAAAATGAACCTATCAAGCGGGTCAGAATGCTTTGGCTTTCACTGTCTTCGCTGAAATCCTCATCCATCTGCGCTAGCTGAGAAAACAGGCGAAGAAGTTCCTGGGAACGACTATCTTGATAAGCGTTAGTCTTTGGGCCTAAGGATTGGATAGCATTTTCAGCGAGAATTTCATCAATAATTTCTTGGGCAAGCTCGTCTACTTTCCAGTTCCCCAGGTCGACCCAGTGAACATCCAGTCCGCGCTCTTTGGCATCCTCTAGACAAAAACTCAAAAACTGACGACGAAGTATATCCCTGGCAAGCAAGAGGCTTCCCGGAATCCTATCTTCTTGACTGGAACCTTCCTCTTCTGTGGCAAGCAGTTCTCCCAATGTAATCTCAGCGATGAATCTCTGCAATTGCCTTTCAAAGTGAGCGGAGCCAATGCCGCTTATCGTGTTTCCTCCTGAGTGGTTGCTTTTACTCACATGCTGCGATGCCTCTATCCTTTGCCCATATGCGATGGCCAACGCTGATTTTTCGGAGAATGGATGCGGCTCGCTCAAGCTGGCCTCTTGCCCAGATCGGTGGATGCTGTAAACCACCTTTGCAGATTGCACCTGGATGCGGATGCCGTCTCTGCTGCGACCCCAGAGATTAATAGTAGCCACTTGATCTCGCAGGTCAATAAGCTCGCGGATATGTTCGAAACTGGCAATTATGTCTTTCTTTTCATCAGCACCCATTACGCGCGCTTGTCCAATGTAGGGCTCAATAACTGCCGCGACACCCATTGGCAGCTGGGCTTTTCTTGGACCCGAAACTCTTTTTGGTGGAACCTCAGAAATTAAGTTGGACCCCTTCAATAGGGAAGAGTTTCCATTGAATGCCGTTTGCCATAGATTTGCTTTCGCTTTACTCAAGTCGCCTAAATTAAAAATACTCTTATGGCCGATACTTGCCGATCTAAAAGTCAGCCAAAAAGCTAACCCTATGGCTAAGAAATGTCCGTAGCTGCGTGCAGAAAAAACGTATTTGACGAACAAATTAATGTCAGCTGGAGCTTGGAAGATGTACAGAACTGCAGCGAAAAAAAGCACAAACACTAATATCCAGCGTCTCTTGCGTGCAGTTGCGGGATGGCTCTGCATTGCGGTCCGCCAAATCTGCAGGAAGGGGTTTTCTGGACGGCGAGAACTCCTGGCGATTGACTTATTCAACTTTTGGGCCCCTTAGTTTGGTAGCAAGCTTCTGCAATCTATCGTTCACTTCGGCTGAAATGGCTGGCATCTTTGAAACCCCTTCTAAGCTGCCCTGCACGAGTAGGCTAAGGCTTTCAGCATCGCTTGGCGGAGAGATGTCATGGCCATCCGTGGCTGCCAACCGCTCATAGAGGGGAGCACTTACAAGCCGCATGAATTCAGCTGCGGCCGCTTGTTGACCTGAACGTTCTTTTGCTTCATTTCGACTGCCGTCTTTGATGCTCGACTGAATTGCGCGCATTTCCCAGGCCTCACTCCACTCGTTGACTAGGCGCGTTTCATCTCGCAATGGATCAAGATGCAGTTCGCGAATTCGTACGTGTAGAACTCGGCAACCTCTACTTCTTAACAGCTGATATTCTCTGCTGCTGACCTTTCTAGTCTCTTCCCCTTTGGGAGAAAAAGATTCGGAGACTATCGCCTCTTGCAGCCGTGAATTAATGAAATCTTCCAGACGCTCCAGGCCGCTAGGAGTTTTGTCCGAATTTTCTTCGCTTTCAAACAATTCGTGCAGCTTGACTTTAGCCAAAGACTCGCGCCACAGGTCAGTTGCCAACTGAACGGGTAGCCAATCCCAGGCAACAGATTGAGTCATTTCACTATTTGGTCCCAAGGGGGCACTGCCATCTTGGGTCAAGGCTCGCCAGACAAATTCGGTCTGAAAAGCGAAGGGGTTCCCATCTTTGGGCGAACGTCCTTCTAGGCGAAAACCCACTTCAATACGGGGGACTATTTCAACTCCGTCTTGCGTTGATGCGCTTGTTTCCTCCCGTCGCCCTTGTCGCTCGCGAAAACTGACAAGTTCTTCAGTCTCCTCTTTTGGAGAAAAAGGATCTTCATTTGCAAGCGGTCCTAAGCTTCTGCGCTGCGTGTGAAGGTCCATTGCAGCTGCAAAATATTCACCCTTCTTAGCGAAAGATAGTCCCGGACCGATAACTCGTGTATAGCCCTGGTCAGATCGCAAAACAGCGGCACTTGATTTGTCCAGGAGAAATACGCTGGCTGATTTCCCAGCTCTACTATCATTCTGCAGAATGCTTGGGCTTCCGTCCTCGAGAATTAATCCGCCTGGTGATCGTCCCAAAAAACTCCCAATCATCATTTTGAGAACTAGCCATAGTTCATTCAGATTACTAATCGGCAGGACAAAATGGGCCCATAGCAATGCTGAGAAAAAGCCCGCGACAGAGAATAGCAGTACATCTAAAAATAAACTTCCATAAGGG
>Ga0315336_1007376_pt1 | contig 10582 bp, 10 predicted proteins | sample ASW5metaG_FD_204512 | JGI IMG/M metagenome (GOLD analysis project Ga0315336, IMG submission 204512) | Ammonia-oxidizing marine archaeal communities from Monterey Bay, California, United States - ASW #5 | ecosystem: Environmental > Aquatic > Marine > Intertidal zone | place: USA: California... | reverse complement strand
CGGGCAGCCTGCTCGGCGCCAGCATTGCCTGGGCCGTGGTGTTGGGCGCATTCCTGAAATTCGTGGTCACCGAAGGACTGGCCCGCTGGCAGTTGGCGACGGGGGAAACCTTGCTCGAAGGCGCCGTGCACCGGCTGAGCCCCATAATCGGCTGGCTGTTTCTGCCCTATCTGTTGCTGTGGTCCTTCTTTGTCGGTTCCGCGCTGATGAGCGCCTGCGGCGTGACACTCTACGCCATGGCTCCGGTCTTCGAGGACGCGGCCGACGGCAAGGTCGTGTTCGGCATGGCTGCCAGCGTTGCCGGCCTGGTGCTGGTGCTCAATGGCGGGTACCGGCTCTTCGAGGGCGTGATGCGGATCTGTATCGGGATCATGTTCATCACCGTGATTGTGACCGCTGCGCTGGTCTGGCCGGGGTTAACGGACGTCGAGCAAAGCCTGCTGGTCCCACGGATGCCCGTCTTTGGCGGCGAAGGGCTCGCCTGGACCGTCGCGCTATTGGGTGGGGTCGGCGGCACCTTGACGGTGCTCTGCTACGGATACTGGATCCGCGAGGAAGGGCGCTTGGGCGCGGAGTATCTCCGGACCTGCCGGATCGATCTGGGCGTAGGCTACCTGGTTACCGCCGTTTTCGGCGTCGCCATGGTGATTATCGGTAGCACCGTGCAGATCGAGGGAAAGGGCGCGACGCTGCTGGTAACGCTATCGGACCGGCTCGCGGAGTCGCTTGGACCGGTCGGGCGTTGGATGTTTCTGATCGGGGCAGCGGGTGCGGTATTCAGCAGCCTGCTGGGGGTCTGGCAGGCGGTGCCCTATTTGTTTGCCGATTGGTGGGCGCTAATGCGTCGGCGAGCGGGCGCGCAAGGCGAGGTTCCGCCGGCCAAAACCATCGATACGGCATCGCTGCCCTATCGCGGCTACCTCGTCGGCCTGGCCGTGCTGCCGATGCTGGGACTGTTCTGGAGCTTTCAAGATATCCAAAAGCTCTACGCCATCATCGGCGCGACCTTCATTCCGCTGCTCGCGCTGGCACTGCTCTTCCTAAACGGTCGCCGGGCCTGGGTGGGCGAGGGCCTCAAGAATCGGCCGCTCACCGTCATCGTCCTGGTGGCATCGCTGGCGTTCTTCGCCTGGATCGCGGCGAGGACCGCGATGGGCTAGCGGAGACGTCCGCGAGCATCCAATTCAGAAAGAGACCTCGCTAGTCCTTCGAATTCCAGTTCACCGGCGGCCCAACCCGCCTGGGCCGCCGACGTGATCGGCCTTATAGAAAAAAGGCGACCAGACAGGCGACGCCTGCGATCGCGGCACTGCCGTGGACAAAAATCAGGAAATTTGGCGCGCGCCGGCCGCCGAGACGCATCGGAAATAGCAGCAGCAAACCACCCGCCGCTGCGGCAAGCACGAAGATCAGAGCGAGCGTCAGCAGGGTTCCGCCGGAACTCGCCATATAGCCCAGGATCAAAAGGATCGCGCCGATCGCACCGAAGGTCAGATGAATATAGGCAAGAGGTGCGGGCACCGTGTTGCCTTTGACATGCCAAACGCCAATTCCGGCACCGGCTGTGACCACAACGAGAAGAATTATTAGAGCTAGAAGTAAGTACATGGGTTGCCTCCCGTAATATTTGAATCGAATCACGGACGAGGTTAATTGCACGGGGCTCAATGTATAGGTTGCGCGCTTCACAACATGTTGAGGCGTGGATAAGCGAATTGCTCGGCCACTTCGCGCGCCGCAAGACTTGCGCATTCGCGCGGCTATCGCGCTGCGGCTCAAGTCCCGCGTAGCTGCATCACATAGCGCCGCTTGCCAGTCTTGCCGACATTGACGAAGCCCGCGCACTCGAAACCGTCGGTGAATCCCATATGGCGGTAGCTGGGGGATGACTTGTCGACCGGATAGGCCTCGACGACATCGGCGCCGTTTTGCCTGGCATAGCCGACAGCCGCCTCGATTAGGCGTTGGGTGAAGCCCAGGCCACGAAATCTCCGGTGAATGAAGAAGCAGACGATGCTCCAGACGTTCTCGTCCGGAGCGCAATGGTCCTTTTCAGCGAGCCGTCGAAATGAGGAACGCGGGCCCACGGAACACCAGGCGACCGGCTCGCCCTCCACATAGCCGAGGATGCCAATGGGTACTTTGTCTCGGACGCGCTTTTTCAGCTCCGCCTTTTTTGCAGCCTTCTTCGCCGCCGCGTCGCCGCGCAGCTTCGTGGGCATCTTCCGCCAAGCCATGCACCAGCAATAGTGCGGCCCGCCGCGGCCCTCGAAGAGCTGCTGCAGGTCGGCCCAGTGGGCATCATCCACGATCGCAACCGTTAACTGTGTATCACCTGGTGCAGCTTGACCTGAGTCTTGGGTCATCATCGTCCTCAGGAGTTGGCGTATGGCCCGGAGTCGGAATCTGCCCGCATCGGCGCGGAGCCGAATCTGGATTGATCAAGGGACTGCACGAAAGACAAGGCAGACGGTCAGGCGGATGCGATCTCCTGCAACTCCGCCGCATCCAGTATCCGCACCACATGGGCGTTGGGCGCGGCGATGACGCCCCGATTGCGCAAGTCGGTCAGGGTGCGGCTCACGGTTTCGATGGTCAGTCCAAGATAGTCGGCAATGTCGACCCGCATCATGGGTAGCTCGACGTCGTCATGGGTGCCGTAGCGATTCTCGCGCTCATTGAGCATCAGCAGGAAGGACGCGACCCGCTCGGTGGCGTTCTTGCGGCCAAGGATCAGGACGTGCTTCTGAGCTTCGACGAGCTCGTTGGAAACTTCCTGAAAACAATGCCCTTCGAATTCGCCGAACTTCGTCAGGAGCTGCATGAAGGGTTTGCGGGGGAATCGGCAATATTCGCCTTCGGTTACCGCCTCGGCGGTATAGGTGTAATGGTTTCCAGTGGCCATCCCGATATAGTCTCCGGGAAACAGGAAGGCGATGATTTGGCGGCGGCCGTCCGCCAGATAGTGGGCGCATGCGACAACGCCGGCGACCAGAGCAAAAATGTACTCGGCCGAATCCTCCTGCGTGAACAGCGTCTGTCCCCGCTCGAAGCGATTCCGCGTCACCATTGTTTGGAGTTCCGTACCCAATTCAACGTCAACAGCGCCACAATAATTGAGCTTGTTCGCGATGCATTGGGGGCAATGCTGGGGCTCGCCATCCGGAACGCTAATGCCGCGGAAGTGGCACTTGGGTATGCGCGAGAAAGAGCGGGAGCTCATCTGCTGGCCTCTACCAGTACCATGTGGCCTCAGGAGCGCATCTCGGAACAGCCGACGGACGCGACTTCATGGAGAATTCTACCCGAGATGCCGCCGCCGGAGCATAGGTAAGCGCTGCCGTAACGTAAACCATTAGAATAAGTCTCTTCCGGATGTATAGTTGACCTCCGCCGCCACCTAGGGTTGTGCAGGTGGGTAAGAGGGCGTTGCTGTGGCCAAGGCTGCGGGCGCGATTGGCGCTTGACACTGCGGGCGCGCGATCGAATTGACCCTGATCAACGCTGGCGGGTTTGGCACGTGTCAGGCTCGGCTACGCTTCGAAACATCCGATCGTGCAGCGGCCGCGCTGCCCCGAATCGTTGGCTGGCATAGGCCGCGGCACCATTTGCGCCAATCCGGGCATGTTTCGACAATCCGAATCCGCTTGGAATGGAGGCCGCTATGAAGGTCAAGGATGCCATGCATAAGGGCGTCGAATGGCGTGGGCCGACCGCGCCCATTTCGGAAATCGCCAAGGTCATGAAGGAGAGCGACGTCGGTGCTGTCCCAATCTGCGCGAATGACAGGTTAGTCGGCATAGTCACCGACCGGGATATCGCATGCCGCGCCGTGGCAAACGGAACCGATCTCGCCAAATTGACGGCGAGCGACATCATGACCAAGAGCATCGTCTATTGCATGGATAACGAGGACATCGAGGACGCGGTCCATCTGATGGAGAACAACCAGATCCGCCGTCTGCCCGTTGTCGATGACGAGAAACGCATGGTCGGGATGCTGAGCCTGGGTGACTTGAGCCACTCGGTTTCCCATGAGCTGGTCGGCGAACTCGCAGAGGCGGTGGCCGAGCATCACTGAGACCTCGGCATGCAGCCTGTGGGGTCAAAGAAAAAACCACCCCAAAAAGGGGCGGTTCAAGGGATCGAGGTCGGTTGAATAGGTCAGAATGACAGTTTGCCGCCCGCGAGCACCGAATAAAAGCGCTCCAAGGGCACGTCCTGGCCGGCGGGCGCCGTCTCAGGCACGGCAACCCGAATGTCGGCGTCCCAGTGACGGAAGCCCGCATAGAGCTTCAATGCGGCCGGGTCGATGTCCTGGACGATGCCGACGCCCCAGACATTCGCCGAGGTGGCGGTAATCTCGCCGCCATTAAGGTCGGTGCCCAGATTGTTCGAGCTGCGGCGTACGCCCCAGTCATTGTATTCGGTGTATTCGCCGTAGAGCGTGGTTGCACCGAGGCTGGGCGCCAACAGGCGGCGTTTGATGCCCGCCTGCAGATACCACATGGTCGCATCGGGGACCTGGCGACCTGTTACGGGCGCCGGGAACGGGTTCACCCGCTCGTCGTTGAAGTCGAATGTCGCCCAGCCGCCTGCGCCATAGACATAGAGTCCGGTCGGCACATGCATCGCCGATGCCGAACCCAAAAGGCGCTCGAAATCGACCCGTTGGTCGACGCAGGTCGCCTGGCCCAATCCGGGCGGCGGGCAGTCGATGATTCTGGTCGAGCGATCCTCGGTCTCATCCGTGACCCAGAGATAGCCGATGCCGGCGACCATTCGGACCGAATTCCATTCATTCTTGTAGCGGACCGCGATATCGGCAACGTCGTCCTCACCCCAGGCGGCGGAGAAGACAAAGCCTAGGAGCGACGGCGAGTCGTAGCGCACCAGGTCGGCCCGGTTGGTATCCAGATTGACGTAGATAGTGTCGAAGTCCAGCGTGGTCCGGCAGGCCGCGCCGTTGCACCCCTGGCTGCCGTGCGGCCGCGCGAAATGGAAATCCCGGCCCACGTCGATATCGGCGTCGGCTACTGGGTTCTTGGCGATATTCAGCAGGATAATGTCATCCGTTGCCAGCGATTCCCGGCCGACGGTGATCTTGCCGAGGCGTGCGTGGTTCAGGTTCCAAGCGACTTTGCGTGCGGTGAGCGGGCCATCGGTATTCTCATTGGGCAGGCCATCGATGCGCTGATTCACCCGGGAGCCCGAGGCGCTGATCGTCTCGATCTCAATGTAGAAGCCAGCGGAGAGATCGGGTGTGATCGCGGCGTCTCCGGTGAGCCGGATGCGCGATTCCGATTCAGTATTCTCGACCACATAGGCGTCGCTGTTGATGCCGTCATCCCAGTAGAAGATCGCGGTGTTGACGTGACCGGAGAGCTTCAGGGAAACCTTGCGGTTGCCCTTGCGTACCGTGGTTGACTCCAATTCGGCGACGCGCTCTTCGAGATCTGCGCAGCAATCGCCGCCAAGATCCGCCGCATTGGCCGGCGTCAATGCAAGCCAACCCATCAGCAACCCGGCAAGGGCGGCCATGCCAAAGCCGGCCTTAATGGTTGTCCCATTCCCCCCGGTCTTCTGTGTTGCCCGGCCGGATAGCTTCTTAAGTCTTGTTTGATAGTGCATTTTGTCCCCCATAGTTTTCTGACTGAAACAGGTGATCGCCCGGGCATCAATGGATTTCGTTGAAATTGCGAAAGATTCCGAATTGGACGTTGCATATTTGCAATAATTCGATTTCGCTCAGCGATATCATTTCGCGTTACTTCCGTTCATCTCCATTGCTGCAAACCGTTCATTACCTGTCATGGGGACCAATTCTTGTGGCCCCGCGAGATGCGCGTGTTTCGAACTTGACGATGCGATCGATTGATTGGCCGCACGGCTCAGCGGTAAGCCGTGCGGCCACAACCCTTCCCGGCGAGACGATCGGGGTGATCTTCCCGGCTTAATAGGGAGGTCGAGAAGGGCAAAAAACTCAAGTTTTCAAGGAAACCGCATCGCTAGTTTCGGAACCCCCGCCAAATGCGGAACCGTTGGCGGCACCGCTTCCAATCTGTCAGCTACCATGAAGATATTCATGAGAGAAATGAATTGTTACCAATGCTATAATTGCAAGCCATGCATCTAAAAGAACTCGACGCAAACCTGCTGGTAGTGCTCGATGCGCTGCTCACCGATGCGAGCGTAACCAAGGCTGCTGAGCGGCTGGGACGGTCGCCGTCGGCGGTGAGTCACGCGCTCGCTAACCTGCGCGAATTGTTTCATGACGAGCTCTTTGTGCGCGCCGGTCAGCGCCTGGTACCGACCGCTAAGGCGACCGAGCTGGCGCCCACAATCCATGTCATTGTTACCGGCATCGAGGGCCTGCTCCGGCCGGGCACACCTTTCGAGCCGCAGTCCCAGCAGCGAAACTTGGTGTTGGCCTGCCGCGAGCCCTATGAACTCACGCTGCTGCACGAGCTACGCCGCACCGTTAAGGAGACCGCTCCCGGCATCACGCTGAGTTGGAAGGCGTTGAACGGCGAGGCAAGTTTTGAGGACCTCCGGCTAGGCCGGATCCAATATCTCATTCAGGAAGGCACGCCAGCCGAAGATGCCGCGGACTTCGTCTGGCATCATCTGTTTGACGAGACTTATGTGACGTTGGGCGCGCGTGGCCATCCGCTACGGGACCGGGATGTCTCCAGGGGGGGCTTTGCGGACTACGAGCATATTCTGGTGACGACCGGCGAAGGCGCATCGGACCCAGTGCACGAGCACTTCGCGCGCCATGGCATTGCGGCATCCGATGTAACGCGCGCCTCCTCGCTTTTTGTTGGGCTGTTCTTGGCCCACGGCTCCGAAGCGCTCGTCACCGTGCCGCATTCTGTCGCCAATGCGGTCGATGAGGGACTCGCGCTCCGCCAGATAAGCCAACCATTTGCGCCACTAATTGTTCAGAACCAACTGTGTTGGCACCGCAGTCAGGACCGCGACGAGTGCCATCAATGGCTGCGCGATCAATTGATCGCCCTGGCGCAACCGCGGCTTCCAGTCGCGTAGGCGCGGGCCCGCTGGACTGCTCGGGGCTCGTCTAGCGGCGTTTTCGTGAGGGAAAAGGATCTCGCGGCCGCTGCTTCTTTGCGCGAGACCTTGCGATTGCCGCGAAAACCCCCGCGATGATCACCCCTGTAAAAGCCGCGAACAACAACCGGTCGGCGTGATCTATCAGGCTGAAATCCAACATTAGGCGGTCCGGATCGAGTCCGATCCTCTATTCATTGCGCGTTCCGATCAGGGCGCGCATCCAGTTCCGTGATTAGCGTCTTTAGATATTTCGTGGTTTCGTCTGCCAAGACGTCACGGTGCAACCGATTCTTGTCGCTGAAGATGGCGTTTGAAGCCTGGGAATCAAGCATGGTCGTGCCGAGCCGGTCGTAAGCTTCTCCGATGTCCGCGCCTTCGAAGTAAATCAACCGCCGATCCTCCTGCTGAGGCGTGTGCAGGAATTCCGCGAAATACTGCAGAAAAAGCTCGCCCTGCCGGGCCATATATGCGCCGAGCACCAATACGCGCAAGCCCCCCCATTCCTCCTCCGTGAGCACGTCGTGCTTGATATGCATGACCCGCTCGTGGCAGGCGTCGAGCTGGGCGCGCGCCGCACCCCCGAGCGCAATTCCGATGTCGGGCGCCTGGGCGCCCACGAAAGCGTTCAGTTCGGACTCGGACACCTTTTGGTCGGACAGCACCTGGTCGAGAAAGTCGACCGCGCGAGCGGGAATATCGAGTCTCCGGGCAACCTGTCCCTTGTCGACCTCTTGCTTTAGGTCGACTTCGCCGGCAAGCGCCTTCAACTCGTCCCTATAGGCGGTGAGCTTGACCGTAACCGCGCCGGGCAATTCCTGGGCTCCCGCATGTTCGCGAAGCAGGCAGTAGATGGCGAGCGGCATATGCCCGATGGTCTTCAACTTGGTATAAAGGGCTGGACGCAATCCGGGAAACTCGAGGACCGGCAGATCGCGGTGATAGAGCAGCATCATGTCGTCCTGCACCACGATCAGGGCCTTGCGCTTCTGGGCCTCGACCAGAGCGTTCCTCGCCGCTTCGTAGAATTCAATGAATTGGCTATCCAATTGATGAAGACGGTCGCCATCCATCGAAGCATCCTCCCGCCTTGGCGGCGCTAGAATTCAATTCGCCGGTTAAGCAATATTGGAACTGCCTAACGAATTTGATAGATCAGAGCTACTAGGGAATTGATGTTGCCGCACGCAAGAAGTGAGAGCCATGGATGGTGCGCAGGTGAAAGAACAGCTTATCCGCGACTACCGCGAAAACGGCGTTGCGGTTGTCCCGGGCGCGGTGTCGCCGGAATGGGTGGCCTTGATGCGCCACGCGCTGGACGAGCTGATGGATAAGCCCACCAAGATGGGCCTCGAATACGCCTATCACGAGGATTCCACGCGATTCTTCGGCGACCAATATATGTGGCTGACCCGGCCTAAATTCCGCAAAATCGCCTTTGAAAGCGGCATCGCTGAAATCGCAGGCGCCCTGATGGGTTCGAACAAGGTGAACCTGTTTTTCGACCAGGTGCTGGTGAAGGAACCTGGCGCCGTCGAGCCGACGCCGTGGCATCACGATTTGCCCTATTGGATGGTCGATGGCGAACAGATTTGCACGGTCTGGATCGCGCTCGATCCGGTCAGCGTCCAGAATGGCGGCATGCGGTACGTCAAGGGTTCACATCTATCGGGCGAGCTCTATTCGCCGACCTTTTTCGGCAATTCGGCCGAAGACGATACCTTTGACAAGACCCGCTACAAGCCGATGCCGGACGTCGAGGCGACCTATGGCGACGACGAGTTTCTGAGCTACGACCTGCAGCCAGGTGATGCCGCCGTGCATCACGCCAGGACCATTCATGGCGCGCCCGGCAATGCCTCCTCCGAGACCCGGCGCCGCGGCTACATGCTGCGGGTCTTCGGCGACAACGTCAGTTATGCGCCGGAGCCGGGTCAGGCGAAGGTCGCGGTGAGGCCGGACCTGCCGCAGGGAGCGCCAATGGGGGGCGAATATTTCCCCGAGATTTGGCGCCGTGCGGGGGCCAGCCTGGCGGCCGAATAGGGTCCGCTAGTTATCGCGCATGTGATTTGCCGATATTTGCCGGTAGTGCTTTATTCGACCTTCGTCATAGGGCCCTTTGCAAGTGGGCCCATCGGGACTATTTGATTTTGCAGTCGAGGCTGACCCACCCGCCAACCAATCGTTTTCGAGTTCGCCATGAATCAAGTGAGCTATACCAAGACAACCGCGGGCCTGTGCGTGATCGCGCTGATCACGGCGATGATGATGATCTGGCACGCCAATTCGTTCTGGACTTGGATTTTCGCGATTGCCTGCTCGCTAGCCGCCATGGCGGCTCTGCTACTCTCCTACAGCATGGATGAGTCCCAGGACGGGCAGTCCTAGCAGCCAGGCGACTACGCAATGCCATGTTGCGGGCTGCGTTCCACCGGGCCAAACTGCATCGAGCTTCATGATGAAACCGCCTCGCCGCGTGTGGCTTCGCGCGATTTGACGGGGTCCACTGTAAGGGAGAGCAAACATGCCCCGTGTGTATCAGTCGCTTGTGATAGATGCCCCGGTCGAGAAGGTTTGGGAGCGGATCAGGGATTTCCATGATTTCACATGGGCGCCCAGTGTGGTTGAGTCCTGCGTCGCCGAGGGCGAGGGCGCGGGTACTTCCGTGGGATCTGGCCGCCGCATCAACGACGTCTTCGTGGATACCATGATCACCCACAGCGACGCCGACCGGCGCTATCAGTACCGGATCGACGAGGGGCCGTCTCCGGTCGCGCCGAAGGAGACCCGCAACTATGTGGGCGACATTCACCTGCTGCCGATCACGGACCAGAACAAGACCTTCGCCGAATACAGCGCCCATTGGGAAAGCGACAACGCGGACGCCGAAAAATTTATCGACAGCGTTTACGGCGCGCTTCTGAAGGACCTTGCGGCCCAGTTCAAATAAAGCCCTGATCTGCGCGACCATTTGCGGGCATTGGCCGCCGGACATTTCGTCCCGGGCGTCGCGTTAATTCCCGCTTTACCCTAGTCACCGATGCAGCGCCCGCGTGCGGGCTGCTGGTAACGATTCGTAAGGGGTTGCCGCTAGGCTCCTCGCAGTAATTGTCGTGATCTCCCGAATCGGCATAGGCCGGGCGGCGAGGCGCGAGATCTCCTGCAAGGAGTATCAGTGATGCGTAACCGAACCCCTCGAATCTTGAGCGTTGCCTTGGCTTGTGCGGGCTTGGCAGCGGTCCAGGGAGCGGCGCTCGCCGCCGGCTTGGATCCCTACACACCCTACAAATCCTATGACCCGGTGGCGCCGGGCCCGGAAATTCTGCCCTGGTCCGGCTGGCAGGTGGGCGCATTGCTCGGCTATGGCTATGCCGATACCAGTTTCGCGGTCGGTGGCACCGAGTTGATCGGTGACGCGGACGAGCTCACGACCACCGGTTTTAGCTACGGCGCCGACGGCATTCTGGGCGGCGTCATGACAGGTTGGAACTGGCAGTATGGCGACTTCGTT
>Ga0315336_1007375_pt1 | contig 10585 bp, 8 predicted proteins | sample ASW5metaG_FD_204512 | JGI IMG/M metagenome (GOLD analysis project Ga0315336, IMG submission 204512) | Ammonia-oxidizing marine archaeal communities from Monterey Bay, California, United States - ASW #5 | ecosystem: Environmental > Aquatic > Marine > Intertidal zone | place: USA: California... | reverse complement strand
TAAAGCAGCTTGCTCTGCTTTTATCTATAGTCTATCTATTGCAGATCAATTTATCAAAACAGGAATGGCAAAAAAGATATTAGTTGTGGGCGCTGAAGCACAGACAAAACTAATTGATAAATCGACAAATGGTAGAGATGTTGCTGTACTTTTTGGAGATGGGGCTGGTGCTGCAATTCTTCAGCGAAGTGATAATTATAATGGTATTCTCTCAACGCATCTTCACTGTGAAGGTAAAAATATAAAAAATCTTTGGATGCAAGCTCCTGGCACTAGTCCGGGTAGTTGGTTTGAAAATCAATCTTTTGATCAAGATCGTTTTACACCTCATATGAATGGTCGTGAAGTATTCCGTAATGCAGTTAAACGATTTCCTGAAGTAATAAACGAAGCATTAATTTCCAATAAATTAACTATTAATGATATTAAACTGATTATTCCTCATCAAGCTAACTTGCGGATAAGTCAAGCTGTGGCAAAAAAAATAGGAGTAGATATGAATGTTATTTATAGCAATATACATAAATATGGGAATACGACTGCTGCATCCATCCCGATTGCTTTAACAGAAGCACTGGAAGATGGACGCATCAAAAAGGGAGACCACATTATTTTAGCTGCTTTTGGCGCTGGATATACATGGGCATCAGCGGCAATTCGGTGGTAAAGTTTACTTAGTTAATAATTAATTGAATCCAAATATAATAGAAAAATGGCAAAATTATTTATTAGCGCAATAGCAATGCAAGCACGAACAGAAGTAATTCAGGTTTTTTCTGGTCATAGCTATGTAATGGAATACAATGTTGAACGCTTTATTAAAGATATAAAGATTTTAGAGATTAATAAAGGTATTAGTGAAATTCAAAATTTGATTATTTCAAGAGATATAATTAGCATAATAAAAGGACTCTGATGGTTAGAATCCCTAATAAGCCGTCACTATACCAGCAGTTTACCATAATGATTAATCATTATTGGAGGCAAATAACCATTTTAGTTAGTGTAATTATTCTCCTTTCATTATTCTTTCCAAGAGGAGAAGCGTTACAATATTCATACCAATTGAATGATGTTGCAAGAGAAGAGGTAGTGGCACCATTTAACTTTCCTATTTTAAAAACAGAAGATGAACTCCAGAATGATCTAAACGAAGTAATTCAATCAGAGCCTTTCCTTTTTTTACGTTCACAAGATGTTGTTAGTACTCAAATTTTAATCATTGAGAATTATTTTGATTTAGTAAAAAGAATTCAAATTAGTAATAAAAAACTGGCAGCTGCGAAAGATACGTTGTACAGAAATAGGTTTTCTGACCAATATGAAATATCACGAATGGCGGTTCAATCGGATAGTACAGCCTTGGCCGTCCTAATGAATAGGATTCAACAAGATTTTGTATTTGCATCGAATGACGATAAATGGAATGCTATTTTTCTTAAAGATCCAATCAATGAATCGAATATAGACCTAGATGCACTAAAAAATGAAATTATCCAAATCTGTAGGAATAGGTGGGCTGAAGGAATTTATGATATTTCAATATCAGAAATCCTAAGTAACCAAGTTTCAGTCTTTATTGTTCGTGATGAGGCGCCAGAATTAACCAATCCTAAAATGTATAATGATCTTCAAAATGCTTGGACAAAAGCTCGTGTAGAAGTGACAAATAAATTTCCAGAAATTATTGATATCCGTCGAAACTTGGGATATTCACTAGTTGTTGAATTCATGAAACCTAATTTGGTTTATGATCGGGAAACGACTGAAAGGCGGCAACAAGCCCGTCAAGATCGCGTCCCAAGAAACAAAGGGATAATTCTAAAGAATGAACGAATCTTAGATGCCAATATGCGTGTGACAAATGATGATCTTCAAAAACTACATTCCCTTTCAGTGGCTATTGATACTAAATCAATGGAAGAGCAAGGGCTGGATGTTGTCTTGGCCTACATGGGACGCATTCTTGTTATCGGTATTATAGTATCATTTTTCTTCACTTTTTTACTTACCTATCGCACAAAGATATTTGAGGACTGGAAAATGGTCCTGCTCATCGGGCTTATCTTCTCAATTGAAGTGGGCCTAGCTTATTTATTCACGCAAAACCTGGCTTTATCTGAGTATTTGATTCCAATGACAGTAGCAGCCATGGTACTAACGATAATGTTTGATGCTCGCATTGGATTCATGGGTATTATATCTATTATTCTATTGGTTGGCATTCTTATTGGGAATAATGTGGAATTTATGGTCACCGCCATGTTTACCTCTTCAGTTGGAATATATTCAGTACGTCAACTTCGCCGCCGGAGTCAACTTTTCACTGCTATTTTTGCATTATTGGCTAGCAGCGCACTTGTTATTCTTGGACAAGGATTATTCAAAGGGCATTCCTGGGTATTAATGGGATACGATATGATGAATCTATCAGTTGTCGCGGTTTTATCCCCTATTGTGACCTATGGATTAATTGGTTTGCTTGAAGTTTCTTTTGGTATAACTACAAACTTGACTTTGATCGAATTATTAGATTTCCAACATCCCTTATTAAAAAGATTGCAACAAGAAGCTAATGGCACTTTCAACCATAGTATTGTTGTTGGAAATTTGGCTGAGGCTTGTGCTGATGCTATTGGTGCAAATTCACTTCTTTGCCGCGTTGGCGCTTATTATCATGACCTTGGAAAAATGGTTCGTCCAGAATATTATATTGAGAACCAATATACCGGTGAAAATCGACATGATACACTTACACCTGTCATGAGTGCAAAGATTATCAAAAACCATGTAACTGAAGGGCTTAATCTGGCCAAAGAATATGGACTCCCAACTATAGTAAGTGATTTTATTCCCATGCATCATGGCACAACTCGAGTTGAGTATTTTTACCGCAAAGCACTAGAAGATGACATTAAAGTTGAAGAGAATCAATTTCAATACCCTGGGCCAAAACCTAATACTAAAGAAACTGGTATTTTAATGATCTGCGAAGCAGTAGAAGCGGCTGTTCGTTCTATAAAGGAACCGGATATTATGAAAATTGAAGAAATGATTGATAAAATTATTAACATGCGTCTTACTGCAGGCCAACTATCCGAATGCCCTATCACCATAGATGAATTAACACGAATCAAAGGGGAAATGGATGGTACAACGGGATTACTTCCTGTCCTTCGCGGTATTTATCATATACGAATTGAATATCCTGATGATAAGAACATAGACAATATTAAGTCTGCCCAATTGTGATCAAAATTAAAGTGGAAACAGATCCTGAATTAAATCCACCTAATGATAAAACTGTTTCAATTATTATAACACAACTCTTTGAATCTAAAGGAATACATAATGGCGATCTTTTATTTATTTTTGGTAATGATGAACTATTAAACGGTCTGAAAAAAGAATTTTTTAATCAAAACCATTTCACCGATGTAATTGCCTTTAGAATGAATGATTATGCACAAGAGAATGTAGAAGGTGAAGTGTATATAAGTTTACCGAGGGTTGAAGAAAATGCAAAAAAATTCAATCAACCATTTCATAAAGAGTTAGGTCGATTAATCATTCATGGAGGATTGCATTTATTGGGCTATAAAGATAAAACCGATGAAGAAAAGGCAGAGATGACCAGACAAGAAAACCAATATTTGGATCATGTAAATTGGAATCAATTATATGGGTGAGGTTGGCAATCAATTTGAAGAGCTTGTAAAAATAGTCTCTGAACTTCGTGCTCCCGGTGGATGTCCATGGGATCGCGAACAGACCAATCAATCATTGCTGCCTTACTTTATCGAAGAAGCTTACGAATTAATTGAAAGTGTTGATGAGAAAAACTGGGAAAATGTAAAGGAAGAATTAGGAGACCTTCTTCTCCATGTGGTTTTTCAGGGTTCCATTGCAGAACAAGATGGAAAATTTAAGTTAGTAGAATCTCTTTCAACAGTAAATGAAAAATTAATTAGTCGGCATCCGCATGTGTTTGGTGATGCAAAGGCAGACGAGGCTTTTCATGCAAAACAGAATTGGGAAGTAGCAAAACATAAAGAAAAAGGGAGAGACTCTCGATTGGATGGTGTACCAAAAAATTTACCTGCCTTGGTGCGCGCTCAACGCCTTCAGCAAAAGGCTAGTTATGCTGGGTTTGACTGGGATAAAGTAGAGCAGGTCTGGGAAAAGATTCATGAAGAAATATTAGAATTAAAAGAAGCTCAGTTAAGTAATAATAAAAAGCACATAGAAGAAGAGATAGGTGATGTGATTTTTGCCTTCGTAAATCTGGCTCGATTCTTAGACATTCCGGCTGAAAATTCATTGAGAAAAACGAATAAAAAGTTTATAAACCGATTTAAAAAAGTAGAAGAAGGAATCAAAGATCAAGGAAAAGAAATAGATGATGCCACTTTAGAAGAAATGGATGCAATTTGGAATGAAGCAAAACGTAATGAATAATAAAAAAATAATTTTATTATCAATATTGATTACATCATTAATGCAAGGGCAAGACTGGGCAAACTTGGAGAGATATAAGGCTGATAACAAAAAACTTGGTTCTCCAAAGCAACATGAAAAAAGAGTCGTTTTTATGGGAAATTCCATCACTGAAAGTTGGTCAAATTTTTTGCCAGAATTTTTTCAGAATAGCTCTTATATAAATCGTGGAATCAGTGGACAGACCACACCGCAAATGTTGATTCGTTTCCGGTCAGATGTCATTGAGCTTAAACCTAGAGTGGTAGTAATCTTAGCCGGAATTAATGATATTGCAGAAAATACTGGGCCATCGAGTGTAGAAATGATTTCTGGTAATATTATTTCAATGGCCGAACTGGCGAGCAGTAACAGGATTAAAGTTATTATATCATCAATCTTACCTGCCAAGAATTTTCCTTGGAAGCCTTCAATTAATCCACCCCCTATAGTATTGGCTGTAAATGAATTAATTAAATCCTATGCGAAAAAAAATAATATAAGCTATGTTGATTATTATTCGTCGATGGTTGATAACCAGAAAGGATTGATAAAAGAATACGGTGTAGATAGCGTTCATCCAAATAAGGTTGGTTATGAGGTCATGGCAAGTCTGGTCGAAAAAGAAATAATAGAAGTATTGAAATCAGAATATAAGTAAAACTGAACTTTTTACTCATAATTCCAAAGGTTAGCGTTTATCTGCCGTTTTGCTACTAATCATAATACCTTTTTATGCAGGGTTTAATATTTATTTAAGCGTATTTAAATTAATTATATGAATTTGATTATTATTTTATTAATCAATCTTTGTATTTATTCGAGTGTTGTTGCTCGCGATTTGCCAGATGATGAACGTATGAAATGGTGGCGAGAAGCTCGTTTTGGAATGTTTATACATTGGGGTCTGTATTCAATACCTGCTGGAACGTGGGGAGATAAGACCACACATGGTGAATGGATTCGGCATACTGCCCAAATCCCAATTAAAGAGTATGATAAATTAGTTACTGAATTCAATCCTATAAAATTTGATGCAGACGAATGGGTGCGTATGGCTAAAGCTGCTGGTATGAAGTATATTGTAATTACGGCTAAACATCATGATGGATTTTCTCTATTTAATTCCAATGCTACTGATTATGATATTATGAGCACAAAATATAAGCGTGATATTCTTAAAGAATTAGCGACTGCTTGCCGGGAACAAGGACTCAAAATATGCTGGTATTATTCTATTATGGATTGGCATCATCCCGATTATTTGCCTCGGCGCAGTTGGGAAGATCGTACATCGGATGGCGCTGAAATAGATCGATATATAAAATACATGAAAAAACAGATCAAAGAATTAGTAACAAATTATGGTGATATTGGTGTACTCTGGTTTGATGGTGAATGGGAAGAAACATGGAATCATGAGTATGGGCAGAACTTATACGATTATGTCCGTAGTCTTAATCCAAATATTATTATTAATAACAGAGTTGATGTGGGTCGTTCCGGGATGCAGGGTTTGACAAAAAAAGGATCCTACGCTGGAGATTTTGGAACACCCGAACAGGAAATTCCACCAACTGGTCTTCCTGGAGTAGATTGGGAAACCTGTATGACAATGAATGATCACTGGGGCTATAACAAAAATAATAATAACTGGAAATCTGATAAAGACTTAATACGTAATCTGGTTGATATTGCTTCAAAAGGCGGAAACTTTTTACTTAATGTAGGGCCTACTTCTGAAGGCTTATTCCCCGAACCTAGTATTGATCGACTAGAAAAAATTGGTAAATGGATACAGATCAATGGAGAATCAATTTATGGTACCGAGGCTAGTCCATTCAAAAACCTATCTTGGGGAAGATGCACCCAAAAATCAATCAGAGGAGATACCCGCCTCTATTTGCATGTTTTTTCCTGGCCTACTGATGGACACTTAGTTATTCCTGGTATATATAATAATCCCCTTAGCGCATTTTTATTATCAGCTCCAACTAAGAAATTGAATATCAATCAAAAAGAAGATTCATTTGTTATTAATCTGCCTAAATCTGTACCTGATCCCATCAATAGCGTAATCGTATTGGATGTGGCAGGAAAGATAGATGTCGATGACCCTCCAATCATTTCAGCTGACCACGATATTTTCATTGATACAATAAAGGTCTCTATTAGTTCAGAGCGAGATAATATTAACATTCATTATACGCTGGATGGAAGTACTCCATCTATCTCATCATCATCAGTTATCGGTCCAATCGATTTATCTGAAACTACTGTTGTTTCTGCCCGAGCCTACCGTAATAGAAAACCAGTGAGCAAGAGCGTAAAATATAAGTTTAAAAAAACAGAACCACTGGAAACAGTAAAAGTGCATAATCACCAGCAGGGAATACGCTACAGATATTATGAGGGATCCTGGAATCAATTACCAAAGTTCGAAAAGATTAAATCTTTAAAAGAAGGTGTGATAGATAATTTTGATTTTTCACCTAGGAATCAAAGCGAATATTTTGCTTTTCAATACAGTGGGTTTATTAGCTTACCAGAAACTGCTGTTTATACATTTTTTACTGATTCAGATGATGGCAGTCAACTGTTTATAGGTCAAACGCTGGTAGTAGATAATGATGGGTTGCATGGTATTATGGAGGAAAAGGGAGTGATTGCGCTCAAAGCTGGCTTTCATCCCATTCAGGTTAATTTTTTTGAAAAAACAGGTGGAGATGAATTAAAAGTTAAGTATAGTGGTCCTAGTATCAAAAAACAGTCAATTCCACCGCATGTTTTATTTTATATAAAGTAAGTTTAGTTTTATAACTCCAATTATTAATCGCTTTTTATTATTTGGGCAATTATTCCCCGTTAATTGTAAGAACAATTTTACGGTTACCACCATGATTTCGGTGCTCACATAAATAGATACCTTGCCAGACACCTAAATTCAGCTTTCCTTCTGATATAGGTATATTCAATGATGCACCTAAAATCGCTGATTTCAGATGAGATGGCATATCATCTGAGCCTTCAATGGTATGCCTATAGTATGGAGCATTCTCAGGGACCATTATATTAAAGTGAGTTTCAAAGTCTGCTCGTACTGTTGGGTCAGCATCCTCATTAATTGTTAAAGAAGCAGAAGTATGTTTTATAAATAAATGAAGCAATCCGCTTGAAATGTCTCTTATCTCTGGTATCTCTTCTAAAATATTATCCATAATGATATGAAATCCACGAGGGAAGACAGGCAAGATGATTTCCTTTTGATACCACATGCTACAGTTTTTTCCTCAAATCTAAATCAATAGATAGAATAAAGAAATCCAAACTATGTTTTTCGTTCTTTTTTACGAGCTGCTGGAAAGAGAATATTATTTAAAATCAGTCGATATCCGGGTGAATTGCGATGAAGTGATAGATCGGTTTGAGGATCACCCACAAAATGTTGGTAATCCTCTGGATCATGTCCACCTAAAAAGGTGAATGTGCCCTGACCATGATTCCCATGAAGGTATTTTACCTGTGGTGTGCTAGGATCTTCACCCATAATTAATATATGCTTCTTAATTTTGTCGCGATGATAACCTGTCGTTTGGCCCATAAATCCTTTTACAACGGATACATGGTTTTGAGTTAGCATCGTTGGTACAGGATCATACTTTGCTGAAAATTCAAATAATGAAAAATAATCGGCTTCAGCACCTCGAACAATTGGATTGTCACTGGGCGGATAATCAATATCTGAATATTCATAGACCATGGGATCTGGGATAATTTGAAAATTTGAAAAAGCCAGCGCATTCCCAAAATCTAATTCTTTATTCGCGTTCTTTTGAATAGGCGTCCCATCAAATACAGAGTGAGCTGCATCTACATTTTGCGCTGCTAAAGCTATGTCAAATGAGTCCGTTGCGGAACACATGGCAAATAAAAAACCGCCATTAACTACGTAGTTTTTGATTATTTGGGCTAAAGCTTTTTTCTGGTTATGGACTGAACTAAATCCTAATTGTTTAGCCATGTCCTCAAATTGTTTTTTTTGATTAATATACCAGCTTGCTGTGTGGTAATTGCGATAAAATTTACCATATTGCCCTGTGAAATCTTCATGGTGTAAATGTAGCCAATCATATTCTGATAATGCTCCATTAAAAATATCTTCATCCCATATTGTTTTATAAGGGACTTCAGCATAGGATAGGGCAAGAGTTACTGCGTCATCCCAAGGTTGCTTATTAGGCGGTGAATAAATGGCTATTTTTGGAGATTTCTCTAAGAGGACAACATCCATATTATTCATCTCAACTTCATTATATATTGCAAGAGTTTGTTCTGAGTCGATAATCTCGTAAGATACACCACGTACGCGACATTCCTTCTCAACTTGTGCATAAGTATCTATCATAAATGAACCGCCACGGTAATTGAGAATCCATTCAACATTTATTTGCTCCCCAAGTATCCAGAATGCCGTACCGTAAGCTTTCAAATGGTCTTTTTGTGCCTTATCCATAGGAATTAAGATTTTTTGAGAAAACACAAGTTGAACTAATATTAGATATAGAAAGAATCGTTTCAATCAACTCTCCTGTGGTTGAGATAATTTTCGAATATGAATTCGGACAGGCTCAAGCAAAAGTGAAGTAGGACATTCAGATAAAATCCGATGATAATATTTAAGTGCATTTTGTGTATTTCCGTAGAAACGCTCTTCAATCTCTCCGGAAAGAACAAGGCTTTGATCCTTAAGAGGTGTATTCTCAATAGACATGGCAACTCTATAGGCGCTGTCAATTTGATCAAATTCAATAAGAAGAATTGCTAGTCTTAAACTAGATAAAGGAGTGATTAATGCATCCGGATGTTGATTTATTAAATTCTTTAGTTCTGCAATGCCTTCAGGAATCTTATACTGGCGGATCAATGCTTCAGCTTTAAAAAATAATTTGAATGCTGATTGGTCATCTTTTGTGCCATCAGCATAATAATTTATCATTAGATCATGTATTTCAAGAAGGTCATTGAAAAAGCGATGATCAGGGTTCAATATCAGTGTTATCGAGTCTAAAAATGCCATTGGAGTATCAATATTCTGTTTAAAAAGCAGGCTTTTCAAGTATAGGATGGTACTTTCATTAATTGGTTGATTAACATTGGGTATAAAATATTGCACAGCACTATCATATTCTCCTGAAGAAAGAAAAAGATCACCGATTCTAAGTTTGATTTTTTGCATTAATTTTTGATTCGGCCTAGCCTTAAGTGCAGCATTATAAGATATCTTTGCACCTTGGTAATCCCGCATCATACGAGATTGAATTTCTCCTAATCGATAATGGACCGTTGCTGTTGTATTTGATGGAGGAAGCATGGCCAAAATTGATTGGTAATGTTCCAGAGTATTGGCCAATGGATCATTTCTAATATTTGGTGATTTGATAAATTGATTTTGGAAAAAATCATTATCGGGAAACCATTTTACAAATATTAATTCAGCCTGATTCTGGATAATCTGATCTTCAAAGGCCTGGCCTAACCCTAGCAACGCTTTTCCGACCGTATTTGGATCAGAATCATTTAAATTCTGAAGTAAGTAGTGGTAAGACTTAATAGAAAGATCCTGTTCTTTTTCCTTACGTAGATTTTCAGCAAAAGTCAGCCATCGCTTTGTATCCTCTAACCCAAGCATGCCCATCAATTGATGTTCAATAAAAGCATTATTAAATTGCCCTGTTTTATAATAGAAACTGGCCAAAATCGATCTGACATTCGGATTAACTTCCGCAGACGCTCTCAATGTCGAATCGATTAATGCGTGAGTGGTTATATCATCACTCATTAGCAGAATTCTATCAGTACTGTAACGGAGATACTGCTTCTGATGTCGAATCAAGGTCATGTATTCTCTTAATGATCGATCAAAAGTTTGTCTGGATTGATAATAATTAGCCAAATCAATTGCAAAAAAATGAGGTTCCTTAAACTTTTTTCGTCCCTCACGGACCAATGATTCCATGGCTTCCACTTGGCCAAAGCGGGCATAGGTATGAAATAATAAACGATAAGTAGTCTGATTGGTCAGTTTGGTTTTTCGGAATGAATTCCAAAT
>Ga0315336_1007374_pt1 | contig 10585 bp, 9 predicted proteins | sample ASW5metaG_FD_204512 | JGI IMG/M metagenome (GOLD analysis project Ga0315336, IMG submission 204512) | Ammonia-oxidizing marine archaeal communities from Monterey Bay, California, United States - ASW #5 | ecosystem: Environmental > Aquatic > Marine > Intertidal zone | place: USA: California... | reverse complement strand
GTAAAGATGCTCGAGTAATTGGAGTGTTGGGAAGTGGAGCTACAGCCTGGTTTTCGTTGTTGGCCCATCGAGCCATTGATTGGCCAGCTTCTAAGGTTCAAATTTATAGTCGGTCTGAGGAGCGGCGCAATACATTTGCAGAAAAAATGTCTTCTGAGACCGGATATAATGTTGTACCGGTAGATAGTGCTGAAAAAGTGGTTCGAGAAGCTGAAATTCTAATTACTGGAACTGCCACTTTGGAGCCAGTTCTGGAGGCGGATTGGGTGCAGCCTGGTACTCACGTGAACGCCATGGGCCAGAAATGGGAGATTGATCCTCAACTTTATACCCGTACTAAGAACGTTGGTGATGAGGTAATGACAGGTATCACGGACGGAAAGTTAAGTGTTGCTATTGAGGCCGGAGTTATTACGAAGGAAGCAATGCATGCTGGTCTGGGTGAAGTGATAGAGGGGATGAAATCTGGTCGTACTGGTGAGGATGAAATAACCCTATTCGATAGTTCAGGTCTGTGTGTGCAAGATATTGCTACAGGCGTACATGTATATAAATTAGCTCAGGAAAAAGGGATAGGCAGGTCTGTTGAGTTTCATCACGATGAACCTCTTTGGTAGAGGAAGAGAACAAGGTGACGGTGATGCAGTTTGCAAAATGGACAGAAGTGGCTCAAGCATCTGTTACTCGAGAGATCCTCAAAATTACCCAGCAGCCTGGAGTAATTTCATTTGCCGGCGGAGTTCCTGCCTCAGAATTATTTCCAGCTGAGGAATTAAGTCATGCTTTTGAGGAAGCATTTATTGAAGCCCAGTCCAGTTTACAATACACCATTACCGAAGGCCTGTTGTCTCTGCGTGAATCAATAGCTAACTTAATGATAGAGCGAGGGGTAAGTTGTGATGCAGACGAAATTGCTTTGATTCATGGTTCTCAGCAGGGTCTGGACTTAGTAGCACGGCTTTTCCTGGAGTCTGGAGATCTAGTTTTGGTAGAGGAGACCACTTACCACGGAGCAGTACTGGCCTTTAATCCTCATGGGGTCCGTTTCCAAGGTGTGAGAATGGACGATCAGGGTATGGATGTGGAGCATTTGCGTACATTGCTGCAGAAGGAACGTCCAAAATTAATCTATTGTACGCCTACTTTTCAGAACCCTACCAGTGTCAGCCTGAGTTATCAACGCCGACAAATTTTAGCTCAGTTAGCTGCAGAGTTTGAAGTCCCAGTTATTGAGGATGATCCCTATTATGGTCTCCAATATAGCGGTGATATTCAGCCAGTCGTGAAGTCTTTCGATCAGGGCAATCAAGTTATTTATGTGGGAAGCTTTTCAAAAATATTGGCCCCTGGATTGCGTTTAGGATGGGTAGTGGCTAGACCCGATTTGATATCCAAGCTCAATATTGCTCAGATGGGTTCTACTTTGCATGTTGGCACATTGTTGCAATATGCCGTACAGGCTTATCTGAAGACTGGTCAGTTGTCCAAGCATATTGAGACTCTTTGCAATGCTTATCGTCCCCGTCGTGATGCTATGTTGGATGCATTAGATGCAGTGTTTCCCAATGTGGGACGTTGGACCCATCCGGAGGGAGGATTTTTTGTTTGGGTGCGATTGGTAGGAGGATTTTCTAGTACTAAGTTGTTGCAGGCTGCGCTTGCGGAGAAAGTGGCATTTGTCCCAGGTGATGCTTTTTACGCCGCTGGGGGTGGAGAAGATAATTGTTTGCGTCTGAGCTTTTCTACGCCCACTACGGATGAGATTAAAGAGGGTTTTGAGCGGCTATCCCAGGCCGCTAAAGGATTTATGTAGACTTGACATAATCTATTTGTCGTCGAAAGGAATTGGACGTCTAGGGCCCAGTTCCTACAAATTTATTAGTCCAGAGGACGCCTTCTTGGGCTGATATTTCTTGTGCAGAAGCATCGATCATGCCGGCTTCTCTAGAAAAGTTAACAACCTTCTGCCAACCTGCTTGGGTCATATTCCCCCACTCTGGTATAGCGGGTTCTATCATAGAGAAGGCTAGATCAAAAACATCTTCCTCTAATCTTCCAGGATAGAAAAGGCGATGGGTTCGCAGGGCTGCCTTGGCTTTTTGGGGATTATTCCGAATTAGAGCTCCAGCACGAGAAATCGCTCGACAGACAGCTTTTGTGATAGCGGGCTTTTTTTCGATGATATCAGAACGAGCTACCAGAACTTCAAAAGGGTAGTCGTTTAATTCAGGAATTTCTCCTCTGGATAAGGGAATTAAGACATAACCTCTGCCAGCCGTTTCAGTAATTTCTGCAGAGGGAGGGGATTGGGCGAAGGCTTGCACAACATTGTTGATGAGAGCTGAGGGAAGTTGAGCACCACCCAGAAAAGCAAATTTGAGTTTATCAGGATCGCCCCCAGCTTTGCGGATTAGAAATTGAAAAAGTTGATAGGAAATTGCTCCTGGACTAGTCACTCCAATAGTTTGAAGTTGGGTCAATAGCTTCAGACGATCGTTAAGAGGGCTTTCTCGTGTCAGTCCAGCCTCGTCGACAATTTTCTTGTTAACAGTGATTCCCATGGTCATGGTTCGATTGTGGGCCTGGATTGCAATGACAGGTGCTCCTTGTAGTTGGGCAAGTATTACAGCGTCTGAAGAAACGGCACAGAAATCTGCGGAGCGACCTACTACCGCAGCCATACAGGGAGCTCCTCCTCCAGCTGAAGCGACGGTGGCTTCAACTCCTTCTTCTTCAAACATTTGAAGTTGTTCTGCTGTCCAGATGGCTGTAAATGCCATGTTGGGTACAGCGGTTAACAGGGTGACTTCAGGTAAATTTTGGGCTTGAATTTCGTAAGTAATAGCTGAAGACAGAGTGATGATAATTAAACCTATTAAGCAGATTGCTGATTTATTTTTCGATTTGAGATTAAGTTCCATGTGGTGTTTGTCCTTTCTCATCCTGATATGCATTTAAATAGATTAACCTTGAATCTGGACATACTCTGTTTGTACCTGCCAACGGAGTAGTCGTCGCTCAAGGAGATCTGCAACTATATTCATAACAATTACAACAAACATCAGAACTATAATTCCTACAAAGACGTCAGCAGTTCTGAAAATGCCTGCAGATAAGCGAATGAAAAATCCAATTCCTTCGATAGCAGCAATGAACTCTCCTACCACAGCCCCAATAACAGAGAAGGGAATGCTGGTCTTTAGGCCAGTCATGATGTGTGGAGATAAGGCAGGCAAAATAATCCTATAGCCGAGTTTGTATCCTTTAGCACCCATCAGTCTGGCTAGATCGATGTATTCTCGATCCATCTGTTTCATGCCAGAATAAGTATTGAAGAAATTCAAAAAGAAGGTCAGTAAAAAAACGACTCCCACCTTTGACCAAATTCCGATTCCAAGCCAGACAATAAAAAGGGGTGCTAGAGCAGTCCGTGGAATTCCGTATAGGGCGATAATAATTGGTTCGAAGATTTCTGCCAGTGTTCTGTTTTGTCCAAACAGATACCCCATTGCAATTCCGAAAATAGCGCCCAAAGGAAATCCTATGCCAATCTCTGTTAAGGTTACCCAAGTATGTCCTATTAGAGTTCCCGATTCGAGGTTAGATAGGAAAGCTGAGAAAATAAGGCTGGGACTGCTAATCAGCAGAATTTCGATCCATCGGCCTGCAACAAATTCCCACAGGGCCAGAAACAGTCCAACCATACTGATTCTTAAAAAATTGATCCAAAATTTTCGTTTCCAACGCCGAAGATTTGTTTTTGAATTAGCTGTTGTATCTCCTTGGGGCGCCATAGATTTATTTCCTTTAAGGGTCTTGAATGTAGAGGATTCTAACACCGTGCAGAATTATCAGTAAAGTATACGTGGAAGATCAACGATTTTGATGATGATAGTTTAAGAGAGATTTGGAGCAGGATTTTTCATGATTGGTCGATGGAATCCTTGTTTTTTGACTGAATACCTAATTCGTGTCGAAAAATGCTCCACAGGTGACTGTAGGTTTCATCAAAGCCCTTCTGTCGATGAATTTCAAAAATATTTCGTGGACGATCCATAGGAACTTGCACAATATCCATTATCCGACCGGGACGATGAGTCATGATTACAACTCGATCGGCTAGGGCCACTGCTTCTACTAGATCATGGGTAACAAAAATAATAGTTTGTTGCATTCTCTCCCAGATTTTGAGGAGTTCATCTTGGAGAATCATACGTGTTTGAGCATCCAGGGGGCCGAAGGGTTCGTCCATTAATATCACTAGGGGATCGTAAGCCAATGAGCGAATAATAGATGCTCTTTTGGCCATTCCTCCTGATAATTCAGCAGGGTAATGCTTTTCAAATCCGGTCAATCCGGCTAACTCAATATAATGGCGGATACGATGTTGACGTTCTTCTTCAGAATAGTCTCGGCATTCTAGGCCGAAGCCAACATTCTCTTCTAAGGTCAGCCAAGGGAAGAGCTTACTTTCCTGGGGTACGTAGCCGACTTGAGTGTTTAGACCTTCAACCTTCCGATCTTGTAAGAGGATGTTCCCATTGGTGACCGAAAGCAATCCAGCAATTAATTTTATGAGGGTAGATTTACCGCACCCACTTGGACCAACAACCGTGACAAATTCCCCTTTTGAAATGTCCAGAGTAAAGTCCTTCAGAGCTGTCATTTCATCCTGGTGTTGGCTATAGAAGATTTTGGAGACGTTTTGAACCTGAATAATTGGTTCTGAAGGTTTTGGGAAGCTATCAGACTGGGAATTAATCACTTCATTATTCCCATTTTTGTTTGTTTCCGACATTGTTGGTTTTAGGAGAAGCAGGAAAGATTTTCCATTTTTTTAATTTGCTCGTAAAGTTGGCAATACCTCTTTGAGAAAACGTTGCATCTGTCCTTGGGTATCGCGAGAACAAAAGCGTATGATTGGAGTAGTGCAACCTGCGTCAATGTACGTCTTGATTTTTTTAATAACACTTTCAGGAGATCCGTAAGCAAACCAATCATCGGCTTGTTCACGCGAAATATAGCCAACGGGATAGTAAAGTGTCAGATATTCCATAGCTTCCGTAAGTGCCGTTTCTGGGTCGTCGTTGATATTGGCCATGATGTGGGGACAAGACTCCAATTTGGACGGGTCACGTCCTTCTTCAACCATGAGTTGTTTGATTGTTGCGAGCCGCCTTCCGAAATCTTCAGCTGGTATGGAGTCGGCTTGCCAACCGTCTGCATGTTTGGCTACTCTACGCAAAGAGCGCTGCACTACCTCTTCAGTAGTTTTGTATAGTTTTGGATTAACAGCAATGAAGATCGGTGGCGGTTTTTGAATCGGCTTGGGTAGTGCGTTCACATTTTCGAATTGATGAAATCTGCCTTTGTGTGTGACACTTTCTTCACTCCAGAAACGACGAAGCAACCCTACAGTCTCTACTAGGCGTGCCGCACGTTCATGGGAGGCCACCCTCATGACTTCTAATTCATGGGCAAAGTTTTCTCCGTCTTTAGCGCTGGGTCCATTGCAGACGGCCAGTACAGTACGCCCTTCAGTAAGAATATCTAAGCTAGCCCACTGAATGGCGAGTAGTATTGGATCACGTAGAGGAGTACTGGCAAAGCAAACAGTGCCCAAACGAACTTTTTTAGTACGCATTCCAAGGGCAGATAGGGTTACAATTGATTCTAATCTTGGCTTGGAAAGAAGGTTGTCTCCAATCCAGACACCGTCAAACTCCCCAGATTCTTCAGCCATTTGGGCCGAGTCCAAGATTTCATCTAAGCTAGTCCAACCAAATATTACTGATCGGTTCGATAGGCTAAGTCCAAATTTCAGCTGATTGGCTTCCATCTATTTACTCCTATACTTGAGAGGGTACTACATAATTTTTTTTAAGATTTACTCTTCGTGGATTTGGATGTGATAGGGCTCAGGTCCATCCACGTCATTTGAACCTGCTACTAACAGATCCATTTCAGCTCTCATTTCTACCACGGCATCTGGTTCTTCGTCATCCAAGTGTTGATGGTCATACCACATTTGTCCTGTTTCTCCATCGATTTTCATGTTTTGAAATATATTAAAGGGGCTGGGCATATCCCACTTGGTAATTCCCCAAGGTTCCAGTGCTACAGTCAGGTTTTCCCAACATCCTCGAGGTGGCAGATCTTCCCAGTTAGGCCATCTAGGTTTCCAGTCTTTTTGTCCCCACACGTCGTGTTTAATGATTCCCGGAGTTTTGAAATTAATCTCAAATTTTTTGCGGCTACAAGTACCTTTTTGTAAATCGTGGTGCCATTTCCAAGTATCTTTGACAATGGTAAGCATTGGATTGTTATCTTTGGAGTAGAGAATATCTCCGGTGGTCAGAAAAATCTTTAATTGGTTGGTTTTGGTACGGGCTTGGTCAAAACGTTCCCGAAGATTATTTAAGTTGAAGGCGACAAAGTCCACGGTGTGCCGACCGATGATTGAAACATACTGACCCTTTTTGATTTCCCAAGCTCCTGCAGTGAATTGAGGTATCTCTTCTTCATGAATGATTTTTCGTTGGGTTGTGGTCATTTCAATCTCCTTGATTCATCTGATAATAAGCCGTCTTTACAAAGGAAAACAGCTTATGGACTGCTTGGGCCAAACAGGATAGCACAAGGTCGATCTAGGACAAATCTTGATGAAAGTTATTAGAGATTAATGGGTACTCAATCTTAATGTCTAACTCAACTTTGTAACCATTCCATTGCATTGCTCAACATGACATAGAGGGCAACAAAAAGCATTAGTAGTAGTGTTGTATTCGTAGCCCAGTTGTTTTTGTATTTGCCCATCAAAGATCTGTCGTTTGTTAGCTTAAGCAATGCAGGCGTTAACACTGGCACCAGGACCACAAACATAGCATTAACAATTAGAACTAGCCAGATTGGACTGACCCCAGTCCAGAGAATGTAAAGGGGGGAGATAGCCCAGAATATAATACAGGCTCGATAGACAGGATGTTTTCGCTTATTTTCTCGATAAGGATCGTTCACAGTGGGTGTTTTGCTTGCAAAATTACTGAGATCAGCTACCACAAATCCGTATCCAATTAAAGTTCCCAGTAAGGTAGAGAAGGCTGCTCCCCATAGACCTAGGCCAAAGATGACCGAGCCAATAGTTCCCTGAACTTCGGCAAAAATTTGCAGTAAATCAATGGCACCTTCCAGTTCAATTCCACGAGGGTGTGCGATAGCTGCTGAGGCAATCTGGAGAAGAGCCCCCATTAAAAACAAGCATGCTACACCGAAGATTAGATCAAAACGCTGCTCCTTTAAGTGAGAAGTGTTTTTCCACCCTTTTTCGTCGATATAGTAAGCGTAGGTTAGATTGGTTAATGAGCCAGCCATGGTGCCGACTAGAGCCATTAATATAAGCATGGAACTGTACAATCCATCAGATTGGGGAAGGCTTGGAATAAATGCTCCTCGTAAGATTTCAGTAGGATCAGGCTTGGAAAGAACAGCAGCTACAATCAGGGAAACCCCCATGGCTGCAATTAATACTTTGCAGAAATTTTCCACCACACTGTAGCCGCCCCAGGCCATTACAAAGGCTATCAGGACAAAGAGCAGGGCCCAGATCTGAGAACCATGCCCAACGGTTGAGAACCCTAGAATTGTTATATTCAAAGGGAGCAACACGTTGGCTACAGTGCCACTCATGAGTAGGGAATACATAGCGGAGAAATGTCCGATAATAATTCCTGAAATTAAGATAATCCAGACGACCCAACGGCCCACTCTGGCGTAGCCTTGTGCCAGACTTTCTCCAGTGACTAAAACGTACTTGGCTGAAACGCTGACCCAGACAAAACGGAAGAGGAGAGTGAAAGCCAATGTCCAGATCAGAGCGTAACCGTAGCCAGCTCCGGCTGCTGCATTAGAAACCAGATCTCCAGCTCCTAATGCCGTCAGAATATATACGAAAGAGGGACCCAAGCGGCGAAAGACCTTGAACAGCCACATTTGAGGCTTTTCTACTATACTGTCTGCTGTTTTTCCGTCTGTCTTTTCAGTCAGTAGTTACTCCTGTTATTTCATAATCCATTGGGATGAATTGACATAAATCATATAGAATCCTGCCAGTGTAAGACAGATGAGAAGAGCATTGGTGGTCCAACTATTTCTGTGCTTTCCCATTACGCTTTTTTCACTGGTAATCTTCATCAATATCAGTGTCAATATGGGAACCAGTCCGACCACTAGGGCACTGACGGTCAAGGTTAGAAAAACAGGGCTGACCCCTGTTAGCAGTATGTAAAGGGGAGAGAAGGACCAGAAAATGACACAGATACGGTAGATGCGTTGGAATTGTGGGCTCCCTTTTTTCCCTTCTTCAGGGTTTTTGTTTAAAAATCGGAACAGATCAGCAACGATCAATGAACAGCCGACTGTTGTACCTATTAGTGTGGAGAAGGCGGCACCCCAAAGACCTAGACTGAAAATCCACTTGCCAATGACTCCCTGAACTTCGGAGAAAATTCGAACCATATCTTTGGAATCTGTGAGATCAATTCCCAGAGGATGTATTGTGGCAGCGGCTGCAACTTGCAGGAGAATACCCATTATGCATGCGCAGATCACACCGGTGAGTAAATCAAAGCGTTGTTGTTTCAAATGAGAGATAGTTCTCCATCCTTTTTCGTAGATGAAGTAAGCATATGTCATGTTTACGATGGAACCGGTCATGGTGCCAAGAAGTGCCATTAGCATGAAGTCAGAATCGTATAATCCTTGGCTTTTTGGAATGCTGGGAATGAACAGGCCTTTGGCAATTTGAGTGGGATCTGGATCAGACAAAAAAGCGACAAAAACTAAAGAAGCTCCCATCATCCCAACCAGAATTTTACAAAAAATTTCAATCATCCCGTAGCCACCCCAGTAAGCCATAAAAAACGCCACTGTGGCAAAGAACAGGGACCAGATGGCGGCACCCCCTTCGGTCGGCAAGGGGAACAATACATTTATTGCATCACCGCTCACGACAATCATGTACATGTTATAGCCATGCACCAGAACAATCATGCTGATTAGAATGAGCCATACTACCCATTGGCCTACTTGGGCAAAACCATGCATTAAGGTTTCTCCCGTCACTAGGACATATTTGGCTGAGACATTAACCCAGGTAAATCTGAAGATCATTCCTAAAGCAACAGTCCAAATTAAGGCATAACCATAGCCGGCCCCGGCGGCTGAATTAGAAACGAGGTCTCCTGCTCCTAACACTGTAAGGATATAAACAATGCCAGGACCCATTTGTGAGATCATCTGAGATAGGCGTGACTGACCGGTTTGGGATGCAGATGTCTGTTGGGGGGTGTTTTCTGTGTTAATCAGTTTTTTTCTCCAGGACTTGTTTAGTAGTTGTTTTTCAGTTAGCAGTCATCCGAATAAAGCAGAGTTTTTGTTTTTAAAGATATGAGAAAAGGTATTGGTGATTATTGTATTCCCCTCTTGTAGTTTTACATGCTTTTTTTTGCCAGATCAACAGCGACATCAATGATCATGTCTTCCTGGCCGCCTACTGCCTTTCGGCGGCCTAATTCTATAAGAATATCGCGGGTATCGATATTAAATTTTTTAGCTGCTCTTTGGGCATGAAGGAGAAAAGTGGAATAAACTCCGGCGTATCCGATTGTCAAACTGGATCGGTCTATTCTAGGTATGTGACGCATGATGGGTAATACCGTTTCTTCGGCTACGTCCATCAGTTGAAATAGGTTTACTCCTGTTTCTACCCCCATTTTATCCAGTACTGCTACTAGAACTTCAGTAGGGGTGTTGCCGGCTCCTGCTCCAAGGCCGCAGGTGCAACCATCTACTCGGATGGCTCCTTCTGCAATGGCAGTTAACGTATTGGGTACTGATAGTCCTAGATTGTTATGGGCGTGAAAACCTACCTCTATGTCTTGGGACAGTGCACTTCTTAGAGATTTGACTCGTTGGCGGGCTTCTTCAGTCAGCAGGGTTCCTGCAGAATCAACCACGTACACACAATCGGCTCCGTAGTTTTCCATTAGACAAGCTTGTTCAGCCAGTTGTTCCGGTTGAATCATGTGCGCCATCATCAGAAAGGTGTGGACAGATAAACCTAAGTCCTTGGCCATTTTGATGTGTTGTTCCGATATGTCGGCTTCAGTGCAATGGGTGGCAATTCGAGCTATTTGTGCACCTAGTTTAGCTGCTTGTTTAAGCTGTTGACGAGTCCCAATTCCAGGGATCAGTAGAATGGCAAGTTGGCCTTTTTCTATTACTTCTGCTGCCGCTTGCAGGTACTTTTCTTCCGGTTCACGGGAGAACCCATACTGGATCGATGAACCTGCTAATCCGTCACCATGAGAAACTTCGATTACCGGGACTCCCGCCCTATCGAGTCCAGCGGCTATCTGTCGAATGTCTTCGACTCGAAACTGGTGTGACATAGCGTGATCACCGTCTCGAAGCGTGGTATCAGTTATTTGAATCATGGTGGTTGGTTTATTAGGAGTCATTTTAGGTTGATCTAGGGGATTCTTGTAGATGGTTTGCCATTTCTTCTCCTACCCTGACTGCTGCAGCT
>Ga0315336_1007373_pt1 | contig 10586 bp, 10 predicted proteins | sample ASW5metaG_FD_204512 | JGI IMG/M metagenome (GOLD analysis project Ga0315336, IMG submission 204512) | Ammonia-oxidizing marine archaeal communities from Monterey Bay, California, United States - ASW #5 | ecosystem: Environmental > Aquatic > Marine > Intertidal zone | place: USA: California... | reverse complement strand
CCAACCAAAGCGGCCTATGTCAACGAGACTGTGGATGCGCTTCAAAAATTAAACCCGGACGTGATCATTCCCATGCACTGCAGCGGACAGAATTTTGTAAACGCTGTAGCGGCCAAAATGCCGGAGCGCCTGGTGCTCAACTCCACTGGCAGCCGCTACACCTTTGGGGATTGAGGGCGGGTTTTTGTCACCAAGGCCAGTCAAATAATTTGGTTCCGAGTATCACTGCTGCGATACAGGTGATGCCGATCACTAATGGCGTCCACATACGTCGCTGAGCTTGTTTGGCAGCTTGGTAGCGGCCTTCGAACGCTGGGTCCCGGTTGTGGCCGTTGCGTCGGAGTTGTGCAATACCGGCCTGTGGAAATAGCACCCGGCCACCCCAGGGCAGTGAATTCCACTCAACGGGGTAGGCGGCTCGCACCCAGTGGAGAAAATCCCGGTAGTTGAGATCGGCCTTGATCTTGATGACGAAGGCCCACACCGCCGCCGTCGCGGCGCCGGACAGCAGGATCATGACGAATGGACTGGTCTCCATAGGCCGAACCTTACTTGGAGTGGCGTAGCGCTCATAATCACGCTGTCGTGACGAGATTGCACCGATAGGCTAACATTGGCCCCACTGATATTCGAGCGCGGGGATACGTTATGACGAGATGGGGTTGGGCTTTGGCGCTGGCACTTATGATTGCGGGCGCGCCTGCAATTGCGGCAAGCATTTCCGAGCTGCAAAAAGCCGCCGCTGCCGGGGATGCCAAAGCGCAGTATGAATTGGGCGTCAAATACGAGTACGGCCAAGGGGTCGACAAGGATTACGGCAAGGCAGCGGATTGGACCCGCAAGTCGGCCGAACAAGGCTTTGCCGACGCGCAGTATAATTATGGTTTGATGCTGGAGTATGGCCAGGGGGTCGGCAAAAACTACGGCGAGGCCGACAAGTGGTATGCCCGCGCGGAAGAACAGGGCATGGAAGGCGCCACTCAGGCCCGCGGGATGATCGCGCGTAAACTCAACCCGCCAGTTGCGTCTTCAAGCGAAGGGAGCGGACAAGCGGCCTCGGCGAGCGGCCCGGGAAATCAAGGTTCCCGTTCAGGAAATATGGGATCGTCCAAGTTGAGCGATCGAGAGCGGTTACTGGATCGCAGCAGAAGATCGAGCCGGCCGGACCGGTAAGTTTGGAGTTAAGTCAGGCGCCGAATACGCGCGCTTCACGGATCTGATCGCCGGTCCACTCAATAATCTCAACCACGTGCTCGAAGGCTTCGGCATCTGCGTCCGCACGTAACTCATACTCGATCACGCTGCGGTCCTCGGCTTCGGTCAACGTAAGAATCTTGATCGATAGCGATGGCAGTTTTTGTGCTGTCCTAAACGCATACATACGCACATCGTCGAGCGTTACCAGCCCGGATGCGGCTTTTTCCGGCATGAACGTTGCCACGCGCGGGCTGCGGTGGCGGCAGTCGGATACGTAAAGTGCGATGATCCGATCCGGGTCCCGGGATTCCCAGGCTGTTTTCCAACGCTTGATGCGCGGGGGTGCATCTAGCTCGGCTGCGGTGCGGGTAAAGCGCGTGCCCACCATGTTGCCCACTTCCCACGCGAGCTCGCACGGGCGGGCCGGTTCGTTCAACAGTTCCAGCAGAAACTGTTCCGGGCATTTGAACGGTTGATCGATCTGAAGTTTGGCGCCAGTTGCCGACAAGTCGCGTACCACGCAAGCCTGATTGCGCAGGCCCTTGTGAAAAATGATCTTGCCGCTTTTGAGTGTCTTGCGGCGGGGGTGGCGTCTTTGTTCGGCGCTCATGGCAATATCCGGCTGGCGTTCCTGTCGAGTAATTAGTTTGCGGGTGCGGACTTAACGGACCCTTAATCGGCGGTCCCCCATTTTTCGAATTGCTCGATTTCGTCGGGCAGCCGAACCCAAGGTTGGCCACTGACGCACCAGCCCGCGACAGTGGGTTTCAAGTCGCTTTTATCATCCAGGGTGCCGCCCAATATTGATACCAATTCGCCAAAGCCGGTTGGTTCAGCGTACACCGGCGACCCGCAATCGCCGCAGAAGGCGCGCACGACAAGGGCGCCGTCACCTTGATCGTCATAGGTTCGCACCTCGCCTTGTTCAACGGTGAATGCGGCCTTCGGGTAAGCCACGTATATCCCAAACGCGGAGCCGGTGCTGCGCTGGCAGTGGCTGCATTGACATAGGGACATTGCGAGGGCGTCGCCGGTTGCCCGGTAGCGTACATTTCCACACAGGCACCCACCTGTTCTGTCTTTGCTCATCTTCTTCCTCCTTGAGTGCAAATTTAAAGTGTCAGCTGTTCCGGATAACCAGGGAAAAAGGTCATATCTTCCGACAAGGTGAGCCAGTCCGGTTGGCGATCGCACCAAAAGCTGAAACTAGGGACGGCCAGGCTGCGGTCATCGAGAGTGCCGCCCGCGACCGCGCAAATGTCCGGGTATTTTTCAGGGGCGATAAACAAGGGCGAGCCGCAAGCGACACAAAACTGGCGCGCAACATTGCGGCCCATGTCCGACACAGCGGTATACGTGCCAAGCTCGCCCTGGGTGACCGTGATCGCAGCCTTGGGGTAAATCACCAAATTCAAAAAGGCCGATCCCGATTGGCGCTGGCAATGGTCGCACTGACACAGGCCTGCGAAAGCCGGTTCGCCGGAAAGCTCGTATTTTACAGCGCCACACAAGCAGCTGCCGGTATGTTCAGACATTAGACGGTTACCTTTGGATTAAGATCGACCTGCATCTCTTTGATACCACGAATAAAATTAGATTTGATTCGCCGTACGGGCGCAGTTGGCTGAATGTTCGGATAGCGGGCGAGGAGCTCCTCGAACAGAACACGTAACTGCAGTTCGGCCAATCGCGATCCCAGGCAAAAATGCTGGCCGATGCCAAAGCCCAATTGCATCGCGTCATGCCGAGTGACGTCGAATTTAAAGGGGTCCGGAAACTTGTCTTCATCGCGGTTCGCGGACACGTACCACATCACCACCTTGTCACCCTTGGCGATTTTCTGGCCGCCAATTTCAGTATCTTCCGTCGCTGTCCGGCGCATATGCAATACCGGCGATACCCATCGCACGATTTCGTTGACCGCAGTGGGAATAAGCGACGGATCGTCCAATAGCTTCTGCCTTTGTTCCGGATGTTCTGACAAGGCTAGTGTACCGCCGGCGATCGATTGCCGGGTGGTTTCATTGCCGCCGACGACCAACAGAATAAAAGTGCCGATATAGCGCTCGGGCGTCATGGGATCGCCGTCGATGCGCGCGTGGGCGAGCATTGTAATCAGATCGTCCCCGGGATTTTCGAGGCGGTCCTGCCACAGGTTCATAGCGTAATTGGACATTTCGGCAAAACTCGCCGCGATGTACGCGTCGCTCGGCCGCAACTCGGGGTCGTCCTCGCCGACCAACGCATTAGACCATTCAAGCAATTTCAAACGATCTTCCTGCGGGATGCCGAACAATTCGGCCAGCACCTGGATGGGCAATTCGGCGGCGATGGATGCAACGAACTCGCAGTGGTCCTTGCCGTCTAGTTTGTCCAGAATATTGCGCACGCGCGCACGAATACTTTCCTCCATGCCTTTGATGCGTGGCGGAGTAAACCCCGGTGTCACCATGCCCCGATAGGTATTGTGCTCGGGCGGATCCATGCTGATCATGCTGGTATCCACGTCACTGGTATCACCTAAGGCCGCATCGCCAAGGGCCGCACCACCGGCTTCCTTTTCGTCGAATATGCGATGACCACCCCAGTCGCGGGCGGACGAAAAAAGTTTGGGGTTTTTGCTGGCGGCGACGATGTCGTCGTATTTGGTGAGGCACCAAAATCCTGAACCGTCCACTTCCGGGTTCCAAAAAACCGGGCATTCCTCGCGCAGACTGGTGAAGATGGCGTCCTGCTGATCGTCCTCGTACAACGAAGGATTTTTCAAATCAAACGGGACGTCAGCAAAGTCGAAGCCGCTCATAAATGCAGTCTCCCCCCTACAGTGGCAACGCTGGCGGTTCAAATTTGTAAAATGATGCTCTAAGGTGCGCCCAAGCGCAATCCAAACCTTGGGGAGTTTCCAATGACCGCACCCATCACCGGCGGCTGCTTGTGTGGTAATGTTCGTTATGAATGCTCGGCTGAATCCGATATGAGTTTGCATTGCCATTGCCGGGATTGCCAACAGGCAACCGGCAGTGCTTTTGCAACCATCGTCAGCGTGCCGAAAGCGGAATTCAAAATCCTGCAAGGCGACGTGAAGGCCTATACGGTCGAGGCCGATAGTGGCAAGTCGGTTACCCGGGAGTTCTGCACCAATTGCGGGTCACCCCTATTCAGTTACGTGGAAATTATGCCCGAGGCTGTGTTCCTCAAAGCGGGCAGTTTGGATGACGCCAGTTGGGTTAAGCCAGGACTCGCATGCTGGACAAATTCTCAGCAACCCTGGATGGCCAGTGCGCACGCAGTGCCTGGATTTCCCGAAAATCCGGACATGTAGGAGCCCGCCGGCGCTCACGCAGGTGTGATCCCGATCAATTGCCGCGCGAACCACAATCAATTAGGATGCCCGAGTCCCGCATCTGGCGGGTATCGGGGAGAAACCGCGTTGCTGCTTCGCGCACGCAAATACAAAGGCATTAGGCGCCAGATTGCCTGGCTGACGATCGCCGCATTAATGTGGTCGTCGGGGCAGGGGGCTGTATTGGCCGCCGGGCTGCAAATGGCCGGGGTTGACGCGAGCAACTTGTGGCACTGCCTGATGCTGAATGGCAATCGGCTAGTCCAAACGGCAAATGATGATGCCATGGCAGTCGACACCGCCATGGAGCACAGCGCGTCATCGGATAGCAGTGTCCCGATGGGTGATGCGACCGGTTATTGTCCGGTCTGCTCGCTCACCGGATGCAGCGCACCGAGCGTTGTCGCGCAAACTGAATTTCATTATTCCCCTCCTGACCAACGGGCAGGCGATGGCCTATCTTTAGCCCATGCCGCGCCGCACGCAGCCGCCATATATGGCGCGGCGCGCGCCCGCGCCCCACCGCTCACCGTCTAATCCAATTTATTGACGCGACCGATCTGTCCTTCGGGGCAAATTGGAAATCGATATTGGAACGGTTTTCCGTTTCCTGGGTTTTAGGCGAAGAGAGTGAAGATTATGAAGAAGACGACAAAAAGTGTGTTGACCGGCATGGTCGTGCCGGCAGTTCTGGCTGTCTCTAGTTCACACGCCGCAGACAGTGAACCGGTTTCAGAAGTCGTGGTTTACGGAACGCGTAGTCACGACGACCATCGCACCAACATCGACCCGCGTCATGTGGCGTTGTCCAAACCGGACGCAGCAGATCTGGTGAACAGGGTGCCGGGTGCAAACGTGATCAACAACGGACCGGTATCGGGCCAAGTTCAATATCGGGGCATGTTCGGCCCGCGCCTCAAGGTGCAGCTAGACAACATGTATTTCAATTCAGGCGGCCCAAATCTAATGGACCCGCCGCTTCAATATATGCCCGAGCCGATCCTCGATCAGTTGAGTGTTGTGCGTGGTATTGCACCGGTCAGCGCCGGCACCTCAATCGGCGGCGTGGTCAAAGCGAAAACAAAGACGAGCCACTTCGGCAGTGGTGACGAGTTCGAGCTGCAAACGGATGTCAGCGCCTCGGGCCGCAGTGTGAACGACAGCTATGCGGCAGGTGGCTTGGTGGGCGGCGGCACGTCCAAATACCGGGTCCATGTGCTGGGCAGTTCCGAGCAAGGGGCGGACACACAATTTGATGGCGGCGAGATTACACCCACTGGTTTCGAGCGCTACGTCATCGGCGGCGGCGGCGGGTTTAAGTCGGGAGTGCACGAGATCGGTTTTGATTTCCGGCACCACGACACAGATCATGCGGGCAACCCGGCGTTGCCCATGGACATGGAGAAAACCACAACCAATCTGTTCAACGTGACGTTCGGCACTCTTTTGAGCGGAACCGCCTTGGACGCGCAGCTATATTACTCGAGTGTCCACCACGATATGGACAATTTCTCGCAACGCATTGCGCCCGCCAATCCGATGATGAACCGCTTTGCGGACACGTCGAGTGAGGAGTTGGGTTTTAAACTGAATGGGACTTGGGCGGCGTTTAGTGGCGACCTGACTGTGGGGGTTGATGGCCACTACGGCACCAACGACATGAATATTCTAAACCCGAGTAACGCTAATTTCTTCGTGCGCAACATCAACGACGCGACGCAAGACAGCACCGGTGGCTTTGTCGAGTGGCAAGGTAAGGTGGCGGGAATTAGTACGTTGTTGGGCGTGCGCTACACCCATGTCGATACCGATGCGGACGGCGTGTCTGTGGGCCCGGCCTTGCCTGCTGCTGCACAAACACTGGCGACCCGTTTTAATAGCTCCGGCCGGTCCAGGTCGGACGACAACGTAGACTTGGTGGGACGTTTTGCCTATCCGGTCGGCAACGATGTGGACTTGACCCTGGGTCTCGGCCGCAAGACCCGTTCGCCAATTTATATCGAACGCTATACATGGCTGCCGATAGAGGCTTCCGCCGGGTTGGCCGACGGTAACAACTATGTGGGAAATCCGGATCTGGACCCCGAGGTTTCTTACGAAGTTGAAGCTGGATTTGATTGGGATACGGGCGACGCCTACTTCACCCCCCGCTTTTTCTATCGCAGTGTCGATGATTACATCCAGGGCACCCCGATTACCGACATGACGACGGTGATGGTCAGTACCATGAATGGTGATGCGACCCCACTTCAGTTCACCAACACAGACGCCGAGTTTTATGGCATCGACGCGACCTGGGGGTATGTGTTCAGTCCCGAATGGCACATCGACGGCATCGTCACTTATGTGCGGGGCAAGCGGCGGGACACCAACGACGATCTGTATCGAATCACGCCACTGCGGGCGACCACGGCGGTGAGCTACATGACCGAGAGTTGGTCAGCGACGCTTGAAGGCGTTGTCGTTGCCGAGCAAGAGAAAGTGTCGGCCACAAATGGGGAGATGCGCACTGGCGGTCATGGACTCCTCAACATGCACGGCGAATGGCGCGTGAACCACAATGCGACAATTGTCGCGGGCATCGATAATCTGCTCGACAATCGATACACGGACCATATGACCGGGGTGAACCGGGCCATGGGCAGCGACACGCCGGTGGGCTTCAAGTTGCCGGGCGCGGGTATGAACGCCTTCGTTCGCGTTGGCTTCGCGTACTGACCGGTAGCGCCACCTAAGAGGTGATGCCTGTGGCAATGCCTAGCACCCGATTGAGGCGCCTATCTTGGCGACGCAAGGTTGCCTGGCTCAGTATCGCTGCGCTGATTTTTACAGCCGGGCAGGGGGCGCCACCAATAATTGCCTAGGATCCGTTGGAAAGGGAGAGTCTCTGGCCGCTGAATTTTGTCTTATAATAACAAAATAAAATGTAATAAAATATAATTCACAAATTAATTGACATAAAAAAGAATTATCCCTATTTCAAAGGAAATAAAGTGTAAAATAGATTGTATTACACATAAATATTGTGAAATAGGGAAAACGCCATGTACCGTTACGATGATTTCGACCGGACATTGGTTCGGGAACGGGCGGCCCAGTTCAGGGATCAGGTACGTCGCCGATTATCCGGCGAACTGAGCGAGGAGTCGTTCACGCCCTTGCGGTTGATGAACGGCGTCTACTTGCAGCGTCATGCCTACATGCTGCGGGTGGCTATACCCTATGGCGTTCTATCGTCGGACCAGATGCGTAAGCTGGCCTATATCGCGCGCGTATATGACCGGGGCGAGGGGCATTTCACGACCCGCCAAAACATTCAGTTCAATTGGCCAAAACTGGAAGATGTGCCTGACATTCTGGACGCGCTGGCTGACGTGGACATGCATGCCATTCAAACCAGCGGCAACTGCATTCGCAACGTCACCGCAGACCCGTTTGCGGGGGTCGCCGAAGACGAAATAGACGATCCCAGGGTATGGGCCGAAATTATCCGTCAGTGGTCGAGCCTCCATCCGGAATATTCGTTTTTGCCGCGCAAGTTCAAGGTAGCAGTCAACGGCGCGGCCGAGGACCGGGCGGCGATACGTTTCCATGATATCGGGCTTCAATTGCGCCGGGATGGTCATGGCGACGTGGGCTTCGAGGTATACGTGGGCGGTGGGCAAGGGCGCACACCACGAATAGCGCGCTCGATTAAAAGGTACCTGCCAGCCGGTCAATTGCTGTCTTACCTGGATGCCATCCTGCGGGTTTATAACCAGTTCGGGCGGCGCGACAATAAATACAAAGCGCGTATCAAAATCCTAGTGGACGATTTGGGTACGGCGGGCTTTCGCGATCTGGTTGACGAAGAGTGGCGGGCGGCGGAAGGCGCCGCTAACCTGCCGGAAGCTGAAATCGTCCGCATTCGCTCCTTTTTCGCCAAATTACCTTACGGACCAGCGTCACTAGACGCTCTAAATATTGAAAGGGCTGACCCAGCATTTCGCTGTTGGGTCGCTACCAACGTTTCGCCTCACAAAGTGCCAGGTTATTCCATCGCAACACTTTCATTGAAGCCCATCGGCGGCGTTCCCGGTAATTTGAGCGCCGACCAAATGGATGCTGTGGCGGGGCTCGCCGACCGTTACAGCCGAGGCGAAATCCGGGTCACCCACGAACAGAATTTGGTGTTCCCCCATGTGAAAGCAGCTGACCTTGTTTCGTTTTGGCAGGCGCTGGTTCCCTTGGGCTTGGCAACCGCGAACGCGGGACAGGTGAGCGATGTTATCGCCTGCCCAGGCCTCGATTTTTGCCGCCTGGCCAACGCGCCCTCGATCCCGGTTGCGCAAGCTATTTCGGAACGCTTTGGCGATCCGGGGCGCACACAAGAAATCGGTCCGCTTAACATCAAAATCTCAGGCTGCATCAATGCCTGCGGTCATCACCACGTGGGCGATATCGGCATCCTGGGCGTGGACAAGAAAGGCGAGGCTTACTACCAGTTCACTTTGGGTGGCGTGCCCGGAAACGACGCGGCAATTGGCCAAATCGTCGGACCGGCCGTACCCGCGGACAAAGTGACCGATGCGGTCGAGGCTTTGGTCGACACTTACATCGGTTTGCGGTCGGACGGTGAAACCTTTGCAGACACGTACCGCCGGGTCGGGCTGACATCCTTTAAGGAGGTGATTTATGTCCGAGGTTAATGAACAGCTGCGTGTCTTCTCGCTGAACCAGTGGCAAGACGAACAAAATGCTTTTGGTGGAACGGGGCAGAAGCTTGGACTTGCCCTTGAAGCGCATGAAATACCGCTGGAAATTTCAGGCGACGTGAACCGCTTCGACCTAATAACCGTCGACTTTCCAGCTTTTACCGACGGGCGTGGCTACACCATTGCGCGCCTCCTGCGCGAGCGGCTCGGCTATCAAGGTGAACTGCGCGCCGTTGGTGATGTGAAACAGGATCAGTTCTCGTTCCTGCGCCGCTGCGGTTTCGATTCGGTCGGTGGCCTGAGCCGTGAGCTGTCCACGCTGTGGGACCAGGCGCTGTTTGACATAAGCGTACCGTTTCAAGCCGCATCGGACGAACGTTTGCCGGTGCCTGAATTGCGACGGCGTTTGCACCCATCTGCGCCTGATCATCAGCGCCGGGTGAAACGGCTGATCGGACGCTACCAGGGGCAATCAGCCCAAGAAATACTGGAAGCTGCGATCCGCTGGGAGTTCCCCGGACAAATAGCACTGGTGTCTTCGTTCGGTGCCGAAGCGGCCGTGCTGCTGCACATGGTGTCGGAAATTGATCCGGCGACCCCTGTACTGTTTCTGAATACCGGCAAGATTTTCGGCGAGACATTGCGCTATCGCACGCAATTGGTTGAACAATTGGGCCTTCAGGATGTGCGCGACATAAAACCGTTGGCCAAGGGCATTGCCGACCGCGACCCGGGCGGCGTGCTGTGGGCGAGCGATCCGGATGGTTGCTGCTACGTACGCAAGGTGGAGCCGCTTAACCGGGCGCTCACCGGGTTCGGCGCCTGGATCACCGGCCGGAAACGTGCCCATGGCGGCGACCGGACGGAACTGCCGGTCGCAGAAGCACTGGACGGGCGGGTCAAAATAAACCCGCTGGCCGGCTGGACCCGTGACGACGTTGAAGCTTATTTCACCGCACACAATCTGCCCCATCATCCGCTGGAAGCAGGCGGTTATCGATCGATCGGCTGCATGACCTGCACCGACCGGATTGCCGAGGGCGAAAACCTGCGCGACGGCCGCTGGCGCGGCAGTGAAAAAACCGAGTGCGGCATTCATCTACCGATCTCGACCTTTAAAGATTACGGAGCCGACATATGAACCACTTGGATATGCTCGAAAATCAGAGCATCTACATCATGCGTGAAGCGTTTAATCGTTTTGAGCGTCCGTGCATGCTGTGGTCAATCGGCAAAGATTCAAACGTCATGATCTGGCTCGCACGTAAGGCCTTCATGGGTCGGGTGCCGTTTCCGGTTGCCCATTTGGACACCGGCAAAGAATTTCCCGAGACCTATGCGTTCCGCGAGAA
>Ga0315336_1007371_pt1 | contig 10591 bp, 7 predicted proteins | sample ASW5metaG_FD_204512 | JGI IMG/M metagenome (GOLD analysis project Ga0315336, IMG submission 204512) | Ammonia-oxidizing marine archaeal communities from Monterey Bay, California, United States - ASW #5 | ecosystem: Environmental > Aquatic > Marine > Intertidal zone | place: USA: California... | reverse complement strand
CATCGACAACGTTGACTGGATGATCTACTTCACCCTGTGTTACGCCTACACCTGCAACTGCAAGTGGCACCCAGACCCCTGTTTGGTACACCGTTGCTTTTGAGAGAAGCGGATTGAACGGTGCCCGGGTTGATGTGTAAAACGTTCCGTTGTCGCCCATCCATGCGATGATTGTGTTTGCATTTTCTAAGTCGCCAAGAATGAAGTTTCCATGTTTGTCATACTCGCCTAATCCACGTTGATGCAACAATCGCCCGATTTCTTTATCCGCCTCTTCAACCATGTACGGAAATACTATTTTTATTCCCTCGTATCCACCACAATCAAGAATAGATGTATCGATGCCATCCGCTTCCATGCGCTCCACCAATTCTGGGGAGTTTGGCATGATGGGATCGTGTGCCGTGTTGTATTGAAGAGCAAGCATCCATGGTTCGCTAGATGGTTTATTCAACGGGTCCACTCTTTCAAGCCACGCAATGGCACTGTCCGTCGTGGTGTACATCATGCTTCCGTGATAATAATCAATGAGTCCATGTTCGCCTGTTTTTCTATCCGCCCACTGCCTTCCCCAAACCCAGTAGCCGTTGCGAGCCGTTACCCCATCTTCAGTTTCGGAAAAGACAATGGTTTCGCATCCCCCACTACAATCTGGTTGAAAAGTTGGGTAGTAATTTCCTTTTTTATCCTGCGCAAGAGTGACAAGTGGTACTCCGCCCATTTCAAGACATGTCATTCCCCACACGTCTTCTACGCAAGTTGAAGAGTCAATACAACATGGACCTCGGTTTGTTTCTTCATTTGCGCCAAGTGGTGTACCACATGGAAGCCAACCGTGCATGTAGTCCTCTTCGGGCGGATTAAAATCCTGAAGTTGCTGGCCTGCAGTAGTATCAATTCCGGGCACAAAACCAAGCCAATTCCCTTCGTACCAATCCCAATCCATTTCTGTGGGCTGCTGTTCTTCGTATGGCGTTTCGCCAGAATGCCATTTGCCTGTGAAACCGCAAGTGTATCCCGCCTGTTGAAGTACAGATGGTGTCATCACCTCGGAAGTATTCGCCATAGAAGCAGGAAGGTGTGCAGTTGTTATTGCTGCTTCAACCCCTGTTCTGAGAGGTAGTCGACCAGTAAACATGCCCGTTCGACTAGGAGAACATTCGGGCATAGCCCAACAGTTTGTAAATTTAATTCCCGCATCTGTAATAGCATCAAGAACTGGCGTATCTGGTGCTCGTTGGTACAAGTCCTCTGTCCAACCAAAATTTGCCCATTGATCTATACCAGTATCATCGAGAACGATAAAGATGATGTTTGGAGGCGACCCCCCCTTTGGCATTGTTGCGCCAAATTGCAATACAACTGCAACAACTACTATCGCAAAACCAACGATGCTGATTATGTTCCGTCTCATGTGCCACATTGTTGCATACAACACCCGCTATTAGAAGCAAAAACCTGAAATTAATTAATCGGCGTTATTGATTGCGTTAACTCGGTAGACTTGCACGTTGCCAACGTGAATGTCGGCCCTTTCGAATCCGCTCACCCGCTTCGATGCATCATTCCATATGCCACAGCACGGTGTAATTTCTAAAACTTGCCCATATAAAACAACCCCACTGCGATGGGCAGAGGGGTTGAGTTGTTTTCTATTCAGATGTTTTTGGGTTAGGGAGTTGTTGAGGTGCTTTGACCTTTTTTATCCATTGTCCTCACTACTCCATTCCCGTCTTTATCAGCAGCGACTCCAGCAACTCCGAATGTATCATTGTTCAGAACACTTACAACACCCCCCATTGTGGTCGTGCTGAGTACCACAACTGGTTCCGCTTTCGTGTTGCGAATCTCCAAGGCGCCCCCAAGTAGATTTGGAACAAGTACAGCGACTGACTTCCCCTCCTTATTGCGAATACCCAAGGCGCCTCCAGTCGGACCCGCAGCGATTACAGCAACTTGTTTCCCACCATTTTCGAAAATCTGCAACTTGCCCCCGTCTGCAAGCGCACCGATTTCAACAATCACCTTCCCATCCGCATTCACAACCTCAAACTTCTTTGCCTGAATCACATCAGGAACAGTTTGCAGACTCGTTGCTGAAACAACGACTCCTGCGACAAGTAGACATCCAAACCCATAGACAATTCTCTTGAGTGTTCGGACTTGATTTCGTAATTCAGTTATATCGTTTTGCATTGTGATGCTCCTTCACTGTGCATTATGCATCAAATTGAATGGACACGCACATCCCACATCTAAAGGGTCATCTGTGCTGTTCAGAGGGTGTTGATGAGTTTTATCCTTCTTCTGTTTTCTTGTTCAAGAAACTAAGTGCTTGCTTCAAGAGTTTCCAGATTGGTTTTCTCCACACCCATATGGTTGTGCTTAAAAATGCGAATAGAAATGACCAGGGGTAGAAAACTTGTCCGGTCTTATTGAATGCACTAACAGAAAAAATGGATGAACTTATATAACCGAACATCCAAGCAATACCCCATCCCACAGGTAAGTAAACTAACCACCTAAATAGTGCCCTGTCCCAAAGTATTTTAATCTGTTTATTCAAACCTCTCCCTATCATCCAGCAACTCACTAAGAGCAAACCAATCATAATGGGATGCAATGTCCAAAGAAAAATTACAAATCCAAGCAACGCTGTTCCTATAGCAATTTGTATTGCCGCCACAACTTTTGCGCTTTGCATTGTGATGATCCTTTACTGTAGATTATCTGAAGAAGGAAAAGTTCTAGGACTCGTTTGCCATTCGCCTGTTAAATCGTCATAATCACTTGACTGTGGTGTTGAGAAGCACCCGCCAATCATCCCAAACACAAATAAACAACACGACAAACAGACAACCCTACTAAGTGTTCGGGCTTGATTTCGTAATTCAGTTATTTCGTTTTGCATTGTGATGCTCCTTCACTGTGCATTATGCACCAAATTAAAACGCCACACATTCCCCAATTTAAAGGTTATCTGTGGTGATGAGAAAACCTAATCAGTCACAACCTCAAAAGCAATTACGTTGTCCGATTTATTTAAATCTATTACTAACCACTGAGAATCAATTGCAAAATAGCTATCTGTTTCCTGGCCAAGCATATATACCATATCTCTTGTGTTGAAATATCCAGTTTGATCTGGCTCTCCAATAAGGGCTACAATTTCTTCCTTTGATTTTCCAAGTACACGATATGTTTTTAAAAAATCGTCTGCCATTCTTAGACGCATTGAGTCAAGAGAATGGGTTGCCGGAGTATTTTTCCAAGTATTTGAATTAAAGGAAATACGGTTCACCCCATCGTTTTCCCACCACATGATTAGCATTACCAAAACAATAATTAGTATTATCAAAACAATAAAAAGATATGGGCATAGTTCTTTAAGTTTGTTGATTGCAATGCTCCTTCACTGTGCATTATGTATCAAATTGAAATACCACATATTACCCTAGTACGGTGAAATGGCGGGTTCAGAATCATTATTTTGGTACGATTCAGGGATGGCGAAGTTCGTACTAGCTGTACTCTTTATTTTCTCTGTAGAGGTCCATGCTCAATCTTGGAAGGAACGAGCTACTGTTTATACAACAACCCATTGGATTGTGCGTACTGATTTACCAAGTGAACACGCAGTCGACGCTGGAAGATTATTCGATGCCGTATATGAAGCCTATCGAAATGGGCTTTCAATGTTGCCTGAACAAAGGGACGTAAAACTCGAAGCATGGGTGTTTCAAAATAGAGGCGATTATTTGGGCACTGTCAGTAGTTTTGGCGCTTCTCCTGAAAATAGTGGAGGGATGTTCATTAGTGCAATTGGCATAACCGCAGTTGATGTCAGTGGATCATGGCGAACATTTGAATCCACTGCGAAACATGAAGCGTTCCACCAATTTGCAAGTTCAAGATTCGCAAAGGGCATTCCAACATGGTTAAATGAAGGTCTTGCAGAGTACTTCGAGAATACTGTATACATCAATGGTTCGATTATTAATGGACAAGTCTCAAATTCTACATTGCAAGCTTTGCAAAATGATATACAGACAAATAGCTGTATTCGTTTTCTAGAGCTGATGCGAATGTCCCAAAAAACATGGAATCAGAATCTTGTTGATGGAAATGGAGCGAAACAATATCGTCAAGCATGGGCGATGGTCCACTTTCTGGTCCATTCGAATAATGGGCAATACGCATCTTCGTTTGACCGATATCTACTTTTAATTGCAAAAGGCGTAAACCATGAAGAAGCATTTGTTTCTGCATTTAAAACAGATGACCTCGAATCGTTTGAACGTGCTTGGGCAACATACATCAATAACTTGAAACCAAGCAGTTCTAAACTGGCGGCGCACAGGCTTAACTTTTTAGCCGCTGGTGCTAAAGAGTGTCTAAAAAGAGAGCGAAAGGTAAGTTCATTAAAGGGGTTATACGCATCGCTACAAACCATCGGATTCAAAACAACACTAAGTGTGAATTATGAGGAACAAGCATTCGATGCTAATGACCAATCAAACTATGCCGTGCCCCCTGACTCGTTTTCTGCGAAACCAGAATTTATATACAAAGCGAATACGCCGCTCCCTTCTATTTACACGACTGGGCTTGAGCCTTTTAACTTATATGTCAAGTGGTTTAGGAAAAATGGCAATCTAAGCTGGACGATAGAAGTTGGCAATTAACTTTTATATTCAGTGATGTACTGTTGAAACTGCTCCATGTAGTTTGTTACCGTACTCAAAGGATTTGAATGTGCAAGCGATTGCCTTTCTGACGCCAATGACGATTTTGTCGTGAATATACACGACTTACTCATCATTCTTGGAGCTTGGGGCAACTGCGGATAAACAAAGAAAAGCCCTTGAAGTAGTTACTCCAAGGGCTTGTTCTTTCAATCTTATTTATCTTATGAATCTGGATGCTCTGGGTGATCCGTTTTTTTCTCTTTCCCTTTAAATGAATCGATTACTGCCGCTCCGGCATCGCCGACAGCTTTAACGCCAGTGCCTACAGCATCAACTGCGCCCTTGCCAACTGTTTGTGCATCATTGCCCATATGCTCAAGCGTGCTTTCGTTGGCTCTTGAAGTGCCTGTGTTACTTGCACTATCTGTTTTTGGAGTCGATTTACATCCTGCCAATCCAATAACAAGTGCTGTTGCGAGTACTGCTGTGAATAGTTTTAACATGATTTTCCCTTTCCTTTTCTATGTATGAAATTCAAGACCATTTTGATTTCGAAAAGTACTATACCGCAATTCCACAAGATAATTGCTACACTTTGGGGATGAAGAGTCTACTTTTGCTCCTTCTTGGGATTATCACAACCCCTGCCCTCGCTACAACAAACCTCTTTCCCAACGATTCCCTTGATGGTTGGCATATTGTCGGCCCCCAAATTGAATTTACAGTGCAAAATGGTGTACTAACTGGGGAAGGAAAAGAAAGTCGGAACTCCTTTCTCACAAGTAAAAAAATGTACACTGATTTTTTCCTCAAAGTAGAAGTAAAACTTATTCGGGGGAATTCAGGCATTCAAATCCGTTCTCACGATGTAGAGAACCGGCTTGTGGGATATCAAATAGAAACTGACCATTCCGAACGTGCGTGGTCTGGCGGGTTGTATGATGAGGGGAGACGTGCTTGGTTACAGACTCCTAATGAAACTGTTCGGGATACGTTTAAATTAAATGAGTGGAATCAATATGAGATCTGGTGCATAGGCCCCCGAATAAAAGCGACAGTAAATGGGAAGACGACTACAAACTTTCTTGACTTCATGGATTTATCTGGACATATTGGTTTTCAAGTTCACTCTGGAGATTGTAAAGTCATGTGGCGTAATGCAACAATCACAGAGTACAACCAGCACGAATCAACATTACAAGTAAAGTCATTGTTCGATGGCAAAACACTCAATGGCATGAAGCCCGTTGGAGGCGGAACTTGGAGTGTAGAGGAAGGAGCGATTGTTGGAAGGCAATCAACAGAGGACGAAGCAACTGGTTTAATGTGGATCACACAACCTTATGATAATTTCGCTATCAAACTCAAATATAAAATCGACAAAGGAAACAGCGGTTTCTTTTTCCGTTCACAACAAATTCCTAATGACAATACTGGGGTTAAAGGGATTCAAGTAGAAATTGATCGGCAACCTGATTGTGGTGGACTCTATGAATCAGGGGGGCGAGGGTGGTTATATAAACCAACAGAGCAGTTTAGCAATTATGATGAGTGGAATGAGATGATGGTCTACGCATGCGGCAGCAGTGTAATGGTTTGGATAAACAAGAAACTTGTTTGCTATTGCGATACTGTCAATGTCTTACATCCCGAAAGACTCACCGAAGGTGAATTCCTCAATAACTTTGCATTTCAGTTGCATAAACGACAAGAGGTTGTGGTTCGGTTCAAAGATATTGAAATAATGGTGCCAAGTTATCGAGATGAAAACGGGAAACAGATTGAAATGTTTGTGGGTTGTGATTATTTAAATTAATTTGAAAAATCTCCCACAGTCCACATTGCCTTTCGGGTTATAAATTGCTCTCGCACTGCCTTGACTTCTTCTGGTTCAATTGCGGCGGCATTGTTTCCCCACGCTTGGCGAACATATGTCATCACAGAAGCAATGTCATAATCGTTTCTAAGTGGTGTTGGAGGCATATTGTCATCATAAACTTTACCTTGAACAGTGATTGGCCCCGTAAGTCCATGCAACATAATTTTAATAAATGTTTCATCATCCAATACAAAGTGGGTATCAACGAGTGGTGGATATGTAGGAGGCAATCCCATACCATCAACTTGATGACACGATTTGCAAATATTGTAAATTTTTTTCCCGCGAGTGATTAGTTTTTCGACACTTTGATCGACTCGTTTTGGAATAAATTCTTGCACGCCCTCACGACCTTCCCACCAAAGAATGGGATCTAGTTGAACCGAGGAGTCATACAATGCATTGCTATCAGATGCAAAGAGTCCTGTATACCTCGATGGTTTTCGCGATAATCTCAATTGAGAGTCTTTTTGTGCAGCAAGAATGACCTCCACAACAACTTGAGATTGCCAATGGTGTTGCAATGCTTGCTTCGTGGCAAACTCCAACAGCAAAGTATTCGTGCGTTCACTTTTTTCACTGAGCATTTGCATCGCAATTGACGCCAACGTTTTTCGATTCAAAACACTATCTTCCTTAAGAGTTGAGTTAAGGGAAATTAAATCGATCGCTTCGTGCTCCCTTCCCATAATGGAAGCGATTGCTGCAGAACGAAATTTTGCATTATCATTCTTGCTAAGTAGATTAAGCAAGAAGAAAATCGCTTGCGAACCCTGCCGTTGCCCAGCAGATAATGCTACCTGGCGCCTTACGTAAAAATTTTCGTCAGTAGCAAATGCTTTTACCTTGCTAAAGACATCATTATCGTTCATCCAATCGTCAGCCAATCGAATCGCGTTGGTTCTCACCATCGGATGTGTATCATCAAAGGAAGCAAGAATCAGCTCCTTCTTTAGAAATCCCATCCCCTGCAATGTCCACAATGCTTTGATTCTGTCGCGATCAAGATCTGCATTCTTTGCAAGATCTTCCAGAGATTTCACCACTAGTCCGTCTTTAGACTCAATAAGAAGTCGTTGTGCTAAATCGCGTACCGTACCGTTTCTGTCCGTTAACTTAATCACCAATTCCTCTGTTTGCATGGAGGTTAAATCTGGCACTACATTGAGCAATACACTATCAGGTACCACCCGCCAAATTCTTCCTAATCCAAGAGGGCTTTCTAATCCCCTTGCCTTAATTTGCTTCCTCAAAAAAGATGTGACGAACATCCTGTGCTGAGCAATTCCTCGATACATATCTACGATGTACAGCGCCCCATCAGGGCCGTTGATAAGATTTACAGGTCTAAAGCGTTCATCGGTTGAAGCTAAAAATTCTTCTTGGGTATACGCCGGAACTGCTTGAAGAGAACCGTTGCCATTATCTTCTATATTGAATCGTGACACTAAATTTCCAACAGTTTCACAAACAAACAAATCGCCCTCAAACTCCTCGCCATATAACGTGTCGCGATATACCGCTGGGCCACATGCAGCATCGAACTTTGTTAACTTGTACTCCTTGTCGAGTCGCCCTTCTTGGTATCCCCGATTAACTCCTGGGGTTGGGTGAACTGGCCACACTCTTTTATCAGTTGTTATGCCGCGATAAACTCCATCGATACGACGCGTTTGACCTCGCTGCATTGCGTAGTGCTTAGGCAGATCATCTATGAGGACAGGGTACGAGTTTGGCGAGTAATATTGTCTGCCATAATCATCTTGCGTTGTCCCCCATTGCCCATGGGCTGGAACTGGAATCGATGTCAATGATTCGCCATCGAATTTGAAACTAAAACCATGCTGCGAATTGTGGAACGTGTTATCTAATCCGTAGATCAACCCGTTGCCCGCATGCTCAACTGAATCGAGCCCCCCAAAACCACCTGCCAGTGTTTGCACATCATCACACGCCCCATCGTCATTGGTATCCCTACAGTACAACAGATTTGGTGGTGCAATAAGCAATAAACCATCGTGTGTCAAAGCAATACCACGCGGAAGAATCAGCCCATCCATAAACACCATCGATTCGTCCATGATGCCATCACTATTGGTGTCCATCAAATGCATGATTCGACTAATGGGTTGCAACTCATTGTTTCCATCAACATCTGGCATAAATGATTGCATTTCAACTACCCAAATTGATCCGTCAGGATCAAAAATTGCTGAAACTGGATCTTGAATCATAGGCTCGCTTGCAACGAGCTCTACATGAAAACCATCTTGCACTACAAATGATTCAAGTGCTTGGGCTGGGGATAACACAGGTGATGCCATGTTCATGACATGGGGAGGCAAATCCAGTTGTATTTCGCCTTCGTTGTCACCCATTTGTGCGAATGTTGTAGAGACGCAACAAAATGGGAATACAATCGCGCGATTACTCCAAAATCCCATGCTCTCGACTTTCTGTTGAGGGCGTATCTGTCAAAGTATCGCCTAATTCGAAACGGGTTTGTTTCGCAAGCCCCAATAACATTACCATTGCTTCTGGATTCTCATTAACAACATTTGTGTTCTCACTCGGATCATCATCTAAGTTATACAACTCTAATACTGTTTTTACAGAGTAATCGTACTTGCCTGGTGTACCACCATTGCCAACGGGATTATCTCCCATACTTCTATACCCATGGGGAAAGTGCAGTTTCCACTTGCCACAACGAATCGCTTCTAAATCATTCTTGCGATAGTAAAAATAATATGCTTCTTGTGGAGATTTTGCGCCCAGTTTTCCTTCGAGTATATCTACAGCACTCTTGCCATCAATTTTGTGGCTTGGCAATGAAGTCGCCATCCATTCTGCTAGTGTTGGCAAAACGTCGATGGTCATCACGGGTTCATTACTTATTGTTCCAGCAGGAATAGTGCCTGGCCACCAAGCTACGAATGGCACTCGGACCCCGCCCTCAAACGTCGTACCCTTCCCTTCTCTATATATGCCTGTTTGACCCCCGTGGTCACCATAGCTAAGCCACGGTCCGTTGTCTGAGGTAAAAATAATTAGCGTGCGATCTTCAATTCCTAATGCATTCACCGTATCAATAATTCTTCCAACGCCATCATCAATTTCTGCAACTACATCGGCATAGAGCCCCAACCCAGTAACGCCATCCCATTCCTTTGACACATGAAGTGGAACATGGACCATAGGGTGTGGCAAATAAACAAAGAACTTTTCGTCTTTATGCTTTTTTATAAAATCAATTGTGAGGTTTGTAAAGTCTTTTGTAAATTGCGTTTGATCAGGTTGAGAGAAAACAATTTTGTCGTCGTTGAAATATGGCAGTGGCGGATACGTACCCTTCTTCGCTTCGGGATGCATTGGCCACATATCATTTGAGTATGGAATCCCAACAAATGTATCGAAGCCGTGATTCGTCGGTAAAAATGGTTCAAGGTGACCTAAGTGCCACTTTCCAAAAATTGCTGTTTCGTATCCACGCCTTTTGCACATTTCGGCAATCGTGAGCTCACCATCTGCAATGCCATGTGTCGCATGCGGACCAAGCGCCCCAGAAATCCCAATTCGATTTGGATAACACCCTGTGAGTAACGCTGAGCGAGAAGCTGAACATACAGGTTGAGCTGCATAAAAATCTGTGAGCACCATTCCCTCTTCCGCCATCGCATCAAGACGAGGTGTTTTAACATGCGCACCGCCATTAAACCCAACATCCGCCCAACCCATGTCGTCTATGAAAACAATAATGATGTTTGGCGAATGTGGCATTGTCGTTACATCAATTTTCTGTACCGAAGAACAACTCATAAGGAAACAACTGAAGAATAAACCAGGGAATTTCATATCAACTCACAAAAGAAGGCAACGGAATCCCTGCAAGAACTGCAGAGGGTGATTCGCTTGAGACCAATACGCGTTCATTTTCGGCATCCCAGCGCATTACTTTATCTTGCCGCAATGCTTCAACAGCCATTTTAATTCCGATCATAGTTGCACAACCAAGGTCGACATT
>Ga0315336_1007370_pt1 | contig 10592 bp, 4 predicted proteins | sample ASW5metaG_FD_204512 | JGI IMG/M metagenome (GOLD analysis project Ga0315336, IMG submission 204512) | Ammonia-oxidizing marine archaeal communities from Monterey Bay, California, United States - ASW #5 | ecosystem: Environmental > Aquatic > Marine > Intertidal zone | place: USA: California... | reverse complement strand
TTCCAATCATCGGACTTCACCACCTCGTTTCCATCGTTATTCCAATCCAGCTTACCACGACCGTGCTCGTGATACAGTTTGCCCCACAGATTACCGAATAAGGATACGTTGCCGGCGTCGGCCTGGTATCCGAGAGCCTGGCCGCGTTCGTCAATTGGCTTCGAGCGAAACTGGATTCCTGCGTTACGATTGCCGGGGGTAAGCTTCACATCCACGCTGAAATGAAAATCCTCCACCGGTACATCCGACCAGAGGAATTCGTTCTTCGGGATTTTCTCGACCGAGTGTCCGACGATAGCCCCATCCTCCACCGACCAGTAAGCATCGTTGCCAGACCACCTGGTCAGATTTTTGCCATTGAAAATCGCAGGGGTCTTTTCGGGCTGCGTGTCCTCTACCCACTGGTTCAAGGTTTTGAGCATACTCTGCACCCGTTTCGGTTGTTCTGTTGTCAGATTCTTTTCCTCTCCGACATCGCTTTCCAAGTTGTAGAGTTCGGCGTTTTCCTGATCGCCGAGGTCATGAACCAGTTTCCAGCCATCCTGGAGAATTGCTGCGCTAGGGAGGCTGGCTCGCCTCGTGTGAGGTTTTCTCCAAGCTAAAAAGGGTCGCTGCAAAGAATCGGTTTCGCCGCTGATCAAAGGCACCAGAGACCGGCCATCGATATGCTGTTCAGGCAGGCTATCCAATCCAGCCAGCTCCAAGAGCGTGGGAAAAATGTCCATCGTGATGACCGCCTCATTGGAAGACATGGGAGAGATGGTGCTTGGCCAGGTGATAAAGGTGGGGACGCGGATACCGCCCTCGTAGTTCCAGCCCTTGCCGGCACGCAGGGGCAAATTACTGGTCGGAGCCGGAGGGGTGCCATTGTCACTGTTGCTTTCTCCTCCGTTGTCAGAGGTAAAGACGATAATGGTGTCATCGAGGATACCGAGTTCCTCCAAAGTCGCGACTACTCGTCCGACATTAGTATCGAGACTCTCCACCATGCCCGCATAGGTCGTGTCGCCCTGTCTGCCGCGGTTATAACTTTCACCCTTTTCTGGAGGCGATTTTAGCGGTTTGTCCCCGTAAACGCGCTTATGTTTGGCGTCGTATTTGGTGACCAATTTCTCCGGGGCTTCGATGGGCCTATGGACAGCATAATGACCCAGTATGAAAAAGAACGGTTTATCCCCCTGCTTCACCGTCTCTTTCAGGAAACCGATCGCCTTGGTGGTCAAAACGTCCGTCAGGTAATTGCCTTCCTGGCCGTCTTCCAGATCTGGCACATCACCGGTCTCGAACCCCTTACCACGTTTATAAGGAAAAAAATAACTGCCAGGATAACCGTGTTCAGCCGACGCCATATGCCAATCGAATCCCTGCTGTTTTGGCATAGCGTGCTCCAGGGGGCCAAGGTGCCATTTGCCGATGTAACCGGTGCGGTAACCGGCCTGCTGAAAGGCCTCTCCGAGGGTTGTCTCCGAAGCTGGGATTGCAGTGGAGGCGCTGTTCGGTCCATGGGCATTGTTGGGGTTGAGCCAGTCGGTAAATCCGACGCGTTGCGGATATTTCCCGGTCATGAGGGCGGCCCGGGTAGGTGAGCAAACATTGCATGCGCTGTAGGCGTTGCGGAAGACCGCGCCCTGCTTGGCAAGGTCGTCGATGTGCGGGGTTTCGTAGAAGGACGATCCGTAGCAACTGAGATCGGTCCACCCCAAATCGTCGGTAAAGATGACAACGACGTTGGGCTTCGTGCGTTTAGCTTGTGTACAGGATGTGGCTCCGACAGTCAACAGAAGTGCTGCTATGAGGTATATGCTTGGGGCGAGTTTATTTGTCTTCATGTCGTATATTTCTTTCAATTCAATTGGGCTTCAGGAAGGGAGTCTTTTTTAAGAACTTTCATCAATCTCTTCCATGCCTCCTCATATACTCCCCGCACTTAGGTGAGGATTTCATGGATAACTTTTGAGTGCTCGACGCCGGTAAGCCGCATGTCAAGGCCCTGGCTTTTAAATGTGAGGCGTTCGTGGTCGATGCCGAGGAGATGGAGCATGGTTGCGTGAAGGTCGTGGACTGAGGTGGGCTCGGATACCACACCGTATCCGAGTTCATCGGTATCGCCATGGGTAACGCCACCTCTGATGCCTCCACCGCAGAGAAAAACTGAGAAGGCTTTAATATGATGGTCACGGCCCTCATGCGTCCAATCACCAGATTTTCTGGCCGGCTGGGCCATGGGAGTGCGGCCGAATTCACCACCCCAGATGATAAGAGTGTCGTCCAACATGCCACGTAGCTTGAGGTCCTTTATGAGGGCAGCGGTGGGTTGATCAACCAGTCGGCTGGCCTCCACAATATCCTTCTTGAGATTATTGTGGTGGTCCCACCCACGGTGGTAAAGTTGAATGAAACGCACTCCACGCTCAGCGAGACGGCGGGCGAGCATGCAATTGGAGGCAAAACTGCCATCACCCGGAGTACATCCATAGAGGTCGAGGATGGACTGCGGTTCGTTGGAAGTGTCCATCAAGTCCGGGACGGACGCCTGCATGCGGAATGCAAGCTCGTATTGCTCAATGCGGGTGGCGATATCGGGATCGGAAGATTGGCCGGAAGCAATGGAATTGATACGATTGACCGTATCGACCAAGTCGCGCTGTGCCGAGGTGGAAACTCCCGCTGGATTACTCACGTAGTGGACCGGATCTCCCGCCGACTGAAACTCGACGCCTTGAAGGTTTCCGGGTAGAACGCCATTGTGCCATTGGCGCGACGAAATGGGCTGACCTTCCCCACCACCGGCGCTGGTCAGCACAACGTAGCCAGGTAGATTTTCGGAGATACTGCCGAGCCCATACAGCACCCAGGATCCCATGCTGGCCCGGCCGGGAATGATGGATCCGGTGTTCATAAAGGTGTGGGCCGGGTCATGGTTGATCTGCTCGGTGAACATAGATCGGACTACCGCAATATCGTCGACAACGGAGCCGATGTGAGGCAGGATATTTCCAATTTGCATACCGGACTTCCCATAGGTTTCGAAGTCGTACTGTGCACCCAGACAGCGAAGTTCACTGCCCTGGAGTTGAGCAAGTTGCTGCCCTGTAGTAAACGACTCGGGCATCGGTTGCCCATCGAGTTTCCGAAGCATCGGCTTATAGTCGAAGGTTTCCAGATGGGATGGACCTCCGGCCATACAGAGGTGTATGACGCGCTTTACTTTCGGCGGGAAGTGCGGGGCAAGGAGAGATGAGTCGTTGGTTGTGGCAGCGCTGCAGTTTTCACGCAGGAGGAGATTCCCCAGCGCCAGGCCGCCAAGACCGGCGAGGCCATGACTTAGAAAGGTGCGTCTGCAATATGCATTCTTCATTTTATAAAGGGCTAGTTGCGAGTCACCGTCTCATGCAGGTTGAGAATGGTCCGGGTCACGCTGGTCATAGCGGCCAATTCGGCAGGGTCCTCGCTCACGGCGACCGGGCTCTGCCCTATCGCAAGGAATTCCTTGGCGGCGGTAGGGTCGTTCCGGTAGCGTTGCAATTCGCGCTGGTGGAACTCGCGGAGAAAAGTTAATTCCTCCTTGCCGGGTGGACGAGCGAGGGCACGCTCGAAGGCGTAGGAGATGGCTTCGTTTTCGTCTGCCTGTTTCAGCGACCTTTCGGCAAAAGCGCGAGCCGCTTCGATAAAACTGGGATCGTTGAGGAGATTGAGGGCCTGCAGCGGCGTATTGGACTGCAAGCGATCGACGGTGCATTCCTCTCGCGAGGGCGCATCAAAATTTTTCAACATGGGGTGAGGAAAGGTTCGTTGCCAGTGTGTGTAGACGCCCCGCCGGTACTGGTGCCGACCGGAGTCGGGCTTGTACGTTCGCGCGGGGAATTGAAGATTTCTGTAGTATCCGGCGGGCTGATACGGTTTGGCGCTGCGACCGCCAACCTGGTAGTCTAATAGTCCCCCCAAGGCGAGGGCATTATCGCGAATAAACTCCGCCTCGAGACGGCGGCGCGACTGGCGTGCGAGCAAGCGGTTTTCGGGATCGCGGGCGACAAGGTCTGACGAAGCTGCGCTACTCTGCCGGTAAGTATTGGAAAGGACTATGGTACGCACCAAGTGCTTGATGCTCCATCCATTTTCCAGGAGTTCGACTGCGAGCCAATCAAGAAGGTCAGGATGAGTTGGCCACTGACCCTGCGACCCAAAATCGCCGGTCTTGAGAGAAATGGCGGTGCCGAAGAATTGAGCCCAAAGCCGGTTGGCGACGGTACGGGCCGTCAGCGGGTTGTCGGGATGAACGATCCATCGGGCAAGGTCAAGTCGCGTGAAACGTTGGTCCGGCGTGCTCGACACCGCGGCGGGCAGAAAGGCGGGTGTGGACGGAAGAACGACTTCTCCCGATTTGTCCGTCCAGTTTCCCCTGGGGAGAATACGAATCTCACGCGGTGTTGCCGCAATGGTTGCCAGAGTGAAGCGGCTCTGCTGAGTTGAATCCGATCCATCTCCAGGGTCAGGCACCTCAAGAACAGGGCCCCAAGCCCCGAATGAGATCCCGGGCAGGCTCTTAAACTTTTCAATGTCTTCCTGGTAATGGCCGTGGTTATTCCAAGCGCCCTTCTCGAGGATATCGGCAAAGAACGCGGCAAAACTGTAAAAATCGCGCGTCGTGAAGGGATCGAATTTATGGTCGTGGCACTCTGCACATGCCAAGGTTGAACCCAGCCAAACAGTAGCGGTGGTACGCACTCGTTCAGCCTGGTACTTGGCTAGATATTCGGCATCCTGTATTCCACCTTCCCCGCTGATCTGGTTGATCCTGCTGTAACTGGCTGCAATCCGTTGGTTGAGGGTCGCATGAGGCAGTAAGTCTCCCGCCAACTGCTCGATGGTGAACTGGTCGAAGGGGAGATCCCGGTTAAAGCTGTCGATAACGTAGTCCCGGTAGGGAGAGGCGTCCCGCGCCCTGTCGCTGTGGTAGCCGACGGTATCCGCAAAGCGCACAGCGTCGAGCCAGGGGACTGCCATCCGTTCGCCATAATGCGGAGAGTCTAGTAGGCGGTCTACGAGGCGTGCATAAGCATCGGGCCGTTTATCGGCTAGGAACTGGTCAACTTCCTCTCGAGTTGGTGGAAGTCCGGTCAAATCAAAGCTAAGCCGCCGAATCAATGTCCGACGGTCCGCTTCAGGTGACTGCGTCAGGCCCTCTGAAATGAGCCGCTTGGCGACAAAGTGGTCAATCGGGTTGGACAGGGTAAAACCTTTGGCATCGATCTCAGACACATCGGGACGGGTGATTTTCTGATAAGCCCAGTGCCCGGCATAATTGCCGCCTTCCTCGATCCAGCGTTTCAAGAGGGCGATCTCGGAATCTTCCAGACGGTCCTTACCTTGCTCCCGGGGAGGCATGCGATCGTCCTCATCTTCCGTGGTGACCAGGTAATACAATTCGCTCTCTTCAGGATTCCCAGGCGCCAAAGCCGCATATCCACCGATATCCATCCGTGCGCCTTCTTCGGTATCGAGCCGCAATCCGCCAAGTTCCTTCAATCCTCCTTTGCGTTTATTCTCGTCCGGCCCATGGCATTGGAAGCAGTTGCCGGAGAGAATCGGCCGGATGTCGCGATTGAAACTAATTTCTGAATTCGACTCGCCGCTCAAAGCAATGGCCAAGGTCCCAAGGAAAATGATGCTCAGGAATAATGTTTTCATTGTTTTATTTCTCATAACCTCGATGCCTTTCAGAGCCTCATGATTGTTCAGAGGTGCCTTTCCCTTTCAGATTACTTAAATAGCGAATCAAGTCCCGCAAATCCTCACGCTTCAATCCGGCAGTCAGTCCGGGAGGCATCAGAGTCCCGGCATCTTCTCGCACCTGTATCATATTCGCGGGTACCGTTTCAATTCTCCGGTAACGGCATCACGAATTACTATGCGATCCTTGTCTTCCGTATGCACATAACCACTCACCATGTTTCCGTTTTTGTTGAAAAGTGTGGTGGACAAATAGCCTTCCTTTACTTGCCGTTTCGGCCATAAAACCGCCGCCTTGAACAACTCGGCGAAGGTGACTTCGTTCTCGTGCAAGCCCTTGAGGTGCTCGGGATGCCCGGGCAGAGGATGGATGAGGGCCTCGACACCGACTCGTTGCTGGTAGCGCCCCGTTACCAATCCTGCCCGTGTTGGCGAACAGACGGGTCCCGATGAGTGGAAATCGGTAAAACGTAAACCCTCACGGGCTAATCGGTCCATGCCCGGAGTCTGGTAATGCGGATTTCCATAAGGTGTTATGCTCGGACCTGCGAATCCCATATCATCGACCATGATAATGATGATATTGGGCCTGTCGGCTTCTGGCGCGCACCCCAGGATTGCAAGCAAAGCAAAGGCCGAGAGAATCGTAAAGAGGGCGACTCGATGAAAGCGCTTATTCTTAACAAATATAGCTACGTAATTTAGTTTTAGCAAAATCGTTTTGGAGATGGGTTCCTTTGTTGAGAATTAAAAGCCAAGCCTGGTTCTATCCAAATTTGAGCGGGATGCTCGTAGAGATATCGAATGGCACGGCTAAATGCCCTGATAAAACGGTCGTCAGGGGTGCTGGAAGGAGAATAAATAGATAAAGCGGCTGAAATAGGTTACAAAAAATTGTGGATGTTTTCGCAAAAGACAGTTGTTCCTTGCCGCCGGATAGTGGCAAGGAGCAACTCCCCAAACATACATACTACGTTTTGAACTACCTACAAAGTGTTCCCCTAGAAACTAATGGTGTTGGTCAAGAAGACTTCTCTGGGATTGGGAAAACGGATTATTTTAGTCGTTCCGTCCGGATCGATTCGCACAGGTATGGCTGAATTGTCACCAAAGGCGTTGCGCGCGTTCAATTGGATTTTCCAGTGGTACTTACCGTCCATGATAGGCCGATTGTAGCTCACCCAAAGGTCGCCGTTGGTTTGCGCCGGTCCGAACCATGGCTTGTCCACCACAGGCGTCTGAACACCTAATTCATCGAAAACCAACGGATAACCCACAGCGATCTTGGACTGGTAGCGAACGGCTCCACCTAGGGCGAATCCCTTCAAAGCTGTGTCATTGCTGAAGGAGTAGTTGGTGGCAAAGTTGACGCGCCATTCCCTTTGCTCCTGAGAGACAGCCCCATCTTTTGCTTTCGCCGCCGCAAGTGGGATCAGAATAAAGGAGCTTAAATTGTCCCCCTGGGTGAGCGACAGGTTATGCGTAGGAGCTAATTCCAAATCCCACAAACCTTGAGACCTTGTGTTTTGTTCAGTCTGCGCGGCAACTTCCGCTGTCAAAGCAGCGGTATTGGACTGCACGGTTTCCTGCTGGCCAACGTTTAGGGAAACCCGCCAATTGTCGGTGAGGTTGCCCACCACATCGATCTCGAATCCTTCCGCGACGAACGACGTGATATCGGACAACCCAACGATGGGATCAAACTCCAATGTATCCGAATCCGGAGGATTGAAACGAGGGTTGGTTAGAGCTAGAATTTTCGGAAGAATGACCTTGTCCATGGCGGCGTAAACATCAGCGTAAGAGGTAAAAGGGTAATTAGTATTCGGGTGGTCATCAATCGACTGCTGGAGAGCGTCCTCGAACGAAATACCCTCAATCTCCGCCTTCCTCCAATCCGATTTTCGGTCTTGATTGTGTGTCAAATTTGCGAGGTTAAGTCCAGCATTGACAAACGAGCTGGACATCTCGAACCAATTCACGCGAATGGCAAGTTTACGATCCAGTAGTTCAAAGGTAAATCCATATTCCTTCGTTGTGCCCGTGGGAGTGGAGAGGATCTCTCCAAACAAATTGCGCCGGACCCCGGCGGGCGAAAAGTTTTCCGACTCGTTGTAGTGAGCGGTCAAATCCGTGTCGCCAGGCAACTGGAATAACAGATCCTCAGGAAAGTGGGCCACCAGACTTTTGGTGATCGTATCGCCTTCCGCTCTCGCAGCAGGCTCCGGACCCAATATAAGGCTCGCCGCCTCGTCGAGTTCGCCAGACAGCGGCCCTGAGGAAATTCGGTTTAAACCTACCCTTTCGAAATCTACGGTCTCATCCTTCCTCCAGCCGACCAGGCCGACCAAATTTTCACCAAATAGGAAGCTCTGCCAGCTGAAGGCTTTGGACTCGATGTTCTGTTGATCTCTCGTGCCGGTAGTGAGCGTATTGTGCACTTTGAATTCGTCGTAGAACATCGGATCGCCAGGAGTGCGCGGGTTGGGATTGACCCTAGCTCCTCCATCGCCGAGATGATTGTAGCTTTGCAAATAGGTCTCGCCGTGCATGGGGCGCGGCGTAGTTATGTATTGATTCAGCCTGACATCCTCGAAGGATTTAATGGATGGGTCCAACAAGGAGTCAGTTAAGTAATTCACGGTTGGAACAAAACTCCGTCCGGCATTGATTCCATGCCAGAGTATCGTCCGGACGTCGGTGGCAGGGCTGGCATCGGTCCAAGAATTTATGAAATTCCTCGTCTTGGTATCGATCGTCTGATCGTTGTGGAATCCGGTAAACACATGCCGTCCCAGGTGGCTTAACCAGTTGTCCTTATCCCGGAAATCCAATTCGAAAAAGACCGTTGCCCGAAAGGCTTCGCGTTCTTTTTTCTCATCGGTAGAGGGAGTGCCCGTAGTATCTATGAAGGCCTTTCCAAGATTGGGGTTGGGCAAATCATTCGCGTGGTACTCGCTGACATCCACATAAACGTCGGACCCGGCGGAGTCGTACGGCAAAAACGTGCTATTTTCGTAACGCTGACTGTCATACACCAACTCTATGCCCGCTTTGCCGTTGAGGAAAGTCTGCTCGAAGGCGAAGTTTTGAACATCGAAGTCCTGCTCGACCTGGCCCAGGTTGCCCGTAATCAACAGGTTTTCATAATCCAGAACATTGCGATTCATGATGACCGGACGGATGAAGCCTGGAAATGCACCTCTAAACTCAGGAGCCACAGTGGCAATGATGTCAAAGCGAGCTCGCCCGTGATCCGCCGCTCTCCAAAGGATGCGGCCATCCACTCCCGCAACGGTTGGATCCCCCGGTATTCCAACGCTGGCGACTTGGGCCGTGGGACTGTTGTAGATAACTGGTAATTGGACAAACCAGGGAGGGAAAATAAACATGGGCAAACCATGGCCACCGGGGCCGTTTCCTTGAGGAATTCCGGGACGGGGATCTACGGTATATTTGGGAACGAAGCTGCCGTCGTCCACCCAATCGGGAAAGGTCTTCCCGGACATTTCCTCCTGCTCACGGACATTGGGGGGAGATTTAAACCAGCCAGAAATGCCATCCCCGGGAGGAATGATATTGGAGGGCGTGCCATGGATCGAGCCGTCCTCGATGTTGCCTCTCAGAATCGTCCGGCCGAGGAAATCGGAGTTTTCGTTTTTAGACAAAACCGCCTCGAAGGCCAGGTGCAGGCGTTCGTCGACCTCGAAGGCCGGACGCTGCTGAAACTGGTTTTCGTCATGCAAGCCGATCAATCGGATCGCCAGGTGGTCCTCAATGAGAACCCGGTTAATATCGAGAACCTTACGATGGCTACTGCGCTCGCCGACGCGCACTTGGACTTCCCCGAAGTTCCCACCCAGGGAGGCGGCCTTCACGTTGTTGTTGATAACCCCGCCGATGCCGCCGATGCCAAAGAGCAGCGAATTGGGGCCTCGGTTGATGGTCACCCGGTTGGTGTTGTAATTATCGAAGGGTATGTCGGTGAGGAAGAAGCCCCGGGTTAGGTCGGCCTGAGCCAACCCGCGGACGCGCTGACCATTTCTCTGTGGATTGGAACGCTCAGCAGTAGCGTTGTCGCCTCCAGCAAAGTTGCCTTGCTCGCCGGAGACTTCGATGTTGAGAGCATAGGACAAGACGGTGCTCGCGTCGGTGGCCCCGGTGTCTTCGAAGAATTCCTCGGTGATAATCGAGATCGCCGCGCCGACGTCCCGCATCTGGGTATTGATACGGGTGCCCGCCAGGGTAGACGTGGCTTGGTAACCTACATCAGCGCCCTCTTCGATGGTAAATGGACTGAGTTCGTAAACCTCTTCATCATCGTCTTCGACTTGTGAGGCGAGTTCGGGAGCGCCTACTACTCCAAGTGTTAATACGGCAGCAAGTGTTTTAAGCCAATTGTTCTTTTTAGCGTTCATGGTAGTATTTGGGGTTGTATTTGGGGTTGTCGATATGTATATTCTTACTCGGACGGCCTGAGTAGTTGACGAGACCTCTAGTCGCTACAACACCAATCTTTTTAATAATGGGACTCCGAAAAATATTTTTCAAGCTTTTATTCTTTATTTTCAAAATGATGTATACTCAACAAGTGTTTAGGCCCACTTATAAATTCGCCATTCTAGGCGAATCACCAAAATTAAACCTCACAATTTTGTCATAATAGCAGGTCTATCAAAAATCATGGCTAGCGGAAGATCGAAGACCTACAAAACAATTCAGAACAGTAAGCATGCGGAGCTTACCTCCCCGCATCGTGGTGTCGTGGACGAAGTCCCAAGTCCAGACGTGGTTGGGGTGCGTAGCCTTGGTCGGTAGGCCAGTAGAGATGCCCTGACGCCTCCTGCGAGGCTTCCTGGTTG